>Ga0302275_10006463_pt1 | contig 11092 bp, 5 predicted proteins | sample III_Bog_N2_2_FD_200229 | JGI IMG/M metagenome (GOLD analysis project Ga0302275, IMG submission 200229) | Peat permafrost microbial communities from Stordalen Mire near Abisko, Sweden - III_Bog_N2_2 | ecosystem: Environmental > Terrestrial > Soil > Wetlands > Peat | place: Sweden: Abisko... | reverse complement strand
TGTGGATTTTGCAGGGGTTAAAACCCACTCATTTTATGGAGCTTATCGGCACGACTGAAGTCGTGCCCTGTTACAAAGCAACTTGTGCAGAGATCTCCCAAGCGCAGAACCCTGGCCAAACCGTCTCTATCTACCAAACCCGGCAAGTCGGCGTATGCACCATAGGTTGTCCCGACTTGCAACTGAACGCCTTCTGAAACTCCGGCATATTACTCACCACGCCGTTGATCCGCGCAAACCCCGGTGAGTGCGGATTGGTAATCGCGTTCACTCGCAGATTCTCCGGCCTGTCGTTCTCGCAAGCCCACTGCGCCATCCCCACAAAGTAGCGCTGGTCCGGCGTGAAACCATCTGCCGGCGTCAGCGTGACGCCTTCCGTCTGCTTCTTCCACGCAATGTAAGCCAGCAGCGTCCCGCCAATATCCGCCACGTCTTCGCCACTGGTCAACTTCGACGTGATGTGAATATCGTCCACAATCACGTACCCCGCATACTGGTCGCGCACGCAGTTGATGCGGTCTTCAAACCCCTTCGCATCCTCCGGCGTCCACCAGTCCTTCAGATTGCCCTTGTAGTCAAACTGCCGCCCGTGGTCGTCGAATGCATGCGTCAGCTCGTGCCCAATCGTCGAGCCCGTGTTCCCGTAATTCGGCGCATCGTCTTCCTTCGGATCGTAAAGCGGCGGCTGCAACACGCCCGCCGGAAAGTTGATGTCGTTCATCTGCGAATTGAAATACGCATTCACCGTCGGCGGCGTCATGTGCCACTCATTCAGGTCCACCGGCTTGCCCAGCTTGTTCCACTCGCGCGCGTCCTCAAATTCGTAGGCCCGCCGCACATCGCCAAAGTAATCGTCAGCCATCACCGCCAGCGCTGAATAGTCCCGCCACTTCTCCGGATACCCGATTTTGTTGCGGATCGCGTGCAGCTTCCTCAACGCCTCCGTTTTGGTCGCCGGACTCATCCAGTCCAGGTTCTCAATCTCGTGCTGCATCGCCGTTTCAATCTGCTCGGTCATCAACTGCGTCTTGGCCTTGGTCTCCGCCGTGAACGTCCTCCGCACAAACTCCTGCCCCAGCGCCTCGCCCAGGTTGCGGTCCACCGCCCGCGTACACGTCTTCCACCGCGGAGGCATCGCCGGCACACCCCTCAGCGTCTTCGAGAAGAAATCAAAACTTGCCTGCTCATACGGGTGCGCAAGATAGGGCGACGCCGCCGTCAGCAAATGGAATCGCAGATACGCCCGCAGCGCCGCCACGTCCTCCGTAGACAGTTCCGCTTCAACCGCCTTGATAAAATCCGGCTGGCTCACGTTCAGCTTCGTCACGCCCGGCGCGCCCTGCACCTTGAAATAGTCCGGCCACGCGATGGATGGCGCCTGGTTCGCCAGCTCCTCAATCGTCTCCATGTGATACGTGTTGTGCGGATTGCGCCGCTCGACGCGCGTCAGGGAAGCCTTGGCCAGCGCGGTCTCAATCCGTACGATTGCTTCCGCATCGGCCCGGGCCTGCTCCGTGCTCTCGCCCGCCAGCCCCAGCAACTGTTGAATGTATTCCGCATACTGCGCACGAATCTTCACGCTCTTGTCGTCGGTCTTCGTGTAGTAGTCGCGATCCGGCAAGCCCAGGCCGCCCGCGCCAACCTCCACAATCACAGTTGACGAATCCGCCGCATCCTGGTCCGTTCCCGATCCGAAAAAGTAGCTCCCCGCCCACTCGTGGTGCAACCGCGTCAGAGCCGCTATCAAATCAGCCCGTGTCTTCAACCCGTCAATCTCTGCCAACTCCGCCCGCACGGGCTTGTCGCCCAGCGCGTCAATCGAGCCCGTATTCATGCACGCGGCAAAGTAGTCGCCCACCTTCTGCTGAACCGGTGTCCGGTTCTCTGCCTGCGCATCCTCCGCCAAAATCCCCCACAGAAACTGCTGATTCTCGTTCGCCAGCTTCGCGTACACACTCCACGAAGCCTGGTCCGCTGGAATCGGATTGTGGGTTTCCCATCCTCCGCAACTGAACTTGTAGAAGTCCACGCAGGGATCCACCGTCCGGTCCAGGCTGGTCACATCCAGCGAAGGCGAATACGGCATAGCTGTCAACGGCCGCGCAGGCGCACCTTGTCCCGGAATCATTTGCACCACGACTGGCGCACTCTGTTGTCCAACAAGATTCAACGCGCCGAGAGCAAGCGTCGTCGCAATAACCTTCAGAGGTAGGTTGAGCATGAATTCTCCAATCTCAGAATCCTACAACGCCATTCCAGCGCGCTTTCTATCCGTGTTGGCATGGCGGAGTTGGAGCGGCTGGACACGCACGTATTGTGGGCGGGTATAGCAGACAAGCTGATGGGTTTCAAAACGATGTTCATGATTTGTTTTGCGCTGCGCGAGAAGGCGATGGAGGTGCCGCGGGCAATTTCAGGAAATCGCGCCGAAGATTCGATGGACTGTATTGGCGGCGTCAATCGCGGCGTTTCCGATCCGGGTGCTGTGTTGGCTGCGGTTGAGCAACTGGAACGCGACATGGGTCTGTTCGGAGAACGAAACAAGACTCAGCCAGGATTGCAAATGGGTGATTTGATTGAAAAGCGCATGTTGGACGGATTTCACACCGTCCCTACGGGACGGGGGCTTCTGTTGAACTCGGACCCAGGACTGCGCTGCGCTTGTCCTGGGCTATTATCGCTTCTCCCTTCGGGAGAAAGAAGGTTCCGACGATGTTTCATCCCCCGTGGGTCGGCGAAGCCGGTGGATGACTGGCTGGCTGCACGAAGGCGACCAGTCAGGAACAGATGAATCAGATGCTTATGCCAGCGCGTGGTGGCGCAGGGAGAGGGGTTCGGCTTTTTGGGCGAGCCAGGTGTCTACCTGAGCGGCGGCTTTGCGGCCTTCGGAGATGGCCCAGACTACGAGGGATTGGCCGCGGCGCATGTCGCCTGCTGCAAAGATGCCTTCAACGGAGGTCATGTAGCCATCCTTGGTGGCGACGTTGCCGCGGTTGTCGACGGCGAGGCCTAGCTGCTCAATCATGCCGTTGCGGACGGGGCCGAGGAAGCCCATGGCCAGCAGGACGAGATCGACTTCAAGGATGAATTCGGAGCCGGGAATGGCCTCAAACTTTGGCGGAGGGCCGACACGGACGGCATGGAGCTGCTTGACGTTTCCATTTTCATCGCCGGTGAACTTGATGCTGTTGATGCTCCAGTCGCGGATGCCGCCCTCTTCGTGCGCGCCTTCGGTGCGGAGTTGCAGCGGCCAGAGCGGCCAAGGCGTGGACGGGGAGCGATCGCCGGGGGGCTTGGGCATGATCTCAAACTGGTGGACGCTGAGGGGCTGTTGACGGTGCGCGGTGCCGAGGCAGTCTGCGCCGGTGTCGCCGCCGCCGATGATGATGACGCGCTTGCCTTCGGCGTGAATGGAGCCTTCTGGGTCGACCAGGTCGCCTTCGCAGCGGTGATTCTGCTGGGGAAGGTATTCCATGGCGTAGTGGACGCCTTTGAGCTCGCGGCCGGGGATTTTCAGGTCGCGGGGATGCTCCGCGCCGCCGCAGAGCAGGATGGCATCGTAAAACTCGGTGAGCGATTCGACGGGCGTGTTGACGCCGACATGGGCGTTGGTGACAAAGGTGACGCCTTCGGCGCGCATCTGGGCGATGCGGCGATCGAGGATGTGCTTTTCAAGCTTGAAGTTGGGGATGCCGTAGCGCAATAAGCCGCCGATGCGGTCGGCTTTCTCATAGACGGTGACGGAGTGGCCGGCACGGCGCAACTGCTGCGCGGCAGCCATGCCGGCGGGCCCGCTGCCGACGACGGCGACGCGCTTGCCGGTGGCCTGCTCGGGCGGCTCGGGATGAATCCATCCCTCTTCCCAGGCGCGCTCGACTACGTTCTTCTCGATGAGCTTGATGGAGACGGGCGGCTGGTCGATGCCGAGGACGCAAGCGGCCTCACACGGAGCAGGACAGATACGGCCGGTGAACTCAGGGAAGTTGTTGGTGGCGTGGAGACGCTTGATGGCGGCTTCCCAGCGGCCGTTGTAAACCAGGTCGTTCCAATCGGGGATGAGGTTGTTGACGGGGCAGCCGGAGTGGCAAAAAGGCACGCCGCAATCCATGCAGCGAGCGCCCTGTTCGCGCTGCTTTTCTTCAGGGAAGGGGTTATAGATTTCAAACCAATCGTGAAGGCGCTCTTCGACCTTGCGTCGGCCGGGCTGTTCGCGCTGAAATTCAAGAAAGCCAGTGTCCTTACCCATGTTGCACCTCGGCGGCCGCCAGCAGAGGCGACGTAGTTGTTGGCGAAGCGTAGACTGCCTCTTTTTCCGGATGGATACGAGGAACGCCGAGAACGCGCTTGTACTCGTGCGGGAAGACCTTGATGAATTGCGCCTGCGCCTCATCCCAGTGCTCGAGGATCCAGGCGGCGCGGGGGCTGCCGGTGAGGTCGCGATGACGCTCAAGCAGGCCGCGGACCGTGCTTACGTCTTCAGCGGAGACCAGCGGCTCCAGGTCGACGCTGGCGGGATTGCAGCGACGGGCCCCGAAGTCCCCTTTTTCGTCGTAGACATAGGCGATGCCGCCGCTCATGCCGGCGGCGAAGTTGCGGCCCGTGCCGCCGAGCACGATGACGGTGCCGTTGGTCATGTATTCACAGCCGTGATCGCCTACACCTTCGACAACCGCGGTTGCGCCGGAGTTGCGGACGGCGAAGCGTTCGCCGGCGATGCCGTTAAGGAAGACTTCGCCGGCGGTTGCGCCGTAGAGAACGACGTTGCCGACGAGGATGCTCTCTTCCGGCAGGAAGCTGGAAGTCTTGGGTGGATAGGCGATGATGCGGCCGCCGGAGAGGCCTTTGCCCAAGTAGTCGTTCGAATCGCCTTCGAGCTCAAGCGTGACACCGGAGGGAACGAAAGCGCCGAAGCTCTGCCCCGCGGAGCCGGAGAATTTGAAGTGGATGGTGCCTTCCGGCAAGCCGGCTGAGCCGTAACGGCGGGCGATTTGGCCGCCCAGCATGGCGCCGACGGTGCGGTGCACGTTGCGGATGGCGAAGCTGGCGGTGACTGGAGTCTTTGACTCCAGTGCGGGCGCGGCCTTGGCGATGAGCTGATGATCGAGAGCGTTCTCAAGGCCGTGATCCTGCGCCTGCATTTTGCGGCGGGCGACGCGGGAGGGCAGCGTGGGCGAGTAGAGGATGGAGGAGAGATCGATGCCCTTGGCCTTCCAGTGGACATCGGCAACGGCGGCATCGATTTTGTCGACGCGGCCAACCATTTCGTTGACGGTGCGGAAGCCGAGCTTGGCCATGTGGTGGCGCATCTGTTCGGCGATGAAGAAGAAGAAGTTGATGACGTGCTCGGGCTGGCCGGTGAAGCGCGATCGCAGGACTGGGTCCTGAGTCGCGATGCCAACGGAACAGGTGTTCAGGTGGCATTTGCGCATCATGATGCAGCCCATGGTGATGAGCGGTGTGGTGGCGAATCCAAACTCTTCCGCGCCAAGCAGGGCGGCGATGACGACGTCCCTTCCGGTTTGCAGTTTGCCGTCGGTCTGGACCTTGATGCGCGAGCGGAGGTCGTTGAGCAGGAGGACTTGTTGCGTTTCGGCGAGGCCGAGTTCCCAGGGAAGTCCCGCGTGCTTGATGGAACTGAGCGGGGATGCGCCGGTGCCGCCGTTGTCGCCGGAGATGAGCACGACATCGGCATGGGCCTTGGAGACGCCTGCGGCGACGGTGCCGACGCCGACTTCAGAGACCAGCTTGACGGCGATGCGCGCCTGCGGGTTGACGTTTTTGAGGTCGTAGATGAGCTGGGCAAGATCTTCGATGGAATAGATGTCGTGGTGCGGCGGCGGCGAGATGAGGCCGACACCGGGGATGGAATAGCGCATCTTCGCGATGTAGTCATCGACCTTGTGGCCGGGTAACTGGCCGCCTTCGCCGGGCTTTGCGCCCTGCGCCATCTTGATCTGGAGTTCGTCGGCATTGACGAGGTAGTTGGCAGTGACGCCGAAGCGTCCGCTGGCCACCTGCTTGACTGCGGAGCGGCGGAGATCGCCGTTGGCATCGCGCTTGAATCGGTCTTCACTCTCGCCGCCCTCGCCGGTGTTGGACATGCCGCCTATGCGGTTCATGGCGATGGCGAGGGTTTCATGCGCTTCCTTGCTGATGGAACCGAAGCTCATTGCGCCGGTGGTGAAGCGCTTGACGATTTCCTTGGCCGGCTCCACTTCTTCGAGTGGAATGGGCTCTGGGTCGTACTTGAGATTCAGAAGGCCGCGCAGGGTGCAGAGATGCTTGTTCTGATTGTCGATGAGGTCGGTGTATTCCTGAAAAGTGGTGGGGTTGTTGGCCCGGACCGCATGCTGCAATTTGCCGATGGTGAGGGGATTGAGCAGGTGGTACTCACCGCCCTCGCGGTATTGATAATGGCCGCCAACGACGAGGTCGGTTTCGGAATCGGTGAGGGGCTGGAAGGCATAGGCGTGCTTGAGCTGGGCTTCGCGGGCGAGCACGTCGAGGCCCACGCCTTCGATGCGCGAGGCGGTCCCTGAGAAGTAGGCGTTGACCAGCGCGGAGTTGAGGCCGACGGCTTCAAAGACCTGCGCGCCGCGATAGCTTTGCAGGGTGCTGATACCCATTTTGGAGAAGGTTTTGAGCAGGCCCTTGTTGATGGCCTTGATGAAGTTCTTCTCAGCGTATTCCGCGGTGATTTTGTCGGGCAGGAGGCCGCGGCGCTTGAGGTCGTGGATGCTCTCGATGGCGAGATAGGGGTTGATAGCGCTGGCGCCGTAGCCGATGAGCAGCGCGAAGTGCATGACCTCGCGGGGCTCGCCGCTTTCGATGATGAGGGCGACCTGGGTGCGGGTTTTCTCGCGCACCAGGCGGTTGTGCACGGCGGCCATGGCGAGCAGGCTGGGGATGGGCGCATAGGTAGCATCGACGCCGCGGTCGGAGATGATGAGCAGGGTGTAGCCGGAGTGCACGGCATGAGCGGCGCGGGCGCTGAGGTCTTCAAGCGAATGCCTGAGCCCGGCTTCGCCGTCGGCGGCGCGGAAGAGAGCCGGTAGCGTGGTGGCGAGCAGGTCCCCGGAGGAGACGCGGCGCAGCTTCTCCAAGTCTCGGTTCGTCAGGATGGGGTGAGGCAGCTTCATGGTGTGGCAGTTTTCCGGCGCCTCGTCCAGAATGTTGCGCTCGGTGCCGATGTAGCTGATGAGCGACATGACGAGCTCTTCGCGGATGGGATCGATAGGCGGGTTGGTGACCTGCGCGAAAAGCTGTTTGAAGTAGTTGAAGAGCGGCTGGGGACGGTCAGAGAGGCAGGCCAGCGGGACATCGGTTCCCATGGAGCCGATGGGCTCTTCTCCCTTTGCGCCCATGGGGCCGAGCAGGATGCGCAGATCCTCTTCGCTGTAGCCGTAGGCACGCTGGCGACGAAGGAGGGTTTCGGGATTGGAGGCGATGACGCGCGAGGGTTCGGGCAGATGATCGAGGGTGATTTGCTGCTGCTTCAGCCACGCGCCGTAGGGCTGACGGCCGGCGAGCTGCTTCTTGATTTCGGCGTCGGAGATGATGCGCTTCTCGACTGTATCAACGAGAAACATGCGGCCGGGCTGCAGACGGCCCTTCTTGCGAATGTCTTCATCGGGGACTTCGAGAACGCCGGCTTCGGAGGCAAGGACGACTAAATCATCTTTCGTCACGATGTAGCGGCCGGGACGGAGGCCGTTGCGGTCGAGGGTAGCGCCGATAAAGCGGCCGTCAGTGAAGGCGATGGCTGCCGGTCCGTCCCATGGCTCCATGAGCGAGGCATGGTACTCGTAAAAGGCGCGCTTTTCTTCGTCCATGTCGGGATTGCCGGACCAGGCTTCAGGGATGAGCATGGCCATGACGTGAGGCAGGGAGCGGCCGGAGAGGAAGAGGAATTCCGCCGCGTTGTCGAGGGCGGCCGAGTCAGAGCCGCCTGGCCCGATGATGGGATAAATGTCATCGATTTTTTTGCCGAAGGCCTGGGTGGCGAAGACGGACTGGCGGGCGTTCATCCAGCTGATGTTGCCGCGCACGGTGTTGATTTCGCCGTTGTGGGCGATGTAGCGGTAGGGATGGGCGAGCTTCCAACTCGGAAAAGTGTTGGTGGAGAAGCGCTGGTGGACGAGGCAAAGGGCGCTGGCGGTGAGCGGGTTTGCCAGCTCGATGTAGAACTTTTCGATCTGCGGGGCCAGCATGAGGCCCTTGTAGATGATGGTGCGGCAGGAGAGCGAGGGGACGTAGAAAGTTTCCTTGTCCTCGATCTCGGAGGCCGCAATCTCGTTTTCAGTGCGGCGGCGGACGCGAAAGAGCAGGCGCTCGAAGGATTCCTCATCGAGACCGGCGGAGGCGGCAGGCAAGCCGAGAAAAAGCTGTTCGATGTAGGGCTGGGAGGCGCGGGCTTCGCGGCCCACGGCGTTGCCGTTTACGGGAGTGTCGCGCCAACCAAGGACGGTGAGGCCCTCCTCCTTGGCGATGCGCTCGAAGACGCCCTCGCACTGCAGGCGGCTGTGTTTATCCACAGGGAGGAAGCACATGGCGACGCCATAGGCGCCGGACTCCGGGAGCTGAAATCCGAGCTCGCCGCATTCGCGGGTGAAGAAGGTATGGGGAATCTGAATGAGGATGCCGGCACCGTCGCCGGTCTCAGGATCGCAACCGGCTGCGCCGCGATGGGTGAGGTTGATGAGGACCTCGAGCCCTTTGCGAATGATATCGTGGCTGCGCTCTCCGCGAATGCTGGCGACGAGGCCCATGCCGCAGGCATCATGCTCATTTCGTGGGTGATAAAGACCCTGCGGTTGAGGAGATTGGATACGACAATCAGATGTATGCATGGCGCCCTTCTTCTGAATGAACTTTTTGGTGCAGTATGCATTGACTGGTCGAAAAGGACACAACCGCGTAGCGGTTCCTGGTGGGGAAACCGCCTTTGTCCTTCATTAGGTAGCCCGGCTTTCGCGAGCCCTTCCGTGTGGAATTCCGCTGAACTCTTTACTATATCGAAAATTCGGTTCCGGGGCGAACTTCCTTATGCGTCTTTATATGGGGAGGGAGCGTGGCGAGGATCAGCCCGGAGTGGTGAGAGCGGCGGAACGGGCTCGGACTTCGCGGAGGGGAAGCGCGCTGGCGCCGGCGAGGGACTGCTGGATTTCCGAGATCACGGAAAGGGCGATGGTGGTGGGGGAGTCAGCGCCCAGGTCGAGGCCCGTGGGAGCGTGAAGCTGGGTGAGCCAGCGGTCGATTTGGGATTCGATGAAGGAGGGGGAGGCTGGATGCTGCCGGCGGGCGGCTTCGGCGAGGAGTTCGCGGGTGCGGCGCTGCGGGCCGAGGACGCCGATGTAGGCGATTGGAGTTTGGAGCGCGAGGAGCGTGGCGAGGATGCGCGCGTCCTGCTGGAAGCTGTGGGTCATGACCACGGCGGCGTCGTGGGGACGCAGATTGGCAAAGGGCGGGGACGCGGCGTACACAGGTGAATCGGTGGCAGGGAGAAGATGTACTTCATCGGCAGCGGGGAAGCGTTCGCGGGTAACGAGATTGGAGCGGCCGTCGGCCACGGCGACGAACCAGCCCAGTTCGCGGGCGAGGTGAAGGAGTGGCTGGGCGTCGTCGCCGGCGCCGAAGATGCAGAGGCCGGGGCGGGCGGGGCGGAAGTTGGCCCAGGCACGGACATTTGCGCCGTCCACGGCGACGATGTGGTCCATGGAGGCGCGGCGGGCGAGGGCGAGGCTTGCCAGGTCGTGGAGTTCTGTTCGAACTTCGGTGGGGACGGGACCTTGGGCGAAGGCGCGGCGGGTGAGGTGAGGACCTTCGAGGACTGTTGCGATGGCGAGTGGTGTGCGCTGCCTGAAGGCCTGGTCGAGTTCGGCGAGGAGCGGGTTGGCGGTGGTGCGGCGCTCGAGAAGGATGAAGATTACGCCGCCGCAACCGGAGCCGAAGGGGAGGTCGCCGTCGTCTTCCGCGGTGGAGTAGCGCTGCATGGTGGGGCCTTCGGCGGTGAGCCACCAGGCGCGCTGGGCGACCTGGGCCTCAAGACAGCCGCCGCTGACGGTGCCTGCGCGACGGCCGTCGGGGGCGAGAAGCATGAGAGCGCCGGGCTTTCTGTAGCTTGAACCCTGGACCTCGACGACCGTGGCGAGAACGTAGTCCACGGAGGCTGCTTCCAACTCGCGCCATAGGGTCAGGATGCGTTCAAGATCCGTCATGGTTTCATTTTCGCAGGTTTCGGGTTTGGAGTTCCAAGTTCCGCGAATCGGCGTGGGCGGGAGCGGCCGTCATGCATTGAAGGGCTGAAGGCTGGAGGCTGGGAGTGCTCACGGCCAATCCCTGGGCTGTTCGACTAGAATGAGCGGGTTCCATTTCAGGAGGCAAGATGCGGTACGGTTCGAATGCAAGAAAGACTCCGGCGATCTGTCCGTCACTCTCGGTGTTATTGGTTTCGGTGATGAGCGCCCTGCTGTTTTGCACGGTGCTGGCCGGGCAAACAACGCCCAAAGGGCTAGGTGCGGTCACTGAGAAGACAATCAACGACACCATTGCGAAGATGACGCTGGAAGAGAAGATTCATATGCTCTCCGGATCGACAATGATGGGTTCCACGGGCTTGGAGCGGCTGGGAATTCCGGTGTTTCGAATGAGCGACGGGCCGGTGGGGGCGCATATTCCTCCGCCTTCAACGGCGTATGCGGCGGGGATTGGCCTGGCTGCGAGCTGGGACCCGGAGCTTGCCGCGCGCGTCGGCACACAGATTGGCCGCGATGCGCGGTCGCGCGGGGCCAGCTTTCTGCTTGGACCTGGAGTGAACATCTATCGCGCACCTTTGAACGGACGCAATTTCGAATATTTTGGCGAGGATCCGTTTCTGGCAGGACAGATTGCCGTGGGCTATATCAACGGCGTTCAGTCGCAGAACGTGAGCGCGACCATCAAGCATTTTGCGGCGAATAATTCGGAATACTTCCGGTTTACTTCAGACTCGGTGGTGAGCGAGCGGGCGCTTCGGGAGATTTACCTTCCGGCGTTCGAGGCGGCGGTGAAGCAGGCGCATGTGGGATCGATTATGGACTCCTACAACCTGATC
>Ga0302275_10006459_pt1 | contig 11095 bp, 8 predicted proteins | sample III_Bog_N2_2_FD_200229 | JGI IMG/M metagenome (GOLD analysis project Ga0302275, IMG submission 200229) | Peat permafrost microbial communities from Stordalen Mire near Abisko, Sweden - III_Bog_N2_2 | ecosystem: Environmental > Terrestrial > Soil > Wetlands > Peat | place: Sweden: Abisko... | reverse complement strand
CTCCGAGTGAGGGCCGCCTGCTTTGCGCGTCGCAATGGTGAGCCCAAACCAACGGTGCCACGGATAAGTAACTTCCCGCGGATCAAAAGTGATTTCGTGGGTTTTTTGTCGTGGGTTTGCATAGCCCGCTTCCGTCATATACGAGAAGCTTCACGCGATTGTGCCGTGCATTCGTGAAAACAAACACATGGCCGCTTTCTGGATCGCAGCCCAGATGATCGCGCACCAGGCCGTAGAGGCCATTGAAATTCTTGCGCATGTCCGTCGCGCCGGCTGCAACATAGATCCGCGTCGCCGGTCCAAACCCGAACACCGTCTACACCCTGTCCAATATGCTCAGCAGACGTTCCAATGTTCCCGCATCAAATCCGCGGCATACTTCGATCCGACGACCGCTTCGCAGTTCAACGACTAAACAACCATCGCGCCTGGCGACGCCGTTGACATCCCGCACAGCGGAGGGAACAACTTCGACAGGAACAAAAGCGCTGCCTCCCGCCTGCCGTCCACCATGCACGCGCTTACGATATTTATCCAGTGTCCCTACCACCAAGCCACGCTGTTGGCAAAAGACCGCACGCAACAATCCGCTCGATTCAAACTCGCCAACCAAGGCCTGGACCTCGGCAAAACTACGCCGCCGGTGAATCACTCCCACTTCACTCATTGCTACAGTGCAACACTAAACCCGAAGCAAGAACAGGGTGCGTTGCTCAGACGGATACTACTCACTCGGGAGTATGCGGCCGACGTGCCGGCCCATGGAGTCGTCATGCTGCGGGTAATCCCGCACCATGAGTAGCTGGAACTGAGTGGAATCGAGATCGCTACAGTTGGCGAATGACCATGACTGTCCAGGCCTGCAACGGACGCAGAACGGTCACCGTGCCCTTGGCATCGCTCTGCAACAGCTCCTTTTTTGTATTCCATGCCGCCGCCTTCAAAGCGGCTGTCTGCTCACGAGTCGGAGGATCGGGTTTTCCCATTGCTTCCCAAGCCGCCGTGGTATTGCCATGATCCCTGTCGAGAGTCTCGATCTCAAATGCGGTACCCGGCGGGAGCCCAGTCAAAACGAGCGATAACTCGCGAGCGCTTCCCGTCTCAGTCATCTTGTCAGCATCTGCCAGCGACGATGTGCCGGGAAGGGCCACCGGGACTTCAGGCGGGTAGTTATAAGCAAGCGCGGTAAGTTTCTTGGTCTTGGAATCGCGTGTAACCACGGCTCCAGGAGTGCTAGCCAGCAACTGATCGCCCAGCTCATTCATGAAGCGGTAGCCGTGAAACACCGGCTTGGGAATGCCCTGGTAGTTAATCATCCCAAAGCCGCCGTGAAAGATGCTGTCGCCTGCGCCCTGCTCCTCAAAGACATCGGTGAATGTCCAGTAAGACAGCGAGTCGACGAGACCAATGGAGTCAAGATTGCATTTCGCAACATAGGTAGCCGCTTGCAGCGAATCGTGGGTGTGATCTCGGGATGATGAAGACGAACTCCACTCGGTCAGATGGATTTCGGCATTTGGATACGGACTCGCCTCCACCAATTTGCGCAACTGCAGCAGGTCGTCGTGGGTGGAATTCACTCCGCGATGCAGCGTTACGTTAGAGTTCTCCTCGGCGGTAAAGTCCATCGGGTAAGGATGCGTCGAGATGAAGTCCACCGGCAGGTGATTTTCGGCGCAGTACTTGAGGAAGTCGTTCAACCAGGTTGGACGCCAAGGAAGATTCTCCAGGTCAGCATGCGCGGCCACGGCCTGCCTGAGAACTTCCGGGTCCGGATGGAAGTTGCTGGTTGCAGGTCCGCCCACCCGCAGTTGCTCATCGACCTGCTTGATGGCGAGCGCCGTTGTCTTATAGAGATCGAAATACTGAGCCTGAGTTCCGGTGAAGAAGCCATGCAGGTCGGGTTCGTTCCACACTTCGAAATACCAGCTTCTTACTTCCTCGGCGCCATATCGCTGGATGCAGTGGTTCAAAAAGTGACGAACCAGTTCCGACCACTTCTGATAGTCGTCAGGCGGTGAACCATTCCCTTTCCACCAGAATCCCGTGCTCCCTTTCTCGGTGACCATGGCTGAAGGGGAGAAGCCAAGTTCAACGAATGGGCGAGCTCCATTGGCAAGCATGCGATCAAACAGATCATCAATGTATTGGAAGTTATACACGGGCACGCCGTCCTGCTCCCGATAGACGAACATGTCGTCATGAAACAGTCCGTGGAACCGGACGTAATGGAAGCCGCCGTATTTCACCGCGATGTGGAGTTGATCCTGCCAGCTGGCACGCAAGCCTTCATTCGCGCGGCCGGCACCGACGGTATTACTCCAAAAATGCTTCAGGGGAGACGCCGGATCGTGGCTGCCGGCGGAAATATGAATTCCAGTTTCGGCATGCTGTGCGATTGCTGTACATGTTGCTGCGAATACCAGAAAGGATGCAAGTGCGCAGTTTGGAAACTTCAGGGTCATCGGAAGTCCTTACAGGTGCGTCTTCGGCCGCATTACCCGCAATTTAGACTACCGTCCAGACATTCTTGGTTCTATAAGCGCATCGACTCAAATGCTGATGAAAGTATCAACTCCTGCTTGTATACAGGGTGGACCGCCGTCCCTATGAGCTCCTGCGTTTGGCGAGCCGGGACGTTTGTCGATTCCCGCTCGGGGCCGCGAGTCATCTTCTGCCGATAGTAGCGGGGTGTCATCTGTGTCAGCCTGCGGAAGATCATGCCGAAATAGCTCTGATCGCAGAAGCCCACTTCGAGGCAGATTTCTGAGATGGGCATGTCCGTTGAGGCTAGCAGCTTTTGAGCCTTGGCAATCCGAAAAGTATTGAGATATTGAACGAAGGATTCCCCAGTGAGTTGCATGAACGTGCGCCGGAAGGTTGACAGGCTCATGTTTACAACCGCTGCCGCGTCTTCAGTGGAGATTCTGCCTGCATAATTGCTCTCCATCATGTCGAACAGGGGCTTCAATCGATCTAGCGATCCCTGACGCCTGGAATCCGAGGAATGACGAGGGCCGGGAACCGCAACGTGGTCCATCAGGAGAACGAGGATCATTTTGACGTACGTCTTGACGCATAGCCGGGCCCGATCGCTGTGCGCGGGCAATTCGCCGGCGATCTGCCGGATCAGTTGATCCACCTCGCCAGGCAGATTGACGCCGGCCGGGACCAAGTGCCTCTGATTGGTGGGCTGAGTGTAGAGGTAATCGAGGTATTCGAAGTCGCTTCCCGCTGAGGAAGCCAGCAGATTGCGGTCAAAGAAAAGTGATCGCACTTCAACCTGAGGTCCCGATCGCTCCGTGACCCGGTGAAACTTTGGGCTCGTCATCACGAACATGTCGCCTTCCGACTGGGTCACAAAAGAGTCTTGAACCTGCCACACCAGTTCTCCTGAGATGAGGTAGACAAGCTCAAAATAGCTGTGCCGGTTCATGCGGAACGGCCGCGTACCACTCAGGCTATGCTGAATGGCATCCACCGGAAACGACGGATCGAAGGGCCACTCGTGCACGCCATCGGCATTCACCTGAGGGTCGGTGACCAGAAACGTATCCGCGGAAGCAAGTTCTCGACTGAAGCTCATGAGCACCCCGCAAAGTGGTTGTAAATTCGATTGGAGCAATATAACAAATCTAGCCAACAATTCACCATGTATTTCTTCAAGCGTGTAGATAGTTTTGTCATATTCTGCGGAGAGAATCTTACAGAGTTGGGCGCTTCCACGCCTTAAGCTCGGCTAATCGTTGAAATATCCGGGAAAAATGCTACAAGGATGGCACATGTGTTTCCGATTATTTGTTCTGTTTCTTTGTTCCGGCTTCGTGTTGTTGGAATCTGCTCAGGCTGTTCCGCCACCCCCCGCAGAAATCCCGGCAAAGGAACTTCGGCTGCATTTGAATGGCGGCACGCTGCAAGTGAACGCATGCAGCAATTCAGTCATTCATGTAGTTTTCGCCTCAGGCGAAACCGTACCTGCGGCGCGTGTACCGATTGCATTGGGCCCATGCTCTCAAAGCATCGCGAACCTGAAAGATGCAAAGCGTGAGTTGACCCTCATTACCCAATCACTCCGCGTCGTTGTCTCAAAAGATTCCGGGCGGCTTCGATTCCTGGATGCGAATGGGATGGCGATTCTGGAGGAACCTCTGCAGGGTGGGAGGAGTTTAGCTCCGACGAGTGTTGGCGGCGAAGCGACTTACATGCCCGAGCAGTTGTTTCTTTCCGCGCCCAGCGAGGCATATTACGGTCTTGGTCAGAGGCAGGAAGGATTCATGAACTGGCGCGGTATCCCCGTGCGATTGCAGCAAGTGGACACGCAGATTGCCATTCCGATTGTGTTATCAAGCAAAGGATATGGCGTGTTCTGGAATAATGCGGCGCGGACCGACTTCAACCCGACTGATAAGGAGGTGAAGATTGATAAGAGCGGCCAGGCAGTCTTCACTTCAAACGAAGAAGGCGACTATGGATTTCTAGCCGCCGGCGGCACGGGCCGCGAAGATATTGCACTAAAGGTGAACGATAAAACCATCGCCCATCTCAACGGCTATCTGGTTCCCTATGCGGTAAGCGGAAGGATGAGACTGGCTGCTCATACCGAGTACACGCTCACCATGACTGGTGGAGGTGAGGACGCCTCTGTATTCATCAAAGGGCCGTCCGAATCGAACCTGACGGGCTTTCGCTCGGAGGTTGGAAGCGCTATCGATTACTACTTCTTCTATGGTCCGGATCTCAACAAGGTTGTAGCAGAGTACCGCTCATTGACCGGCGCGGCGCCGTTGCTTCCCAAGTGGGTGTACGGTTTCTTGCAATGCCGTGAACGATACTCCAGTCAAGCTCAATTGCTGGATGCAGCGCGAGGCTTTCGCTCCCGTAACATTCCCGTCGACGCCATCATTCAAGATTGGCAGTACTGGGGCAAGTATGGCTGGAATGCCATGCGGTTTGACGAGGAACATTATCCCGCACCGAAGGCGATGATCAATACGCTCCACGATGAAAACCTGCATTTCATCATCTCAGTGTGGTCGAAATTCGACCGCGATACCCCGATTTACAACGAGATGAAGGCCGCGTCGCTGCTCGTCCCCGGAACAGAGTGGTTTGATGCATTCAACCCCGCTGCGCGCGAGCTTTATTGGTCGAAAATGCGCGATGGGCTGTTCCAGTTTGGCGTGGACGGCTGGTGGCTGGACGCCACCGAACCTGAGTTCGACGTTTTGAAGGGAAAAGAGACTTACCTGGGATCGGGTGAGTTTGTACGCAACGCCTATCCGTTTTATGTAACCGAGGCAGTGTATGAAGGGCAGCGAAGCGCGGCGCTCAATCAGCGAGTCTTTATTCTGACCAGGGCAGCGTACGCGGGTCAACAGCGCAATGCCGCTGCTTCCTGGTCGGGCGATATTGGGGCAGGCTGGGAGGATCTTCGATTGCAGATTCCCGCCGGCCTCAACTTCACGGCCAGTGGCATTCCTTACTGGACCACCGACGTTGGCGGATTCGGCAGGCCTGACGATCAATATGAATCGGTTGCGCATCATGAAGTGCTGACGCGCTGGTTTGAGTACGGCGTGTTCTGCCCGCTTTTCCGGATTCACGGAAACAATAGCGAGACGGAGATTTGGAAATACGGTACCACTGTCGAATCGACATTCCGGCGGTACGATGAACTGCGCTACCGGCTTCTGCCCTATACGTACTCCACAGCTTGGCGCGTAACACGCGACGGCTACACCATGATGCGTGCATTGCCGCTTGACTATCGCGATGACGCTGCAATTGCCGATATCGGTGATGAGTTCATGTTTGGGCCGTCCATGCTGGTCAGCCCAATCACTCAGCCCGGCGCTACTCGCCGTGATGTCTACCTTCCCAGGGAGCCGGGTTGGACTGACTTCTGGAGCGGAAAGAGCGAAGCCGGAGGACGCACGATTGCCGCCGATGCGCCACTCGACAAGATACCGCTTTTCCTGAAGGCGGGATCGATACTGCCTCTTGGTCCGTATGAGCAATTTGTAGACCAGGTCTCAGGCCCGATTGAATTGCGCGTTTACACCGGCGCGGATGGCGCGATCACACTCTACGACGACGATGGCACCACTTACAGCTACGAAAAAGGACTGTACGCCACAACTCTCATTCGCTGGAATGAAGCGACAAAGGTACTCGCCATCGGGCCGCGGGTGGGGAGTTATAACTGCGGGCACGCGAGACAGATGTTTCGCGTCATTTGGGTGAGGCCAGGTCATGGCGTCGGGATCGATCCGGAGGCGAACCCGGATGCTGAGATAGCTTTCGACGGTGCGGCTGTGAGCGTGATCGAGCCGCATCTTTTGGCCGGCAAATGAGGAGACCTATACGAGTGAAATCGAGTGTCCTTTTCCACATTTTTTTATGCGCGCCTTTAGTAAGCGCAATTTTGACGGCCTCGGCTCAGACCCCTGTACCGGATTCGCCGGCCCGAAGTGGACGGAAAACATCTGCTGGTGGTGGCCGCTACCGCATCGGATGCGTATAGCCTGAAAGTCGACGGAACAGAAGTAATGATGCAGGTCTCGCGCGAGAATCAGGGCCCCCAGACCGCTGAGATCGTTCTGAAAAAGGGCAAGCCCGTCGTTATCACGCTTGACTATTTGCCCGGCGCGGCCGATCCACGCGTCAGTTTTGGCCTTCGGGGCGTGGATGAACTGATAACTCCCGAAGCCATGCAGATCGCCGCAAGGGCGGATGCGGCCATAGTTGCGGTGGGCTATGACGCCCCGGTTGAGAGCGAGGGATTCGATCGCAGCTACAAACTGCCATTCGGACAGGATGCGCTGATCGAAGCGGTCTGCCGGGCGAACAAGAAGACGATTGTGACGCTGACGTCCGGAGGAGAGGTAGACACCCGCAACTGGATCGATATCGCGCCTGCGTTCCTGCTGAACTGGTATCCAGGGCAGGAAGGGGGCACCGCGCTTGCGGAGATCATCTTTGGCGTGCGATCGCCGGAAGGGAAACTTCCGATCACATTCGGACGCTCGTGGGAAGAGAACCCGGTGCATGATTCCTACTACCCAGCAGCCACTGCGCCGGGTGCGATGCCTCACGTCAAGTACACGAGGGAGTATTCCTCGGCTACCGTTACTACGCTACACGACATAAGGAGCCGCTTTACCCATTCGGGTTCGGATTGTCTTATTCCCAATTCGCCTTCGGCAATCTGAACATGGATGCAACCAAATCAAGTGGAGGCCAAAGCGTCGACGTTTCGTTCGACGTAGAAAACACGGGTTCACGCGAGGCTGCAGAAGTTGCTGAGCTTTATGTCGGCGACCCATCTGCGAAGATTGATCGCCCGGCAGAGGAGTTAAAGGCATTCGAAAAGGTCCGGCTGAAGCCGGGCGAGTTAAAGCACGTGAATCTTCAGCTGGATCGACGTTCCTTCGCGTATTGGGATGTGAAACTTCACGACTGGCGGGTGGACCCGGGCCAGTTCACCATTACGGTGGGAGACTCCTCGGAGAATTTGCCGCTCACCGGAACCATTGCGCTGCCGTAAAACCCCCAGCCAAAGAGTTGCGCGCTAGACTCGCAACTCAAAAGCACGATACTCCCAGGGCTCCATTTGGAATTGGGCCTTGCCGGAGATTACGGAAATCCGCTTCTGGTCGCGCCGGTCGAAAAGCAACGCCACCGGCGTCGCAACCGGAAACTCAAGCGTTATGAGTCGCGCAGCATCCGAATCGTTACCACAGGTGACGACAGAAGGAAGCCCCTCAAACCACTGCGTCATGCAGTTTGCGGACTGCACGTCGTCCCCGGATACTTGCGCATCGCAAATCTCCGGATAGAGGTCATAGTATTCACGGACACGGCGACCCATGGGAGCCAGGTCCTCGTGACTCTCTTGCTCCATGAAAACGCGATAGCCTTGCACCGCATTCCAGAGCAAAGGCTTTTTGACCGGCCAACGAGGAGCATCCTGTGCGTGCGGTTCCATACCATCCGCTTCGAATGCGCGCATCTGCGGATGCATAAAGCGCGAAAGCGGAACTGTGAAGGTCATGCGCGTCCAGGCATGGCCATGAGACAACGATCCATCGGTAAACTCTCGCGCCAGGTCGCCTGCGCCTTCGCAGAGCAGGATGGTGTTCGGGTCGGCCTTGTCAACCTCTTCGCGCACGCGTTTCAGGATGCGGCGCAGGCCCCAATTCCAGATATCCGGCTGGGGCGCATGGGCATGTCGGGGATTGAAGCAGCGGTGGTTGTCTGTGGCAAGCATCGAATCCATGAAGAAGCCGTCCACGCCTGTCGTGCGGACGATATCGGCCAACGTCTGAGCAAGCCAGTCCTGCCATCCGGTCTCCGCTGGGCACATATCGTAGAAGCCCCGGTAGTTCTCAGTGAATTTGCCGTTTGCGTTCATCAGGGCCCAGTCACTTGCCTTCGAGCGGCCAACACGGGAGCGCTTCCACACGATTAACCCCTCAACGTAGAGCAGAACGTGGCCGCCCTGCCGGTGTGTGGCTTCTACGCCGCGGCGCATTGCCTCCCAGCCGCCCAGATTCTCAGCCGGATAGAAGTAGTCGCCCCGGTTGAGCATGTTTTCCTGGGTGCCGATGATCTCCGGTTCGGCGAAGCTCGGCAGGCTCATCATGTTGCTGCCAAGTTCACGGCGCTCTTCAAGCAACAGCGGGAGATCGTACAGCGATTCTCCGGTGCGCAGCAGGCGATCGGGCATCTCTTCGGAGAGCATCGTCGTGTCCCGGTACCACCGGGCAGGACTCGACCGGAAGGGAACCCATTGCCGTTGCTGCCGCATCCATAGCGCAGCGGTCTTCCATGTACCTGCATAGGAATAACTCAGAACCGGTCCAAGATCCACGCCGTCTCCGAGTTTGATCAGGGGCAGCGTTCCATGGGATTCAGCTTCGTCGTAGTCCACCTGGTCACCAAACCGTTTGGCGCCTAACAGCAGTCGGCGATGACGCCAGCCTGCGAATGGGCCGTCCTCGCCAGGCGCCGTGGCCAGGGCGGCATCGCCATCATCAGGCAAAGGGAATTTCGTTCCCACCACAGCACTCCGCTGGCGGCAGCCTCCGGGGTCTGCTGCCAGGTCCGCGCGGCTGTCTTCGATGAAGGCCATCCCCCGGCCGGCGCCTTCGACCATAAACACCGGTGAAGAAAGCCCGCCGAGATAAGTCTGGGAATAATTCAGCGTGGCAACGTGGGGCTCCTCCACCCCGGAGAGTTCTCCGGTGATAAGGCGGTCGCTGCCTGCAGGGTCAAAACGCACGCGCGACAGAAGAGGATAATAGACATCCACATCCGTATCATCGGGTCCGTTCCAAACAGCCTGGCCGCGCCATTCCACCACGTCGCCTTCCACTGTGATCTCCAGCCCGATCAGCATCGGCAGCCGGGTATTCCTCAGATACACCATCAATCGAGCCGGCGAGTGTTCCAGTTGTGTCAGTTCGAAAGTGTCCATCCCATAGGCCCCCTGCCGGGGGCCACTCAGCACCAGGAGGGTCAGCGGGTTACCCACGGGACCCGGCCCGGCACTCCGCACGGCCGAATCCGCGTGAAGGATCGGTGGCTGGGTCTGCCGCTGGATCTGCGCGAGCGAGAACTGAAGGCCGCGGCGTTCGAACGTCAACACAACTCCTGCCTCCCTGCCGATTCGGATGATCTCATTTGCTTTCGGGTCTGGCTGATTCAGCTCGGCGGCGGCCAGCCTCCGGCAACAGAACGAGGTTGCGGCAGCGGCGGCGAGGCCAAGCATTTTACGGCGGCTGATGGAAAAGCAATCGACTGGAAAGGCCAACTGGATCACCTTGAAATTGCGGATTCAAACGATGCAATGAAGACGCCCGAGGGTGGAGCAGCGGCGAGCGTCCGGATGCAGCAAGTCTGCCCGAAGGCTAATGCTCGAGCCCCCTTGCTTCTATAACAAACGGGGAGGGAATTCAAACGTAATCATCATTTGACGGCGGTTGATAGGATTCTCATATCCAGCAGAACTCGAACTTCGTTAAGGTAACTTCAGTGATCCAGGTCCCTATACATTCTCGCTTCGAGACGACGTTCCAGAGCGCCCTCACCTACGGGAGCCCGGTCCAGGATGTGCGAGTCACTGTTGAGTACTTCCATCACGACGGCACATTTCAAGTCGATGCATTTTGGGACGGCGAGCGATGCTGGCGGGTGCGCTTTTCTCCTCCGCAAACTGGATACTGGTCCTGGCGGACGCACTGCTCGCGGACCGGCGACACTGGTCTGGATGGCCGGCACGGAGAGTTCGAGTGCATCGAAGCTCAATCATGGAACCAGTGGGAGATCAACGGACCGCTCAGGCTCTCAGCAGATGGACGCCATCTTGAATACGCCAACCGCAGGCCTTTTTTTTGGCTTGCGGATACGGCATGGAACGGTCCTCTCAAGGCGGCCTATGCCGACTGGGAAACATATCTCGCTGACCGCGCGCTGAAGGGATTCAGCGTCGTCCAGTTTGTGGCAACCCAATGGCTCGGCGGTAGCGCCGACGCCGAGGGCCGCACTGCGTATTCCAACCCCGAGAGTATCGAGATCGATCCGGTTTTCTTTCAGCGGCTCGATGATCGGATCAATCGGATCAACGACTATGGACTCGTGGCCGCGCCGGTGCTGGCCTGGGCGGCAACCTGGAACAAGGATGGAATCTATCTCAATCCAGGCGCGTCGCTCAGCGAAGATCAACTCATCGTGCTGGTGCGCTACCTGGTGAGCCGCTACGGGGCTCATCAGGTTGTGTGGATTCTCGCTGGTGATGGGAGTTATCTGGGCGCGGAAGCCGCGCGCTGGCGGCGGGTGGGACGCGCGACCCTTGCGGGATCGCCTAGGCTTGCCACCATGCATCCTGCCGCAAGGATCCGAGTTGACGGCGAGTTTGAGGGCGAGTCCTGGTACAACATCAATGGGTACCAAAGCGGCCAATGGAAAGGCCCTGAAAGCTCCCGCTGGATCAATGCAAGAGCAATGGAAGATAGTGCCCATCGGACGGCGCTTACCAAATGTTTGCCTACTCTTGATCTGGAGCCATGTTATGAGGGGCATCTTCCGTTAGATT
>Ga0302275_10006452_pt1 | contig 11100 bp, 10 predicted proteins | sample III_Bog_N2_2_FD_200229 | JGI IMG/M metagenome (GOLD analysis project Ga0302275, IMG submission 200229) | Peat permafrost microbial communities from Stordalen Mire near Abisko, Sweden - III_Bog_N2_2 | ecosystem: Environmental > Terrestrial > Soil > Wetlands > Peat | place: Sweden: Abisko... | reverse complement strand
CGCCCATCAATGCGCCGAAGCCGACCAGGATCTTTATCACCACAATCAGCGCGACGACCCACGTGACGCCGTGCAGGAACAGCGGGTCCGAGGACGCGAGAAGCGAATTCATCGCGACTCCAATCGAACTTGGCTGATGACGCTCGTGGGGTCATAGAGCACCGCGACCGCGTCCTCACCGGTCGCGCTCTTGGTCCCGAAGACTATTTCGACCGAGCCTCGTGCGACGCCTTCGTTGAGTTCCACGGGTAGACGAACGCTGCCCGAGGCGCCGGTCACGCTCACGATCGCGCCCTCCTCGACGCCAAGACGGTCCAGATCGACGTGATTGAGCCCCAACGTGGTCGGCTTGACCAGATTGTGCAACGAGGGCGATCCGCCCATCGCGACGCCGCGGTCATAGAGGCGACGCGACACCACGAGGCGAAGCGAGTACGAGTCAGCGAGGGGCACCTCGAGGGGCTCGGCGTTGGCGAGATCCTCGAGGGTCGCGCACCGAGTGTGCACACTGCCCTGGGCGCGCTCTTCGACAATCGCGCCGGTGTAGGAGGCGAGACCCACGCTCTCCGCTGAGCGGATACCGGGAAACGCCATGGGGTCGAGCGCGTGGCGAAGTGACGAGGCGTCGCTTCGACCAACGACCGCGCCGTCGTGGACCTCGTCGTTCATCACCGAGAGCGCCGGGTAGCCCGTGGTCTCTTCGATGGTCTTGGCGGTCTGCTCGACCGAGCTGAGACCAATGCTCTGGCCCATCTGTTCGGCCAGTTCGGCCGCGATCGCGACGTCGGGCCAGGCCGATCCGGGCGCGACGATCTTGGGCGTGACGGCGGTGACGCGTCCCTCGATGTTGGTCACCGTGCCGCTGCGTTCGTGCGCGATAGCGGCCGGGAGCACTACGTTCGCGTAACCAAGCGTCGCTCCACCGTGTCCGGTCACGGCGATCACGTCCGCGTTCTCGAGGGCCGCCGTGGCGCCCTTCACGTCGGCGACGTTGCCGAGCAGACATCCACCGAGGATCACCACGGCCTTCTGGTCGCCACGGCGAAGCGCCTCGAGTTGGGCGAGGGTGTCAAGGCCCTTCGCCTCGGCGTCGTAACCCCGACCCGGACGAAGCTGGGAACCGAGACCCATGTCGAGCGCACCCGCCACGTTCGAGCGCCGCAGCGCGACGAGGAACCTGGCGTCAGGGTAACGCTCGGCGAAACGGCGAATCGCGTTCTCAATCACGCGAGGGTCTTCGGCGAAGTTCGGACGCCCCACGACGAACACGACGCCCTCCCCACTCTCACCAATGAGCCGTCGTGCCTCGAGCAACTCTTCGTTGCTGAAGGCGACCCCGGCGGGGGCGTCAGCGTGGTCGGTGATCGAGCGCGCGCAAAGGTGCGCCTCGCCGGGTCGCACCACGAGTGAGACGCGCGCGAGCGAACGCAAGGCCGAGGGCCCGAAGGCGAACTCGACGATGGCGCTGGTGCCACTCACCGCACCCTCGCGCAGACGAAGGAAGAGGATCGGCAACTCCTCGCGCAGGTCACCGGTCAAGGTGACGATGGTCTTCGCGCGCGCGGCTTCGTCGATGGTGGCCTTGGTCAGAGCTTGGAGCAACACCGGGTCGAGTCCGTCGCCGAACTGGGCGTCGAGGTTCTCCGTGCCCAGCACGCCACGCATGAATCGCTCCCAGGCGAACGCACCCTCGTTGGTGAGTGACGCACCGCCAATGGCACCGACGCCGCCGGGCGTCGCACTCGCGTCACGCAGAATCGCGGAGGCCGCGCCAAGGGCCTCGCCCCAACTGGCGGGCTCGAGTACACCGTTCACGCGCACCAGGGGCGTCGTGATGCGCGTCGCCGCGGAGAGGACGTCGGTGGACTCGGGGTTCTGGTCGATCGAGTCGAGCGTGAAACGCCCCTTGTCACAGAGCCACCCGTGGTTCACCGGATCGCTGTCGACCCCGAGCACGCGGGTGAGTCGGTTACCCGAGGACTGGACCGCGATTCGACAACCCACCGCACACGTGGTGCACGTGCTCTCGACCTGTTCGAGGTCCCAGGGTCGGGCACTGAACCGGTACGGCTTGGCCGTGAGGGCGCCGACCGGGCAGATCTGGACCGTGTTGCCCGAGAAGACTGAGTTGAATGGTTTGTCGGGTGAGGGCGCCACTTCGATGAGGTCGCCGCGGCCCGAGAAGGCGATCTCGGTGTCGCCCGCCACTTCGGAGGAGAACCTCGTACAGCGTGCGCACTGGATGCAGCGCTCGCGGTCCAAGAGCACCAGCTCACCTATCTCGATGGGCTTGACGAAGTGGCGCTTCTCCTCGATGAAGCGGGTCTCGCCCGATCCGTGAGCGAGGGTCTGATCCTGGAGCGGGCACTCGCCACCCTTGTCACAGACCGGGCAGTCGAGGGGGTGGTTCGCGAGCAGGAACTCGAGCACGCCGTCTTGGGCTTTCTTCACCTTCTCGGAATTGGTGCACACGCTCATGCCGTCGTTGACGTGCAGGTAGCACGCGGGTTGCAGCGTCGCGCCACGCGGTCCTTCGACTTCGACGAGGCACATGCGGCACATTCCCACCGGCTCCATGCGCGGGTGGTAGCAGAAACGTGGGATGTACTCACCCGCTCGCTCGGCGGCGTCGATCAGCAGTTCACCGGCCTTCACCTCGATCTCTCGACCGTTGACGGTGATGTTCACCGTGGTGCGTATGACGTCAGTCATGGGGACACCCTCCGTGAAGCACGTGCGCCTTGAAATCGTCGGGGAACATCGAGATCGCCGAATGCACCGACGACGGTATCGAGGAACCGAGCACGCAGATGGTGGTCTGCTGGGGCGGCCAGGAGAGTCCGGGCGCGATGTTGTCGCACAGGTCAAGCAGGAGGTCCATATCTTCCATGCGACCACCGCCGTGCTCGAGGCGGTACATCGCGCGCTCGATCCAGCCCGAGCCCTCGCGACACGGCGTGCACTGGCCGCACGACTCGCGCGAGAAGAATTTGGTGATCCGCCACGCCGCTCGCACGACACAACTCGTCTCGTCTAAGACCACGACCGAACCCGAGCCCAGCATCGAACCCTTCTCGCCCACTTCGTCTTGACCCATCGGTAGGTCCAGCAGGTCCGGACCGAACCAGGGCGCCGAGACCCCACCGGGGATGATCGCCTTGACGGCGCGGCCGCCAATGACACCCCCGCCGAGCGCCGGGTCGTAGATCAGGTCACGAAAGGTGTTCTTCACCATCTCGATCTCGTAGACGCCCGGATTGTTCACCCGACCCGCCAGGGCGAACAGCCGGGTACCCGTCGAACGACCGACGCCGAGCGCGGCGAAGGCCGCGCCGCCGTTGTTCACGATCCAGGGCAAGTTCGACATCGTCTCGACGTTGTTCACTACCGTCGGTTCGCCGTAGAGTCCAGTGACCGCGGGAAAGAACGGTGGCTTGATGCGCGGAAAGCCGCGCTTGCCTTCGAGTCCCTCAATGAGCGCGGTCTCCTCGCCGCAGATGTAGGCGCCCGCTCCCGGGTGCACCACGAGGTCGATCGAGAAGTCCGAGCCGAAGATCTTCGATCCCAGCGCGCCCTCTGAGTAGGCGTCGTTGACCGCCTGCTGGACGCGCTCGAGACCCAGCGCGAACTCGCCGCGCAAGTAGATGAAGGCCTGGCTCACCTGCAACGCGTAGGCGGCGATGATGACGCCCTCGACCAACTGGTGGGGATCGCGTTCGACGAGGAAGTGGTCCTTGAACGTGGCGGGCTCGGACTCGTCGCCGTTCACCACGAGATAGGACACGGGGGCCTTGCGCAACATCGACCACTTGCGCCCGGCGGGAAAGCCCGCGCCGCCTCTTCCGAGCAACGACGCCGCGTCGACCTCGGCGGCGACCGCTTCGGGGAACATCGTGAGCGCCTTTCGAAGTGCAACGTACCCGCCGGTCTCGAGGTAGCGCGTAAGCGTGTACGAGTCGGCGTACTGCGCTCTCGAGGAGACGATGCGTGGAGAGTCGAGCATCGCCATTACTTGGCCTCCTCGGCTCGCTGGGCTCGAGCGGCGGACGAGCGCGCGCGCTGATCGACGATCTCCTGGCGCGCAGCACGCAACCCGCCGTTTCGACGGACGCGGATCAACGTACCGTGACTCGGTACGTCGTGGTCGAGCTTGCCCTCGCGAAGGTCGTCCACCAGGGTGTCAAAGGTCTCGGGCGTCGTGGTGCGCACGTAGCGATGATTGACCTGCACGCAGGGAGCCTTGTCACAATCGGCCAGGCACTCGGTCTCTTCGAGGGTGAACAACCCATCGCTCGAGGTCGATCCCACCGCGCAATCGAGCTTCTGTGAGGCGTGCTCCAAGAACTCCTCGCCGCCCGCCAAAAGACACGCGATGTTCGTGCAGACCCCGACGACGTACTTGCCAACTGGCTCTAAGTGGTACATGTCGTAGAACGCCGCCGTGCCGCGCACGTCCGCGCTCGTGGTGCCCGTGAGTGAAGCGACCTCTTCGATGCCCGCTTCGCTCAGGTACCCGTCCTGTTCTTGGGCGAGGTGCAGCAAGGGCAACATGGCCGAACGCGCCCTGGGATAGAGCGCGATGAGCTCCTCGGCGCGATGACGGATATCAGGCTGGAAGTGACTCATCGATCGACTTCTCCGAGCACCGGGTCCACGGTCGAGACGGTCGTGATGGCGTCTGAGACTGACCCGCCGCGCATCAGGAGCGGAATGGCTTGCAGGTTCACGAAGCTCGGACCGCGCACGTGCAGCCGGTAGGGCTTGGAGCTCCCGTCTGAAACCAGGTAGCAACCAATCTCGCCGCGCGGAGACTCGACGGCCGAGTACACCTCGCCCACCGGTACGTGGAAACCTTCGGTGAAGAGTTTGAAGTGGTGGATCAGCGCCTCCATGGACTCGCCGATGCGCGCGCGCGGCGGCGGGGTGACCTTGGGGTCCTGACTGCGGTAGTCGCCGCTCGGCATCATGTCCGCGCACTGGCGCACGATGCGGATCGATTCGCGAATTTCGTTCAGTCGGATGGCGTAGCGGTCGAAGTTGTCGCCGTAGGTGCCCACGATGACGTCGAAGTCGACCTGGTCGTAGGCGAGGTAGGGCATGGTGCGACGCAAATCCCACGCCACCCCCGTCGAGCGCAGGACCGGACCGGTGACGCTGAGTGAGAGCGCCTCTTCGGCGGTGATGGGAGCGACGCCCACCATGCGCTCGCGAAAGATCGGCTGACCGGTGAGCAACTGGTCGTATTCGTACGTGCGCTCGTCGATCGTGTCACAGATGACCGTGACGTCGTCCTTCCAGCCGTCGGGTAGGTCGGCCGCCACGCCACCGGGGCGCACGTAGTTGAGGTTCATTCGAAGACCAGCGGTCTTCTCGAAGAAGGCGAGAATGATCTCCCTCTCGCGAAGTCCGTAGATCATCATCGAGGTGGAACCGAGGTCCATACCATTGGTCGCCATCCATACCAGGTGCGAGGACATGCGATTGAGTTCGCTCATCAACATTCGGATCCAGATGGCACGCTCGGGGACCTCGATACCGAGCAACTTCTCAACCGCGAGCGAGTAGTTCAACTCGTTGATCACCGGCGACAGGTAATCCATGCGCGTAACGTTGGTCGCACCCTGGATGTAGCTCAGTTCCTCGCCCGTCTTTTCCATCCCGGTGTGCAGGTAGCCAATGACGGGCTTGCAGCGAAGGACGTACTCACCGTCGAGTTCGAGCATGAGTCGCAGCACACCGTGGGTGGACGGGTGCGAAGGGCCCATGTTGATGATCATGGTCTCGTCGTCGCGGCGCTCGACGTCAATGGAGTTGGGGTCGATGTGCAGGTCGTTGCTGCGAAGCACCGCACCGATCTCTCGGCCGAGCTCGTTCGTCGCGGTGTTCTCGCGGCGCTGTAGCTCTTGCTCACCCTCGGAGGTCTCAGCGACGAGCAGCTCGTCGCGTTCGATCGCGCGTACGGTCGGTTCGCTCATCGCGGTCCCGGCGCTTCCTTGAACTGCACGGGCACGTTGCCCACGCCGTAGTCCTTGCGCAGGGGGTGACCCTCCCAGTCCTCGGGCATCAAGATGCGCGTCAGGTCGGGGTGGTTCGTAAAGATGATGCCGAACAGGTCAAAGACCTCACGCTCCATCGCTTCGACACCCGAGTAAAGCGCAAAGAGCGACTCGACCTCTGGCTCGTCGTCGCCCGCTTGGACTCGGATGCGAACACGTTCACGCTTGGAGAGGCTGAGCATGTTCGTGACGACTTCGAACCGGGTCGCCACCACGCCCTCGGGCAGCGGACGGTCCATGTGGTTGAGGTAGTCGACCCCGCACACGTCCACGCACATCTCGAACCCGTCGTTCTTGAACGACTCGACCAGCGCGAAGTACTGCGCACGTGTGGGAAAACACGCCAGGTCCGCGGCCAGACCATCACTGGTCAGTACGCCTGGGGGGGCCGTGGGAGCAAGGGAGGTCACTTCGGCGTTCCCACCCTCACCGCGACGGGTACCTCTGGAGTCCAGAGGTTCTGCGCATCTTCGACGTGCGTGGGACGACCTTCGCTGCGACGCTGCATGATCTCACCAGTGCGGATCTGCTCGTGCAACGTGAGGATCGCGTGCATCAGGGTCTCGGGGCTCGGTGGACAGCCCGGTGCGTACACGTCCACCGGCACGATTTGGTCGACACCCTGGACGATGGCGTAGTTATTGAACAGGCCACCGGTCGACGCGCACACGCCCATCGAGATGACCCACTTGGGTTCCATCATCTGGTCGTAGACCTGACGAAGCACCGGGGCCATCTTCTGCGAGACCCGACCAGCGACGATCATGAGGTCGGCCTGACGCGGTGAGTTGCGAAAGACCTCCATGCCGTAGCGCGCGAGGTCGAAGTCCGCCCCGCCCGCGGACATCATCTCGATCGCACAACACGCGAGACCGAACGACGCCGGCCACACCGACGCGCGACGCGCCCAGCGAACCAGGTCTTCGAGTTGGCCCGTCAGGAAGTTGTGCTGGAGATCCTCGAGGCCCACGCGTTAAGCCGCCTGTTCGGGGTCTTGACCAATGCGCACAATGGTGGAGGAACTCGTGCGAGCCGGCATGCCGGGCGTGAGGTGCTTGACGGGACCCCACTGCAGCGCGCCCTCGCTCACGAGGAACACCAGGGCGCCAAAGACGGTCACCGAGAAGGTGAGGACCTCGATGAGTCCAAAGACGTGCAGCTGGCGAAAGACGACGGCGAAGGGGTACATGAAGACCACTTCGATGTCAAAAATCACGAAGATCATCGCGACCAGGTAGAAACGGACGGGGAATCGCTGTGGAGGCTCGTTTTCGGGGACGATCCCACATTCGTAGGGCGCGCGCTTCGCGTCCGTGGGTCGCTTGTGCGGCGCCAACCAAGCCGATGCCACAAGTGAACCCGACGCAAAAAGCACCCCGAGAATCAGGAGTCCCAGTAGGGGTAAGTACTGGTCCACCGAACCTTTTTATCAGACTTGAACAGACCCGAGGTTGCGGAGCCCCGGGACCAACGGCCTAGGCTCGTCGCGTGGCAAAACTCAACGACACCGTGTCGACGAACACGAACTACGACGTCGTGATCGTGGGCGCCGGACCGAGCGGCTCGGCGTGCGCCTACTGGCTCGCCAAGGCCGGATGGTCGGTGTGCCTCGTGGAGAAGAAGACGTTCCCGCGCGAGAAGACCTGCGGCGACGGCCTGACGCCGCGCTCGGTCTACCAACTCCAGGAAATGGGCCTCGAGCGCGACGTCGCCCAACACGGACACCGCTACAACGGGCTTCGCGCCTTCGGCTTCGGGGCCTCGTTGGCCATGAACTGGCCCGATCACCCCAAATTCCCCAACTACGGCTACACGATCACTCGTTTCAATCTCGACGGCATGGTCGCCGAGCACGCCGAGGAACTCGGCGCGGCCTTATTAAATGGTGTCGAAGTTGTAGACCTACTTGAACCCAGCGCGTCTCTGTGCGAAGGGCTGATAGGCGCCCAAGGCGTCGTCGTCAAAGAAAAGGACACCGGCACCGTCGCCGAGCTGCGAGGCCGCTACGTGGTCGTCGCCGACGGTCAGAACTCGCGGATCGGGCGCGAGATGGGCGTCACGCGCAACAAGGCCTGGCCCATGGGCATGGCGTTGCGCGGTTACTACACGAGCAGTCGTCACGACGAACCCTGGATCGACTCGCACCTGGACATTCGTGACCCCCAGGGAAAAGTCGTGCCCGGCTACGGCTGGATCTTTCCCCTGGGCGACGGCCGAGTCAACGTGGGCGTCGGCCTTCTGTCGACGGGTGGTGCCTGGAAGGGCGTGAACACCACCAAACTCCAGGAGTACTTCGTCGCCCAAGTGGCCAACGCGTGGGGACTCAACGACGAGACGTGCTGTGGACCGCCGACCGGTGGACGACTTCCGATGGGTCTCGCGCTCGGGCCCCACGTGGGCGCCAACACTCTCACGATCGGTGACGCCGCGGGCGCGGTCAATCCATTCAACGGCGAAGGCATCGCCTACGGCTACGAGACCGGTCGACTGGCGGCGAGTGTCGTGGGCGAGGCACTTTTCGCCAACGATCCCACGCTGCTCGCCCACTACGACGAGCTACTCGAGGAGGCCTACGGCGACTACTACAAGGTCGCTCGAGCCTTCGTGCGCGTCATCTCCGAACCGCGAATTCTTTCTGCGTGCGTAGGGGCGGGACTTCGTATCGAGCCGCTGATGAAACAACTGCTCGAGATCATGGCCAATCTCATGAGCAACGATCGCAGTGGTCCGGCCGAAGTTGGTTACCGAGCCCTCGTGCGCCTCGCCGACGTGGTACCCGAGCGCGCCTACCAGATGCTTCTGGGCGGATTGGGCGAGGACTGAGAACTACTCAGCGCGGCGCAGTCTCGTAGAAATCCTCGCCGCACCGTGGGCCGCCACCAGAAGAGCACCCAACATCGCCAGTCCAAGGACGATGAGCAGGACCGGTGCCACGTGGTTCGTCGAACCAACGACGGTGAACGAACTCGGCGACGAGCTCGACTTCGCCGGTGCACCGAGGACCGTGCTCGAAAAGAACCACGGCGCGTTCGCCGCGATGGAACCCCACCAGGTGAGGATGCCGACGAAGATCACCACCAGCACCACGTTCATCGCGAGCGCCAACGCACCGAGCAGCCGGGTGACTCGTACCTCGAGTTCGAGACGACGCGTCAGCGTGCCCACGTTCGCCGCCACGGTGAAGATCGCCGCCGCCACGAAGGCGAACCAGAAGTAGAACACGGTCCGCGTGGGCCAGAGAGGAGCCGCCCCATTAAAGTCGTGCATTTCGTGAGCCCAGACCACGATTCCTACGCTGAACACCAACGCGCACACGCCTACGAATGTGCTGGCGCGAAGTGGTGCGCGCACCCCACTCCAGCCCCGCGAGCGGATGAGGCGAATGAACGACGGCAACACGGCCATCCCCGCCGCCATTGCGATTCCGGCACTCGCGAGCGCGGCGATCGCGACCGCGTCGTACGCGACGCTGGGCAGCGTTTGCTCGTTCGCCGGTGTGACCCATTGCCAATGTTCGACGTACTTCGCGAAGACCGATCCCACGATGAGAAAGACGGCCCACGCCATAAGTACCGACCAGGCGGAGCCGACGATCGAGCGCCGCGTGCTGAGCGCGTCACCTACGACACCCGCCTCGCGGGCGTGCTCGACGACACCCGACTTCAGCATCGAGATCGACGCCTTCAGTGGAACTCGCTTTCCGCAATAGGTCTCTTCAAGCAGTGTGACGAACTCGACGCCGTAGCGCTCTCGCCAGCCTCTCGGGTACCACCGCAGATAAGACGCGTAGTTGGTCGTCTTATTCATGCGACGACCCCAGCGACCTCGAGGCGACTCGTCGCCACGTCGGTCACCCGTCGCAGTTCTCGAAGGGCCGCGACGAGCGCATTCGATCCATCACTGGTCAGTTGATAGGGGCGTCGACGAGCTTCACCTTCCAGGGCGACGATCAGACCTCGCTCCTCGAGTCGGGCGATGGCGCCGTAGAGGGCGCCCGGACTGAGCACGATGCCCGCGAACGCCTCGATGTCCTTAGAGAGCGCGTAGCCGTGCTTCGATCCCCCGGCGAGGCTCGTGAGGATCAACAACGGTGGGTCATTAGAACGCCGCAGTCCGGCGAGATGAGAAGAGGTCATGGCGTGATACTACTACGTGGAGAGTAGTAACGCAAAAAGTACTAGGCACGGGGGCCTCACGTCGGGGAGGCGAAGACCCGAGACCTGACGCCAATCGACCTGCCGTGCAACGAGTGCTTCGAAGGCGCAGGCGCGGAAAGGTCAGTCGCCGCAGTCATTCCCGTTAGCCTGAATCGATGAAGTCACGCCCTGCGGCCACGTGGTGACCGGGTGATCCCCACTTTCGTCATCTTCCTTCGCGAGGGCATCGAGGCCTCGATGATCGTGGCCATTCTCCTGTCATACCTGTCTCGCATCAACCAACGAAGGCACTTTCGCGACGTGTGGCTCGGGGTGGCGGCCGCGATGGTTCTCGTGCTCGCGGGCGGCTTCGGCGCCTTCTTTCTGATCAAGCAGTACGAAGGCTCCAACGTACAGACCTACTTCGAGACCGCGACCTACGTCATCGCGGCGGGCGTCCTTACGGGAATGACGTACTGGATGCACAAGCACGCGCGCACCATGGCTTCAGAACTCCAGGCGCGCAGCGACCTCGCCCTCACCAAGGGGACCCGATGGGGTCTCGGGGTGCTCTCGTTCCAGGCCGTGGGTCGAGAGGGTCTCGAGACGATGGTCTTTACCCTCGCCATCGTCTTTGCGAGCTCGCGCCAGGCGGCAACGCCGGTGCACGGCAACCTGCTGCTCGTAGGAGCCTTGCTCGGTCTCGGCGTCGCCCTCGCGCTCGCCTACGCCATGTACAAGATGGGCGCCAAACTGAACTTGCGAAAGTTCTTTCGGGTCTTGGGATTGATCTTGATGTTCTTCGCCGCGGGCCTGCTCGCCGACGCCGTCGAGAACTTCGAGCAACTCGGTTGGCTCAAATTCGGCAACCACGTGATGTGGAACTCGAGCGGAATCGTGACCGAGTC
>Ga0302275_10006451_pt1 | contig 11101 bp, 14 predicted proteins | sample III_Bog_N2_2_FD_200229 | JGI IMG/M metagenome (GOLD analysis project Ga0302275, IMG submission 200229) | Peat permafrost microbial communities from Stordalen Mire near Abisko, Sweden - III_Bog_N2_2 | ecosystem: Environmental > Terrestrial > Soil > Wetlands > Peat | place: Sweden: Abisko... | reverse complement strand
GCGGCCGATCTTGTCGAGCGCGGGAACGCGCAGCAGCGGGTTGGCGATGGTCTCCATCACGATCACGCTGGGCCGGTGTTCGGCGATGGCGGTCGCAACCGCGTCGGGATCGTCGAAATCGGCGTAGACGATCTCAACGCCCGCCGGTTCGAAGACCTTGGTGAGCATTCCGAGCGTTGCGCCGTAGATCAGCTTTGCCGCGAGAATGACGCGGCGGCGGTCGATCAGCGCGGTATCGATGGCGATGTGGAGCGCGGCCATGCCGGAGCTACAGGCAAGCGCCCCCGCGCCGCCTTCGAGATCGGCAACCAGTTCTTCGAGCGCGTCGGTTGTGGGATTGTTGTAGCGCGCGTAGCTCTGGCCGGGCAGTTCGTTGCCCATGACCTTGTCCAGATCGGCCAGGTCGCCGTAGGCGTAACTGGTTCCGGTGTGGATGGGTGTGGTGGAGGGGATGGAGGCCGGGCCGCTCGCCGGGCGTTTCCGGTCCCCGACGTGTACCGCTCTCGAATGAATCTTCATTTCCGTTTCCAGCGGACGCCATCCTTCGTGTCTTCGAGGATGATGCCCTTTTCCAGCAGTTCGTTTCGTATTTTGTCCGATTTGGCGAAATCGCGCGCCTTTTTGGCTGCGGTGCGCTCGGCGATGAGCGCTTCCACTTCGGTTTCCGATACTCCGCCCGCGGGCTGCGAGGGTTTGAGAACGTCGAACACCTGGTCGAAATATCCGAGCAGGTCCTTGGTAGCGCGGATGTTGCCTGCTTTGAACTCGCCGGTGTCGAGGGCGGTGTTGGCTTCACGGATGTATTCGAACACGGCGGCGAGCGCCTCGGCCGTATTGAGGTCGTCGTCCATCGCTTCACAAAACGAAGTCTGGGAGTTCAGCGCCAGGGTTTCGAGTTGTTCGTTGATGCCTTCGGGCAGCTTTGCGGTATCGAGCCGCAGGTTGAAATTGCGTACGCGGTCGATGGCAGTTTTGGCGGAATTCAGACCGTCGAAAGTGAAATTGAGGCCCTTCTTATAAGGTACGGACGCCAGCAGGTAGCGCACCGATTCCGGCGTGAAGCCGCGCCCGAACAGATCGCGCAGCGTGTAGAAGTTGCCGAGGGATTTCGACATTTTCTGCCCGTCCACGAGCAGAAACTCGGAGTGAACCCAGAAGCGCGCGAACTCCTTGCCGGTGAGCGATTCCGACTGCGCGATCTCATTCTCGTGGTGCGGAAAGATCAGATCGACGCCGCCGGCATGGATGTCGAGCGTTGCGCCGAGGTACTGAATGGCCATCACGGAGCACTCGATGTGCCAGCCGGGACGGCCCGTGCCGACTTCGGTATCCCACGCGGGTTCGCCGGGTTTTGGCGCTTTCCAGAGGGCGAAGTCGCGGGCGTCGTTCTTCTCGTATTCGTCAACGTCGACGCGCGCGCCCGAAACCATCTGGGTGAAATCGTGGTGCGAGAGCTTGCCGTAGGGCGGGAAGGTGCCGATCCTGAAATAGACCGAGCCGTCGCTGCGGTAGGTGTGGCCGCCCTCTTCGAGCTTGTGGATGGCGGCGGCCATTTCGGTGATGTGCTCTGTGGCGCGGGCGATGCGCTCGGGGCGTTCGAGGCGGAGCGTGGCGCAGTCGTCGAGGAATGCCTGAGTATAGGCGTTGGTGTATTCTTCGAGCGTTTTGCCTTGTGCGACGGCGTTGCGGATGATCTTGTCGTCGACGTCCGTGATGTTCATGACGTGGTCGAGCGTAAAACCCGACGCGCGCAGCCAGCGCCGCAGGAGATCGTAGAAGACGAAGGTCCGGAAGTTGCCGATGTGCGCGAAGTCGTAGACGGTGGGACCGCAGGTGTACATCTTGACGGTCTTGCCTTCCAGAGGTTCGAACGGCTGCACCTGTTGGGTGAGCGTGTTGTAGAGGCGCATGGGACGTTAAAGGGAAACTTCTATGGTAACCGAGGGGTGCGGGCAGGGATTGGGCCAGGGGGCTGCGCTATAGGGTCTATGTGCATTCATCGTGCATACTAATGCATGTGCGGACTACCATCGTCATCGACGACATGCTGCTGGAGCGCGCAAGAGAGGCCACCGGCATTAATGCCAAGACTACGCTAGTCCGCGTGGCTCTTGAAGCTCTCATTTCGCGTGAAGCGGGCAAACGCCTGGCAGCGTTAGGCGGGACACAGCCGAAACTGGGCGATGTCCCGAGGCGGCGGTCGGGCTAGTGGTCCTCGTGGATTCCTCGGTCTGGATCGCCCATTTTCGCAGTGCACAGGCGGAACTGGCGGATCTGCTCGCGGGAGGCCTTGTCTTCATGCACCCGTTTGTGTGTGGTGAACTGGCGTGCGGCAACCTGAAGGACCGCGGCGCGCTTCTGTCGGACCTGAGCGCACTTCCGCAGGCTCATCGCGCTTCCGATACGGAAGTAATGCATCTGATCGACGTTCGCCGACTTTGGGGAAAAGGCCTCGGATGGATCGATGCGCATCTGCTGGCGTCGGCGCTGGTCTCCGGCTGCCGTTTCTGGACTCTCGACAAGAAATTGGAAAGTGCGGCGTTCGATTTGGCGTTGAGCTATCAGATCAGAGTATCGTAATGCCGTTCGATCGCACGGCAGTGTTCTGATCGGCCGATCTGATGCCGGGAATCGTTCGTCCGACTCAGACAAGCGCGAGGGCATCCCGCGCGGACCGTTCGCGCGGGCTCTCGGGAGATTTCGATCCGTACTGGCAGGTGACTCAGCGTCCCGGGTTCGTTTTGTGAAGGCTCCCTGCCCTCCCTGAGCCTGCCGGTTTCTTGACGGTTCGTTTTGTAAACGCGGCCGCCGGTGTCTGGCTTCGTTTTGTAAAGCGGCGGAGTTCGTTTTGTGAAGGCTCCGGGCCCTCCCTGTGCCGACCGGTTTCTGTGACGGGTTCGTTTTGTAACGGTACCGCCTGTTACATGCGCGGCTCGGAAAGCACTGTGGAATCAGCGCCTTCCTTCTGCCGAAGACCCTGATCGATCAGCTTGGCAATCCCCAGGCCGCCGCTGGCCGCCATCGACTTCGCCAGTTCTTCCTCACCAAGTCCGAAGGCCGCGTCGCTCGATTGATCCTCCCCCGTCCCAAGCCAGCCCCCCTCGCCGCGCGAGGAGTGCAGCATCTGGGTCAGCAGCAACGCCTCGAAATCCTTGGCCGCTCCCGTCCTCTTGAGCGACGTCGCGTCCACGGGTACCTCGGTGTTCACCATTCCGATCGTCATCAGATTACCTCCAGTTCAGCGTCGAGCGCGCCCGCCGCCCGCAGATTCTGCAGGATCGCGATGATGTCTCGCGCCGAAGATCCCACGGCCGTCAGTGCCCGCACCAATTCCTCAATCGTCGCGCCCTCTTTGAGCACCACGTTCTTCGCCGCCTCTTCCTTCGCCTTGACGTCCGTTTCGGGCACTACCTCGGTCTTGCCTCCCTGCGACATCGGGCCCGGTTGCGAGACTTTGAGCTTAGTCTGAATTTCGACCGACAGATTGCCGTGCAGAATCGCCACGGGCGCGATGCGGACATCCTTGCCCATCACGATGGTTCCGGTACGTTCGTTCACCACAATCTTGGCCGGCACGTCGACCTCAATGTTCAACGCTTCCAGCGCCGCAATGAACTCGGTCATACGATCCTTCCATTCCGGCGGCGTAGTGACCGAGATCAGCGCGGGGTTATCGGCGTGCGCGATGGATTTTGTCTGGCCGAAGCTCTTGTTGATCGCTTCGGCGATGCGGGCCGAGGTGGCAAAATCGGCATTGCGCAGCTGGAGATTGACATGTACCGTCGGTTCAACCGACGGGGCGATTTTTTCGACGGTCGCTCCACCGGGCAGGCGTCCCACGGTCGGATGGTTCACCGTTTGCGTGTTGCCGCCACGACCTGCGACGAAGCCGCCCGTCACGACAGGTCCCTGCGCTACGGCGTAAACCTGGCCGTTTGCGCCGTGCATTGACGTCATCAACAGGAGACCTCCCTGCAGGTTGGTGGCGTCGCCGATGGCCGCGGCTGTTACATCGATCTTGGTACCGGGCTGCGCAAAGGGCGGCAGGGTACCGGTCACCATAACGGCGGCAGTGTTGGTAACCCTGATGGCTGTGGGTGAAACGGAAACGCCCATCCGTTCGAGGATGTTGGCGAGGCTCTGGGCGCTGAAGATGGTGGTCTGTTTGTCGCCGGTTTTCGCAAGACCTACCACGATTCCATAACCGACCAGTTGATTTTCGCGGATTCCCTCGATGGAAACGAGGTCCTTCAAACGCGAGGTCGCGTTCATGCGGCCAGCGCAGCCGAGACAAAAGAGAGCGAATACGAGACGTCTGGCCATCAGAACGGGAGCAACCCTAAGAGGAACCGGTACAGCGCATTCGGACGCCGGATGGCATCGCCAACTACGCCTTTTCCGTTGACGCGTATTTCCAGGTCGGCGACCTGGCTGGAAGGCACCGTGTTGGCCGTCGAGATATCGGGAGTGCGGATAATGCCGCGAATGACAATCAGCTGATCCTCCGAATTGACCTGAATGTGTTTGGCGCCCTCGACGAGTAGCAGGCCGCCCGGCAGAACCTTGACGACGCGGGCGCTCAGCGTATCGGTCAGGGTCGCGGTGCGTGAGGTGGTACCCGTGCCGTTCAGTTTCTGGTCGCCGGTTGTCCCGAGCAGATTGGCGAGCGCGCCGGTGGGAGATTTCGGGCCGGCGAGCGAAGTGATGGAAGCGTTGGCGCTCGACGCCCTTTCGGTAGTGCTTACACCGCCCGCGACGGCATTGACGTTCTCGGAGACCAGGATGGTGACGACGTCGTTCAGTTGGCTGGCACGCAGATCGCGACCCAGGTCACCGAGGTGCGCCGACGGCGACCAGATTGCGCCCGGCGCGGTTTCGGCCGCCTCGCTATCTGTGGCTGCGGAGGCGCTCTTTATGTATTGATCGAGGGGTGAGAGCTCGGGTGGTTTGGGCGGATTCTTCTTGCTGCCCAGCCCCGGAATCGATGCGGCCTGGATTCCGCCACAGAAGATGAGCGTCGCCGCACAGAGGCGTCTCATAGCACCTGCCCCGCCCCTACGACGATGACGGCTTTCGATCCGGAATCGAGCCGTGCACGAAACGTTTTGCCGCTGGAGGGATTGCGCAGTTCCAGCATGTCTCCGGCGCGAGCCGCGCTTTCGGCGATGGCATCGATCTGAATACGCGCGGGACCGCTGCGAACTTCAACTTTGACCGCGTCGCCGCGGTGAACGGAAGGCGGTATATCGAGAATCGCCAGCGGAATAGGGGAGCCGGCGGAGATAGTCTTCTTCGGAATCCGGCCGAGAACTTCGTCGAGGCGCGAGGCAAGTCGCTGGTCGGGTCCGATGGGTGTGGCGACCGTTTGGAGCCTGAGGTGGGCGGCGTCGATGGGAATATTAAGCGCGAGGTCGGACACGGCCACCACGGCCTCGACACGGCGGCAGGCGCTGACACGCGCCCAGATTCTGAGGCGAAGCGTTTCGCCGTATGTGACGTAACCCCGCCAGATTCTGGACCCCTTCACGTTTGGCTCGAGACCGGTGACCGGAAATTCAATCCGGCCGACGGGAACCGCGGTCTTTGGCAATTCGACCAAAGTGAGTTCGGCGTCGGCCGGCAGCGATCGTCGCATCGAAGAGAGGACGTCTGTATCCTCGATCTGGTGCATCGGAATCTCAAAACAAACTTCGTCAAGGGTGGCAAGGTCGATCTTGTTGGCGCGCGCGATCCGGGCGAGTTCGGCCGGGGCGAAAGTTCGTTTTGTACCCGGCGTGGGGGCGTAGCCGATGGTCAGCGTCGCGGGAAGCGCCGCGAATGCGGGAATGGCGAGTGCAAGATCGCGCCCCAGAATGCGGTCGCCGGATACCGGAAGGCATCCGTCGGCGAAGGCGGGGGACAGAAAAGCTACGGCGAGAACAAGCGTCTTCATGATTGGGCTCACTTGGGCAGATTATTTGCCTGCTGATACATATCGTCGGCAGCCTTCACAACTTTAGAGTTCGCTTCGTATCCGCGTTGTGCCGTTATGAGATTGATGAATTCATCCACGATGCTGACGTTCGACTGCTCGACGTAGCCCTGCTGAAGCGTGCCCAGACCTTCGGTTCCGCCGGGCGTACCGACGATGGGGTTACCCGACGCATCGGTTGGCATGTACAAGCTGTTGCCGATGGAGTTCAGGCCGGCCGGGTTCTGGAAATTCGCGATGGTGATTTGCCCGGCGTTCTGCGCCTGGGTCTGGCCGGTGAGCGTGTAGCTGACGGTTCCGTCGCCGGCGATGTTGATGGATTGCGCAGTGGGCGGGATAGTGATCTGCGGAATGATCTGGTCGCCGTTCGAGGTGACGATGTTGCCGTTGGCGTCGAGCTGAAACGAACCGGCTCGGGTATAGGCGGTTTCGCCGCTGGCCTGTTTGATCTGGAAAAAGCCGCGGCCCTGAATCACGAGGTCGAGCGGATTGCTGGTGCTGGAGAACGCACCCTGCGCGAAGATGATCTCGTTGGAAGCGGCTCGCGTGCCGAGGCCGAGTTGAAGGCCCGACGGCACGACGGTGGATTGCCCTGCGGAGGAGCCGGGCGCAACCATGTTCTGGTACAACAGATCCTGAAACTGAGCGCGCCGCGATTTATAGCCGACGGTGTTGGCATTGGCGAGGTTGTTGGCGATGTTGTCGATATTTAATTGCTGGGCGGACATGCCGCTGGCGGCGCTATATAAGGCTCTGATCATTAATGTTCTCCGTGAATTAGGTGGCTTACTAAGTGGCTTATTAAGTAACGACCCGCGCGACTTCCTGAATGGCCCGCGTATTAAGGTCGTTGCCGATGGTGGCAGCCTTCTGCAGCATTTCGAACTGACGCATAATCGCGATCAGCCGCACCGAAGCTTCGGCGGTACCGACGTTCGACTGCTCCAGTTTGCCCTGCAGAACTACGCCGGTGGCGGGTTTGGGTTTGGCGTCCGAGAACGCTGCGAAATAGTTGACGCCCTCCTTATTGATGGCGCTGCGATCGAAGGAGACGATTTCCATTTGTCCGACGGTTTGCAATCCCTGGCGCACAGTGCCATCGGGCAGAACGTCCACGGGCATGTTTTGCTGTAGAAGAATGGGCCCGCCGCCCTGCGCCCGGACGGTGCTGCCGTCGTTGGTGGCGAGCGCGCCGGAGGACAGGATTTTGAAGTTGCCGTTGCGCGTGTAGCGCACGCCGCGGGCGGTTTGAACGGCGAAGAGGCCGTCGCCGTCGATGGCGAAATCGAGAGGGTTGGTGGTGTTGCGGATTTCGCCCTGCGCAAGGTCGGTCCAGTGGTTCTCGATGACCGGGAGGGTGGACATCTCGCCGGTCTGGGCGTCGGCGGTGGCGTCGAGACTGCTGTAGACGCTGTAGAATTCACGGTCGGCCTTGTAGCCACCGGTTTCCACGTTGGCCAGGTTGTTGGCAAGCATATCGAGGGACTCCATACGTGCCCTCATTCCGCTTGCCGCTGAAATCGAAATGGCATCCATATTCGGGTGGGAAGAATGCAGCCGGAGGGCCGAAGCAAAAAAAATCGATAAAGTCCTCAAAATCAGCCGGGAGTGGCCGATAAGACCAATAAGCCTGAAGTGGGTCCGCGCCAAAATTTTGGCGTTTGAGGTGCAATCGGCAGGTATTTGTCAGGAGATATCCCTCTAAGAGATTGAATCGACGGGACTCGCGATTGGCGCATGCCCTGCATTGAAGTACCGCGTGATCGCTCCCGCGGCCAGTTCCGCTCAAATAGCAGTAAAGGTTCCGGCGATGCCGGCCGCCCGGGTGCCGGCTGCCGCGGCGGCGCCGGTTTCGCCGTTTGCGGCGATGGTCGGGGAGTTGAGTTCGGCGCCGAACGAGCGGCCCGCTCCCTCAATGCCGAAGGGAAAAGCGCTTCCCGTATCCATCAACAGGATGCCTGCGGCGACAATGGCTCCGCCAACCGCAGACGATGCCACCGCCAAGGGGCTGCCAACGACTCAGCCTGCGCCTGCGGCGCCCACAAAGGCGGCGCCTCTGGCGACCGACGCTTCATCTTTGACGGCATCTGAAGATGCTCTTCAGCAGTCGCTTGCCGACGACGCAGTCACAACGGCTCCGCCCGAACCTCCGGCGGTAAATGGGGTGCCGATTGCAATTAAAGGGCCGCGTAGTCACGCGACCACTGCAACGGGAATCGCGCCGGGCTCCAGGATGACGGGCGCCACCCAGGTTCCTTTCCTATTTGCTCCTATCCCTTTACTAACACCGCCGCCACCGCCGAAACCAACGCCCGCCAGCACCGGGCCAGGCCCGCAGGACCATACCCAGCCGATGGTGAAGACCGACGATCCGGCTCCGCCCGAACGCATGTCCGTCAACGATGCCGCACTTGAGGTCAGAATCAAGGCACCTCACGAGGAATCGAACACAGTGGCGACCGCGACGGCATTCACGCCAACCCCGGATAATGCCCAGCCGATTCCCGTGGTGCTGAAGCCGGTACCTGAGCTTCCGCCCGCACCGCAGGCTTCGGCGCCCGCTCCGGCACCGGCAGTCAGTTTGAATCCCGCGGCAACGGTTCCGACCACCGTCACAGTCCGGCCTCCCGAGACCAATCCTCATCCGGCGCCGCAGACGCCTCCTTCGAACGCGCGGTCCACCGACATCGAAGAACCGGTTACCCAACAGACTCCGCAACAACCGCTGCGTTCGGTTTCGCTGGAATTTTCTCCGGACGGAGCGGGCGACGTGCGGCTGCGCCTTTCGGAAAAGGCAGGAGAAGTTCACATCACGCTCCACTCCTCGGATTCGTCGCTGACGAGCCGACTGCATGAGGGCGTGCACGATCTTGTCGGTGCGCTGTCCAGCGCCGGGTATGAAGCCGAAGCGTGGACGCCGGGCCAGGGCCATCAGGGCAATCAGCGTGAGCCCGAGCAACGCAAAAGCCGCCGAGCGGTGCCCGGGGAATCGGGTGAGGCTTTCGGCGAGATGTTCCCACAATCCATCCAGGAGATTTCATGAGTTCCATAGCTAATCCATTGACATCCAGTTCGACGGCGGGGACATCATCGTCCTCGTCGTCGTCGGCATCGAGCGCCGCAAATCCAGGCGATCCGCTGGCCAACGAATCGACTTTTCTGACACTGCTGGTTTCGCAGTTGCAGAACCAGGACCCGCTGAGTCCGACGGACAGCAATCAGTTCGTTTCGCAGTTGACTTCCTATAGCCAGCTCGAGCAACTGATCGGCATTCACAGCAACACCACAACGCTGGCCGGTGCGGCAACGCCCGGAACCACGCCCACTCCGGGCACAAGTACAAGCACAACGGGGAGCTAATCGTACATGTCATCCGCATATTCCAACGCGCTCGCGGGACTGACCGCGAATTCTCAGGCAATCAATATCGTCAGCAGCAACCTCGCGAACCTCAGCACTGCCGGTTACAAGGATGAGCAGGTCTCATTCGAGGATCTGGTCAACGAAAGCCTGAACGGCTTTTCGAACACCAGTGCGATCAGCGGTTCCACGGTGGCGCAGGCCACGCAGCAGTTCACACAGGGAACGCTGGAAACGACCAATAATCCCTACGACGCGGCGATTCAGGGCGGCGGCTTTTTCGTTGTGAACACCACTTCGGGACAACAGCTTTTCACGCGCGAGGGTAATTTTTCCGTAAACGCGGCGGGCCAACTGGTAACCGCGACGGGCCAGTTCGTACAGGGCTGGAACGCCGCGAGCGGCACGCTGTCGACAAACGGCGCGACAAGTAACATCGTGCTGCCGACCAATATCGAACTGCCCCCGGCGGCCACGACGACGTTTTCGGTCAGCGCGAATCTGACCGCGAATGCCACGGTGGGTACGACGGGCGCCACATTCAGTTCACCGATTCAGGTGTACGACGCGCAGGGCGTTGCGCATTCGCTGACCGTCACGTATACGGAAACGGCCGCGAATACCTGGGGCTATTCGGTCACGATCCCGTCGACGGATCTGACGGCGGGAGGCGCCACCGCGACCACGCAATTGTCGTCCGGAACCCTGACTTTCGATGGCAGCGGCCATTTGCTATCGCCCGCGTCAACGGCGGGAACGATCCCGATCTCGATTACGGGTCTCGCCAGCGGGGCTGCCGACATGAACGTGACGTGGAATCTTTACGACTCCACGGGAGCGGCCACACTGACTCAATACAATCAGGCGTCCGCAAATACGGCGAACAGCCAGAACGGCGCGGCGGCCGGACAGCTGAACGGGATGAGCATTTCAGGCAACGGGCTGGTTGTCGCGCAGTTCTCGAATGGCACGACTGAAAACGTGGCCCAGATCGCGTTGGCGTCGGTGCTGAACCCCAGTTCCATGCAGCAGCTCGATGGCAACAACTTCGCGCCCACATCGGCGACTGCGAACCCGGTGATCGGCGTTCCTTCGACCGGCGCACGGGGACAGATCACGGGCGGAGCGCTCGAAACATCGACGGTCGACATCGCAACAGAATTCACGAACCTGCTGCAGTACGAACGCGGATATCAGGCGAACTCAAAGGTCATCACGACGGAAGACGAGATCGTGCAGCAGACGATCAGTCTGATCGCAAACGGATAAGCGCATGACACCGCAGGAAGAAGTCGCTCATATCGCGAATGTGCCGATCGATGTCGAAGTTCAGCTCGATCAGCGCTGGATGAAACTGTCGGAAATCCTTTCGCTCGAAGAGGGCAGCGTCATCGAGATGACGCGCTCCGCGGGCGAGAACATCGACATTTACATCGGTTCGAAGCTTGTAGCGTTCGGCGAAATCGTGATTATCGAAAGCATCATGGGAGTCCGTATTACGGACTTCAATCTCGAGCCTTAGATATGGATAGTCTTGAACCTCTCTTAGCGGTCGTTTTCGTTCTGGCTCTGCTGGGCGGCGCTCTGTTTCTGCTTCGGAAACGGGGCGCCGCGCAGTTTTCGTTTCCGCGTATGTCGGCGCCGGGCGTTCGCCGGATGGAAGTGCTGGAACGGCTGTCGCTGGGCTCGCAACATACGCTTCATCTGATCCGCGTCGATGGCCGTGCGATGGTCGTGGCAACCGCGCCAACTTCGTGCCAGTTCCTGTGC
>Ga0302275_10006440_pt1 | contig 11115 bp, 10 predicted proteins | sample III_Bog_N2_2_FD_200229 | JGI IMG/M metagenome (GOLD analysis project Ga0302275, IMG submission 200229) | Peat permafrost microbial communities from Stordalen Mire near Abisko, Sweden - III_Bog_N2_2 | ecosystem: Environmental > Terrestrial > Soil > Wetlands > Peat | place: Sweden: Abisko... | reverse complement strand
GGCGGATTTGACTCTATGACGGCGCAAAACGCCCAAAAGACGCCAGACAAGTACATCTGCTGGGAATTCTTGTTACCGAAAAGATGCAATGGGACAAGGGGAGGTTGCTTTTCATCAAGATGCGTGAGGAACGCGAGCGGAAACGAAGCTAGTTGCGTTCGAGACTAACCGCCATGGCGTCGAGTGAAAGAGAGCGGAGGAGGTTGCGGCGCATGCCCTGTTCGACCTGGCCGAGGGCTCTTGCGGCGGAGTCGATCCAGTCCAGACCGGAACCCTGCGCACTGAGGCCTTGCGCAAGGCTACTGAGTTCGGAGGCCAAATCGATGTTGCGGATGAGGCGAGGCGTGCCGGCAGCGATCAGAAGCAGGTCTTCGAGCAGGCTGCCGGTGGCGCGCAGAAGGTTGATGGTTTTTTCCTGGCCGTCCGCGCCGGCACGGTAGCTTTCGGTGGCATGGAAGAGCGTGGAATAGTCTGGCTCGCGAAGAGCCGTGCGGAGGAGAATGAGAGCATCCTGCCGGCTGATGAGGTATGCGCCCAGGTCAATGGTGAGCGCGCGGCCTACTGCGCCCTCGGCAAGCCGCGCCGCCAGAGCACGGTCGGCCTGCTTGAGTTCGGGACGGCGCAGTGCCAGCAGGGATTCCAACTCGGAGGCGGGGATGGCGCCGAGCCGGTGGATCACGGCGCGGGAGCGGATGGTTGGAAGCATCTCTTGAGGGTTTTCGGTGAGCAGGATGAGCGAGGTGTGTTCCGGAGGCTCTTCCAGGACTTTGAGCAGGCTGTTGGCCGCCTCCTTCATAAATGCTGACGAGGTGAAGATGGAGAATGAGCGCCTGGACTCGACTGGCGGCCGGTAGTAGGCGACGTGAATGACCTGGCGAACCTGGCCCAGCTTGATGAGCAACTGCGGAGGGTCTGGCGGGACAATCAGCACGTCAGGGTGGGTCTGAATAAGAATGCGAGTCTCGCGCTTGTCGGTTTCGCGCAGGGCGTCGCGGGCCTCGACGGCATCGGCTACCAGGGTTTCGAGATTGGCGGAGTCCGCAATGCGGAGGCAGTTGGAACAATGGCCGCAGAAGTCGGGCAGGCCGTCGGATTCGGTGGGGCTGAGGCAGTTGACGGCTTTGGCCAGCATCAGGGCCAGTGTGTACTTGCCCGCTCCGCTGGGGCCGGCGAGGATCAACGAGTGGGGAAAGCGCTCGGCGCGGATCGACTCGCGGAGATGGGTAACGGTTTGCGTGTTGCCGAGAAAGTCCTGGAAGCCCACGGATTGAGGATAGTGCATTTGCTTCAGAAGGCCGCTCCGGACCGAACCTGAAATTAGCTCCAACTGGTCAGAAGCAACATTTTGGCAACATCCTGAAGAATTGTGACAATGAAACTTGACAATAATGAAGCGATTATGTAAAGTCAAGTTGTCTTAATGTAAAGGAGACCAATCGTGACTAGCCCAACCAAAAACCCCGCACAACGGCGCTTCTTCTGGCGCTTCGCTATAGCCATGCTTCTATATGTGCTATTGCTCGTCCCCGCAGTTTGGGGATTTGTTCACTATCACCCGACTGGTGTGCTCGCCTACGGGCTGGCCGTGCTTCCGGCGCTGCCCATCCTCGGAATGCTGGTGGTTGTCGGCTTGTATCTGGCTGAAGAGAAGGATGAGTTTGTACGCAATATGCAGATCCAGTCCTTGCTCGGAGGCATAGGGGGGACCCTCGCGGTGGTTAGCGTGTGGGGGTTTCTGGAAAACTTCACCCAGGTCCGGCATCTGGACCTTTTTCTGGTTTATCCACTTTTCTGGGTGTTTGTGGGCATCTCCACTGTAGTAGTCAGACTGAGGTACAGATGAAAAACCGGCTTCGGGTACTGCGTGCTGAACGGGACTGGTCGCAGGCGGATCTTGCCCAGCGGCTGGAGGTGTCGCGGCAATCGGTGAACGCTATCGAGACGGGGAAGTTCGACCCAAGTCTTCCGCTGGCCTTCAAATTGGCGCGGCTGTTTGAGGCGACGATCGAGGAGATTTTTACGGATGAGGGCAAGGCTTGAGCGAATGCGCCAACGTCTGCACAAGAGATGTAAGATGGCAGCCAGGAATTTTCATTCAAGAAGGGGATGGTTGAAATGAAGCTGACGGCGGTAGTTGTTCTGACAGTTGCGGGGATTGTGTGCGCAGTTCAAGGGCGGGTATTGAGCCAGACAGGCGCTGCCACGGCGCAAGTGGGGGCCGCGCAGCCCCAGCCTGTGCCGACTGTGCTGCCGGGGAATGGGCTGGCACAGCATGATTTTATGTACGTGGGCGAGTCGCATAACAGGAACATCTACATTGTGCGCGGGGGCAAGATTGTGTGGAGCTATAGAGATCCCGCAGGCAAGGGCGAGATCAGCGACGCGGTTATGGTGTCGAACGGCAACATCCTGTTCACGCACCAGTATGGAGTTACCGAGATTACGCCGGAAAAGAAGGTGGTGTGGAGCTACGACGCTCCGGCCAACCACGAGGTTCACACCGCGGTCCCAATCGGAAAGGATCGCGTGCTGTACATCCAGAACGGCGACCCGGCCGTGCTGCGCGTGGTGAACATTGTGACCGGAGCGACGGAACGGGAGTTCCCGCTGAAGACCAAGCAGCCGCCAAGCACGCATGGGCAGTTCCGGCACGCACGGCTCACTGCGCAGGGCACGCTGCTGGTTGCGCACCACGACCTGGGTAAGGTTGTGGAGTACGACTCGAATGGCAACGAGCTATGGTCGTTTCCAGGGGACGGGTCATGGGGAGTGACTCCCCTGGCCAACGGGAATGTGCTCATCACCGATCACCAGGGGGTGCGCGAGATTACGCGCCGGGGAGATGCGGTTTGGAGCTGGAAGCCGTCCGATTCGCCCGGTTTCCCGTTTGCAAGCCTGCAACAGGCATGGCGGTTGCCGAATGGAAATACGGTGATCAACAACTGGGTGAACGAATGGAGTGTCGCCCCAAAAGATATGGCGGGAACACTGCAGGCGATCGAAGTGACTCCGGCGAAGCAGGTGGTTTGGGCGCTGGCGTCGTGGACGGGCGAGGAGAATCTGGGACCGGCTACAACGATCCAGTTCCTGGATGGGACCGCAGCGGAAGATGTTCATTTCGGCGAGTTCAAGTAGGCTGGCAAGGGAATGGGAGCTATGGAGAACGACAAGGCTTTACGGCAACATGCGGTGAAGCTGCTCACGGGCGGAGACGCGCACGCGGATTTCGAAAAGGCAGTGAAGGATTTTCCAGCGGATTTGCAGGGCAAGCGGCCCCAGGGCGCCGAGCATTCCCCGTGGGAGGTGCTGGAACATCTGCGGATTGCGCAATGGGACATTCTGGATTTCTCTCGGAATGCGGGGTACAAAGAGATGAAATGGCCGGACGAATATTGGCCAAAGACGGCTGCGCCCCCGGATGAAAAAGCCTGGGACAAGAGCGTGAGTGCTTTTCGTCACGACTTGAAGGAGATGTGCGATCTGGTGGCGGATGAGCGGACAGATCTGTTCGCGAAGATTCCGCACGGGGATGGGCAGACGATTCTGCGCGAGGCGCTGCTTGTCGCCGATCATAATGCGTACCATTTGGGCGAACTGGTGCTGTTGCGGCGGACGCTTGGGGCGTGGAAGTAGCACTCGCTAAGTGAATTCGCATGTTGGGAACAGCCTGGGTTCGCCGATTACAAATTTGTGGTCAGCAACGGCAGGACGATCCGTTTGAACTCACGTCATTGGCATTACGAAGGGTTATTCCCTGCGAAGAATCCGCCGAGAGCTCGTCAACCGTGGCGCCTCGACGGCGATTCAGGACGAGCCACACCACCGCAATGCTGAGTAGGGCGGCATAAACGATGGGCGCTTGCAGGCCCAATCGCCACACATAGAACAACCAGTTTGAGCCCCCAAAAAGCCCTCCCAGTGCCACGCCGAAGGCAAGAGCCCATCCGGCCATCGGAGCGATTCGCAGCGCCAAGAACCAAGGCACCGCGATTTCAACCACGTTGTAAACGGCGTAGGCCCACCAACCTTCTTCCAGAAAGAACTTGCTCGCCGGGTTTCCTTCGTACACCGTGGCAGGATTTTGCCAATAGCTTGCAGGTTGCCCAATCAATGTAAAAATGGCATCAATCGCAGTCGTCAAAGCCATCACCCAGCACAGCCGCTTGAGTGCGGCACGGTCTCTATCGTCGCCAGATGGGAGCACCGCGACCGCCAACAAGATGGCCACCGCTGAAGCGTAGAGCAAAGCCCCGCCTGTGCCGGTATTCCATCGAACTACAATCCAGTTGCTACCGCAGTAACATAGCCCTAGGATGACAGTGAGTTCCGCCGCCATCGCCAGTTTCTTGGGCAGCACCGTGACGACGAGCCAGACAACCGCGGCGTACAGGGACACGCCGGCGAGATAGACTATCCATCCGCGGCCCAGGAAGAAATCGAACATGGGATTGGTGGCACTGTGAATCGGCAAGCCATCAAAACGGATTGCCGTTTGCGGATGACTCCAAAAACTCGGCGGCTGCGCGGCCAGCGTAAGTACCGCGCCAGCGGCGATCAGAAGAAGTGTTATTCCAAACAGCCTACTGACAAAACGGGCTTCCGATGTTTGAACCATACTCACCTGAGGAGAACAAGTGCAGCTATGCAACCAGGCATTGACCCAAAACGAGTGCTCGGAAGTCTCAGAATGGACCCGTCACTGCGGACATAAGAGCTTGAGGCAGCAAGATTACTGGGTTCCGGCGCCTGCGTGCAATCGTGCAGCCACAGCTTCCACGATCTTCTCATGCACTTCCTCGATGGAAAGATCGCCCTCAATCAGCAAAACGCGCGCCGGTTCGCGGGCGGCAATCTCTCGGTATTTCTGGTATACGCGGCTGTAGAACGCGTCCTTCTCCTGCTCGAAGCGGTTCTCGTCGTGGCCGGTTTTGGCGGTGTCGCGCTGGTTGCGGCGGCGGGCGCGTTCGAGCGACGATTCGAGGCTCGGCAATAAGAGCAGAGTCAGGTCGGGCTGCAGATTTGTGCACACCAGCCTGTGGAGTTCGAGTACTGGCGCGGAGCCGAGTTGGCGGCCTCCGCCCTGATATGCCTCTGTCGAGTCAGTGAACCGATCGCAGAGGACGATCTTTCCCTCGTCGAGTGCCGGCTGGATGACTTCCGCGATGGCCTGGGCGCGGTCCGCGAACATGAGAGCCATCTCGGTCATGGGGGCTAGGCGGGTGGAACGGGAGTCGAGCACCAGGGTGCGGATGCGGTCGCCGGTTGGGGTTCCTCCGGGCTGGCGGGTCACGATGGGGTCAAGGCCGGGAGCAAAGTCCCTGAGCCAGGCAGCCAAACGCCTGATTTGGGTGGTCTTACCGGAACCGTCGAGACCTTCGATGGTGATAAAGAGACCGCGCGGCATGGGGCGAGTTTATCACTGTGACGGGCGTCGGAGACGAGTCTGTTGCGGTTGTGTTACAACTGTTTGACTTTTTAAAAATCACCGGAGCCAGGCGACTGCGCTCCAATGGAGTGGAAAGACCGTGAATCTGGCCAAAATACGCAAACTCTCTGTTTTCATCTTTCTTGCCACCGCAACCCTGGCCTCAGGACGCCTGGTCGCACAAAACCTTACACTGGAAGGGCAGACGGGCGGATTCATTACGCCAACAGCCTACGTGGTGTATTCCGCGAAGGATCATTTCTTTTCTCACCCCGCCGTTGGCTACCACTTTGTGGACGCCAACAGCGTAATTGGCGACCTGCACACCTTCAGCATTGAGGAGGGCGTGGCGAACCGGGCCGAGGCCGGCTACACGCGCGAAGTTCACTGGACGGGCGACAGCGCGGATTTCAGCAGCCTTTGGCACTACGCCGGTATGAACATCTTCAATGCCAAAGGGGTGGCCATCAAGGATGGGCAGTTTGGCCCGTGGACGCCGGGACTGGCCGGCGGCTTTGTGGTGCGCACCGGCGACAAGTTTGTGAGCGGAGCGCTGGGCCAGGAACTTGCGGGGCTTCAGGGGATCGTCGCGGCCGTCAAGAACTATACAAACGAGGATGTGTACGTGGCGGCGACCAAGACCTGGCTGCATCCACCTGTGCCTTTCCTGGTGAACCTGGGCTGGAAAGCCACCAACGCCTCGATCTACGGGATCGGCGGGCAGTCGACGCGGTTTAGCGGACGGGTGTTCGGCGGGGTGGGGATTCCGCTGCCGGGGCCGTTCAAGACGGCGATTGTGCCGGCGGCCGGATTCTCACAGGAGCCGCCGCAGATAACGAACCTGAGCAACATACTTTACTCGCTTACTCCCGGTGGACCAGTGCCAGGGGCTGCGGCGCATATCCCTACGACGCTGGACTACGCCATACGCGTGACACAAAAAGAGCATCCGCACTTTGCTTTCGATATTGGGGTTGGCCAGGTGGCGGGGATGATCGGCACGACCCTGGTTCCAACCGGGAACCCATTGCAGCCTTATGCACTTCTGCCGGTGAATCTCGATGCGCGCCACGTTGTTGGCGTGGGTCTCAGCATCCGTCCCTGAGCCCCAGAGCTGGTGATAATTGAAAGTGCTCCCAGCCTGAGCAATATTGAGCAGAACGTTTGGGAGCGGCTGGCTAACCTGAGTCCATTGGGCAGAACAGACCCGAGGGCCCGGCGGGAGTGACTGATGGACAGCAGTTGCTGCCGCCTGGCCGCTGGGGCGCCTGTCGCCAAATGGGCTTGGTGTGAATAGCCGCGCCCGCATGATTCGCTCTTCAGGCACTGGTTTTGGATCGCACGCGGAGCTCAGAAAACCTGGATCTGGGAGCACTCAGGATTTCTTTCCCCCGCTTGAAAGCGATCCCTGGGGCATTTTCATCAAAAGCGCTGTCTTGTCCTATCGTCCCTGGCTACCGCTGTTTGCGGATCACGCCAGCTTGCGAGTATTCGTTCCGGCCTGACGCGACAATGGAAACGCAATAGACCAGGCCCGGTTCCGGTAACGGTGAATCGGAAGCCGCAGCAACCTCACCGATTCCCTGCCCCGCACGTACGAAGTCAAGTTCCGCGGCGAGGCAAGTGCGAAAGAACTCAGGAGGTTCTCTCTCATGCAACTATTGCGCATCGCGCGTTTTTTCTTGCTTGCTCTGCTGGTAACGGTGGTTCCCGCGTATTCGTACGCTCAATTCGGCATTAGCGTCAGCATCAATGTCGGGTTTGCGCCGCCGGTGCTGCCCGTCTATGTGCAACCAATGTGCCCTCAGCCGAACCTGATGTGGACGCCAGGGTATTGGGCGTATTCCAACGACGACGGCGATTACTACTGGGTACCGGGCGCGTGGGTGCCGGCTCCCTATGGCGGCGCGTTGTGGACGCCTCCTTACTGGGGATGGAACAGCGGACAGTATGGGTTCCACGACGGGTACTGGGGCCAGTCCGTTGGATACTATGGCGGCGTGAACTACGGCTTCGGATTCGGCGGAATTGGGTTTGCGGGCGGAGAGTGGCGGGGCGGATCTTTTGCCTACAACACCGCGGTGACGCGCGTGAACGTGAGTGTCGTCAACGTGACGTACGTCAACACGACGATTGTGCAGCAAGGCATTGTGGCCAATCCCAATCATGTTTCTTACAACGGCGGACCGGGCGGCGTTCAGCATGCGCCCACACAGCAGGAGCAGGTTGCGGCAAAGCAGCCGCATACCGCTCCAACTTCGTTCCAGGCGCAGCACGCGACAGCCGCCAAGGCCGACAAGACTTCCTTTGCCAAGGCCAATGGCGGGCATCCGAAGACTCTTGCCGCCACAAAGCCGCTGGAAGAGCAAAAAACAGCTGCACCTGCAGGGATGAAGGCCGTGCCATTGACAACGGCGAAGGCTGCCGCACCAAGTTTCGCGGCCAAACCGGAGACTAAGGCTGCTGCGCCCAAGGCTGAATCAACACCCGAGACCAGAGCTGCTGCCCCGAAGGCTGCTGCGCCAAAGGCTGAGCCAAAGCCGGAGACCAGGGCTGCCGCGCCGAAAGCTGAGCCAAAACCAGTGGCAAAGGCCGCGCCGAAGGCTGAACCCAAGCCTGTTGCGCACCCAACCGCAGAGCCAAAGCCTGTTGCGCGCCCAGCTGAGGAGACCAGGGCTGTGGCGAAGGCCGCGCCAAAGCCGGCCGCACCGAAGGCTGAACCCAAGCCTGCCGTGCACCCAACCGCAGAGCCAAAGCCTGTTGCGCACCCAACTGAGGAGCCCAGGGCTGTAGCGAAGGCCGCGCCAAAGCCGGCCGCGCCGAAGGCTGAACCCAAGCCTGCCGTGCATCCAACCGCAGCGCCGAAGCCTGTTGCGCGCCCAGCTGAGGAGCCGAGGACTGTTGCGACGGCTGAGCCAAAGCCAGCGCCCAGGCCGGAAGCTGCCCCGCGGCCGGCGGCTGCGTCCAAGGCGGCTGCGTCCAAGGCGGGGCCAAAGCCCGAAGAGAAGCCTAAGTAAATCCGCTCGGGGGAGCGGTGCTTTCGCTCAGCAAGGCCCACGGTCAGCCGTGGGCCTTGTTGCGTTTGTCGCTTGCGAGTGAGCAGGCCTGAACAACGAGGGCATGGAAATGCGGGTTCCTCAGGATCGGCGGCAACCCGATTGGAGAGAGACTCGGGGTCATCGACTGGTGCCTGGCTAATACGACACGCAGCGAGTTTGGGGCAACTTTCTGTGGCGAAGTGGGTTCCAAATGTCGTAGACTTCTGCGGAATCGCGATGCTTGGCTTTCGATTTCGCGTCGAAAAAACAGGAGGTTTTCCCAATGCGAATTTCCCGCTCTGCTCGTTGGCTGCTGCTGGCCCTGCTTGTCTTCCTCATTCCCGCGTCCTCTTACGCGGGAGTATTCATCAGTGTCGGATTCGCTCCCCCGGTGCTGCCGGTTTATGTACAACCCGTTTGCCCCGAGCCGGGACTGATGTGGACGCCCGGCTACTGGGCCTACGGCGAGGACGGCTACTACTGGGTTCCTGGGGCGTGGGTGCCCGCACCGTATGCTGGCGCACTTTGGACTCCCGGCTACTGGGGCTGGTCCGGCGGTCTCTTTGTGTTCCATGAGGGCTACTGGGGACCGCACATTGGCTACTATGGCGGCGTAAACTACGGGTTCGGATACGGAGGCATCGGCTTTGCCGGCGGCATGTGGCGGGGCGGGTTTTTCTCCTATAACACCGCGGTAATGCATGTGGGCGTGGGCGGCGGATGGGGCAATCGCGTCTACGTAGACCACACTGTTGTGGAACGCGGTTTCGTTGCCAGGGACAGCCATGTAGCGTTCAGCGGCGGGCCGGGTGGAATCAACCATCCTCCCACGGCGGAGGAGCGAATCGCCGAGCACGATCAGCACCGCGGTCCCAGCCCGGTTCAGGCGCAACATGCGGCTGCTGCCAGGGCAGACAGAACTTCGTATGTGAAGAACAACGGCGGACACCCGAGCAACCTGGCTGTAGCGCATCCACTGGGGGCCCCACACACAGCGGTCGGCGCGCATGCATCCGTAGCTGAGCATCCAGGACCGGCAGCGCATCCAATGGCTGAATCGCGTCCGGCGCCCACGTACCACACCACCCCGGCCGCACCGCGTACCGAAGCCGCTCCGCGCACCGAAACTTCTCCACGTTCGGCGCCAGCCCCGCGCACGGCTCCAGCGCCCGCAGCCCGTCCCGCACCTGCGGCACCCCGCGCCGCGCCCGCGCCAAGGGGCAAGGAAGAACGCAAGTAGTGAAAGGTTGCAGGTAAGGAACCGATGCTGTTCAACGAGGCCCACGGTCAGCCGTGGGCCTGGTTGCGTCAATCTTCAGCGGGCTCAATTCCCGCAATCTCAATCTCGATTCCGCCGTGCTCGGGGTGAGTGTTTTCGCGGATTCGATAGGCGACGTGGATGCGGCTGCCCTGCACCAGTCCGAGAGTAGTGGCGCGCACAGCCAGGCCCCAGCCAACGGCGCGGATTGCGGAGCTTGAGCCGGCGAGAACCGGGTCGTGAGTAGCGGTGGGGGCCGAAGATGGCGCGGGCTCCTGAACCAGCTCGAGGCGGATGTGCCGGTCTTTCATGATGCGCAGTGGGGCCAGAAGGCGGACGTTTCGGGCCACGAAAATGGGCTCGGGGTTGCCGTGGCCCAGGGGCTCGAGTTTTCGAAGCCAGCCGGCAAGCACGGGAGTGATTCGATCCAACGGCAATTCAGCGTGGATGCGGAGCAGGTGCTCGGGTTCGCGGGCGGACAAGTTTTCGTTCGCAAATATGCGTAGGCGGCGCTTGAGCTCCGGCAACACGTTTGCCGGTAGCGCAAAGCCGCACGCAAAGGCGTGACCGCCAAAGCGAGTGAACAGGTCGGCGCAGGACTCAATTGCGTTGAGCAATTGAAAGCCTTCCACGGAACGGCCCGAGCCGTGAGCGACGCCGTCTTCGACGCTGACCACGATGGCCGGCTTGGCGGTGCGCTCGACGACGCGCGAGGCGAGAATGCCGATAACACCGCGATGCCAGCCAACGCCGTCGACAACCAGCAGACGATCCGCAGCCAACTCGGGGTCGGCGGCGAGACGGGCCTCGATGGCTGTAAGCGCAAAGGCCTCGGTGTCACGGCGCTCCCGGTTCAGGCGCTCGAGTTTGGCGGCCAGTTCGGCTGCGCGGGCGGGTGAGCGCGTCGTGAATAGCTCGATCACTTCGGAGGCAACATCCATGCGGCCGGCTGCGTTGATTCGCGGGGCCAGGCGGAAGGCGACGTCGAAGCCGGTGAGCTGCTTTGCCGCAGGGTCGAGCGCTGCGGCGGCGAACAAGGCGCGCAGGCCAGGGCCAACGGGGCGGCGCAACTCGCGCAGTCCCAGGGCTGCAATCACGCGGTTCTCACCGCGGAGAGGAACGGCGTCGGCGATGGTGGCGATGGCCGCCATCTTGAGAAAGCTGGGAAGAGTCTTCTCGCGGGTGCGGGACGGGTCGCGACGTTCGAGGACAGCTTGGGCCAGCTTCATCGCGATAGCCGCCCCGCACAGGAACTTCTCAGGATACGGGCAGTCGGGCTGGTTGGGATTGAGGATGGCGAGCGCCGTGGGAACCGCATCTCCCGCCTGCAAAAGATGGTGGTCGGTGATGATCAGGTCGAGGCCCAGGCTGCGTGCGGTTTCGGCCTCGGCAAA
>Ga0302275_10006439_pt1 | contig 11116 bp, 3 predicted proteins | sample III_Bog_N2_2_FD_200229 | JGI IMG/M metagenome (GOLD analysis project Ga0302275, IMG submission 200229) | Peat permafrost microbial communities from Stordalen Mire near Abisko, Sweden - III_Bog_N2_2 | ecosystem: Environmental > Terrestrial > Soil > Wetlands > Peat | place: Sweden: Abisko... | reverse complement strand
GCGTTTGCACGGGCCGAACCGATAATGCCGGTTCCCGAAGGATCGCCCGAAACGGTCGCGGTAAAAGGTGAACCGGAATTCACGCTGTACCCGCCATTGAGCTGCCAGCCGCGCACGACGTTCAGGAACATGGAACTTTTCTGGTTGCCCGCGAGGGTCTGATAGTTGAAGTTGAGGTTGAAGGTCTGGTGCGGAGCGTTAGTAACCGCGCGCTCTGCCAGGATATTGTTCTCAATCTGCACGACGCCGCCGCCGAGGGTGGAGGAATCGGACAGGGTCTTCGCCAGCGTATACGTGCCCGAACCCGAGATGCCCCGGGCGAAACGCCGCGTGAGCTGCGCGGATCCGGTATGGTTGATCGAAGTGCCGACCGATTCATCGAACTGGATGGTGGAAGTCGCGTTTGCATACGGCAGAATGCTGCCGCCCGGCGTCAGACGGTTGGGTCCGAGCAGAACGTCCAGATTCGAGCCCTTCGTACCGAAGTACGACAGCTGAGCCACATAAGAACGGCCCAGCGTATATTGCGCGATCATGTTCCATTGCTGCGCCCTGGCAGGCGTGTAATTCGGACTTACCGAATAAGTATTTGCTACCGTCGTCAGAGGCGAGGCCACCAGGCCGTTGAGCAGAGTGAGACCCGGAGTGGTCTTTACCGTGAGGCTCAAAGTCTGGACAAACGGCGGCTGGATGGAAAGCTGATTGCCCATCTGGGCGATCGCGCCACCGTTATAACGGATGCCGTAGCCACCGCGCAGAACCAGGGCCTTTTTCGCCCAGGGCTTCCATGCAAAACCCAGCTGCGGCTCATACATCTTGAAATCGGGATTCAGAATTCCCGAGGGGATGGCGTTGGAAGCGAAGGGATTCTGCTGACCGGGCGTGACGATCTCCGCCACGGTGCCGGTGGGGCCGAACTCGACGTTCGCCATGTGGTTGTACTTTTCGGTCTCAGGGCCGTAGAATTCCCAGCGCAGGCCGAGGCTCAAAGTCAGCGCCGTGGTCACACGGTAGTCATCGCTGATGTACGCCGCCGCGGTCTTCTGGCGGTAATAGAATGTGTTGTCGCCGTTGAGATACTTGTTCGCCGAAGCCGATGCCGGGAGGCCCAGCAAAAGATCGGCCAGATCGTAACCCGTGGGATTGGTCTGGGAGGTGGTGGCAACTCCGCCGACCACCTGCTCGGTGTTCACACCCGTGAAACCGAAATTACCGCGGGCGTTGCTCGCAGTCAGCGAATTGGAATCGCGCATGGAACCGGTCAGCCCGACCGTGAAATTATGCTTCCCTTTATTCTTCACGATCGAATCGGTCAGGGAGTAGGTGGTCGAATGATTCTCCGAAGGAGTACCGTCGTTCAGACCCGAATAGTTGGCGAAACTGAGCGTCGGGGGACCATAGGTAGCCGGGGTTGCCAGTACACCGTTGATTCCGAGGTTAGCCGCGACATTCGCGCCGTTAGAAAAATACGACAGGTTGTTCGTGGCATTGCGGTTCGCTCCGAGGGTGAACGTATTAACCAACGTGGGTTGCAGCGTCTTCGAATACGACAGCGATATGTTTCCGCCGCTGCCCGTAGTGGGATCGCGGAAGCCGAAATTCTGAACCTGAGCCGAATTGCGGCTCTGATAAGAGATATTCAGGTTGATTCGATCTTTCGTTGTGATGGGTTCGGAGACCTGAATGTTCGTATTGTTGTTGTTGGTCGGGTTGCTGCCGACAAACTGATAGTTATTCCTGAGTCCCGGGCCGGTCGCCCCAGGGAAGAACGCAAGCAGCGCGGTCGCGGCCGGGCTGATTCGGCTGGCCGGAATTATATTATTGGTAAACGGAATGAGACCCCCGCTGGCGGGATCGTAAATCGTCGTAGTGCCGAGGAGGCTCGAAAAGTCGCCGTTGCGCAGCGGGGTAGTCGGGACACTCGAAACCGGATCCACACCGGCGCGATTGCGTGCGGCGGTGAAATTGAAGTTCCAACGGGAGTTCTTAAGGTTGACCTTGGTTTTCGGGATCATGATAGGGCCACCGAGGGTCACACCTCCCTGATTCGTGGCCGTGGCCGCTTTCGCGGGCTGCACGCCAGCCGAGTAATCGAAGGGACGAGCATTCAATGCCGAGTTGGCGAAGTTGTAGGTTACGCTGGCCTGCCACTGAGGACCGCGTCCACGGCCGGCGCGATTACCGAACGAGGTAACTCCATTGGGGCCACCACGGCCAGCGCCGCCCGGTCCACCAGGACCGCCGCGTCCGCCGCCGCCACCGCCGCCACCAAATCCGCCACCGCCGCCGGGGCCGCCACCAAATCCACCACCGCCGCCGGGGCCGCCGCCACCGCCGAAGGCATTACCGCCTCCGCCGCCATCACCGCCGCGTCCACCGCCGCCCCTGCCGCCACCGCCGCCGGGACCACCGGGACCGCCCGGTCCACCTTGACCACCACCAAAATCACCGCCAGGACCACCCGGACCGCCAGCACCAAAACCAAAACCGCCGGGACCGCCCATGCCGAAGCCGTCGCCCGCCTGGGCCTGGACTCCGGCGCTGACCGTACCGTTTACCGTGAACGCATCGCTCGCGCCGGAACCGCCCGCCGCATCGGCGCCGCCGATAAGAGCAGCCGGAGCGTCCGAGGCAACGGCGTCACCGTTCTGGGTCATACTGAGAGCCTGGAAGCCTCCGCGACCGCCAGCCTGACCGCCTCGCCCACCGCCAGCCTGACCGCCTCGTCCACCGGCAGCGGCTTGATTACCGCGACCGCCCGTGATCTGTGCGCCGCGTCCTGCCATGCTGGGCATGGGAGCATCCGGCGTGGCCGGCGTCGCTGGCGCGGCACCCGGGGCCGGAGTTGCCGTTGAAACGGTAGGTGCCGGAGGAGCCACCGGCTTCGGAGCATCGGGAGCAACCGGAACACTTGCGTGACCCTGGAGCGTGAGATCGAGAACCAGCGGGGTTGAGGATGCGGCCGCGTCCTTCTGGAGCGGCTCGAATCCGAATATGAGGACCGTATACTTGCACGAGGTTGAGGGCAGGCCACCGAGTTCGAAGCGACCTGCGTCGTCGGTAACGGTGGGGATCTTATCGGTGCCGCACAGGGCGGTTACGGACGCACCAGGTATCGGCACACCGCCGGAGCGCACGACGCCGGTCTGCACATCGGCAGCGGCAACGCCCGCGAATATCAGCAAAGCGACGCATGAGGATCGCAACATAGAAAATTTTCCCTTCAATTGGAACACCTAACAAGTATATTGGCTCGGGGGGCAGTATAGGCTGCCCATTGCAAGCTTTTACAATTTTGGCCCGTAAACCATTGCATTTGTTTACAATTAGCGAAGAACTTGGCCACTATTGCACGCAGATGGCCACAGACGGAATAACGCAGGGGCGGGGCGGGTTGCCGAACCGCACCATAAGGATCAGCTAACTTTGGCGAAACCAGAATATCCCGCAGGATGTTAGTCTGGATGCAGGTCCAGACCATGGTTACCTTTGCGGAATTCGTTGAGGATGCCGCTTCCCGGCGGGAGTTCGTTCACGTCTTGTTTGAGGAACGCGTTTTTGAACTGATTGGCACTTTACAGAAATTAGCGCTGCCACTGGAGCAAGCGGGCGTGCCGCATGAACTAGTCGGAGGGCTGGCGGTCTTCCTGCACGTCGAGAATGCCGATTCGACGCACTCATCGCTGACGCGCGATATCGACATTATGATTCGGCGCGACGATCTGCCGCGAGTGGTCGCCATTGCGGAGGGCCATGGCTTCCGCTTCCGGCATTCGGCAGAAATAGATATGCTGCTTTATGGCGAGAGCACCAGTGCCCGCGATGCCGTCCATTTGCTCTATGCGGGTGAGAAAGTGAAAGCCACTCAACTCGAATCGCATCCCGATATCCGACCGGTTCAGGCCGGGTTGCATGGCCAGGATTTCCGCGTGATCCCTGTCATCGACCTGGTGCGGATGAAGCTGAGTTCCTACCGGGACAAGGATCGCGTCCATGTGCGGGGCATGGATGCTGCCGGGCTCATTACGAGCGAAGTGGAGCGGGGGCTGAGCGATGAGTTGCTGGCCCGCCTCCGGAATGTTCGCGAGACCGAGTAGGCGGAAACCTTTAGCCGCGATGACACTCGGAAGGGCACAGATCGGACGCCAGCGGATTTCCGCTTACGACGCCTCCCAGGGATTGAAGACCGTTAGACCGTTATGGCCGCCGCAACGAGAATTTTGTTCTCGTAACGGAGCGGCGGCGGCCATAACAAGCGGGGATACCAAGTGGCGGCAGCCCCTTGTCTAGTTAGACCCAAGTGGTCAAAGTCTCTGACATGTCGAGTGACGATGGTGAGCTTGTGAGAAAGTGCAGTAGCAGCTATCAGGCCGTCGGCGACCTTAACCTGCCTGCCCTGCGACCGCCGCTCCCCCGAGAGAACACCCCGTCGTTCCGCGATGGGAGAGGTAACCAGAAGGATGCGGTCGCCAAACCAAAGCCGCAATGTTCCGTCGAGCCACTCCTGTAAGCCGTTTCGGCGTTTGCCGGCAGGCAGTGAAGCGGGGCAAGGCGATCAGAAGCCCGCTGGCTTCGGGGCAGCCGGGGCTGCTCCCGCTGCGTTCTGCGCCGGCAACACCTTGATCTCGGCGCGCTGGAAGCCGAACTTGTGTCCGTTCTCATCCATCAGGCTGATCTGACAGGTATAGATCCCCGTCGGCAGCTTCGACAACGGCACCTGAAACTTTACGGGCAGAGTTTGTCCGCGCTGCGGAATGAAGCTGTCCAGATGAACCGGCTCGGATTCGAACAGCTTGTTCTTGCCGCGATAGAACGAAAGCGTCGCCGCGACGCTGGGCTTCTGGTCGGAACCGAGCGTCGGGTCGTACACTTCCATGTACACGAACAGGTTCTGATCCTTGCGGAACACCCGCGTGATGCTGGGCACGAGTTGCTGGCCTTCATCTACCAGCGGATTGGCTTCGGCGACTTTGCTGTTCGGATCGGCCTTGGCGAGCGCGGCCTTCAGCGGCTGGCGCTGACTGCTCAGAACGATAGAACTCGTCTTAACGTGGTTGGGCTGGTCGGCCGCGAGATCGGGCACCACGAAACTCGTCTCATAGGTTCCCATCTTGCCGGTTTCGTTTTCACGCGTCAGGAACTTCAGCTTGTAAGACCCCGGAGGCACGGTAAAGCCGGTGTCGTAGGCGATGGTGCGGTTGTTCAGTTCGGTGAGCGTGGAGCCGGCAAGCTGTATCGTAATGCCGTCACGCACTACCCCCGCCATCTGATCTTTCTTGTCGCGCAATTGCCCGACGAAATCCAGATCGGTTTTCGCGTTCCCCTTACTCTTGGCGAGCGCGATTTCCGAACCGGGAATCTTGACGCTGAAAGGCACGAAATAACGGTCGCGCGCCAGACGGAAATAATTGATCTCAGCGGCGAGAGTGAGATCGGTGATGGGGTCGCCGAGGATCAGAGCCTGCTGGAGCTGGTCTTCTTTATCCGCCGACGTGAACTTGCCGAATTCCTTCTCGGCGAAGTAGCCGTGCTTGTAATCCATCTTCGCCGACGCGAGATCGGGACGATTGAGTTTCACGCTGACCGTGCGGTACTTGCCATCCATCTTGCCGTTGGTGCTGTAGTAGCCGAGGATGTAGTAGCTGCCGATATCGTCGCGGGCCTGTTCGAGGCCGAGGGTGAGATCGTTATCTTCGGCAAAAAGCTTGCCGCCGGTATCGGCCGCCATGGTGGCGAGAGTCTCCTGCGCCGAATCATTGGCCGCGCCGCCACGTCCGCCGCCACTTCCCTTGGTGGGACCGCTGGTGAACAAACTGGAGCCGCTACCGGATTTCGTAGTCGCGTCGCCACCGGGGGCAGATGCAGTCATGCCGCGCGCATCGATGGGATAAATCGCGACGTTGGATTTGTTGGCGGTATTGATGAGCTTCATCAATTCGGCCTGATTATCCATGCCGGACTGGGTGATGCCGCTCGAGAAATACATGAGAGCTTTCTTTTCGGGGAAGCCCGCGAGAAGTTTGGCGGCCGTCTCAATCGTTGTCAATTTCTTGTCGACGTTGAAGATATCGAATTCGGACTGATCCGCGCTGAAGGTGTTGTCGTCGGAAGTATCGCCGGCACCCAGGCTATCCACCATGTCCGCGCCTTCACCGATGTGGAACTTCTTGACGGCGGCTTCGAGCGCGTCTTTGTCGTCGGTGAAGTCCTGCGTGATTTCGAGCGGCCCGGTGGTGGCCGTCATGATGGTGACCAGATCGGCGGGCTTCAGATCTTTGTGGATGAAATCGATGGCGGTCTGCTGGACGCGAATCTGTTCGGGAACGGCCATGGTGCTCATGTCGAAGAGCATGGCGACGAGACGACGATCCTGATAACGAATGATGGGCTGAGCGGTACCGGGTTTGACGGCTACCTGCGCCGGGGGCTTGGCGCCTGCGGGAGCGGCCGGCTGCGCGGATTGCGAAATGGCGCCGCTGATGCTGGCAGGCTTAGCCGGAGTGGCGGGGGGGGCGGCGGCGGGCTTGCTCTCATTACCGGGCTTTACGGCCGGCACGGGAGGCGCGGTGTCGATATCCAGCTTCTGGAAATCGAAGACCGCGATCTGCTGAGTCTTACCGTCTTCGGTGAGCGAGAAGTCGTTCTTCTTCAGATCTTCGATCACCTTGCCCGACTTGTCCTTGATGGTCACGTCGATGATCACGAGGGTCGTGTTCACGCGGATGGTCAGAGGTTCCTGGGCGGGAAGGTTGCCGAGCGCCAGGATCGATACGAGTCCGAAAATGAGTGTCCGCTTCATGGTAATGATGTGCCTCTCAGCCCTGTATTACTTATATCGCGTTTCAGAAGGTAAAACGAGCCTGCGCCGTCACGGTGCGCATTGCCCCTGCCGACGTCGCCAGCCCGTAGGTATTCGATCCCACCTGCGTTCCCACCCCGGTGATGGAAACGTGATTCAGGGGATTGTTGGCGGTAAAGGTCAGCGCCAGCCGATGCCGTTCCCCAAGCCGGAAAGAACGCATGGCCGATGCGCGGATACTGAAATTGACGATGCCCGGAATCGTGTTGCGACCGGCCGTACCGTAAGTACCGGAAGGCACCAAAGCGAAGGCCGCAGTGTTGAAGTAGCCTGTGCCGTTTTCCACCGGAAGCCCCGTGGCATCCGCGCGGGCGGAGCCGATAACACCGGAGCCCGAGGGATCGCCCGCCACCGTAGCGGTGAACGGCGAACCCGAATTCACGTCATACGAACCGTTCAGCTGCCAGCCGCGGATGAAATTGTAGTAGAAGTTGCTCTTCTGATTGTTCGCGAGCGACTGGTAGTTGAACGTAACGGCAACGTCCTGATGGGGAGAGGTGGTGATGGCCCGCTCGGCCGCGACGTTGTTTTCAATCTGGACCACGCCGCCGCCCAGGATGGAGGAGTCCGAGAGTGTCTTCGCCAGAGTGTAAGTCACGGATGTTCCGAAACCTCGGGCCAGACGGCGCGTAACCTGCGCGGTGCCGGAGTGATAGATCGACGAGCCGATCGATTCATCCAGCTGAACGTTGGTGAGCGCGTAGGAAATCGGAATTCGCGAGGTCTCGGTATTGGCAGGACCGGGTGTGGCTCGGTTCGGACCCAGCAGAACGTCGAGATCCGTGCCCTTGGTGCCGAAGTAGGTCACCTGGATGACGTAAGAACGGCCCAGGGTGTACTGCACCAAAGCGTTCCACTGCTGCGCCATGGCCGGCCTGTAGTTCGGACTGATGCCATAGGTATTGGTAATCGTGCTGGAAGGCAGCACCGGGAAGCCATTCTGCAGCGTGAGCACCGCACCGGTATAGGAAAGCGCCTGCGCCGGAGTGAGACTGACGGAACTGACAAAAGGCGGCTGAATCGCCAGCTTGTTTCCCTGCGCCGCCAGCGCCGCCCCGTTGAAACGGATGCCATAGCCGCCGCGGAACACGATGGGACGCTTCGACCAAGGCTTGGACGCAAAGCCGAACTGAGGCTCGAACATCCTGTAATCGGGCTTGATCAAACCGTTAGACACGGTCCCACCGTTATAGGGATCGCTGGCACCCGGCGTAACGACTTGTGCAGCCGTTCCCGAGGGCGAAAACAGAAGATTGGCCATGCGGTCGTTCTTCTCCGTCTGAGGTCCGTAGAACTCCCAGCGAAGGCCCGCGTTGATGGTCACTTTGGTGCTGAGCCGGAAATCGTCGTTCACATAGGCCGCCAGCGAATTCTGGCGGTAGTAGAACATGTCGTTCCCGTTGAGGTAGCGATTGATCGACGTGGAGGCCGGAAGACCCAGCAGGAAATCGGCCATATCGTAACCAGTCTTGACGCCGGAAGGAAGCTGCGCGAGAGGACTGCCGTTGACCACTTCCTGAGTATTTACGCCACTGAAGCTGAACGAGCCGCGGGAGTTACTCGCGACCAGGTTATCCGTCTCGCGCTTGCTGCCGGTGAGACCAAACGCCAGATTATGCTTGCCCTTTGTCTTAGCCAATGCATCGGTCAGAGTAAAGGTCGCGGAATGATTATCGGCCGGAAGCCCGTCGGACAGGCCCGCAAAATTCGAAAAGCTGAGAGAGGGCGGTCCGTAGGTGGCCGGGTTGGCTAATACGCCGTTGATCCCATATTCCGCTGCTACGTTGACCCCGAGCGAAGAGAAATAGGAGGAATTATTAATCACGTTGCGGTTCACCGAGGCGGTAAATGTATTGACGAGCGTGGGCTGCAGCGTTCGCGCATACGACACGGTCAACGCCTTGCCGCCGCCACTGGTGGGATCCTTAAAGCCAAACGTCTGAATTGTGGCCGAGTTCCGGCTCTGAGCGGAAAGGTTGATGTTGAGGCGATCTTTGGGCGTGATGGGATCGGAAATCTGTGACGTCATGGTGTTCGCGTTGCTCGGATTGCTGGCGTCGAATTCGTAATTCTTCACCAGGCCTACGCCCGTGGGCGTCGGATAGTAACCCAGCAGGCCCAGCGCCGACGGGCTGAGCCGGCTCTGAGGAATGATGTTGTTGGCAAACGGAGTGGTGCCGCCGGAAAGCGGATCGTAAATGATGTTGGTGGACGCAATGCTGGAAAAGTCGCCGATGCGCATGCCCGAGGTCGCGGTTCCCGTGGGCACGCTCGAGACGTTCTCGACGCCCGTTCGATTGCGCGAGCCGTTGACGTTCAGATTCCAGCGCGAGTTCTTCAGATTGAGCTTGGTTTTGGGAATCATGATCGGCCCACCCAGAGTGATGCCGACCTGATTTGTGGCCGTCGCCGGCTTTACCGGGGCCAGACCGCTGGTGGTCGCCGATGCGACCGAGTAAGGCCGGGCATTCAGCGCCGAGTTCGTAAAGTTATAAGTCAGGCTGGCCTGCCACTGGGGTCCGCGACCACGACCGGCACGATTTCCGAACGCCGTGGTGCCATTCGGTCCGCGTCCGCCACGACCGCCTGCGCCGCCACGCCCCCCGCCACCACCGCCACCGCGCGCAAATCCCGCAGCACCGCCGCCGCCGCGTCCGCCGCCTGCGCCGCCGGGACCACCTGCGCCGCCACGGCCGCCGCCGCGTCCGCCTGCCGCAGTCGGGTCACCGCTAGCGCCCGCGCCGAACGGATCGGCACCACCGGGGCCACCTGCGCCAAAGCCTAATCCGCCGGGTCCGCCCATGCCAAAGCCGTCGCCAGCCTGGGCCTGAACGCCCTGACTGATGGTGCCGCTGATGGTCATGGAATCGCCCGTGGCCACGCCTGCTTCTGTTCCCGCGAGCATGGATGCCGGGGGCGCATCGGAGGCAGTTACATCTTCGTTCTGAACCAAGCTCAGATTCGTGAAGCCGCCGGCCTGTCCGCCGCGGCCACCCGCCTGAGTGGCTGCGCCGCGCCCACCGGCACGTCCGTTCGCCGCTGTCGCCGCACCTGTTGCGCCGGAAGCTCCGCGAGCGCCACGGCCACCACGAGGGGGAGGCGCATTCGCCGCCGCCTGAGCAGCAGCCATGCTTGGCCTCGGAAGGTCGGGAGTCGGTGCGGGAGGAGGAGGTGCAACAGGAGTCGCCGGAGTCGCCGCTTGAGTAACTGCCGGAGCCGGAACCGCGCTCACAACTACTGCGGGCTTCGGCGCCACGGCAAGAGTAGCGTGAGACTGCTGCGTGATGTCGAACGTGAGAGGCGTGGTCGAGGTCACCGAGTCCTTCTGGATCGGCTCGAAGCCGAACATCAGCACCGTGTACTTGCACGACGTTGAGGGCAAGCCGCCCATCTCAAAACGGCCCGCATCGTCGGTGGTGGTGGTGATCTTGCTCTCCGTCCCGCATTCCGCGGACACCGTGGCGCCCGGGATAGGTTGGCCGCCGGAGCGCACAAGGCCGGTTTGAACGTCGGCCGCGGCTACTCCCGCGAAAATCAGCAAAATCAGACAGGTATAACGCAGCATGAGTAAGAATCCTCTTCGTCTTTTACTACAGCGTCGATTAAAGTCCGAGCCCCCGCCAGGTTTGGCAAGAGCATCCGGCAGACCGATGCGACACCCGCGCAAGCGGGGAAGCACGCCTCACAATGTCTCAGCAGACTTGTTACCAGAACGTCTCGCAAGGACGTTTACACCAAAGTCTCACAGGACGTTTACACCAACGTCCGAAAGAACGTCTACAGTAAGAGACCTGGATCGACGACCATCGCCGAAGATCCAGGTCCTGCACTGCATATATCTATTGTCCCGACCCGCAAAAAAGTGCCGAAAACTATTCGGCCTTTTTCAACGTAACGGTGCGCGGGCCACGACCGCCCATGTCGAACGTGATCTCGAGTTTGTCGCCGACCACCTTGCCGGTGTATGCGGTCGTCATGTCGTTGCCGCCCATGCTCATAGTCACACTGAACGTGAACGTGTCGCCGCTGACCTTGCCATCGGCAATCTGGGTCACGGTCGGATCGCCGCCGCCACGACCTGGGCGCGTGATGCTGCCAGTGAGCTTGGTGCCGGAAACTTTGAATTCGTAGGTACCGCCGCCCATTCCGCCGCCACGGCCACCGCCGCCGCCCTGACCGCCACCTGCGGGAGGCGCACCGGCAGGCGCTGCCGACGTGTCCGTTACCCACTTACCGCTAATGTCGGCCGCCGAGGCC
>Ga0302275_10006436_pt1 | contig 11117 bp, 11 predicted proteins | sample III_Bog_N2_2_FD_200229 | JGI IMG/M metagenome (GOLD analysis project Ga0302275, IMG submission 200229) | Peat permafrost microbial communities from Stordalen Mire near Abisko, Sweden - III_Bog_N2_2 | ecosystem: Environmental > Terrestrial > Soil > Wetlands > Peat | place: Sweden: Abisko... | reverse complement strand
GCGCTCGGCACGCCGAAGCGGGGTTTGAGGATCCAACTTTGGGTTGGATTGGGGTACGCGCGGACCAGAGTGGTGGAGGCGTGCATGCGATCGTGGTTCCCACAACAGCCGAGGCGGCGCAGACCCTTGGATCGCAGATGGCCGGGTTGAACGCCCACCTGGCCGAATCGCATACACCTCTGGCAAGTCTTTCACTAGGCTCAACGGAAGGCAGGGAAGGCGGAACAGGCGCTGGCCAGGGCTTCAACCAGAGCGCTGGGCAGAATCAAGCGCAGAGCAACTCTCAGGATGCGCATGTGAGTTCGACCGAGGCCGCCGGGGGGAGTTCGAACGTCGGCTCCGGAGCAGTGCTCGCAACTGCGGCATCGCCCGGCCTCATGGACCATGAGGCGAAACATATCTCGGTGATGGCCTGAAAGCGGCCAGAGGATGCAGGAGCAATTTTGCAGTTGAAGTATTTCAGGGGAGCAAACAGAGGAACAGGAGTCACGAAGGCTTCGAACCAAGGAGGAAACATGGCTGCAGCAGCAATCTTCAATCATGCGATGACGGCGGCTCAGAGTCTCATGAGTCCCAGTGCAACCCCATCGTCCAGCTCGGTGGCGGCGACGGCTGACACCAGCAGCACAAGCAGTTCTGACACGTCGTCGGCGACTATATCTGCCAATGACTTTCTTAGTCTGCTGGTCACCGAGATGCAGAACCAGGATCCCACAGCCGATACCGATCCCAACGAATACATCAACCAGCTGGTCAATGTGAACAGCCTGGAGCAGCTCATCGATATCAACCAGAATCTTTCCACCGCTCTCGGCGATTCAAGCACGAGTTCCAGTAGCAGTGCCGGAGCCCAAACCGCGCAAACAGCGCCCGGAATTGCCAGCCCCTCCGCGCTTTCTGGTGGGGCCGCAACCAAGGCAAATGTGCTGGCGTCGGCTCAATCTGCGCTGGCCAGTGCCGGCACGGCAAACGGAGTCCAGTCCCATTCCTCGGCGGCCAGCCGAACTTCGGGCAATCTCAGCGTGCCGAATGCCAGCTCTGCCGCTCATCGGGTTGCTCACGCTCTCGATGGCCGGACGCATGCTCAATCGAATTCAGCGGCGCTAAGCGCAAACGGATCCAGCTTGTAACCCGGCAGGCTGTTACGGCCTGCTTTAACTGAAAAAAAGAACCAGGAGTTGCACAATGGCAAGTTTCTATATTCCTCTTTCCGGCCTTAATGCCGATTCGACTGCCTTGAACACGATTGCCAACGATTTATCGAACATGAGCACAACCGCTTTCAAGGCTCAGACAACGAACTTCTCCGACCTGTTCTATCAGCAGGTCGGCTCAACCGGTTCAGGCGATGCGATCCAGGTAGGCGGAGGTGTGAAGGTTGCTTCCAACGTCGCCAACTTCACGCAAGGATCGTTTGATACCAGTGGAACGACCTCGTCCGATGTGGCCTTGAATGGCGGCGGCTTCTTTCTCGTAAACAATGGGGGCACGAATATGCTTACCCGCGATGGCGCCTTCACACAGAATACGAACGGCAATCTGGTCACGGCGGATGGGTTCGAAGTGATGGGATATCCGGCAGTCAAAGGCGTTGTGAACACTGCCGCGCCCCTGGCCGCCGTCAACATCCCGGTGGTTGGCCAGGTGCAGCAGCCACAGGCGACGACGAGCTTTGGCATGACGGCAAACCTTGATTCATCCGCATCCGTCGGGACCACCGTTCCCGGCCAGGTCCAGGTCTATGACTCGCTCGGCAATAACTACGAAGCCACCGTTACCTACACCAAGGCGGCCAACGACTGGACTTATGGCGTCTCGCTGCCGGACACATTGCAGCCAGTTTCGAAAACCGTTGGCGGCGTTTCGACCATTAATTACAACTTCGGATCGAGTGGCGGCACATATGCTACTGTCAATGCCGGTACCAACCTGACAATCACAGGACCCACGGCTACGAGTACAGCCACGACCACAGCACCGCCAATTGTCGCCAATGAATCGGTTGCCAACTATGTGACCGACCTGACCACGGCGCTGACAAATGCCGGAATCACTGGCGTTACGGTGTCGTCCCCTGCCGCAGGCCAACTCTCCATCACCGGCACCAACATCTCCACTTCCGGAAGCGTGATTCAGGATCCGGTTGCGTCAGCCAATGCCAAGGGTACGCTGAGTTTTGATTCAAACGGCAACCTGGTCAGCCCGGCAACCAATATCGCCAATATTTCCTTCAGCGGGCTTTCCGACGGCGCGGCCCCACTGAATATGACCTGGAACATTCTCGGCTCAAATGGAACCCCGACGATCAGCCAGGTTGATTCGACCTCATCCACTTCGGCGGCCACGCAAAATGGCTACGCCAGTGGCTCGTATCAGGGCTTTGCAATTGGTACTGACGGCACTGTAACGGCCTCCTATTCGAATGGGCAGGCCCAGGCAGTGGGTCAATTGGCCCTGGGGAATGTCACAAATCTTGAAGGGCTGAACCTCCAAGGCGACGGCAATTACGCAACGACACTTGCCAGCGGAGCTGCATCGATAGGAGTCTCGGGCACGGACGGTCTGGGCACCATCCAGGACTCGGCACTGGAGCAATCTAATGTCAACATCTCGGCAGAGTTTTCTGACCTGATCGTCGCGCAGCGAGCATTTGAAGCGAACGCGAAGTCGGTGACAACCTTTGACTCCGTAACACAGGACACGATCAACATGGTCCACTAAGAAATTGCTGCGGGGCGGTCTTCCGACCGTCCCGCAGTCAGTCTGCTGGTGCGGACTTCCACAAACAGGCCCTTTCCCGTGGCAAGGATCACGCCCGATTCGCTCAGGATCCTTGCTTCTGACCAATGCTTTCGGCCATCGCCACGAACAAGTTTGCCCTCGATGCGCAGCTCGACTCCGGATGGAACCGGGCGAAGGTACTCGACCTCCAACTGCCGTGTCATGGCAGCAACCCCGCGAGCGCGGACTGCCTTGCTCATCGCCTCGTCTAGCAATGTGGCAATGATGCCCCCATGCAGATAGCCCGGATGGCCTTCAAAGCGATCCGGAATCGTTGGTAGGCAGACGACCGACCCATCGGCCGCGAGCAAAAACTCGAGAAGTAGCCCTCCGGTGTTTTCACGCCCGCAGCCAAAACAGCGGTTATGGGCAGCGTGCAGCATCGGGGTAAGATCTTCAGTTGGCCGCGTCAAGGCTTCTCCATCCTTGCAGGGGTGGCAGTCAACACCGCGCCATAACTCCCCATGTCGACGTTGCCGCCGCTCAACACAATTCCCACCCGTTTGTCCTTGATCTGCTTCTTCTCCTTGAGTGCGGCCGCCATCCCCGCGGCTCCAGCACCCTCCGCAAGATTGTGCGTGTCCTCATAGAGCGCGCGCATCGCTTCCATGATCTCCTCGTCTGAGACCAGGACAATACGTGCAACGTTGTCGAGCATCGCGGCGAGCGCCTTTTCATTGGGACGGCGGCATGCCATACCATCTGCAATCCTCGTTTGTGCAGCGGCTTCGATCACGTTCCTTTGCGCGAAGCTAAAAGCAATTGCCGGAGCCGACGCGGAGGCCACCCCCACGATCTCAGTCTTGAGCCCAAGAGCGTTCCGTGCCGCTGCCATTCCACAAATAGACGAGCCCATCCCGATGGGAACGTAAACCGAATCCAGCGTCGGCACGCCCTCAAACAGTTCGAGCGCAAGAGTGGCCGTGCCATGGACCAATAATTCGTGGAAAGAATCGATGAACGCGAGCTTGCGTTCAACTGCCAAAGCACGGGCATATTCGAGGGACTCCTGAAAATCCTCACCATGGACAATCAGTTCAACGCCTTGCGCGAGCATGGCGCGGTTCTGTTCTGCGCTGTTTACCTGGGGAACGACGATCACGCACTTGAGGCCAAACAGCCGAGCGGCCATGCCCACACCCTGGCCAAAATTTCCGCGTGTCGCCGCGATGACACCCTCAAGTTCGGGCTGCTCTTCCTTCAGTCTGGCCATGTAGACCAGGGCGCCTCGCAGCTTGAAAGCGCCTACAGGCGTGTGATTTTCGTGTTTGATCCAGGCCTCTGCGCCAAGACGCTCGTTTGCGAGCGGCCAGCTATACTGCGGCGTCGGCGGCATAAAGCGGTACACCAAAGTCTGGGCATCGCGAATCCGGCTGAGGGAAGGGAACTGCATGTACTCAGAATAACGGCAATGCGAGGGCCCGGCCACCGATCTGCCAAGCGAGAGCAAACCCGCTGCGGCAGTACAGTAGATTGAAGTTACAGGTCACCCAGTCGCATTGGCTTCATTCCAGCGAACGTTGGCCCTTCAAAACCATGAATTCTCCAGTCTGCTTCGCTTCCGTTCTGTGTGTCCCTTTGTTTGCGCTCGCGATGGGAGGTTGCCATCGAGAGGCTGCTTTTACCCAACAACAGGCAGAAGGGAAGCACTTGTACCAGGTCCGCTGCGCCCATTGCCACGAAGAAAACGACCTTGGTCTCAAGAAGATCCCTCCCAATCTTCACGGGGTGTTTGCCGCATCCGCACTGCCGAGCGGCGTTCCCGCCAGCGACGCCGAGGTACAGCGCGTGGTGATAGCAGGCAAGGGCATGATGCCCGCTTTCGCCGGCAGATTTACCGACGAACAGATGGCCGCGCTCCTGGCTTACCTGCATACCGGCCTTCGCTGAAGAAGTGGCTGACTCGGAATGCGTTCGCTCGGAATACCACCAGTCACGGTATACTTGAGATTGCCATGGCAACCGAAAAAACCTTCTATCTTGAGACCTTCGGCTGCCAGATGAATGCCCATGACTCCGAAAAGGTCATTGGTACATTGCAGCAGCAGGGTTACCGCCAGGTCGAGTCTGAAGCCGACGCCGGTCTGATCCTCTACAACACCTGCTCCATTCGCGACAAGGCCGAACAGAAGGTATTCAACCGGCTCAATGACTACAAGAAACTCCACAAGGCCGGCAAGCGCTTTGCCGTCCTGGGCTGTGTCGCGCAGCAGGAAGGGGAGAAGATCTTCGAGCGGGCGCCCTATGTCTCGCTGGTTTCCGGGTCGGCTTCCTATCGCAAGCTGCCGGAGATGCTCAACCGTCTTGAGGCTGGCGAGAACCGGATTACCGGGCTTGACGATCGTCAGACCGACGAGACGTTCGAGACCGAGTTTACCGCCCGTCAAAACCCTTACCGCGGCTACATCACCATTATCGAAGGGTGCGATAAGTTCTGTGCTTACTGCGTAGTACCGTACACCCGCGGCAAAGAGCGCAGCCGGACCTCAAGCTCGGTTCTTGAGGAGGCGCGTCGCATAGCAGACCTGGGATACACCGAAATTCAGCTCCTGGGCCAGAATGTGAATAGCTACAAGGACCCGGAAGGGAAGCGAAGCTTCGCGGAGCTGCTGATGTCTGTCGCCGAGGTCGGCGGCATTCGCAGGGTTCGCTTTACCACCAGCCACCCACGCGACTTCACCCGGGATATCGTTGAAGCCATCGACGCGGTGCCGGCGCTCTGCGACCACGTCCATCTGCCTGTTCAGTCCGGATCCGCTCGCGTGCTTAAAATGATGGCGCGCGAATATACCCCAGAGTGGTATTTGGAAAGGATTTCGTGGATCAAGGCCGCCCGGCGCCCCATCTCGATCTCTACGGACATCATTGTGGGCTTTCCAGGCGAAACTCCCGATGATTTTATTCAGACCATGGACCTGCTGGCGGAAGTGCAGTACGATTGCGTCTTCGGTTTCAAGTACTCAGCTCGGCCCAACACGCCCGCTCTCACCATGATTGATTCAATCCCCGATCCTGAGAAAGCAAACCGGCTTCAAGTGTTGCTTGATCGACAGAGAGAAATTCAAAGAATCAATTATTCTAGGCATTTAGGGGAGATAATCGAGGTAATGGTTGAGGGTCAAAATGTGGCACGGGCCCAGATATCTGGGCGCAGCAGCCAGAACAAACCCGTCAATTTCACCTGGAATCACGCCATCGCACCAGCGCCGGGGAGTTATATTCAGGTCAGGATAACGGCCACGCATCCAAACAGTTTAGTAGGTGAGGCAGTCTAGTTATCAGACGTCCGAAAGGCGGAGCGGCATGGACATTGAAGTCAAGATTCGCGGACTGATGATGGATCCGTCAACCAATATGCCCATCGTCATGCTCAAGGACATAGCCTCTGAATCCGTCATGCCGATCTGGGTGGGAATCTTCGAGGCTAACGCCATTGCCATTGAAATAGAGAAGATGGCCTCCCCGCGACCGATGACCCATGACCTGACCAGAAACATGATCCGTCACTTGAACGCGAGTCTGGAAAAGGTTGTAATTACCGCGATTAAGGACGAGACCTTCCACGCGATTCTATGCCTGCGGCAGGGAGATGAGCCAGTCACCATCGACGCCAGACCTTCGGATGCGATTGCGCTTGCATTGCGCGCGGACTGTCCCATCTACGTGGCAGAACACGTGATGCAGAACGCAAAGCTCAGCACCACTGGGTCGGCCGAAGGGCCAACCGCCGAGCAGCTCCGTGGCTGGCTTGAAGGACTCAACGACGAGGACTTGGGCCGCTACAAGATGTAGCGAACGCAACTGACAGGGAAGCTCGCACGTGGCCATATCAGCCAGATTCTTTGATATTTAGAACCAGACCGTCGTTTCTGTGCTTTTACTATACAGAATATCTGTTATCAGACATAAAGTATTGGCCCGTTTCTCCTGTCTAGCCAGCCAATTACGCCCCCACCGGCTCAAACCGCGCCTGGAAGAACCGCAGGTACTTCGGCTCGTAAGTCATTCTCAATCCGCGAATTGTCTCGCGTTCCGCGAAGACCGACTCAACAGACTCCGCCACAACATCCATATGAGCCTGCGTGTACACGCGGCGAGGAATCGTAAGCCGCACCAACTCCAGGCTCGGCTTGTTGTTCTCGCCCGTCTCCTTGTTTCGCCCGGCCGACACAATTCCCCTCTCCATTGCCCGGATCCCGGAATCCAGGTAAAGAGCCGCCGCCAGCGACTGCGCCGGGTACTGCTCCTGCGGCAGGTGCGGCAGGAACCCCCGCGCGTCAAGGAACAAGCCATGCCCGCCAATCGGCTGCACAATGGGTATACCCGCGTCGATCAGTTTCTGCCCCAGATACAAAACCTGTCCAACCCGGGCCCGAATGTGGTCCTCGTGGAGTGACTCCTCGATGCCTGTCGCCAGAGCCTCCATATCCCGCCCCGCCATCCCCCCGTAGGTATGCAGCCCCTCGTAAATAACCGCCAGGTTCGCCGCATCCTCATAAATCCCGTGGTCGTTGACTGCCAGAAACCCGCCGATGTTCACCATCGGGTCCTTCTTGGCGCTCATCGTACACCCATCTGTATAAGAACAAAGCTCCTTAACGATGGATGCGATTGATCGGTCCTGGCACCCCGGCTCCCTCTTCTGGATGAAAAATGCATTCTCCACCACCCGCGCCGCATCCAGAATCACTCGAATTCCATAGCGGTTCGCGACCTCCCGCACAGCCCTCACGTTTCCCAGCGAAATCGGCTGTCCTCCAGCCATATTCACGGTCGCGGCAATGCTCAGGTACGGGATTCGGCTGGCTCCGTATGTCTTGATGACCTCCTCGAGCTTGACCAGATCGACGTCCCCTTTGAACGGATGCAGGCTGTGCGGATCGTGCGCCTCCGGGATAATCACATCCACAAAGGTCCCGCCTGCCAGCTCCTGATGAAGCCGCGTCGTGGTGAAGTACATGTTTCCCGGAACAATATCGCCCGGCTTGATCAACGCCTTGGAAAGAAGGTTCTCCGCGCCTCTGCCTTGGTGCGCCGGAACCACATACTTGTACCCGTACCACTCCTGGACGGCGCTCTCCAGCCGGTAAAAGCTGCGGCTACCGGCGTAAGCCTCATCGCCCATCATCATCGCCGACCACTGCCTGTCGCTCATCGCAGAGGTTCCAGAATCGGTCAGCAGGTCGATATAGACGTCATCCGACCGAAGAAGAAATGTATTGTAACCAGCCTCGCAAATCGCCTTCTCCCGTTCGGCCGGGCTCGGGATCCTCACCTGTTCAACCACCTTGATCTTGAAAGGTTCTGCCCACGTACGCTTCTCCGCCATCTCTCGCCACCCCTGTCTGACTCGATTCAAATTCAGCCCAAAGCATAGAAAATCTCCCGTTGAAGGTGAATACGGTTTCGACGCTTTTTGTCGCGAAATTCAAATATTTCCTGCCAATTCGCTAATTTCGCTTTATGATCGTTAAGCTCTTTTCAAAAGGAGGCAACGTTGTCCCAATCCGAGCGGGAGAAGCTTCTCGATTCCCTGGGCTGGAAGCTCCTCCACGAACTACAGATTGACGCCCGTATTTCTTTCGCAAAACTTGGCCGGCGCGTGGGCCTCTCCACGCCGGCTGTCGCAGAACGCGTTCGCCGCATGGAGGATGAAGGAATCATCCGCGCCTATCGCGCCGACATCGACCCCGCGCGTGTCGGTCTCCCCATCACTGCCTTCATTCGCATGAGCATCGTTGGCAACGTCCTGGCCAAGCTCACCGAGTGCGTCCACGCCATGCCCGAGATCGTCGAGTGCAATCGCGGGACGGGCGAAGACTCCTTCATTCTCAAAGTCAGCGCCGTCTCCATCGAGCACCTCAAGGACGTCATTGACCGCCTCACCCCCTTCGGCACCACGTCCACTTCGCTCGTTCTCGAGTCGCTCATCGAGAGAAACCTGCTCACTCCAGGAGTCCTCGAATGGGAAGCCTCCCGCAAACAAGACTGGGGAGCACCCAACCGTCCAGCGCGATCCATCCGCTCTTCAAGCCAGAAATTTGAAGGATATGGCCTGCTCCGCCAACGGAAACCGCCGGTCCAGGCAGGAATGACAGGTAAAGAGCGGCGGCAAAGCCCCAAGGGCAGCCCGCCACCAGGAATCCAGGAACGCAGGAAGGCTTAGATTCCCTTCTCAGTTCCGGGTCTCGGCCAGCAACGTCTCGATCTCAGCCTTTTCATCCGCCGTGAGCGGAAGCAGCGGAGCCCGCGACTGCCCGCCGTAATAGCCGTTAAAGTCGCACGCGTACTTCACCCCACTGATCCCCAGGGCTCCCACAATGCGCTTGTTCGGACCATCAATCCGTTTCTGCTTCGCTTCGGCAAGCGCCCGGTCGTGATCCTTCCACGCCAGGTAAACCTCTTGGCAAGCCTGAGGAGCGCACGCGGCCAGCGCCAGGATTCCTCCGCAGGCGCCTTCATTCAGCGAACCAAGCAGCGCCGAAGCCGAGCCGCAAAGAACTTGAAACCCGATCTCCTTCGTACGGGTTTTGATCGCCGCCGCGGGAATCGCGCTGGCAACTGCAGCCCCACCTGCCAGATCGCCTGCTGAAACAAAGCTTCCGCCAGCCTCACTCCGGGGCTCCAGCATCCGTCCGGTCACCGCTTCAAATACCGGAGTCACCGTGACCGTACGCCGCAGGGCCGAGCGTGTGGCGGCCACCGTGTCGCGAATCCGGTCTACGCTGCCGCTGGAATCCTTGATTCCGATAATGTTTGGATGCTCAGCCAGCTCGGCAATCACCTCGATCGGGATCTGATAGGGGACGCACTTGGGAATGTTGTAGAGCAAAACCGGAAGAGGTGAGCGGTCCGCCACGCTGCGAAAATAGTGCATCACTGCCGACGCTGACATCTGCCCCGCATAGTACATCGAAGTACGCACCAGAACCGCGTCGTATTTCTGTTCCGCGGCGACCTCGGCCAGATCGACCGTGGCCTTCACGCTCTCACGGCCGATCCCCGCAATCAGAACCTTTTCCGGGGCAGTTGCTTCCGCGGCCACCCGAAGCACGTCACGGGTCTCGGCATCGGTCAACATCGGGGCTTCTCCTGTCGAGCCCAGCACAACCACTCCCGCAAGCAGGCTCCGCGAGTAGCGGCTCATATTGGCTTCAAGTTTGCGAAAATAGAGGCGCTCGTCTGGATAGAACGGGGTGGTAATGGCAGCAAAAACTCCTTCAATCAGCATGGAGTTATTGTAGTGCCGGAATGCCCAGACCGGGGTCTGGCTTGTCAGGCTCAAAACCAGTCCCCTGCTCTATTTGCCGTCTAGTGCATCCACCATGGATAATAGCCGGGAACCAGACAAAAACCTCAGGGGCCACACACATGGAGTCTTTCTTGCTTCGTGACGAGGACGAGGAAAAGAGCGCCTCACGTCTCATCCGGCAAGCTGTGTCGTTTCTAGTTCACGCCGGGTTGGCTCTCGCTTCCTGGTTAGCACTCATGCTCGTGGGCTATGCCCTCAATCCATCCAACGTGCCGCAGCTTCTCATCCTTCTGCTCTCCGTCGCAATCCCGCTCATCGTTGGTTTTGCCATCAACACAGTGCGCCGTGACGAAATGGCTTCAGTAGTCTGGCTGCTGGGCCTCATATGGCTCATGATTGTTGCGCTTTATATTGTGGATATGCCCACCCGGCCGAATCAGTGCTATCAGTGCGGCGTCTCGGAGAAACTCACGCGCACCTTGTTCAGCATTCCAACGCCAAGCGGGCTTATTGACGATGACGGGCCCATTCTCGGAACCTGGCCGTCTGCAGCACTCGTCGGATACTCGATCGGCGCCGCCCTGGCCCTCAGACGCCATCGCGCAAGTTCCTAGCCGCCCGCGATCTCCGCTAGACGCCAATCGCAGTGTGCAACTCCTGCAACGCATAGACAGTGGTTTTATGCCGCTGCATGGCCGCGATACCTTCTACAGCAGCCTGCGCTGCGGCAATGGTCGTGATCGTGGGAATGCGCGCCAGAACCGCTGCCCGGCGGATCGCCTTTTCGTCGAAGAAGGTGTCCTGACCGCGTGGCGTGTTGATGATCAGATGAATCCGCTCTCCCTTGATCAGGTCCACGACATTTGGCCGGCCTTCCTTCACCTTGAACACCCGCTCCACAATCAGTCCGGCGCCTTCCAGCACGTTGGCCGTGCCCTCGGTGGCAACAATTTGGAAGCCCAGGTCAACATAGCGCCGGGCAAGCTCCACCGCCGCCGGCTTGTCATGGTCGTTCACCGTGAAAAAGACGGTTCCTTTAGTTGGCAACAAATGTCCTGCCGACAACTGCGCCTTGGCAAAAGCT
>Ga0302275_10006435_pt1 | contig 11117 bp, 12 predicted proteins | sample III_Bog_N2_2_FD_200229 | JGI IMG/M metagenome (GOLD analysis project Ga0302275, IMG submission 200229) | Peat permafrost microbial communities from Stordalen Mire near Abisko, Sweden - III_Bog_N2_2 | ecosystem: Environmental > Terrestrial > Soil > Wetlands > Peat | place: Sweden: Abisko... | reverse complement strand
CGCTGGCCCAAAGGCCCTCAGTGCCCCGCTTGCCTCATGCCTGATATGCGCCAGCATTGGCTCAAGGCTCAGCGGCGCTGGCAGTGCCGGGATTGCGGCAAGCAGTATTCCGTCAAGGTGAATACCATCTTCGAGGATTCGCCTATCAAACTCGAAAAGTGGCTAACCGCAATGTGGCTGCTGGCGAACTGCAAGAACGGCATTTCGAGCTACGAGATCGCGCGGGACATCGGCGTAACCCAGAAGTCGGCATGGTTCATGCTGCAACGGATTCGCTTGGCGATGAAGAACCAGTCTGTTCTCAAACTCGGCTCGACTGGCGGCCCTGTAGAAGTCGATGAAACCTTTGTCGGCGGCAATCCTAAGAACATGCACATGGATCAGCGCAACAATCGGTTTGTCGGGGGCGTGGGAAAGGGCAAAATCGCAGTCATGGGAATGCTTGACAGGGACACTCGCGAGGTCCGTACCAAAGTCATCCCCGATGTGAAACGGGAGACTTTGCAATACGAGATTCTAAAGCAGATCGTCGGCACGGGAACCATCTACACCGACGGGCATGTCGGGTACGACAATCTCAAGGCTCAGGCATTCGTCCATGAGACCGTGAACCACCTGAACGAATATGTGCGCGGCGAGGTCCACACTCAGGGAATCGAGAATTTCTGGTCGCTATTCAAGAGGAGTTCGCATGGCACCTATGTTGCGGTAGAGCCTTTCCATCTGGAGCGCTATGCCGATGAACAGGCTTTCCGATTTAACAATCGCGCAACCAAAGACAAACCATTGACCGACCAGGATCGCTTCATGCTGGCTTTATCGCAGATTTCAGGGAAGAGACTGACCTATGCAGAACTGACCGGCAAGGTGGGAGAAACGACGGTCTAGGCTGGCTTGGATGGGACGGCAGAAACGCGGGAAGCGGGGGCTTTAGGCTTCCGCTTCTCTTCTTCTATACGCCTATTGAGTTCCTTTTTGGAAACACTGAGAACGGCCCCGAGTAGGTTCTCAAAGGCTTTGTACTCGGCAGACTGCGGTTTCGCCTTCATATGGCAATCCCTGTGGGCGGAAGTGATTTTTCCACGCGGACTCGGATTCCTAATTCAAATGGGCCAAACACAACTGTCTCGTCGATCATAAGTGTTTGGATGACCTTCACTAGTCCATCTTGTCCCATGGGAAATCCCTGCATCCTTGCGATGAAAGCAATACCGCCCTCCTTGGGCTGGGGAGCATGAATAATACTCCTATTTAAGAGAATCCCATCTGGCCAAACAATGTCTACCGACAAGGAGTATTTCTTACCCTCTTCCTCGGCATCAAGGTCGAACTTTGCGAAGACAGCCCATTCCCTTGGAATGAGCCCGTTATGAGGAACCTCCGGAGCATCCTGGGGCAGCATTATTTTTAGATCGTGGAAGATTCCGATCAAAGAGTGACCATGCTATGGGTCTTGGAGCGCGATCTGGCATGGAGCTGAAAGAAGAAGTTTCATGCTGCTCTCACTCTCGCGTATTTCAAATTGTAGAAATCTTGCTGAGACCCAAAGTTCTGGCGATGGTCACCAGCCTTCACGTATGTCTGTAGGCTGGTGATTTGAATGTTTGGATTCCATGGATTTTCATAGTCCATACCGGCACGTCTTAACTGAAGCAATGGGTCCCATCCCAATGGTGCGGCCACAACGCGGCTATGCCATTGTGGACCTTTCCGAATCCATCTGTTTCTCAATTCCGCGCGAATCCTCGGAAGAGGGGCAGGACCAGCATCGCTATAGCCAAATTGGGTCCCACAGGATGGGCATATCGTGTGGTCGGCGGCTGGCCTTCTCAACATGGGATATCCGCAGACTGGACATGTGAACATGAGTTGAATCCCTCACTTACATCGTGCTTGGAAATAAGCCCAGTTGTGTGGGTACGTGTGACACTCCCCCAAGTAGATGCTACGATCAACCCTCGCGCATGGAACTGGCCTAAAATAGGTCAATATCGCCCCCCATGTCGCAAGAATAGAATACTCCTCCGTACGCGTATCATATCGACATCGCGCTCCATTACCTCTAACACATTCGTGCAGGGGCGGAATCGCAAGGCGCATCGGCCATTGCTTCGTACTCTTGTGCGTCCGCCGCCATGAATTCGTGACCATGGTCCGCGAAGTGCTCTCTCAATCGGTCTGGATCAGATGGGTCAAATGGCACAGCACAAAATCGTATCACTTCGATTCTAAATTGCGCTATCCCCATTTTAGGTAGGTCGAATTGCTTCCTTGCGGTAATGTTGTTTTCGCATTTCATTCGTCGTTAGCGTAGTACGTTAGTCCCGTTGTGGATTGCACCTGTTTTGGTGCAAAACTGATTGCAAGGCCGCCGATGCCCAATTCCACCCCTGAACAGCTCGGAAAATGGTAGAGACGTACGACAGGAATCCGGTGTCAAATCTGGGCAGTTGAGATTCATGGATTATGAGGATATGGGGATGAAGAGCTTGAGATCAGGATTTGGAATGGCGGTTTGCATGGCGCTGATTGGCGCCTCCGCGATGGCGCAACAAGCAACTCCTGCCGCTGGCCCGGTGCCGCCGGCTATTCTCGCGGCGAAGAAGATCTTTGTCTCCAATGCCGGCGCAGACAGCGGCCTGTTTCCATCGCCCTTCAGCGGCGACCCGAGCCGCGGCTACAATCAGCTCTACGCAGGTCTCAAGGCCACGGGCCAGTACCAATTGGCTGCTGATCCGGCGAATGCGGACCTGGTGCTGGAGTTGCAGTTAACGGCGCCCAATGGACCAACCACAGGCAGCAAGGTGAATGGCGCATCCGACCCGGTTCCCATGTTCCGGCTGGTGGTTTATGACGCTAAAACTCACTTCGTTCTTTGGGCGTTGACGCAGTCGATCGAAGTTGCGCTTCTCCAAAAGACGCATGATCGCAACTTCGAAGACGCGCTCAATTTCATTCTGATGGAGTTTGAGGCGCTAAGCGGGAAAACCGCCGCCCCAGCCCATTAAACCCGTAATAGAAATAGAATTCGCCGAATTGCAGATTAATTCCCGCATCCTGCTACGGTCGAAATCGGGCCAACTACGGCCTTGAGCGGGAGAATCGATGCCAATGAGCGCGGCAGGGCTGGAGTTGCTGAAGAAATCGGAAGGTTTTCGAGGTCAAATGTATCTGGATGTGGCGGGAGTTCCGACCATTGGCTATGGCCATCGGATCCTTACAGCTGAGTCATACCCCAATGGCATCGATGAGGCGCGGGGCCAGGAAATGCTGAGCCGCGACCTGCAGGCCGCCGAGCAGGCCGTGAAGCGCCTGGTGAAAGCCTCTCTGACGCAAGGCCAGTTCGACGCACTGGTGGATTTTGTCTTCAACCTGGGCGCGAGAAGGCTGGCAGCCTCAACGCTGCTGCAGGATTTGAATACCGGGAGCTATGATCGGGCTGCCGAGCAACTGCTGCGCTGGGACCATGCCGGCGTGAAGGAAAATGCCGGGTTGAAGGCCCGGCGCGAAGCGGAGTTTCGTCTGTGGCACGACCAGACAATGCGGCAGGTGGTTGTCTAGAGCAGTGAGTCTGAAATTCGCAGCATAATTCTTGAGGATTCCTCGTTCGCCGGGATCGCGAAACCGAGATCCCCTTCGACTCCTTCGATTTGCTGGATGGAAAGCCTGCGCGCAAACATATCCCATGCAGGCGTCAACGAGGGCCTCTGAAGGAGCGTCTATCTCTGCGAGTGCCTTCACCGGTGGAGATGCTCGCGAAGGGAGAATGCGGGCCAGCTGCCCTGGGCAGCAGCCTGAATTCCTCAAAAAATCCACAACAATCAGGAGCATCGCATCATGATGAAATTTGCAAAGCAGTATTTGCTTGCACGGCGCACGCTGTTGATGGCCGCCGTGCTGGCTACCTCTTCCTGCGCGCTTTGGGCGCAGTCCGAACAGCCGGGAGGCGAGATGCGCCGCGGACCCAATATCGAGCGGGAACTAGGGCAACTTACCCAGGCGCTGACGCTCACCGCAGATCAGCAAACGCAGGTAAAGGCCCTGCTGGAACAGCGACGGGGCAAAATGGAAGCCCTGCGCGCGGGCGAAGCACAACCAACCCGCGAGCAGATGGAAGGCATCCGCAAAGACACAGACAGCAAAATCACAGCCCTACTGAACGACGACCAGAAGACCAAGTTTGCCGCCTGGCAACAGCAGCGCATGGAGCGCCGTCGCGGAGGCGGCGGTGACGCGGCGCCTCCTCCACCTCCTCCGCCGGGAGTGTAAAACCCGACCCAAACCGCACAGCCACTTCGAAAGATTCGGGCAAAACGGGCCGCCTGCGATTGCAGACGGCCCGTCAGCGTTCAGTAGGCATCCCTGGCTCCGAACATGGCAGAGAATCGGTGGCATGGCTCCGGCCAAGGCGCGCTTAGGGCTTCTTGTCCACCACAGCTTGCGCGTCCTTCGATTGCTGCGCCTCAACATGGAAGCGCTTGAAGTCGTGGTCGCGCTCGGTGAAGCGCTGGTTTATGCCTTTGACCAGCAATACGCGCACCTGCAGGTTGGCCTCCGCGCCGTTACGTAGCCACAACTCGCCGTTTACCTTTTCCTGGTCGAAGCGAAAGTTCGATCCCTTTTGAACATTGGCCACCAGCCCCCCGGCAACATGGAAATTGTCGTCGAAACTCACCTCCATGTGCGCCACTTCGCGATCTGCCTCGTCTACCCACATGGTGCCTTCGAGCTTCTTCGACACGTCCTCGGCCAGTCCGTGCGTCTTGGCGTTTTTTTGCCCCACAAAGTCGAAGACGATAGTCGGCCTGCCGCGAAAGTTTTCCCGGCGCGGATTGCGCACATCCATAATCTCCAGCACCCGGCTGATGCTGATCGACTGGCCGTCGAGCGGCTGGCCCGGCGGCGTCTTCTCCGCCTTCTCTACCAGCTTGGTCACGCGCTCCGTTTCCTTCGCACTGTCGTGGTCGCCCAGCGGTTTGCCGTCCTTATTCACCTCGCGGTCGATCTCATGGCTGTTGACGTAGAAGACCTCGTATTCGTCGGTCTCGGTCTTCTTTACCTGACCGTTCGAGTCGATGTCCTGGGTGACCTGCGTGGAGCTGTAGGTGTAGTTTTCGCGCAGCTTGTCTACCTGCTTCTGGTGGGCGATGACCTCTTGCATGAGCTGACGAATGTCGGGCAGCGGCGCGCTGGACACCTGCTCCGCGCCTGCCAGAGGAGCTGCGGGCAAAGCGATCAGAAAACCTGCGACACAAAGAATGCATTGGGAACGCATGAGAGATTTTCCTTGGAATGGAGAGATCGTTTGGACCCGAGCGCCGCCGCGGCGTATAGGATTGGACCCAAAGTGCCGCGAAAGGTCGCGCCCCTCGTATGTTGTGTCCTTTTGACCAGTCTGTGCAGGCCCGTAACATCCAGTATCGTCTGAGAACCATGCCGCCCGGCGCGCAAAAGCCGCATCCAACCGCTCAGGCGTCAATGGGGCCCGGGCTGTCGAGTCTCTGCCGGCGCAGCCCCAACTCAAGGAGAGATACGGAATGCTCAAGCTCTTGATTCACTGGCTGTTGAGTGCGATTACTTTGCTGGTTATTTCCCATTTCCTGGCGGGCTTTCAGGTGCGCGGCCTGCAGGCGGCGCTGATCGCGGCGCTCGTCATCGGCCTGCTCAACGCGACTTTGGGGCTGGTGCTGAAGATCGTTACCTTCCCCATCACCATCATCACCCTGGGCCTGTTTCTTCTTGTCATCAATGCACTGATGATCCTGCTGGCGTCCCACCTGGTCCACGGATTCCACGTGACCGGATGGATTCCCGCCCTGTGGGGCGCCGTGGCGTTAGCCCTGGTAGGCATCGCCGTGCACGCCGGCTCAAAGCGGGTATAGGCGCCCTCCCCGCATGAATGCTTAAATGCGTCTGAGCACGGCTACTTCGCCGCGGCCGCAACCGGCTGAGCGGCAGCCGTGCCCGGTTGCACACGCTTCACCGGTTTCTGCACCACCTGTGCGGGAGTCGTTTCCGTCACCGGCTTCACCGTCACCGGCTTCACCGTCACCGGGTTCGCCACCACCGGTCCATTCAGCGTGTTCGGCGTCCGGATTGCTGCCGCACTTGAAAAACTTCCCGGCGCAGCTACCCGAGGCGGCATTACGATGACCCTGGCCAGCTGGGGTTGCTGAACCCGCGCGTAGACGCCCCATCCACCGCCGGCAACCACAAACACAATCGCCGCCGCGGCCGCGCTCCGCATCCATGGGCTGTCTGACCGCAGCGCCGCGGGCCACGAAAGAACCCGAGCCCGGCGCGGAGCTGCGCGCAATTCGGCCCGCACGCGATCCTCAATCCCCTCAGGCGCGGGAAGCTGGGCGATCAACCGCAGCGTATCCTCTCCGGTTTCGCGTCCGGTGTCGCGATCCGCGCGGCGGGCGGCCAAGTTAATCATCGTGTTTTCTTCGGAAGGCTTCATACCAAACTCCCTGCATCATCCAGCAACTGACAACTGACAATTTACAACTGTTTACTAACCACTAACCACTAATCACTGTCTTTCATGCTTCAGTAGTCCTGCCATCAAGTTGCGCGCCCGAAACAACCGCGAGCGAACGCTGGATTCTGAGATATCGAGAACCGTGGCAATCTCCACGCTGGAAAGTTCTTCAAACGCGGACAGCATCAGCACCTGGCGCTCTTTGGCCGGCAGTTGGTCCACACAGGCAAGCACATGTGCGTGGTGCTGAGCGGCGGAGGCAATCTCCTCTGCCGACAGTCCGCTGTGGGGCAGTACGCGCGCCAGTTCGGTAACATCGTCGGTCTCCGGCCTGGTTTTGGCGCGCCGCTTCCGGTCCAGCACAATATTCCAAACAATTCGGATGAGCCATACGCGGCGGTCGCGCACCTCGTCCAGCGTGTCGCGATGGCGCAGCACACGCAGGAAAGCCTCCTGCACGGCGTCTTCAGCATCGGCGGGATTGCGCAGGACAGAGAAAGCGACGCGGTAAAGGGTGCCGGCGTACTGGCTCACCAGCGCCACAAGCGTGGCTTCTTCCGCCGCAGTTTGTTCTGTTTGGCTGCGGGCGTCTTGGTTCACAGCGCTGTTTGGAATCTCCATCCAACCTGCGAATACTGCCTGGCTGGTGCTCATAGTTCACCAGACGCAGACGTTGAGGAAAATGCTCAGACGCCAAATTTTCAGCGAGCAGGAAACCGGCGCGGACGAGGAGAACCTTCCGGCTGCCTGCCTGGGCCTTCAAATCAGGCCTTCAAAAAGCGGACTACTGCTTGCCGGCCAGCTTCTGTGTGGCAATGGACGCTGCTGAGCCCTGGCCGCCATCCTTGTCAGCGTCCTTCACCTTGGCCCATAGCGTGCGTGCCTGGTCCTGCTTCCCAGACGAGGCATACAAATCGGCCAGATCAAGCTGTGCAGAGCCGGCTGAAACTGTCTCTGACGGCTTGGCTGCCAACGCGGTGTAGAGGTCGATAGCCTGGGAGTCCCGGCCTGTCTGGTGATAAAGTCCAGCCAAAGCCAGCTTCGCCAAGTTGGAAAGATTCCTGTCCCATGACCCTGCGGCGATCTTCAGTTCCGTCTCGGCAGGGCCGTTCTGGCCCAGTTCCCGGTCGGTAACGCCTGCGAAATAGTGGGCTTTGGCGCCCTGCGGCAGCCAGCCAAACTGCTGCGTAACCGCCAAAAACATCTTGTTGGCAGCCTGTGAGCGCTGGGCGGCCGTCGAATACTCGCCGGTCTCCGGCGGTGCGCCGGGCTGGGTGAGGGGAGCGTTGTAAATGTCGAGCGCAGCGCCCAGCGCGCTGTCGGCCGCCTCGGCGCGGTTGTTCACATAAATCAGCGCGCCTATGCCCGCCACAAGGACCGCAACTACAACAATGGTCCAACGCAAAACACCTGAGCGGTGACCGCTGACCCAGCTCATGCTGCTGGCAGTGGCCTGGGCAAACTTGTCTTTCTTGAGGGCGTGACGGGTTCTGGTATCCACGGGGTTTTTTCTTGTCCTTCGTCGATCGACTTGCAGGCGGGTCCATACAGATGGGGGCACTCGCGACTGCAACCCTATCAGTCTATCAGCGCGCCAAGAGCAGCGTCCACCGAGACCCCAGGCACGGCGATCGAAATGCGCGCCGAAACCGGCTCTTCGAGGACCCTTCGACGAGCCCCTGCAAGCAAAGGCCCCAGATGCAGAATGCCGGAACCCCCGCCGCTCTACTTCCCCGATCCAGGGCCCCGCGAGCGCAGCGCGCGGATGCGCTCGATGGCGCTCTCCATGGCCACTGGTTCCGAGGCCGCTGACCTGCCCTTGTCAATTAGAGATTCAACAAAGTCGATGACCGGAAGGTTGTGAGCCGCGGCTTCGCGCACGATTACGTCGGAGACAGTTACAGTAATTTGCATGTTTGGATAACCCCTGCCCAAGTTCATCGGCAGTCGGCGCAGGTTGAACAGTGACGCAGGCTATTGCCCTTCGCGCCCTGGAACGATAGGCTATCACCATGTACGAAGATTTCCACGTAGCCGACCGCTGGACCGGCGAAGACTTGCATTTCCACTGGAAGGGTACCATTGTGGCCATCGCCACCCGCCACGCCGACGCCGTCGATGTCCGCTTCGACGTAAACGGCCGCCCCATGTGGATCGCCTTGCCGCTTACCGCCTGGAAGGAGCAGAAACTCCGCACCGGGAAGGTGATTACCGACCAGCTAGCCGCGCAGATCGCCGGCCGTTACCTTAAGCAGTTGGTCGAGGAAGGCTACGACTCGCGCCGCGAAATCTACACCATGACGGTGGACGAAGTGCTGACGCAACTCGACGCCGTCGTGGCCGAGGCTAAAGAGTTGGGCGCGATGCCGACGCTGCCGGTGATAGCGTAAAAGACGAGTTGTCAGTTGTAAGTTGTCAGTTGCGAAAAGCTCTGCAAACGCCGATTGAACTCCCCCGCTGATTTCCGAAACTTACAACCTACAACTGAAAACTTACAACTTGCTTTGTTATTCGTGCCTCAACGCTTCCATCGGCTGCACGCCCGCGGCACGGCGCGCCGGGATCCAGCTTGCCGCCAGCGCAACCGCCTGCAGAATTACCACGCCACCTATCATCGTCATCGGATCCCACGGCTGAATCCCGTAAAGCATCGACTTAACCAGCCGCGTCAGCAGCAGCGCCGCAGCCACGCCGACAACCACCCCCGCAATGGCCAGACTTGTGCTCTCGCGCAGAATCATGCCCCGCACCTGTCGCGGCTGGGCGCCGAGCGCCAGCCTTATCCCTATCTCGTTGGTCCGGTTGGCCACCGAATACGCCATCACCCCGTAGATCCCCACACAAGCCAAGGCCAATGCCAGCACGCCAAATCCCACCGTCAGCCCGGCAAAAAGCCGTTCCATCTGCATATTTGCGTCAATCTGTTCCTGCTGCGTGCGAATGTCGATAATCGGCAAATCGCGGTCCGCCCCCTGCACCACCCTGCGCAGCGCCGGAACCAGCTCGGCGACAGGCAGCTTCGTCCGAACCGCATACGTCATCCCGCCCACCCGCGCCTGCTGCACATACGGCATAAAGAATTGCGGCGGAGCATCGTCGCGCAGATTTGCATAACGCGTGTCCGCGCATACCCCCACAATCCGCACCCATCCATCCGCGGGGTCGCCGTCTTTGAACTGCCTTCCAACAGGATTCGCATTGGGAAATCGCTTCTTCGCCAGCGCCTGGTTAATAATCGCCACCTTCTGCGATGCGGCCGTATCCTGCGGCCCAAAGCTCCGCCCGCTCACCATCGGAATGCCCATCGTCTCAAAAAACGTATTGCCCACCAGGTTAAAGAACTCCGCGCCTTTGTGGTGGCCCTTATCCGCTTCGCCCTCCGCAACAAAATCGTTGTTCTCCATGTAGCCCGCTAAATAAGGCGTCCCGGCCGGTGTCACGCCCTGCACGCCCGGCAATGCCGCAAACTCCTGCTCCAGCCTCTGGTGCAGCTTCAGATCGCGGCCCTTCTCATACCGCTTGGCCGGCGGAGCAATCTCAAACAGCACCAAGTGATCGGTCCTGAACCCCACATCAATCGAGTTCAGCGCCAGCAGCGTCCGCAAAAACAGCCCCGCACCCACCACCAGCAGCGTCGAAAGCGCAATCTGGAAAGCCACAATCGCCTTCCCGCCCAATCCCTTGCGCCGACGCGTTGTCGTCTGCGCGCTTTCCTTCAGGCTGCTGCTCACCTCGCTGCGCGCGGCCAGCCACGCCGGAGCCAGCCCGAACACCACGCTCGTAACCAGCGTCACCGCTGCGGCGAATGCAAACACGCCCCAATCCATGGGAACATTCATCTGGTCCCGGTCCCACGCATTCATCATCAGCCGTGGAATCGCATTCCTGCTCAGATACCCCAGCAGCAATCCGCCCGCTCCACCAATGCCCGCCAGCAGCAGGCTTTCCGTCAGTAACTGCCGTGCTACTCGGCCCCGCCCCGCGCCCAAGGCAATTCGAACACTCATCTCCCGCTGCCGCTGCGCTCCCCGTGCCAGCAGCAGATTGGCAATGTTGGCGCACGCCAGCAGCAGCACAAACCCGGTCAGCGCCAGCAGCACATACACCGGCTTGGCGAATTGCTGCGCCGCAAAACCCATACCCCGGCTGCCGTCGTCCAGCCTCAGGCGCGGCATCGTCTCCCCGGCCTTCACCGTCATGGTTCCCCGGACGGCCGCCGCCAGCGCCACATTCATCTCCGCCTGCGCCTCTGCGTTCGTCACTCCCGGCTTGATGCGCCCCAGAATATCCACCCACCACGTGTCGGCGTCATTAATGAACCCGCCCGTATCTCCCTTTGGATCGATGACCGGCTGCGTGGTGATGGGTACATATACATCCGGCCCCGACTGCACATTTTTCGCTCCGGTAAACCCGCGCGGTGCTACGCCCACAATCGTAAACAGAGACTGGTTCACGTTGATCGTCTGCCCCAGCGCCGCCGGAGACCGGTCAAAATCCCGATCCCACACGCCGTCGCTGATGACCGCAACCGGGATCGGCGCTCCCGGCTGATCATCGGACGGCTGCAAACTCCGCCCCAGTTGCGGCCACGCCTCCAGCACGTTGAAGTAGTTGCCGGAAACCATCGCAA
>Ga0302275_10006432_pt1 | contig 11121 bp, 11 predicted proteins | sample III_Bog_N2_2_FD_200229 | JGI IMG/M metagenome (GOLD analysis project Ga0302275, IMG submission 200229) | Peat permafrost microbial communities from Stordalen Mire near Abisko, Sweden - III_Bog_N2_2 | ecosystem: Environmental > Terrestrial > Soil > Wetlands > Peat | place: Sweden: Abisko... | reverse complement strand
AGGGCCGTGTGCTCGCGTTCAATCACGTCGAATCCGCCGATGCCGGAGCCGATGTGCACGCCCACGCGGTCGCCAATCTCCGGGCCGCCAATTTTCAGGCCGGAGTGTTCCATGGCTTCCTGCGCGGCGGCCAGGGCGAAGTGGATGAAGCGCCCCATCTTGCGGGACTCCTTCTTCTCCACGAACTTCAGCACATCGAAGTTCTTCACCTCAGCCGCAAAGCGGACGGAGTGGCCGGTGAGATCGAAGCTGGTGATCTCCGCCATGCCGCTTTTGCCCGCCATCAGCCCTTGCCAGAGCTCCGGCGCCGTGTTGCCCACGCCGCAGAGCAGGCCCAGTCCCGTTACTACCACCCGCCGTTGCAAGATTACTTGCCGCCCTTCTGGTGCTTTTCGATGTAGTCCACCGCGTCCTTCACGGTCTTGATCTTCTCGGCGTCCTCATCCGGAATCTGGATGTCGAAGGCTTCCTCAAACTGCATCACCAGCTCTACGACGTCGAGCGAATCCGCGCCGAGGTCTTCCTGGAACGATGCGCCCGGGGTCACTTCGGCCTCATCCACCTGCAACTGCTCCACGATAATCTGCTTCACTTTTTCATCAACTGCTGCCATTGCGAATCTCCTGTAAAAAGCAAAAATTTCAAAACATTACTGCAAAAACCTGCAAACACGGCAGGCCAGCGGGCCGGCACTGCGGGGAATTCGCCAGCGGCCAAAAACAAGCCGCAAAACTCAAGCATACTGGTGGCCTTCTGGAGTGTAAAGCAAAGGGCGGTTCAATGTTCGGAGAATGAATACTATTCAGATTCTTCGGTCTCGGCAGCCAGCAGCGGAGCCACGCCCGCGATCTCCTCAAATGCCAGCAGGGCGGGCGATTCCGGAGCCTCCAGGCTGCTTACATTTCTGAGGGCGCGATTGATGGTTTTGGTCTTTCCGCCAATATCGCGGAGGGTATTCTGCACGGTACCTACCTGCTTTTCTACCCGGTCCATCAGCCCGCCGAACTTCTCAAACTCGTTCTTCGCGGCAGAGAGCACGCGCCATACCTCATCCCCCTTCTTCTGGATGGCGAGCGTATGGAAGCCCATCTGGAAGCTGGTCAGGATCGCCATGAAGGTAGACGGCCCGGCGATGGTGACGCGGCACTTGCCCTGAATCTCTGCCTGCAGACCCGGACGGCGCACCACTTCAGCATAAAGATTCTCCGTCGGCAGAAACATGATGGCGTGCGGCAAAGTGGCTGGCGGGTCAATATATTTCTCACAGATTCGCTTGCCCTCGGTGCGAATGGCGCGCTCGAATGCCGCGCCGGCCTTCGCAATCTCCTCTGGAATGGCCGAATCATACGCCTGCTCCAGCCGCTCCCAGTCTTCCTGCGGAAACTTGGAGTCAATCGCCAGCAGCATCGGCTCTTCGCCTTCGCCATTGGGGAACTTCAGCGCATACTCTACTGTCTCCAGCGTGCCGGGCTTGATGCGCGCGTTCTTTACATACTGCTCCGGCGAGAACATCTGCTCAATCTGCTGGCCCAGCAGGAACTCGCCCACCACGCCGCGCGCCTTCACATTGGACAGCACGCGTTTCAGATCGCCCACGCCCGTGGCCAGCTCCTTCATCTCGCCCAGCCCGGTCTGTACCTTGCCAAGCTGGTCCGTGACCATGCCGAAGCTCTCCGTCAGGCGCGTCTGCAGGGTAGTCTGCAGCTTCTCGTCGACGGTCTCGCGCATCTGCTCCAGTTTCTTTTCGTTGTCTGCACTCATCTTCGCCAGAGACTGCGCGTTGCTGGCAGAGAGATCAGAAAATTTCTGGTTCAGCGATTCACGCAGCTCCGTCTGCTGCGTGGCTGTCTCGCTGGCAGAGGAAACCAGCCGCTGGGTGAGTGCATCCAGCCGCTCATTTACGGCACGGCGAAGTTCGCTTGCGCTGGCAGCATTATCCGTACGGAAGTCCGCCAGTCCCTGATTCAGCGTCGCTCCCAGAGTGTTCACGTTGCCGGTAATCTCAGCGCGCAGCTCTGCAAAGGCCTTGGTGCCGGCATCGCGAGACTGCTGTGCGCTCTCGCTCGCTTCCGTGCGCATGCGGGAGAGGGAATCGTTGAGGTGCGTATCGGTCGCGGCGGTCCGCGCCTCCAGCCGCGCCATGGCATCAGGCAATTGTGCCAGCCGCGGATCAGCCGACGGCGGCGCACTCTTGCGCAGTAGCAATGCAATCAGCAGAAGCAGCAGAACGGCTTGAAGGGCGAGGATCAGGATCAGCATGGCATTACTCTCAAAAAATAAGCTTCGGCTCGAAACATAGTGGAGACCCTCGGCATGGACCGGGTGACGGCGAAATACAGGGGTCCTTCACTGCGTTCAGGATGACGGCGTTAAAACAAACAGCGGTGAAACGCAGTTACCTCAGCCGCCAGAATACATCTTTCGCTATTCTTTCGCTTGAAGAATCGCATCCGCAATCGCGGTCGCTTCCACGGCCGGGCGGACGTCATGCACGCGGAGGATGCTTGCTCCGGCCAGTATCGCGGCGGTATGCGCGGCCAGCGTGGCGTGGACGCGGCTCTTCGCGCTGGCGTCCTCGCCGGTGCGCGCCTCCACGGCCCGCACCAGGAAGCTCTTGCGCGAGGCCCCGGCCAGCAACGGATAGCCCAGCGTGCTCAGTTCGCTGAAGCCTGCGAGCAAGGAGTAGTTGGCCATGCCGATTTTGCCGAAGCCGAAGCCGGGGTCGAGCACCAGGTTTGCGTGGGGGATGCCGGCGGTGAGCGCAGCGGCGGCGCGGTCTGCTAGTTCGCGGTAGACGAGGGGAACGACCTCTTGCTGTGCGAGGGGTGGGAGGGCGGCCCATTCGTCAGGGCGGCCGCGGGTGTGCATGAGGACGATGCCGCAGGCGAGCTGGGCGCAGGTGGCGGCCATGTCCTCATCCCAGAGGAAGCCGCTGACGTCGTTGACGATCTCGGCTCCGGCGGCGACGGCGAGACGGGCGGTTTCAGCGCGGTAGGTGTCAACGGAGAGGATGGTATCTGGCGCCGCGGCGAGGATGGCTTCGATGACGCCGAGGACGCGCTGCTGCTCCTTGTGGGCGGCGACGGGGGCGCGCTTGCCGGGGCGGGTGGACTCGCCGCCGATGTCGATGAGGTCCGCACCTTCTTCCAGCATGGTCAGCGCGCGGGCCACGGCCTTCTCCGGCGCGAGATACTGGCCGCCGTCAGAGAAGGAGTCAGGCGTTACGTTGAGCACGCCCATGACGAGGGTGCGCGCGCCGAGAGAGAGCGAGCGGGTGCGCAGTTTCCATTCGTGATGCGGGCGTGGAGCGAAGGCCATGGTCTTGATTGTAGAGCGGTGATAGACTCCGGCGCATGGTGATAGGGCGAAAGCGCGGGTGGAACGGGGTGGCGCGCGGGTGCGCGGCGGTGGTTTTGGCGGTGGCGTTTGCGGTGCCGGGGGCGTGGGGGCAGCACATACATGCTTCGGCGCGGAGGCACCATAAGGTCACGCTGGCGGCGTCCATCCATAAGCTGCTGGCCGAGCCAAAGGTGGAGGGCGCGCACTGGGGAATTTCAGTGACGCGGATGGATGGCACGCCGGTGTATGCGCTGAATGATGACAAATTGTTTCAGCCGGCTTCGAATGTGAAGTTGTTTACGACGGCGGCGGCGCTGGGACTGGTGGGTGGCGACAAGACGTGGAAGACCACGGCGCGGGTCGATGGGTATATGGCTGGTACCAAAACAGCGAAAGGTGACGTAACGATTTTTGGCGATGGAGATGCGTATCTTTCCGACCGGCCAGTACCGTACAACGTAAAGACAGAGACCTTTACCCCAACCCTCGCCGTGCTGGATAGCATGGCCACGCAACTCGCCAAAAGCCTCATTCAGTCTGGAATTACAACGGTGGATGGCGATGTTATTGGCGAAAGCCTCTATGCGTGGCAGCCCTATGGCGAGGGGTGGAACAACGATGATCTGGCCTGGGGCTATGGCGCACCTGTGAGCGGGCTGGTAGTGAACGATAACCAACTGCAACTGACGGTAACGCCGGGTCCCCGACGCGGACCGCAAACTACATTGACGCTTGCACCCGACATGCCCTATTACACGATTGAGAACAAGGTGGTAACGGGGGAAGCGAAGTCGGCGACTGTAATCGAAGTGGAGCGAACGGAGCGAGCGTTACGGATTACAGGCTCAATTGCTATAGATGCGCCATCGGATATTGAGCAGATCGCCATTGGCGATCCGGAAGCTTATGTGGCGATGGCCTTCAAGATTTTTCTGGAGCAGCATGGCATCACTGTAACCGGCAAATCCCGGAGTCAACATAGCTACGCTCTAAACAACCTTAGTACGCGCGAGACGATTCGTGAGCCGCTTGATCTGGAGGAGATGAAAGTGGCTGGGCCGCCAATCGTGGATTCTATGCAGATGTGTGGGAGTGGGTGTGATCGGTCAGGAAAAAACTGTTTTGACTCCTGCGCTACACTTCCGCGGGAGTTGGCTTATGTTCAACATGAATCGCCGCAGTTGATTGATGACGTCGTCATCACAAACAAAGTCAGTCAGAATTTGCATGCCGAATTACTGCTGCGCAAGCTGGCTGAATGGCCATTCGTCTATGAGCGGGGAAAGATGACGTTTGCTCAAGGCGCGCGCCGTGTGCGGCAGTTTGCTGTCAATGCAGGCGTGGGGGCGGATGATTTTTATTTTGTGGATGGCTCTGGGTTATCGACGTACGATGTGGCGACGCCGCGGGCATTCACGACGCTGCTGCGCTATGCGGTGGGGCAGCCGTGGGAGGCGGACTGGAAGGCTTCACTGCCCGTCGGTGGAGTGGATGGGACGCTGGAGCATCGGTTCACTGAGGCTCCGCTGAAGGGCAAGGTGTTTGCGAAGACGGGAACGCTTTCAGAGGATCGCGCGCTGAGCGGGTACCTGGTGTGCGCGAGCGGGAAGACGGTGGTGTTTTCTATTCTGGTGGGGAACCATCTGCCGGGCTCGCATGAGGACCGTGAGGTGATGGACAAGATCGTGGCGGCGATTGCGGCGGCGAATTGAAAGCAGCTTGAACCACGGATTTCACGGAGTTGCACGGATAAAACGTAAGGGCTTCAATCCGTGTTGCTCCGTGAAAATCCGTGGTGATGGCCTTCTTCTCACACCTATGCGGTGAATGCGACAATAGGAACGTGAAGAAGCTCTTCGTAATAACTGCCGCGCTGGGGCTGGCTGTAGCTGCTGCCGGATGCCGGTCGGTGCCGCCGCCTATGCCGCTGGAACAGTTGAACGCGCGGCAGATGCAGGGATATCGCGTCTACCAATCGGCCTGCGCCAGTTGCCACTACGACCGCAAGACCGGCGATCTGCACGGACCCAGCCTGCTGGGGATGTATAAGAAGCCGTACCTGCCCAGCGGCGCTCCGGCCAACGACGATCGCGTCACCGAGGCCATTGTTCACGGGCACAATATGATGCCTCCTATTCCGCTGGACGATCAGCAGATGCAGGACCTGATGGCCTACATGCACACCCTATGAGCGAAAACTCTTCGATTCCGCCGGTGGAGGCAAAGACCAAAGGCATGCTGCTGCCGGGCGTGGCTGCGATCTCTTTGTGGATGCTCGTGGTCGCTCTGATGGGCGCTTTCGCTGTGCTCAATCACCGCGTTCCCCGCCATATGGGGCTGTTTCTGGTTCTACCGGTTTGCACGCTAATCGTCGCTGGCGTGTTTGGCCTGCTGCGCATGCGGCGTTGGGGTTGGGCTCTAACGCTGGGCGGTGTGCTGGCAGTTTCGCTGTGGTGCTTTCTGATGTTTCGGCTGTCACACTTCCCACAATCGTTGATCATGGGACTGCTCCACATGCTTTTCTTCCTGTACCTGGTGCGGGGGGAAGTGCGGGAGCGGCTGCGGTGATCAAATTCGACCGTGGAGAGGGGATTATGGAATCTTCAAAAATAATCAATCTGGACGGTGTCTGGTTTGATGCCGCTAAGCTGGAGAAACAATTGCTGGCTGCTCTACAGACTGAGGAGTTTGAAATTACGCCGGAAGAACTCGAGAGCAGGAATTTTGAAGACCTGCTTCGGGAAAAGACGGCGGAGATAGAGTTGCGCCGACTCAAGGCTACAGAGGGTGCTGAATAAGCCCTCCTCTTCCCCGGGAATAGTCCCTCAGTGGCTAAAGCCACACTGAGAAGATTGGGCTATGGCGGGACTGAAGTCCCGCCCTTTCAAAACGGCGACCATTTTCAAAACGGCGACCATTTCCAAATCAGCGATCATTGATCATTTCACGATGCCTCTATTTTTCAATAGCTTCTGGTTCTGCCCCTTTCAAAATGGCGACCATTTTCACGAAGCTAAGACTTTTTCCTGTTGGTATGAAGATTTGTGGTGGCACTCAAAAGCAGATTCCGCGCGCTGCGCTTCGGAATGACAAACAAATGGGTTTGAATGACAAACAAATGGGTTTGAATGACAAACAAAGAGTTTGAATGACAAACAAATGGGTTTAACGAAGCGCTCTACACCAACAGAAAAGAAGCGCCATATACCAACAGAAATTTTGCCCACAGGAGTTTTCAGCCGCTTCTGACGCCCTCCCTTTCGGGGTGAATGCCTCTTCGCGGGTACAATTTAACCGTGGCCTCAATTCCCCAAGTCGACAGCTCCAGCCTGATCCAGATCGATCTGGCGCCCAAAGTGCGCGCGCCCAAGCCGCTCTGGCTGAAGGCCAAGGCACCGGTGGGCGAGACCTACCATTCGCTCAAGAAGCTGGCCCGCAGCCAGGGGCTGCATACGGTGTGCGAGAGCGCGCAGTGCCCCAACATCGGCGAGTGCTGGAACCAGAAGTCTGCCACCTTCATGATGCTGGGCAACCTGTGTACGCGGCGCTGCGGATTCTGCGCGGTGCAAAAGGGCAAGCTGGAGCCGATTGACCGCACTGAGCCGGGGCGCGTGGCCTTTGCCGTGGCTGAGCTTGGTCTGCGCCACGCCGTCATCACCAGTGTGAACCGCGACGACGACAACAGGGGCGCGGCGGAGATGTTCGTCGAGGTCATCCGCGAGATTCACGCGCTCACCGGCCGCGATGGCAAGGAACCCTGCCGCGTGGAGGTGCTGACGCCGGACTTTCAGGGGCTGGAGGAGTGCATCCGCCTGGTGGTGGAGGCGAAGCCGGAGATTCTGAACCACAATATCGAGACGGTGCCGCGGCTGTATGGCGTGGCGAAGTCCGGCGGGCGCTATGAGCGCAGCCTGCGCTTTCTGGAGTTTGCCAAGGAGCTGAATCAGCGGCAGGTCACCAAGACGGGCATCATCGTGGGGCTGGGCGAGGAGATGCACGAGCTGATCGCCGTCTTCCGCGATCTGGCCGACCGCAAGGTGGATATTCTGACGATTGGGCAGTACCTGCGCCCCTCGAAGGACCATCTGCCGATGTCGCGGTACTACACGCCGGATGAGTTCGCCTTCCTGAAGCATGAGGCGCTGGCGATGGGCTTCAAGCATGTGGAGAGCGGGCCGCTGGTGCGGTCAAGCTATCACGCGCAGGAACAGGCTGAGAGCACCGGGCTGGCGTAAGAGCAAGTACGAGGTCAGTAAATGAAATTGCTAAGAAATATCTGTATTTCTCTTCTAGCTGCCCTGTTAGCAATCGTAGCCAGTTTCTGGCCGCTCATTTACCTTTCAGCGCGATATTTTGATTGGAAATACCCTCATGATGGACAAAATGGCCTTGGTGCTCTCGTAGTGGGAGTTTTCGGTTCTCCCTTCATTGGTGTATTTATTGGCGCGATTATATTTCTTTGGCTGAGGCATCGTGAGCACCAGCGGTCTACGGCGGTTAGCTCCTCTACGCAAGAGAAGGTAACACCCGATATTGGTTAGCTCGTACATCGTCTAAAATAAAGCGTTCGCAAGAAGTAGGAGAAAAGCATGGCATCGGCAATGATCAGTATTCCGGCACTCAAGAGCACGTATTTTGATATGACGGCGCGTATGGAGAAGGCGGTGGAAGGCTTCCGCGCGCAACTGGTGGCGGTACGCACGGGGCGCGCTAATGTACACATGCTGGACCCCGTCCGGGTGGACGCATACGGCACACTGATGACGCTCTCGCAGGTCGCCACGGTGCACGCGGCGGAGGGTCAGCTGATCACCGTCACGCCGTACGATCCTTCGCTGATTAAAGAGATTGAGAAGGCCATTGTGGAGGCCAACATCGGCCTGAATCCGCAGAACGACGGCAAGCTCATCCGGCTGCCGGTGCCGCCCATGAACGAAGAGCGCCGCAAGGACACGGTGAAGCACCTGAACAAGGTGCTGGAGGACCATCGCACCGCGATCCGCAACATTCGCCGCGAAGGCAATGACGGCATCAAGAAGGCCGTGAAGGACAAGCTGATCTCTGCCGACGAGGAGAAGCGCGCGAGCGAAGAGGTGCAGCAGATCACAGACACTGAGATCAAGCGCATTGAAGAGATGTTCAAGGCGAAAGAAAAAGAAGTGATGACGGTCTGACTGCTGCGGTCCTGCGCGGACGGCGGGATGCGCGCTTTGCGCAAAGGCAAATGCGGGGGCGGGCTTTCTGGCTCGCCTTTTGCTTTATGGGGGGATTGCCCTCAGGGGCTAAAGCCCCAGTTCAATTTATGCCGCTTGCCGTGCAGGCTGAAGCCTGCACTCCCCCGGCTAAAGCCGGGGGCTTAATCCCAGCAACAGCTCAGAGGCTTAATCCCAGCAACAGTTAAACGCTAGGTGCAACTGTTCTCTCCGGATTTGCTTTTGGCGAAATAGAATAGAGCTATGGCGACGCGTACTGTACATGCCGTGTGTTCGCATGATTGTCCGGACTCCTGCGCCGTGCTGGTGACGGTGGATGAGCTGACGGGGCGGGCTACGCGGGTGCAAGGCGATCCCAGTCATCCGGTGACGCGGGGATTTTTGTGCGGCAAGGTGGCGAAGTATCTGGACCGGGTGTATTCGCCGGACCGGTTGCTGTACCCCATGCGCCGCCGCGCAGGCGTGGCCAAGGGGCCGGTGCAGCAGAGTGAGATGGAGGCGGTCTTTGAGCGCGTCTCGTGGGACGAGGCGCTGGACGAGATCGCCGCAAAATTAAAAAACATCAGCGATGCGTTCGGGCCGGAGAGCATTCTGCCCTACTCCTACGCGGGGACGATTGGGCAGCTGGGCTACGGCTCCATGGACCGCCGGTTTTTTCACCGGCTGGGCGCATCGCAGCTTGACCGGACGATCTGTTCCAGCACGGGCGGCGCGGCCTTCAACTCCGTTTACGGCGTCCGCATGGGCATTGCGCCGCAGGACTTCCGCCATGCCAGGCTGATCATCGCGTGGGGCGCGAACATCCACGGCAACAACGTGCACCTGTGGCCGTTTATTGAAGAGGCGCGGCGCAACGGCGCGAAGCTGGTCGTGATTGATCCCTACAAGACGCGCACGGCGGCGCTGGCTGACTGGCACATCGCCATCAACCCGGGCAGCGATGCTGCGCTGGCGATGGCGATGATGCATGTGATCCTGCGCGAGGGGCTCGAGAACAAGGCGTATATCGCGGCGAATACGCACGGCTTCGCGCAGCTTGCGGAGCATGTGAAGCAGTACACGCCGGAGAGGTCTGCGGCCGCGACCGGCATGACCGCGGGAGACATCGAGCGGCTGGCGCGCATGTATGCAGCGGCAAAGCCTGCGGCGATCCGGCTGAACTACGGCATCCAGCGGCAGGAGAATGGCGGTGCGGCGGCGCGTGCCGTGGCCATGCTGCCGTTGCTGACGGGCGCGTGGATGCAGCGTGGTGGCGGCGTAGTGCTCTCCACCAGCGGCGCGTTTCCGTTCAACTCGAAGGCGCTGCAGATGCCGGAGCTGATGCTGGCCAGCCCGCTGGGGCGCGAAGCGCGCGTGGTGAATATGTCCGTGCTGGGCGAGGCGCTGACGGTGCTTGGCGCGCGCGCGGGCGATGGGCCGCCGGTGAAGGCGCTGTTCGTCTACAACTGCAATCCGGCGGCGGTCTCGCCCAACCAGACGGCGGTATTGCGCGGGATGCAGCGCGAAGATCTCTTCACCGTGGTGCATGAACAATTTCTGACGGACACGGCGGATTACGCGGACATTCTGCTGCCTGCGCCGTCATTTCTGGAAGTGAAGGATGTGCAGGGAGCCTACGGGCACTACTTCATGCAGCTCTCGCAGCCGGCCATTGCGCCGCTGGGTGAATCGCAGCCGAACTGGTGGGTCTTTGGCCAGCTTGCGCAGCGCATGGGGTTCACGGAGAGCTGCTTCCGCGACACGGCGGACGAGTTGATTGACGCCGCGCTGAGTGGGAACGCAGCGGGCATAACGCGTGAGCAGCTGGAGCGCACACCCAGCATCTCCGTCGCCGCAGAAGATGCTCTGCCGTTCAGCGATGCAAGCTGGTTCCGCACGCCGAGCGGCCGCGGCGAATTTTATTCTGATGCGCTGGCGGCTGCCGGGCAGGATGCTCTACCGGTCTTCCGCGCGCCGGTAGAGTCGCGACACGGCGGCGGCGAACAAATTTTTCCGCTGGAGATGCTGCCGCGCAAGGCCGATAACTGGATGAACTCAACCTTTGCGAATATTCCCACGCACCAGGGCATGGAGCGCAGGACGCTGGGCATTCTGGAGATGCATGCGGACGATGCCGCGCCGAGAGGTATCCGGGAGGGCGAGCTGGTGGAGGTATGGAACGACCGCGGCAGTGTGCTTTTGCGGGCGCATATCAACGGTTCTGTACGCCCCGGCGTGGTGGCAGCGGCGCTGGGTTGGAGTAAGCTGACAGCAGACGGTAAAGGCGTAAATGTGCTCACTTCCGAGCGATTAAATGACCTTGCCGGGGGGCCTACGTTCTATTCCACCCTGGTGGAAGCACGGAAAGCAGGATGAGCGATTTCGAAGGTTGAGTCAAATACTTGTTGCTGCAAGGAAAAGCAAGATGAAGGCACAGCAGGATGTGGAGTGGGACAAGCTGAAACGAGAAATAAGACTCGCAGCGCGAAAGGCTGGGTACCTCAGGGGCTGAAGCCCCGCCTCCTTGTTCCGTGCGGACTAAAGTCCGCACTCCCCCGGCTGAAGCCGGGGGCTTAAGCAAGGCATTTCG
>Ga0302275_10006430_pt1 | contig 11123 bp, 10 predicted proteins | sample III_Bog_N2_2_FD_200229 | JGI IMG/M metagenome (GOLD analysis project Ga0302275, IMG submission 200229) | Peat permafrost microbial communities from Stordalen Mire near Abisko, Sweden - III_Bog_N2_2 | ecosystem: Environmental > Terrestrial > Soil > Wetlands > Peat | place: Sweden: Abisko... | reverse complement strand
TCTATTGCCTGCACAAACACCCAAACCCCGTTGAGTCTAGGCTACACGCCTTTGCGAGTCAAGTGCACCTGAACCACCTCTTACACCCTGTCCCAGGCTGGTTCGCCCTTCCTGTCTGGGGCTCGATTTCGGCCCGTATCGGGAGGTTATTGGCTAAAATCACGCTCCCGATTGCCCGGCTCGGTCGCCCGCACGCCTCTTCGCTCCAGTTACACTTGAGTTTGTGAAGCCATCCGTTCATCCCGTCCAGCCCAGCCGCAAGGAGTTCCTGGCACTTGCCCGGCAACACACCCTCGTCCCCGTCTGCCGCATTCTCACAGCGGACCTGGAAACGCCCGTTTCGGCATTTCTGCGAGCCGCCTGGCCTGAAAGCGAATGTTTTCTCCTCGAATCTGTCGAAGGTGGCGAGCAGGTGGGTCGCTACACCTTTATTGGCCTGGCCCCCTTCAAACGGATCGTCGCCCGCGGCCGCCAGATTACCGTCACCGAGGGCCGGAAAGTAACTCGATTCGACGGCGACATCTTTGCCGTTCTGCGCCAGGCACTTCGTGGACACAAGCCGGCGCGATTGCCGGGACTGCCTCCCTTTACCGCGGGCGCCGTGGGCTTCTTTGCCTACGATGCCGTGCGCCAGATCGAGCAACTGCCGGAGCTGGCCAAGGATGAGTTGCAGATCCCCGATGCCTGCCTGATGTTTTTCGATGAGGTGCTTGCATTCGACCATGTGCGCAAAGAGATCAGGCTGGTGGTCACGGCCGACGTAACCCACGGCCACGCGGCCGAGTCCTACGCGCGCGCTATCAAGCGTCTTGACAAAATGGAGAGGCGCCTGTCGCAGCCGTTGCCCAGCTTCCCTGCGCCCTCCAAAGCGAGGCCAGGGCCGAAGAAACATCTCAAGGTGAAGTTGAGGACGGCAAAGAAGGATTACCTGGCGGCCGTAGATCGCACCAAGGAGTACATCGCCGCAGGCGATATCTTCCAGGCGGTCCTCTCGCAACGGTTCGATGTCGAACCGGGGATCGACAGCTTCCAGGTTTACCGGGCCCTCCGTACCGTCAATCCAAGCCCGTACATGTTCTTTCTGCGCTTTGCACTGGATGGACCGTTGGGCGCCAAAGTCGGCAAGAAAACGGGCTCGCCGAAGAGGACGAAGATCTCCACCCCGCTGGAGTTGGCCGGTTCGTCACCCGAGCTGTTGGTGCGCGTTCATAAAGGCAAAGTGGAATACCGTCCAATCGCCGGAACAAGGCCGCGCGGTGCCAACGAGAAAGAAGATCAGGCGCTTGCCGACGAGATGATGAACGACGAGAAAGAACGTGCCGAGCACGTCATGCTGGTTGATCTGGGCCGCAACGACGTAGGCCGGGTGAGCGAATTCGGCAGCGTAAAAGTCGACAGGTTGATGTTCGTCGAACGCTACTCCCACGTCATGCACATCGTCAGTTCCATTGAGGGCAGACTCAAGCCCGAGCTCACCGCGGTTGACGCGCTGCGCGCTTGCTTCCCTGCCGGCACGCTCTCTGGAGCGCCCAAGGTGCGCGCGATGGAGATCATTGAGGAACTTGAGCCTGCCCGTCGCGGCACCTACGGCGGAGCCGTGCTTTATGCCGACTTTTCCGGCAATCTCGACTCCTGCATTGCCATCCGCTCCATGCTGTCGGTGGGCGGCAAAGGCTACGTGCAGGCGGGCGCGGGAATCGTGGCCGATTCGGTGCCGGAGCTGGAGCATAAGGAATCAATCAATAAGGCCCAGGCTGTGATTCGCGCCATTGAGCGGGCGCAGGCGTTGTAGCAATCACGCCCTGCAAACCTGCGAACCCTCGCCTTCAGCACTGCGACAGTCACTCCGCGCCGAAGATGCGTTTGAAGAAGCGACCGACCTTGCCAAAGAATCCAGCCTTCTGCTTATTTGCCGGTTTCGGCGCGGCAGCTTCAGCATCTGCTGTCGCCACGGTCGGAGCCGTCGGCAAGGTCACCGGTGCGGTTGCATGGTCGGCGCTCTTGTACACCAGGGGCTCTACCGGCACCGACGTCGCGGCTGTCTCGCCGGCTGCACCTGCGGCCGGCTTCGGCAGCGGCGCCAGGCCTTCGCTTTGGGCAATGGGAAACTCATTCCCTTTTGCCGCCGGAGGGCAGCCACAGGACTCCTTCTCCTCGTCCACCACCTCGTGCAGACTGCCGTGTTGAAACATCACCCGCTGCCCCGGTTGAACTCGATAAGCGCCGCCCTCAAACACGCTCGAAACCAGTACGTAAGGACCATTGGCGCCTGAGTTGTCTACGCAGGTATCGCCCTGTTGGCCAAGTCGCACCTTCACGTCCGCTGATCCGGGACCGCTGATCAAAATCCTGAAGTCAGGCGTGAGCAGCACGTCTGCGTTATTCGGTGCGGCTCCGCTCATGGCAAAGCTCATCTCAACTGCGCCGTGATCCATCGCCATCAGCAACCCCGGAGTCTCGCCTGTGGGAACGCTTGAGTCGGCAGCCAGCTTGATCGACGTGGACGCGCAAACGCGCAATTCGCCGCGACGGGGAAGGATCACCCGCGTTGTCTCGCTCGCGGCCGTAACCGATCCGCTGGCGGCAATCACCGCCGCTCCGCGCGTTACTTCAAAAGCGCCTGTCACCGTGGCAGCCGCGTCGGCGCTGCTGTTGTCGATGGGAACAATGGCGATGGGATCTACGCCCGATGCGGGCGCCTGTGCCGTTACGGCAGGAATGACCAAACAACCGGGCAGAATGAGAAATGCGGCAGCCCCGGCCAGCAGCCTTCTCCGGCGCACGTTAGCTCTCCAGGTCGAGGCCATTGCCATTACATTTCCAGAAAATTGCGGATCATCTGGTGGCCACCTTCGGTCAGCACGCTCTCCGGGTGGAACTGGACGCCTTCAATCGGCAGATGGCGATGACGAAGGCCCATGATCACCGAACCGTTGGCGCCATTCGATTCAGCGGTGCGGGCAGTCACGGCAAGGTCGGCTGGCAGCGACTTTTCCTCGACAATGAGTGAATGGTAGCGGGTGCAGGTGAGCGGAGTGGGCAGGCCTTCAAACACTCCCTTCCCATCGTGCTCCACCGGGCTGGTCTTGCCGTGCATCAGACCGCGCGCGCGAATCACTTTGCCACCAAAGGCCTCACCAATGGCCTGATGCCCCAGGCAGACTCCCAGAATCGGTATTCGCCGCGGCGAACCTGCCATGTGACGGATCAGCGAAACCAGGATGCCCGCTTCGCCCGGCGTGCATGGCCCTGGTGAAAGCAGGATCCGCTCAGGATGCAGCGCCTCGACCTCCTCCACTGTCAAATCGTCGTTGCGGCGCACAACAACCTCCGCGCCCAGTTCGCCCAGGTACTGGACAAGGTTGTAGGTAAATGAATCGTAGTTGTCGAGAACAAACACCATGGTCACTCTCAGTGTAGCGCGTGAGCGACCGCCGGGAACCGTTGCCGCCGGCAATGCCAGCCTGACCCACCTGTTGCATCCCGGCCGCGCATCTGCAAAACTGGCTTTGGTCTCAAAACGATGGTTCTTCATTTCTTGATTCAGGGTCGCGTGCAGGGTGTGGGCTTTCGCTGGTTCGTCCACCGGGAGGCCAGCGAGCTCGACCTTCGCGGCTGGGTGCGCAACACTGAGGAGGGCGAGGTGGAAGTTGTGGCCTCGGGCAGCGTCGAAGACCTTGCCGAACTCCGCGCCAGCCTGCGCCGCGGTCCCCGCGGCAGTCGCGTCGATCACCTCATCGAGCACTATCTTGATGAGAGTGAAGCCGAAGGCCTTGGCTCGTTCCGGATCGATGGCGCCTGGTAAGTGGCGGCAGTGGTACCTACTCCCTGTTCCCTGTTCTCTGCCCCCTGTTCTTCTATAATCTGCAAGGAAGTCGAATTGCATCCCCGCCTATTCCCTTCCCGCAAATTTCAAGTGTTTTCTCAAGTCCGATTTTGGAGCGAGTGTACGAATGCCCGAAGCAATCAAGCCTATCAATGTTGAGAATCTCAAAAAGTTAGTGCGCACCGTGCCCGACTTCCCCAAGCCCGGGATTCTCTTTTACGACATCACCACTCTGCTCAAAGACAAGACCGGGTTTGCGCAGCTCATTGACGCACTTGCCTCTCACTACCTCGAGCGCAAGATTGACCTGGTCCTCGGTATCGAGGCGCGCGGATTCATCTTTGGGCCCGCTCTCGCCTACCGTCTCAATGCCGGATTCGTGCCCGTCCGCAAGCCGCGCAAGTTGCCGGCCCCGGTCGCCCGCGTCACGTACGATCTGGAATACGGATCCGACACGCTTGAAATTCACATGGACGCCATTCAGCCCGGCCAGAGCGTCGTGCTGGTCGACGACCTGCTCGCCACCGGCGGCACCATGGAAGCAACCGTTAAACTCGTCAAGCAACTAGGCGGAGAAATCGCCGGCCTCGCCTTCGCCGTTGAGCTCGACTTCCTGAAAGGCCGCGATCGCTTCAAGGAATACGACGTCTTCAGCCTGCTCCACTACAACGAATAACGGCCTCACACTCGAAGCCATCGATCAACAAGACTGTGCCCCATTCATCGCTTTCTCGGGATGAGTGGGCGGCTAAGCTCTTCTGGCCAGCGTATTCTTCTCGCGTCAGTACCTCTTCGAATGAAAGTCCATGAGCCGGTCTAGTAGCTACTGCGCCGGCTCATTTACTTCTTCCGGCTCGTCTGCGTCCGTATCGGACTCGAACTCGCCCAGGCCAGTATCGCCCCGAAGCATCTGCGCATCCACAAATCGGTATCCCACATACACATCGGTCAGAAGATAAATTGGATTGGAGGGATCGTCCTCAATCTTCTTGCGCAACTGCCGCACAAAGGTTCGCAGGTACTCAACCTCTTCGCGGCAGTCCGCTCCCCAAACTGCGGTAAGCAGCTTGGCATAGGTCACCACGCGGCCAGCCCGGCTCATCAGGCAGTGCAGGATGTCGAACTCCTTTCGCGTCAAATGAACTGGCTGACCGCGCTTTGTAACGCTGCGCTTCACAGGCTCCAGCAAGATCTCGCCAATTTCTATCGGAGCATCTTCAGCACGGGCAGGCGCACGAACCCTGCGCACCGCAGCGCGAATGCGCGCAATCAGTTCCCGGGTGCTGAACGGCTTGGTAACGTAATCGTCCGCTCCCGATTCCAGCGCCTCCACTTTGTCTTCCTCCTGGTCGCGAACCGTGAGCATCAGGATTGGCAGCCGCGGAGCAAACGTGCGGATGCGCCGTAGCGTCTCAATGCCACCGATACCCGGCATATTCACGTCGAGCAGAACCACATCCACGTTGCCCGCGCGCAGCAGCTGCAGCGCCTCTTCGCCGCGCGACGCCTCGGCCACCTGGAAGCCGAGCTCCACCAATGGAGGGCGCAATGCTCGGCGAATCGCCGATTCGTCGTCAACAACAAGAATCCGGATTACGGTCTGGCTGGTCACGTTCTTCCCTTCTGCGTTGAGTCCGGTATCGCTGCAAAGAATGTGGTCCCCTCATGCTCGTCGCTCGTGACCCACACGTAGCCGCTGTGGATCAGCGCCACACGCTTTGCCACCGAGAGACCAATCCCGGTTCCCGAAGCACGGTTTGAATGGTTTGAGGAACGGTAGTACCGATCGAAGATCCGTTCCCGGTCGGCCATCGGAATCACAGGCCCGAAACTGTGCACTGAAAAAATCACTTCAGCCTTTTCATGCACTACGCGAATGGTGATCACCGTGCCATAGATGGAATATTTGCACGCATTGTCTATGTACTGCGTGAGCAGCATGACCATCAGCTGGCGATCGCAGAAGAGAATGAGATCGTCATCCTCCAGTTCGACGGCAACCTTCATGCTCGCCAGGCGATCCCGCAGGCTGTCCAGCACTTCCTCAATCAACGGTCCCACGCCCACTGGCGTTGCATGGATCGTGACCTCGCCTGCATCGAGCCTTGCCGTGGTAAGCAAGCGGTTGGTCAACTCGCTCAGCACACCGGTCTGCTCATCGATCAACCCGACCAGCTCCGCCTGTCCCGGCGACAGATGCCCCATTTCGCCCAATCCCGTACTGGCGGCGCGGATCGCCGTTAGCGGAGTCTTGTATGCGTGGGCCAGGCTGTCCAGAACGGTTGCGCGCAGTTGTTCGGTTCGGCGCTCGGTCTCGATGCGGCTCTCGTTGGCAAACGCTCGATAACGATCGAACGTAATGGCAATCAGCGAAGCAATGGCATTATTGGTGAGCGGGCTCGTTTCACCGCGCACCACCAGGCTCCCAACCGGCACTGCACCCAGTCGCACGACGCGCCTGCCAACGCCTGTCGCGGGATCGTCGTCTGACGTCTCAAAGTAGTACACGTTCTGCGCAATCTCCTGCGGATCCACGCTCCAGTAGCCTGCCTGATACACGTTATGCAGATCCGCATCGAAAACGGCCACGGCCTCCAATGCAAAAATCTCATGCACAAGCTCAGCCAGCTCCGGTCCCGGCTCCACATGAAGATTCATCTGCAGGGTGCGGCGGGTGAATTCGTACAGGTCGTGCATCTGCCCGCCCCATGATTCGGCCTCACGCGCATGCCCGGTCACTCGCGACGAAAGACGGCTCACGATCAGCGCAACCAGGATAAAGGCGAGAAGCGTAACGGATGTGACTGGATCCTTCGCCAAATCCAGCTCCGGCTGCTTTGCCGTGAAGTAGCCATGCACCAGCACAGCCGAGAGTGAAACGATCACAGCCTGCCAAAATCCGCACAGCAGCGCCGTCGGTACAATAATCAGAAGATAAAGCAGCAGGGCCACTGGCAGCAGCCACCCGAACCAGTGCGCCAGGGCAGCCACCAGGATGAGCGCCACAATCCCCAGCGCGCACTCCAGCGCAAACAAAAGCACGCGCGACTTTGAGCCGCGATCACCTCTGGCGGACATCGCTGAACGGGCTGGAAATGAGCCTGCGGGCAACCAGCAACCACCTTCTAGGACTGTTGGAATCGCTCTTGGATCAGCGATCCGCGTTGGCCGACCGAGGTATGCACCCGGCGCTTCGAGCGCCATCAGGCCGCATAAGGCTTCGGCTGTTCAACACGAATTGCTCTCGACTGGACGGCTTGTGAAGGAATAAAAGCTAAGCAAAATTTTAGCAGGTTCTTCATTGCATTTTCATCAGTCGCCGTGTTCGCGAGCGCCCCCAACCTTGTCGACTCTTCTTCATCCGGGAGTCGCATGGGGCAATCAAATCAATCACATCGCAATCCATAGGGGGAATTCTTTTTGAATCATCATATATTCTTTAGGCCACCTTTTGCGCTGCCAAGGTTGATCCACAGCCCTGGATCACTTCATCGTGCAGCACGCTTCGAACGCGGGACGGAGTTTGGGCGAGCCGCAACCCTCGGTCACCGGTTCGCAACTCAGGCGAATCCTAATCTATAGGGGATTGTTCTTTGAAACGATAACCGACATAGGCGTCGGTCAATAGATAATGGGGCCTCGCTGGGTTGTCTTCAATTTTCTTGCGCAATTGCCGAATAAATGTGCGAAGGTACTCCAGTTCATTTCCATACTCCGGTCCCCAAACTGACTTGAGCAGGCGTGCGTGCGGAATCGGTTCACCTGTGTGCATCATCAGGTAATGCAGGACCTCGAATTCCTTCGGCGTCAGGTGAATCGATCGCCCACGCTTCAGCAGACGGTACTTGACCGGATCCAGCTCGAGTTCACCTTGGCGGATCACCTCGTCACGGTTGGCATCCTCGGCAACTCTCCTGCGCACTGCAGAACGAAGCCGCGCCGCCAACTCCCGCAGTTGAAAAGGCTTCGTGATATAGTCGTCGGCTCCAGCGTCCAGAGCCAGCACCTTGTCATCCTGGCTATCCATCACCGTTAACATCAGGATCGGCAAGCGCGCTACCGCATTCCGAATTCTCCGGCAAGTCTCCACGCCACCCATTCCCGGCATATCTACATCCAGGAGCACCGCGTCGAACCAGGTCACGCGAACAAGAGAGAGAGCTTCTTCACCCCGGGCTGCTTCTACTACTGTGAAACCCATTTCCGTCAGCGTCATGCGCAGAGTCTGCCGCGTGGAACTGTCGTCATCGACCACAAGAATTGTGCCTTGCTGCACATTAAGCGGCTCAGTACTCAAAGCATTCTCCCTTCGCCAGTCGGAAGGGCAAGAAAAAACATTGTTCCTTCCGCCTCATCGCTCATGACCCACACATGACTATGATGAGCGTCCGCTGCCTTCTTTACAACGGAGAGCCCAATCTCTGAGCCATGAACGGAATCGTTCCAGTCGGCGCCCGATGGAAGCGATCGACGATTCGCTCTCGATCTTCAAGCGGAGATGGCGCGCTTTTCGCGCCAATCCTGGTCGAAAGCCTGCCCTGACTTAGCCGAATGGGGACCTGCGGTTCGGGTGAACGACTTATGAGGCGAACTTATGATTCACCACACCAGGTTACCTATAATCTATCACTTACTTCCATGCCTAAGTGCTGGGCAGAAGGCGCGAGGAAGACATGAAGACAGCACCCTGTTTCTTATAACGAACGACGATGAGATCTACATCTCCATCGATTCCCTATTTCGATTCCAGGCACGACACCTATTGTCTTATTCCTGCATGACTCCGGGGTCTTGGTCTCTATCTTCGGATATCGTGATAACTCAGCGGGCAGTTCCCAGCGCTTCCCGTCCCTCTTTCACCATGGCCAGAAACCGCCGCGCCAATTCATGGATGCGGTGGTCCTGGTGGCGTCGAACAGCTTCCCCTGGCACCAGTTCCGAACCTACGCCCAGAGCCGTCGCTCCAGCCAGGATATAGCCGGTGGCGTTCTGCTGATTGACTCCGCCGGCGGGAATCAGCGGCACTTGCGGTAGTGGAACCTTTAACGACCGGATGTACAACTCGCCGCCCATCGCCCCAGTGGGATAGATCTTCACGTAATCTGCGCCGGCCTTCCAAGCGGCAATTACCTCAGTAGGCGTGAGCGCGCCGGGGATCACGACAACACCCCGCTTGAGCGCGGAACCAATCACTTCAGGAACCAGGCCTGTACTGGTCAGGAAGCGGGCTCCGAAATCGAGGCAACGCTCGGCCGTCTCCTTATCGAGTACCGTGCCCGCGCCCACGACCATGTCGGGATATTTCTGCGCGAGTTCACTAATTGCATTCACCGCTCCGGGAACTGTCATGGTGATTTCCGCCACCGGTATACCGGCCTCGTAAAGCGTCTTGGCAGCGTAAACCGCCTGGTCCGCGGAGCCGGCGCGAATACCGGGGAAAATCCCTATCTCTTCGATTCGTGCCTTGACCTCTTCCCGTGTCATAGAGTCAGTCCATCCTTGTCTTAAGCAGAGTAATTACGAAGTGTTGCTGGGAACTTAGCCAGCGCTTCCGCGGGACTGGGTCGTCCTATTTGATCACTTCGCTTCCAACGGCAAGATTCAATTGTCCAGCCGCGGTGAGATAGGCACCGATCAGCTGCGCGTAGGCCAATTGCACCTGGCGATAATCACTCTGTGCATTGAGAAAGTCCATCAGAGACGCGCCACCATGCTGGTAGGAAAAGGTGACCGTATCGCGCACGCGCAGAGCTTGGTCGTTGTATTTCGCCTTGTAGGGCTTGAGCAGCGCGACATTGCTGCGGACCAGCTCATAGGCAGTGTCCACATCGCTGAAAACCTGCGCGCGCATCGCCTCGCTGGCCTGCTGGCTGCGGTCGATGTCGATCTGCGTGCGCTTTTTCTCGCCCTGGTTCTTGTCGAAGATCCGCAACGGAACGCTCACGCTCACGCCGAGAGTCTGGATGCCGTTCGGGTTGTTGTTTGAAGAGTTGTACGTGTACCAGCCGGCAATGGTTGGATCGGCCGAGCCATTCGCAATGGCCAATTTGTGATTAGTCTCCGATTGCTGGATGGCCTGGAGCGCCGCTTGCAGGTCCGGCCGCGCTGCCACTGCGGCGTCCCGGTAATTCTCCAGGGGATCCAACGCATCGCTGAAGTCAAATGGACCTGTTACGTCAAACGTGTCCACCGGCGTGCGGTCGTCGAGCATTTGCAGAAGCTGAATCTTGGCAGAGCGCAGGTTCACGGTTGCCGTCTCAATCTCCGATTCGTATTGCACGCGCAGCAACTCGATACGATCAAGATCGATCTGGGCGATGTCGCCCGCTTTGAAGCGGTCCTGGCTTATCTTGATAATGTGGTCGTAGTAGTCAAGATCCGCCTTTGCCATACCGAGCACGAACTTGGCCTGGAGCGTTGCTACGAACGCCGTGCGCAAGGCGAACACCATGTTGCGCTCCAGGTCCTCATGCTGCGATTGCGTGATGCGCGTGCCTTCCTGAGCGCTCTTGAGGCGCAGATCGCGCTTATGTTCGCGTTCATAGAGGTAACTGAGGTTGGGCTGTTCATACGTGCCCTTGAACGGACTCCAGACCCCGTCGTGCGGCGCGATCTGCGTGCCATCCGCCGATAACGTGAATTGTGGATTAGGACGGAGAAAGGCGGTTATTTCTTCGGCTTTCATTTCGTCCACGTTGTCGGCATCCGCCTTGAGGACAGGGTTGGTGGCCTCAAAACGCGCCTTCACCTGGTCCCAGGTGAGAGCTTGCTGCGCCCGCCCTTCAGGTGCCAGCATCAAGCTGAAGCTGAAGAGCAGCAAGCGAGTGACAAATTGCCGCACCCGGCGCGAAGCTGATCGGCGATTGAAGAACTTAGTGTGCAAAGGACTCCTCCGCTTCAGGCTCCGGAAGCTTGTCATCATACCTGGCCAGCCATACGTACAAGGTTGGCAGAAGAAAGACGCCAATGACGAGGTTGGCCAGGAGGCCTCCGACGATCACGATCGCAAAGGGCCTTTGTGAATCGGAGCCGATCGCGTGCGACAGCGCCGCAGGCAAAAGGCCCAGAGTAGCCACAAGCATGGTCATCATAATCGGCCTCAGGCGCAATACAGCTCCTTCCACTGCGGCATCCGCAATCGTGTAGCCTCGGACCCGAAGTTAATTGATGAACTCAATCATTATGACACCGGTTTGAACCGAAACGCCAAAGAGGGCGGGGAACCCAACCGCAGAAGAAACCGAAAAGTTGGTGTGGGTGATAAACAAGGCCAAAGGTCTGCAAATGGACGCCATGA
>Ga0302275_10006418_pt1 | contig 11133 bp, 9 predicted proteins | sample III_Bog_N2_2_FD_200229 | JGI IMG/M metagenome (GOLD analysis project Ga0302275, IMG submission 200229) | Peat permafrost microbial communities from Stordalen Mire near Abisko, Sweden - III_Bog_N2_2 | ecosystem: Environmental > Terrestrial > Soil > Wetlands > Peat | place: Sweden: Abisko... | reverse complement strand
CCTGCGTTTTGCTTTGCTCCCAGAGATGGCGCCAATCGTTCGCGCCATCCTCGGGGATCTTCATCGTCTTTTGGAGCGTTCTCGAGGTCAGATAGAGCTGAGCGATGCGAATGAGCAAGAAGATAAGGATGCAGAGAATATAAAGGGCAAGCAGTCTTTCGTGCCACGAGCGGGGGCCGTCGACGAAGGTTGGTTCGAAAGTGACTGTTTGTCCTTCTTCCTGAAAGAGGATCACGTGAACCTCGCTTAATCGGTCGGGCAAGTTTAGCGCCGGTCACGTGATTGCGGCAATTCACCCACTTTTCCTCCCAGGCGAGGCATTCGCGATCCGCTTCCGGCGGGGCGCGATGGGGAGGCCGCGGAAGGACAACCGCAGATCCTTCACTCACCACCCCCAGGCTGAAGGGCGCCCGGGGCCCCTTTCGTTCAGGATGACAGCGAAGGTTTTTATTGGATTCTCGGTTGCCTGTGTGCCCTCAGTCGTAGCGCTCGAAGATGATCTGCTTCTTGTGCCAGCCGTAGGCGGCGAGTTTGTCGCGGACGCTGGAGACCATGTTGTTGAGGCCGCAGATGTAGGCGTAGATGTCGGCGCGCAGGTCGCCGACGGGGACGAGCGGATCGGGCGCGGGCTGGGGGAGGGGGATGCCGAGCTTGGCGGCGCGTTCCTCGACGATTTTGCCCACATACTCCTGCACATAGCCGCGGTTGCCGGTCCAGGCCTCGCCGGCACGGCTGAGCGTGACGATGTAGTGGAAGTTGGGATGCCTGGCGGCGAGGGCTTCGAACTCGGCCTGATAGTAGATTTCGGTCTCGTGGCGGGTGCCGTAGACGAGCCAGATCTCCTTGCCGTTGCTGCGGTCGGGGCCGTTCTCAGGGAAGAGCCACTGGGCGAAGCCGCGCATGGGGGCGATGCCGGTGCCGGTGGCAATCAGGATGGAGTCGGTGACCGGCTCCTTGAGGATGAAGTGGCCGTGCGGGCCGTGCACCTGGATGGAGCCGCCGGGCTGAAGGTCGGTCAAGTCGGCGAGGTGGTTGGAAAAGAAGCCCCCCTCGACGCGATTGACGCAGAGGTCGAAGCGGCTGCCGTTGGCGGCCGAGGCGATGGAGTAGGCGCGGGTCTGCTGCTTGCCGTTGGCGTCGGTGGCCACGGCGGAGATGAACTGGCCGGAGGCGAACGGGAAGCTGGGCAGGGTGTCGAGAACGAACTCGAAGTGGTAGCACTGCGCGGACTCGGAGATGAGGACTTTCTTGTCCAGACGGGCGGTGACGGTTTCACGTGCCAAGGAGGTTTCTCGCTTCAAAAAGAAGAATGAGGCCCGAAGGAAGGGCTGACTGGCAGTATCGCCAGTGGAGGGGTGCTGTGGCAAGTGATGCAGCTCACAGGTGTGCCGCTGGTTCCGGAATGGCAGGTGAGGAGCGCGCCGCGATGCGGCCCTCCTATAATTGACCAGAGCATTCACCAGAGCGCGGCGGATTTCTGCGGACTCCGGTTTGCCAATTCGACTTTTGAGGGATTTATGGCCGCACTGCTGGAAGCAATTACTGTGAAGCGCAAGATGTATTTCGAGTTTGAGAACGCGCCCTATTACTGCCTGGAGGCGGAGGTTTCAACGCCGACGGCGCGGGGCGGGCAGACGCTGGTGCGGCTGAAGATGCGCAACCTGCTGACGCAGGCGGTGTTCGACAAGACGTTCAAGGCGCAGGAGAAGTTCAAGGAGCCGGATCTCGAATCGGTGGAGGCGAGCTATCTCTACAGTGACAGCGAGGGCTCGTACTTTCTGGACCAGGAGACGTTCGACACGCTGCGCTTGCAGGAGAACATGATCGGCAACGCGCTGGAGTACCTGGTGGAGGGCGCGATCATCAAGCTGAACAAGTTCAACGGCAACCCGATCGGGCTGGAGCTGCCGGACAAGGTGGAGCTGGAAGTGACGTACACGGAGGCGGGCGCGCAGGGGGACACGAGCGGCAAGGTGACCAAGCTGGCGCGGTTGGAGACCGGCCTGGAGATCAAGGCTCCGCTGTACATCAAAGAAGGCGAGCGGGTGAATGTGTACACGGAGACGGGGGAGTTTGCGGGCCGGGCGTGAACGGCGCAAGGCGTGGCTCGGCCGCGCGTATGGGAAGTCGCGGGTGATGCAGGAGGCAGCGAGGGAATCAATCTGCGATGGCGCTGTGCAGTGCGAACCAGTAGTAGCGTCTCCAGCAGAACATGCAGCGGACCGGGCGCAGGGCGAAGAGGCTGAGCAGGCCATCGAAGGGGCGGAGTTCGGCGGGCTTGAACTTGAGGGAGTTGCAGCGGGGGCACTCGTGGCGTATCCACAGCAACGCAGGCACCCAGCTGGGCCATGTGCGATTTGAGAAGTTCATATCAACCGATCCTTGCGCTGCGACCGCGCTCCCGGTTCCATTCTTCATCGGATCCAGAGTTTGCATCGAGCCATGCGAGCAGCGCAGTGATGCTGCCGGTGGCCAGGGCCATCGACGAGTCCGCCGCTCCGTAGTAGAGGTTGATGGTGTCACCGTCGGCGCCGATGGTCTGTCCGCAGGGAAAGACAACGTCGTTCACGTCGCCGTGGCGCTCGTACCACTCCTCGGGGCCAAAGACCCAGGAGTCGCCGCGTTGCAGGCAGATCTCGGGCTGCTCGAGATCGAAGAGGGCGAGGCCGAGGCGATAGATGCTTCCCGAGGCGGTGTGGCGCACGCCATGTTAGATGGTGAGCCAGCCTTTGGGGGTTTCAATGGGTGGAGAGCTGAGGCCGATCTTGTTGGCGTCCCACCATCCGCCGCGGCGGGCCTCAAGCATGATTTTGTGGCCTCCCCAGTGGCGCAGGTCGGGCGAGTAGGAGATCCACATGTGCGCGCCGAGCGTTGTGACGGGCCGGTGAATCAGGGCCCAGCGTCCGCCGATTCTTCTGGGCAGGAGCGCGGCATCCTTGTCTTCAGGCTGCATGATGACGCCATAGCGTTCGAAGGTTTTGAAATCCCTGGTGAGAGCCAGCGACACGCCGGGGCCGCCGCGCGCAAACGAAGTATAGGCCACGGCGTATTGCTCGAGCTCAGGGACGTAGGTGATGCGCGGGTCTTCAATGCCCCATATCTCCTCGGGAAACTCACGCGGACACGGGGCCAGCGTCGGCTGAGGATCGATGACCCAGTTATCGACTCCATTTGCCGAACGCGCGGCGCACAGGTGCGACAGTCCGCGCCTGTCTTCGACACGACAGAGCAGCAGGGTGTCGCCATCGGGCAGGCGTACCACCCCGGCATTGAGAACGCTGTTGATGGGGTAAGGCCAATGACTCTGCGTCAGGATCGGGTTCGCCGCGCATCGCGTAAACAGAGGCAGGCCTGTGTGCGATTCAACGTGAGACTCAGAGGTGTTGGAATCATTTGACACAACCGGTGAAACGATCGGATTCAAGAAGGCGCGCCCATTTCAAGCTGCAGTTGTTCTGCGTTGGTTACCCTGGCCCTCTGCATTTCGAGCAAAGCCATCAGGAATGAAAGTGTGGATTCGGCGCCCTGATTTTCATTGATGCGATCGGGATGCAGGCCATCCCGGCATCCGCCCGTGGTTGCGTCGTAGAGCGGAGCTTCGAGGTCGTTCTTTCCGAGAAACCAGCGAAAGACACGCTGCGCCTCTTCAAACCATAGTCCTTGTTCGGTAAGTCTGTATACCTCAAGGCAAGCAGCAATGGTGGCGCAGGCTTCGACCGGTTGCTGGTCGAAGCGCGCCTTCTCGCTCCCCTCGACAAAGAAGCCGTTGGAACCGATGGGGACGAAGATGTCGTTGTCATTGCGGTGCTGCTCTCGAATGAGCCACTTGAGGGAATCGATGCCGGCCTCGACCATGCGGTGGTTGTCGCTTCGCCATCCTGCCAGGATGAGTGCCTGCGCCAGCCGCGCATTCGCATAGGAGAGGCTCTTCTCAAACCATCGCCAGGTGGGGGAGTGGGTGCGCTCGTAGATATCGAGGAGCCGGTTTGCCAGGGTGTTGCGAACGCGCTGAATGTCGCGGTCGCCGGGAAACCAGTCCAGATAGGCCTGCATGCCGAGAATGCAGTAGGCCCAGGCGCGCGGGCTGGTGAAGGTGAGCGTGGCGGGAACGGCGGCTTCAAAGAGCCGGCCGGCCGCTCCCCTGAGGCCGGCATCCTGCGAGGCACCGAGCACTGTTCCCAGCGACCATAAGGCACGGCCGTGACTATCGTCGGAGCCTACGTTTTCAAGCCAGCGACGGTCGTAGGCAAGGAAGTTCCGGAAGCGGCCTGTATCGGTGTTGAATGCCAGCCACAGGAACGCGAGGTAGCGATGGCGGAGCCTTCGATTGGTTTGTTCGTCCACATTTTCAGCAGATGCATGCATGAGCGTGGCAACAATCAAGGCGCGGGCGTTGTCGTCGGTGGTATAGCCTTCGCTTGAATTGGGGACGCTGAAGATGGCGTGTTGCAGAATGCCGGTGTCGTCGGTGAGGTCAAGCAAGTGAGCTGCGTTGAGCGCGGGAAGGAAGTCAACCGCGTCCACGGCGGCCTCGTCTTTCAGCGCGGCCTTGGGCTGGACGGTGCGCTCGAAGCGGGCGCGCTGGAAGCTTGCCATGTACTTGCGCGCGGTCTTGGGCCAGATGGTTTCGCGGGAATGGAGGTAGGCGCGCTTGCGCATGGCATGGCGCTCGCCGTCGTGATCGAGCAGGTGCAGCACGGCTTGAGCGATTGCATCGGGACTCTCAAAGGGGACGAGCACGCCGCGCTTGTCTGCCAGCAGCTCCTTGGCATGCCAGTACGGCGTGGAGATGATGGCCTTGCCGGCGCCGAGCGCGATGGCCAGAGTGCCGGAGACGATCTGCGCTTCCTGCCGGTAGGGCGTGATGTAGATGTCCGCTGCGCCGACGTGCTCGACCAACTCCTCCGGACTGACGAATCGATTGACGAGGATGAGGTTCGATGAGACGCCAAGTTGAAGCGCGAGGGCCTGTAGCTCCTCGCGATAGCGCTCGCCATCGCGCTTGCGGATGTGTGGATGGGTGACGCCGGAGACGATATAGACAACGTCGGGATGGCGGGCGAGGATGGCGGGCATGGCGCGGATGACGTTCTCGATTCCCTTGTTGGGCGAGAGCAAACCAAACGTGAGCAAGACCGATTTTCCTTCGACGTGGAAGCGGTCTTTGAAGTAGTTGGGGTCCATGAATTGAAAGTCGGGAACGCCGTGGGGAATGATGTCGATTTTTCCGCTGGGAACCGCGTAGATGTCGCGAAGGAACTGGGCTGCCTGCTCGCTCATGACGATGAGCCGGTCGGAGAGGCGGGCAACCTCGATGAGGACGGCGCGCTGGTCGGGATTTGGATCGCGCAGGACGGTGTGCAGCGTGGTGACGACCGGCATCTTCAATTTGCGGAGCAGGGCGAGCACGTGGCGGCCGGCCGGTCCGCCGTAGATGCCGTACTCATGCTGCAGGCAGACCAGATCGTTTCCGTTGAAGTTGAGAAACTCGGCGGCGCGTTCATACGAGGCCAGATCTTCCTGTTCCAACTCCAGACGAACCTGCTCGGGATACTGGTAGGTTGAGTCGGGATCGTTGACGGGAATGGCGAAGAGGCGGCCCTCACCGTACTCGACGGTGAGGGCCGCGCATAGATCGGTGGTGAATGTGGCAATGCCGCACTGGCGCGGCAGATAGTTGCCCACGACGGCGATGCGGGTGGGCAACGGCAGGCCGCAGGCTATGGGCGCTGCCGACGAGGCGGGCGTTGATGGAAGTCCCCCTGGCAGCGGTCGGAGATGGTTTGTTTGAGCAACAGACATGGAGACCTGCCTTCGTTTGGAGAGGTGTTGCGCGACTCATCTCTGTGCCGGTTGATGGGCGACGCCGGTTGCGCGTCGTTTGCGGTTCGCGTTCACGGACGCGTGCGGCGGCCTGGATGAGGCCGCCGCATGTGTTGAGGCGAGTACCAGGGCCGGTTGCCTGATTGGCCCGAAACACCGGAGGAGTATCCCTCGGGGGCTGAAGCCCAATGTTTGCGCGGCGTTCACGGCTCGGCTGAAGCCGAGCCCTTCCAAAGCTGGTTACGAGACAGGACTAGAGGCTACCGTTTGCCGCTGCGACGGGTGTGCCGATTGCATCGCCGGAGACGACCAGCTCGACGCGCCGATTTTCCTGGCGTCCGCTGGCGTTGTCGTTGGATGCGACGGGCAAGGTGTTGCCGTAGCCGGTTGCGCTGACGGAGTTTGACCCGACGCCCTGTTCGACGAGGTAGGTGCGGACAGCGCCGGCGCGGTTCTCAGAGAGCCTCTGGTTCATGTCGTCGCCGCCTACGTTGTCAGTGTAACCGCCGACCTGGATGTTGAGGCTGGGATAAGCGATGAGGATGCCGGCGACCTTGGCGAGTTTTTCACGGGCTCCAGGCTTGAGCGAGTATTGGCCGGTGTCAAACAGAACGTCGGACATGCTGATGATGAGGCCGCGGGCGCTGTCTCGGGTTTCAAGAACCTTGTTGAGCTGGGCGGAGAGTTGGGCGCGCATGGCTGCCTTGTCAGTGACGGCTGCCTGTTCGCCCTGCTGGGCCTGCTGCGCAGCCAGACGCGCATTGTCGGCGTCTGCCTGGGCCGCGGTGACGGCCGCAGTGGCTGCCGCCTGATTTGCAGCGGCTGTGGCCTGGTTTGCAGCCATGTCGGCTTGCGCCCTGGCGGCATCGGACTGGGCCTGATCCTTGAGGCGCGTTGCATCGTCTGCCTGGGCCTGCGAACGGGCCTGCGCATCGGTGGATGCGCTGCGCTCGGAGGCAAGGCGGTCTGCGTCGATCCGCTTGACGGCGATCTCGCGCGCGTCCTCGGCAGTCTGCACGGCCTGGCGCGCGGCGGCGATGAGGGGCTTTTTATCGACATGTCCGCCGATGGCGTAGTCGTCGGCCGTTTTCATCTGTTGCTCGGCGTGGTGATAGCTCTCGCCGGCATACTGCTCGGCGCCTTCGGATTGGGCGATGCGCAGGGCATTGCGCGCCTCGTAGAACTCGAGCGGGAGGTTGGCGTTGAGGACGATGGGATCAAACTTGTAGCCGGTGGGGAGGTAGCCGCCGCGCTCCATCAATTCATATTTGGCATTGACGGCCTCGGTGGTTCCCTTGGTGTCTTCAAGAACGACATTCTCGAGGACGACAACATTGCTGGGCTGGCGGACGGCGAAGTAGGGCTCGGCGGTGACGATGAGCGCGAAGGCCTGAAAGTCGGTGGTTGCGGTGAGCTTGCTGCGATCGTTGCCGCCGACCAGGACTTCACCCAGGTTGGCAGCGTGGCCCTCGGGCGAGATGGCCCACAAGACGTAGGTGAGATACTCGCCGCCGAAGGTGGTGGGAGTCTGGAGATTGCTGAACTCGGCTTCTACTTCCATGGTGCCGCGCTTGGTGCGCACCTTGGCGTTTCCCTGGGCCGAAGGCATGAGCGCAGTGCCGGCAAAGCCGATCTCCGACGCTCCGCCGCGATGGCGGTAGTTGACTGCCTGGACGGTGCGGCTGATTTCGACCACACGAAACGACGGCGTGGAACCTGCGGGACCATCGGCAATGACTGCCTGCCCGTTGACCTGAGCAAACGCGCTCAAACTGAGTGTGCTTCCAACGACGAACAAGAGAATGGTTCTCATGAAACTTCCTTCTTTGCGGTGCGCTTGCATGGTGCGCGGTGTTGGTGCGTGATTGACGGATACGGATGCCGCGCGGAGGAGGGTGAACGCTCCAAGCGGCCGACGCGGCTCTGGTTGTGGCAATTTCTCCCAGGCGCCGCGGCTCGCGGTTCAGTCTCCGGGGTGGAACGGGACCAGGCCTGAAGCGAGGATGGCAGTACGGGAGCGAAATAGATGGTCAGATTTGCTCCGTCTGGGAAGGCACCGGCCGTGAGGGGGCCTAAAGAGGATTGGGTTTGATGCACGTTTTGAAGGGTTTTGCAGCGATTGTGCGGGGCGGGGGTGGTTTGGCTCAGCCGGCATTTCATGCTGGGGTATTCTCATGCGCTCCCTACGGGAGATGAGGCACGGGGCTGAAGGCCAGATTTTTGGGGACCCTTTTCAGTGGGCTGAAGCCCACTGCTCCCTCCGGGCGCTTATTCAACGGGCTCGAGGTGGGCGGTGAAGTGGCGGAGGAAGGGGGCTTCATAGGCCAGCTTGAGGCCTTTGATTTTTTCGCGGCGGGCGAAGACTCCAAGGATGATTTCGACAACGTAGTCGATGTGGCTCTGGGTGTAGACGCGGCGGGGGATGGCGAGGCGGACCAGCTCCATTTTGGCTGCGGCGGCGAACATGAGGCTGCCGATTTCAACGGAGCGGATGCCGCCCTCGAGATAGAGCTCCGCGGCCAGGGCGACGCCGGGGAACTGCTGCGGCGGGATGTGCGGCAGGAAGGCTTTGGCGTCGATGTAGATGGCGTGGCCGCCGGGCGGCTGGACGATGGGGACGCCGGCTTCGGCAATGTGGTTGCCGAGATACGCAGTCGAGGCGATGCGATAGCGGAGGTAGTCTTCGTCGAGCGATTCCTGGAGGCCGATGGCGACGGCTTCAAGATCGCGGCCTGCGAGTCCGCCATAGGTTGGATAGCCCTCGGTGAGGATGAGCAGGTCCTTCTCCTGGCGGGCGAGGATGTCGTCGTTGGTGCACAGGAAGCCGCCGATGTTGGCCATGCCGTCTTTCTTGGCGGACATGGTGCAGCCATCGCCGAGGGCGAACATTTGCTGCGCGATTTGCTTGGGCGTGTGGTTGGCATAGCCAGGCTCGCGCTCGCGGATGAACCAGGCGTTCTCGGCAAAGCGGCAGGCGTCGAAGTAGAGCGGGATGTTGTTTCGCTTGCAGACGGCGGACACGGCTTGGGCGTTGGCCATCGACACAGGCTGGCCGCCGCCGGAGTTGTTGGTGACGGTGAGCATGACGAGGGGGATGCGCTCGCGGCCGACGCGGGCGATCAACGCTTCGAGCGCGGCGACGTCCATGTTGCCCTTGAAGGGGAGGATGGTCTCGGGGCTGCGGGCCTCGGGATAGACGAGGTCGACGGCCTCGGCGCCGACAAATTCGACGTTGGCGCGGGTGGTGTCGAAGTGGGTGTTGTTGGGCACGACGTCGCCCTTTTTGCACATGACGTTGAAGAGGATGCGCTCGGCGGCGCGGCCCTGGTGGGTGGGGATGACGTGGGTGTAGCCGGTGATGTCCTGAATGGAGCGCTTGAAGTGATGGAAGCTCTTGGACCCAGCGTAGCTTTCGTCGCCTTCCATGATGCCGGCCCACTGATGAGTGGACATGGCGCCGGTGCCGGAGTCGGTGAGCAGGTCGATGAGCACGTCGTCGGCTTCAAGCAGGAAGAGATTGTGGTGCGCGGCGCGGAGGAGCTGCTCGCGCTGGGCGCGGGAGGTCCAGCGGATGGGCTCGACGCTCTTGATGCGGAAGGGCTCGATGATGGTGCGGGTGGGCATGGGAACCAGTCTCTCACAGCGGCTGCTGGGCGGGCGTGGCCTGGCGAGCGCTGCGACTGTGCGGATTTGACCACGCCTCGACCGAGAAGCGACCTAAAGTCAAGCCAGTAGCGTGTTCTGCTTGTCCGCACGGAAGAAATCTGCATCACAACAGTGAGCAGGCGAAAAGGAGCCAGGCAGCAGTTGATGCCGGGCTTGAAGCAACGCACATAGCCATGATGCAGAAGAGGCGGGCCCTTTATCCGTCGCGATCAGCATTGTGGACACGATTGGAGAAGATGAAATGCCCCTTGTGACTGTAGTGCTCACACTTTGCGTAATTGGCGTTTTGCTCTGGCTTGTGAACCGCTTTATCCCCATGCAGAGCCAGATCAAAGGCATTTTGAACGCGGTGGTGGTGATTGCCGTGGTTCTGTGGCTGCTGAAGATCTTCGGCCTGTTTGATTACCTGACCCAGTTCCGCGTGGGCCACTAGAGCAGTTTAAGAACTTGCGTGGCCCCCGGGAACGGCGCGCGGGTGGCGCCGTCTCTGATTGTCGATGCTGCGGGAAGAGCGGTGGCTGATGCCCGAATCCGTCTGCTCACTGCCCGTTCCAGAGCAGTTCTCCAATTCACGTGCTCTGTTTAGTTGCGTGCAAGGTGACTCTTTCTTAAGGAAAAAGCCACTTATCATCGTGCTTTCGGTGTACAGCAATTGGAGAACAGCTGTAATCCATGTCGATCCGAGCCGGGGCAGGCAATCGCTGGGCCGGCGCGATCGACCCTGCGACTGCCTTGCGCGCGGTGTGCTCGAACGACGGGAACCTTTGCATGCGGTGTGGCGCCGGCAATCGTGGGAATTCCATCGCGAGGGCGCGAGTTTTCCCAAAGGCGCTGGCAGATCGTTGTCAAGGAAGAGAAGTCACTTCGTTCGAGAAAACTGTGAAGGCGGCATCATGAAGCATGCACTCGGTGTTCTTTTTCTGGCTCTGACGCTGACTGCTCCGGCATTGGCGACGGTCACGGTGACGAGTCCGGCCAACGGCGCCACGGTGACTTCTCCGGCCCACTACGTGGCGAGCGCGACCACGAGCACGTGCGCATCGGGTGTTGCGTCGATGGGCGTTTACGTCAACAACAAGCTGATCTACGTGGTGAATGCGGCGACGATGAACACCGAGATCGCGCTCAGCGTTGGCTCCCAGCAAACGACGGTTGAAGAGTGGGACAAGTGCGGTGGAGCGACGTATGTGCATGTCGATCTGACGGTTGAAGCGTCGGCTGCGCCGGCGGTGGAGATTTCAGCCAAATCGAGCACGGTTACGGACGGGAGCTCGTCGGTGCTGACGGTGACGGCTGCGAACTCAACCGCGGTGACGGTGACGGGATCGGATGGGAGCAGTTACAAGCTGGGCGCGAGCGGCGGCTCGGTGACAGTGACGCCGGCGGCGACGACGACCTATACGGCGAAAGCGACGGGGTCAGCCGGGACGGCCGCCCATGCAGCCACAGTGACTGTAATTGCCGCGGACAGCCTTCAGGCGATCACGCATGTTGTCTTCATGCTGCAGGAGAATCACACCTTCGATAACTACTTTGGCATGCTGAATCCCTATCGCAAAGCCAACGGCTGGGATGTGGGCGAAGACGGCGTGACCTACGATGTGGATGGCGTCGACGACAAACTGAGTGCGATCAGCAACAGCA
>Ga0302275_10006416_pt1 | contig 11137 bp, 9 predicted proteins | sample III_Bog_N2_2_FD_200229 | JGI IMG/M metagenome (GOLD analysis project Ga0302275, IMG submission 200229) | Peat permafrost microbial communities from Stordalen Mire near Abisko, Sweden - III_Bog_N2_2 | ecosystem: Environmental > Terrestrial > Soil > Wetlands > Peat | place: Sweden: Abisko... | reverse complement strand
CCGGCGGGGCAGGGATGCCCATGCGCATTTCAGCGGAGGCGGCTTCGATTTCACTGTTGATCTCAGCGCCCACAAGAAGCATCAGGCCGGTGATATAGAACCAGGTCAGCAGAATAATCACCGCGCCAAGAGATCCGTAAGTAAGCGAATAGGTATTGAAGAAATGAAGGTAGACACGGAGGCCGAGGGAAGCTAGCAACCATCCGAGCAGACCCAGTGCCCCGCCGGGCGTGAGCCAGTGCCAACGGCGTTTCTTCGAATCCGGAGCCCAATAGTAGATGACGGCGAAGGAGAAGTCGAGAAGAACGGCTGCCACGGTCCAACCTATAATTCTCGCCGTGACAGATGTGGACACAATCAGAAAATGATGATGGAGTTCGACCTGAGCCAGCGCGGCAATAAAGTCTCCGCCCAGAAGACAGGCAAGGCATATGCCAACGGTGATCGTTAGAACGACAGTAAGGCCAATGGCGTGAAGCCGCGCGATGAAATAAGAGCGCGAGTCCTCGATCTTGTAAACGATATTGAGAGTGTCCTGGATAGCCGAAATGCCCACCGATGCGGACCAAACGGCGGCAATGAGTCCAAGAGTCACCTTGCCCGAGGAGGCGGCAGCCGTCGTCTCGTTAAAGGTACTGAGGACGGTGCCCAGGGCTGAAGTGGGAATGACGAGCGCCAGATAATCCAGCAGCCTGTCGAAAACCTGCGGCGCCGATCGAGCGGACAGGCCGAGAATCGAACTGGCGCAAAACAGCGTGGGAAACAGAGCGAACAGGAAGTAAAAGCCCAGTTCCGCGGCATGGCCGAAGAGACGATCGGCGTTCACAGCTTTCCAGGTGCGCCGGGCCACCACGCGGACGGGAACGCCTTGCAGGTTCCAAAGCGACTCAAGAGGAGAATGGGACACAATCTCCCAGATACGCCGCTGCCGGCGATTCAACCGCTGGTCCACGTTGGAACTCGCGTCCGTCATGAGGGCTCCTTGACTCCTGCAAGCCGCATGCGACCCGATTGTAGACGGGTCGCCCACCCCTGGACCAACTATAAACGCATAGGTGGGAGACTACGGACCACCTGACCATTGTTTTTCGCTTCCCAAATAACCCAATTTTGCGCAAAAAACCTCTACTTATATGTAGAGACTTTTTGGCGCGCATTTTGCACGGATTGTTGCCTTTTAAGTTACTAGGTCTTCGGCGTCGCTTGAGGCAGCGCGCCCAACGGCAGAGTCACGTAGGGGACTATAGTGCCGGCTATGCACCGGCCAAAGGCAACCGGGAAAGGAGGTGATTCTGGTCACTATACCGTCCCGCATTGTGATACCCGCATTTTTAGGAGTGAGTCCCGTCACATCCCCTATCCTTCTTGCTAACTAGCATCTTCAACATGAACGCAGAGAACCTTATTCTGATTGCGCCGTCCTCTCTTTTATTGGGCGCCGCGCTGCAGATCCTCGTTGCGCGGCTGCTGAACGCCCGGGCAAAGGGGATTCTGGCCTTTCTCACCTGTCTACCGGCCGTCGTTTCCGTGGTCGCGCTGGTGGGATCGGTCAAGGCTGGGCAGGCAGTCGAACGCACTTTCTTCCACTGGGATGGACTGCTGAACCTCGTCTTCCACGTAGACGCCCTCAGCATCCTTTTTGCATTGATGGGGACAGGCCTGGGCGCCTTCGTGCTGCTCTACTCCATTGGCTACATGGCCCACGACAAGGCTGCTACTCGCTTCTACGCCTCCATGCTGGTTTTCATTGCCGGCTTTGTCGGACTGGTTTACAGTGCCAACCTCTTTGTTTTCTATCTCTGCTGGGAACTGGTGGGCTTGTGCTCCTTCAGTCTGGTGGGCTTCTGGTACACCAACCGCGAGGCTGTCGCCGGCGCGCGTAAGGTGCTGCTGATGACCCACATCGCGGGCTATGGCCTGCTGGCAGCCATTCTGGTGGTTTATTACCGCACCGGCAGCGCCCTGTGGACCGATCCCAAGGTGGCTCAGGCATTTACCGGCGGAGTTTTTGTGCTGATGCTGGTGGCTTTGGTGGCCAAGTCCGTGCAGGTTCCCTTGCATACCTGGATTCCCGAGGCCATGGCCGCGCCCACCCCGGTCAGCGCGTTGCTGCACGCGGCGTGTTACGTGAAGGCTGGCGTCTACCTGGCCGCCCGCATGCACAGCTTTGGCGCATGGCCGACGGCTGGTGGCTTCGCCTGGGGAAATGAATCCCTGATGTGGGTCGGCACAGTCACAATGGCTGTCGGCGTGATGTATGCCATGGTGCAGACCGATCTGAAGCGCATGCTTGCCTACTCCACCGTGAGCCAAATTGGCTACATGATGATGGGCCTCGGCATCGGAACTCCGCTCGCGATTGTTGCCGGTCTCCTTCATTGCCTCAACCATGGATTCTTCAAAGGCGGGCTGTTCTTGACTGCTGGATCGGTGCAGCACGCCGCCGGCACGCGCGACATGAACCAGTTGGGCGGCCTGGCGCAGAAGATGCCGCAAACGACGCTCTCCTGGCTCATCGGCGTGGGCAGTATGGCGGGCATTCCGCTGATGAGCGGCTTCGCCAGCAAGTGGATGCTCTACGCCGCGGCCTTGCAGGCCAACCAGCCAATTCCCGCGATGGTGGCCTGGGCAGTCAGTTTGGGCACGGTCTTTCTCTGTGCCAAGGCGACCAGCGCGGTCTTCCTCGGCCCGCTCACCAAGGCGACCAAAGATGCGCACGAGTCCCCGCCAACGATGGTCTGGGGAATGGGATTCATGGCCGCGGGCAGCATCATTCTGGGCGTTGCCCCGCAGTTGGCGGTCAACTACCTGCTCAATCCGATTCTGCTCGCGCTGCAACTCAGCCCGGTGCAGGTGTCGTGGTTTGGATTGTCGGTGGGCGCGGGCAGTTTCTCGACGATAGGCGGCCTGGTGCTGGCGGTGTTTTCGTTGATTGTGGGCGGGGCTATCTATGCCGTTGCACGCGTTGCGCGTCCGGCTACAGTGGGTGGCGGCGCGGCGCTGGCTGGCGGAGGCGTCTTTACCGGTGGCGAGCCGTTGTCGGAGCAGGGAAGGCTCACGGCTGGCGATTTCTCCAGCATCTTCCTGCAAAACTGGCATGAGTTTTTCCGCTGGTCCAATGTGGACGCTGTCTACCTTGGCGTCTGGCGCGGCTTGCAGGCTCTCTCGCGCTGGTTGGGCGTGATCGTCTCCTGGATGGAGCGGTACGCGTTGGCCCTCGTTGTCGTGCTGGCAGCGGCAATACTGGCAGGCGTGCGCTGGCTAGCTCCATCGATCGCGGGTGGGGAGACTTATCCATCGCCTCCGATGCCGCAACTTCTGGTTTTGGCTTGCGCCGTGGCTGGGGTTGCATTGATCATGGTCACTCTCATTCATACGAGATGGCTCCGCCTCGCTCCGTTGATGATTCTGGCAGGCACAGCCACTGTCGCGGGCATGATAGTTCCTGATCCATGGATGCGCCTTGGGCTTCTGGAACTGGGCGCGCTGTTGACTGTGGCGCTGGTTTGGCAATGTGCGCGCACTCGCACTGCAAAGCTGACTTACCTTGTGGTGGTGCTTATCTCGGGCTTGTCCCTGGTTGCCAGCGACCTGTTGCTGGAGCGCGGACAACCGGACTGGGCGAGGGCGTTCTTGCTTACCAGCGTTTGCGTCAAGCTGGCCGCGGTTCCGCTCTTCTTCTGGCTGCTCAGCCTGGCTGACGAGTTGCCTGCTGTGGTTCTCGGCCTGATTATCGCGGTCGTTGATATGGCGGCTTTCGGCGAATTTCTGGTCTCTGTATTCACTGTTCACAACTATGTTCTTCCAAGTGGACTCCTGTTGGGCGCTGCCGCTGCTACGTCCTTCCTGGCCGCTCTTCTGATGCTCACGCAGCGCAGCCTCAAACGTCTTCTGGTTCTCTCGACGGTCGAGGACATTGGCTTTCTGCTGCTGGGAACTTCATCGGTATTCTTTAACCTCATCGGACTTAAAGGCGCTTTGATAGCTGCCGCGACCCACGCTCTGGCCAAGGCTCTGCTCTTCATCTGCCTCAGCGGTCCTGAAGCCGACGGCGCGCTGGACGGCGAACACACTGGCCTGGCTACGCGCTACCCAGTAGCCACCTTTGGATTTTTGTTTGGAATGTTGGCCATGCTGGGCATTCCGCCGACCATGGGCTTCATCGGCCGCTGGAGACTCTACGAGACGGCCGTGCAAATTGGCTGGCCGCTGGCGGCAATCTTCATTCTCTCGTCGATCTTCGCGTTGATCGCGTACACCTTGGCTTTGACCCGCGTTTGGTGGGGTCCTGAGCATGTGCCGAATCCGCCTTCATCGCCGCCGCATCCAATAAAGGAACCGTACTTGTTACAGGCCGTCATCGTTGCGCTAGTGTTGCTGGTTTTAGCTGGCGGTGTCTGGCCGGACGCGCTGCAAATGTTGCTTGGAGGGAGACCATGAAGCTCTGGAGTAAATTGATGTGTTATTGCCGGAGCCACAGCCCATGGCTCTTTCACATGAACTCGGGCAGTTGCAACGGTTGCGATATTGAGATTGTGGCTGCCCTCTCGCCACGCTACGATGCCGAGCAATTGGGCGTGCGTCTGGAAGGCTCGCCGCGCCACGCTGACATTCTCTGCGTCACCGGTCCGGTCACGCACAACGCGGTGAATGCCATTAAGACGGTCTACGGCCAGGTCTATGGGCCCAAGGCTGTGATAGCCATCGGCTCCTGCCCGGCGACGACCAATGTCTTCATCGACAGCCGCACGCTGGCTGGGCCGCTGCACAAGCACATTCCGGTGGATGTCTTTGTTCCCGGCTGCCCGCCCCGTCCCGATGCCATCATTCTGGGCGTAGCCAAGGCCGCGGAGATTCTGGCCGCGCGAGGCTCGAAGCCACTTGTTGTTAACGCCGAACCCGAGATTGTGGGCGACCCCGGAAATAATTGCGTCAGCTGTGCTTGCAGTTCCACGGAGGTGCAGGCATGATGACGCCAGAGATTTGGGGCAGTCTGACCACTGCCTTAGCGCGCTTGCTCATCTTTCCCGGTTTACTTTTTGCCGTTCCAGCCGCGTGGTTCTTCCTCTGGGTGGAACGCAAGGCAGTGGCAAGAATGCAGGGTCGCATTGGCCCTCCCTTCATGCAGCCATTCTTTGACTTCATCAAACTGCTGGGCAAAGACTCGCCTCAGCGCACGGGCGTAGGCGGCCTGTTGATGAAGGCTTGGCCTCTGATTGCCGTTTCTGCGGCGGCGGGCGCGGTGGGACTGTTGCCGGTGTTACCCGCCAGCGGCGGATTCCAGGGCGATCTGATTCTTCTGCTTGCGTTGCTCGAACTTCCTTCCATTTGCATCATCGCCGCGGGCTTCAGTTCCGGCTCCATCTTCGGCGAGATTGGCTCGGCGCGCGAGGCTGTCCTCAGCGTCAGCTATAACGTGGTTTTCCTGCTGGCCATCCTCTCCATCGCCGCCTCGCAGCATACCTTCAGCCTCTCGGCGCTGGCGCAACTGCCGGCCTCGCCGCTGCGCTGGCTGGGCATATTGGCGATCCTGGTTTGCCTGCCCGCCAAGCTGCATCTCAATCCCTTCTCGCTGCCCAACGCGGAGCAGGAGATTTACTCCGGCCCCATGACCGAGTACGCCGGGCCGGAGTTGGCTATGTGGGAACTTTCGCATGGGTTGGAATGGGTTGCGGCAACGGGGCTGGTAGCCACGCTGATCGCTCCGGCCTTCACTCTCTGGTGGGTTGCCGCTCTGGTCTTTGTTGCGCTCTCCTTCGGCCTGGTGCTGCTCTTGTCGGTGGTTGCGGCGGCCACCGCGCGCTTGCAGATCGATACAACGGTGCGTTTTTACTGGCAATGCACGATCATCTTCGCGGTACTGGCGATTGCGTCCGCGCTTTTCATGAGGCTTAAAGCATGAACATTTTGACCATGCTGTGGAAGAACCTGTGGGGTGGTTCGCGGACGATGCTCTTTCCCGCGCGCCCCAAAGTGAGTGAGCATTACCGGGGCCTGGTGCGCTTTGATCCCGCGCTTTGCTCGGGTTGCGCAGTCTGCAAGATGCGTTGCACCGCGCGCGCCATCGAGTTCAAGGCCGGCAAGGGCGAGTTTACCTGGAGCTATGAGCCCGGCCAATGCACCTTCTGCGGGCGATGCGTGGAGGGATGCAAGGAACATGCGCTGAGCCAGGACTCGGAATGCCCGCCGATTTACCTGACTCCCGGAGAGTTGAAAAAATCCTACACCGTTGCCCGCAAGCAGACCGTCAAGCCGGCCGTGGTTCCTGCGGCTGTTGCCGCTGAGAAGGCTGCCAGCCCCGCCAATGGAGGCGCACAATGAGTTCGCTCGAAAGCATTTCTGCAAAGCTGGGGAGCACGGAACCCTGGGTTGAAAAGGGTGGCGTGCATTGGCTTGCGCTGGACGCGGCGAAGGTACGCGAACTGGCGAAGGCGATGAACGAAATTCACGCGCGCTTCATCACCATCACCGCCTATCAGCTTCCCAAAGACGAGGGCTTCCGCCTGGAATATCATTGGGACCTCAATGGCCAGTTGCTGGGCTTTTCCTTTCCGCTTGCTGGCAAGTCCATCGAGAGCATCTTTGATCTCACTGAGGCCGCGGATTGGATTGAGCGCGAGATTCACGAAGAATATGGCCTCGACTTCACGGGCCGCGAATATGAACCCCTGCTTCTGCGCCAGGGAGAGACGATGGGCGTGAACCTGCGCGAGGAGAAAATATGAGCTACAAAATCCCCATGGGGCCCTATCACCCGGCTCTGGAAGAACCCTACAAGCTGGATATGATCTGCGAGGGCGAGACTGTTCTCGACGCCAAGCTGCATGTCGGATTCAACTTTCGCGGCATCGAGCACCTGGCCGAGACGCGCAACCACATTCAGGTCATCGCGCTGATGGAGCGGGTCTGCGGCATCTGCTCGTTCATCCACACGCTCACTCTTTGCCGGGCGATGGAGGGACTGACCGGCCTCACGGCGCCTCCGCGCGCGCAATACATCCGCGTCATCATGGCGGAGTTGGAGCGGCTGCACTCGCATGTGCTCTGGGCCGGCATCGCGGCCAAGCTCATGGGCTTCAAAACCATGTTCATGACCTGCTTCGAGATTCGCGAAAAGATTATGGACATTCTCGCCGCCATCAGCGGCAACCGCGTCAACTACTCCATGAACCGCATCGGCGGCGTCAATCGCGACATCACTGACCCCGCATCAATTTTGAAGATGGTTGAGGCGTTGGAAGGCGAGATGGCGAAAACTGTTATCCCCATCTTCACGACCAGCAGGACGGCGCGTTCGCGTTGCGCGGGCATTGGTGTGCTGACAAAGGAACAAGCAATTGCCTGCGCCGTTGTTGGACCGGTGGCGCGCGCCTCGGGCTTGCCTCAGGATTTGCGGAAAGACGCGCCTTACGCGGCTTATCCCGAGATGGAGTTCGACGTGCCCGTGCAGCCGGACGGCGACGTGCGCGCCCGCCTGTTGGTCCGCGCGCTGGAAATTATGGAGAGCTGCAAGATTCTGCGCCAGGCGCTGGCCAAGCTGCCTCCCGGCGAGTTCCACACCGAGGGAGAAAAGTTCGCCTTCATCACCGGAACTTCCACAGCACGCGTCGAGGCGCCGCGTGGAGAGGTCATGTACTCGGTCTCCTGGAAAGAAGGCTCGCGGAATCCAGCCCGAGTCCATGTGCGCACGCCGACCTTTGCCGTAATGCCGGCGATTCGCTGGATGGTGAAGGGCGCGCGGTTGGCCGACACGCCGTTGATTCAGGCCTCCATCGATCCTTGCTACTCCTGCACCGACAGGTAGCGCGATCCGGGTTGCAACGACAGGCCGGAGCATTCTGCTTCGGCCTGTCGCCGTTTGTAGCAGATTTTCAGAATCCGGCCCAGCGGATATACGCATTCAGCATGGGCTGTCCCCACAGGCTGCTGACAATGCCGCCGATGCAGAGAAATGTTCCCAACGGCAGCTTGCTCAACGCCCAGCTTTCTGAGCCTCGGCGCGCCGATGGAACCGCCAGCAGGGCAATCGCAACCAAAGCTCCCAAGACGACCCCAATACCAAACGCGAGCAGAGCGTCCGGCAGGCCCAGCCAAGCTGCCAGCATTGCCATCAACTTCACGTCGCCCAGACCGATGCCCTCGCGTCGGCGAATCAGCCAGTAGACCCAGCGGATGAGCAGGATGAGCGCGATGGCGACAATAATGCCGAGTGATCGCGACGCAAAGACCCTCCAAGCTGCGTGAAGAAAATCAAGCTCCAGTCCGACTTGTACTTCAAGCACGACAGAATAGAGAATCCCCAATACAATTCCCGTCAGGGTCAAAAAGTCAGGGAGCCATAGGTGTTCAGCATCGAGCACTGCCAATGCCACCAGTAGCCAGGAGAAGATCATCATGCCGAGAGGAGCTATCGGGTAAAAGAAGTTGAAGTGGACTTCCAGTGCCGTTCCGAGTAGATCGGTAAAAATTCGATCCGTAAGACGCCATACCTGAAGTGCCCACAGCACAGCAACAGAAAACTCCACCAACGGATAGCGCCAGCCGATCCAGGCGCGGCAGGTGCGGCAGCGGCCGCGCAGGGCTAGCCAACTAAGCAGCGGCACATTTTCCCACCAGGCGAGCGTGCGGTTGCACTGGCGGCAATGGGAGCGTGGCCGGACGATGCTCTCGCCCGCGGGCCAGCGGCTCAGGCAGACGTTCAGAAAGCTGCCGAAAGCGAGGCCCAGCAGCCCTGCAAAGATGGTTCCAAGAATGCGAATCATGTCGAGATGAGTATATCGCCGAATTCACGACCATGGTCGAGATCTACGATTCCTACCCACTCGATAGAAAATCAACCGCAGGTCCTTCGACTTCGCTACTCTTCGTTCAGGATGACACTATGGTTGGGGCGCGAAGTAAACTGAATGTGCATGGACCCTTCTCTTGATAGCAGTAACGCACAGGCTTCCGCGCCGCATCCCGCAATCGATCCGGAGCGTGCGGCGGCTTTATTTCAGCAGTCGGTGGACCTCATGGCTCGGCTGCGGGCTCCCGGTGGATGCCCCTGGGACCGCGAACAATCCTTCGATTCCATTCGCAAATACACGCTGGAGGAGACCTACGAGGTCTTCGACGCCATTGAGCGGCGCGACTGGCCGCATCTGGCCGAAGAACTCGGCGACCTGCTCCTGCAAGTCCTGTTTTATGCCGAGATGGCGGCCAACGACGGTCACTTCACGATTGCCGATGTGCTCGACCACCTGAATCGAAAATTGATTCGCCGCCATCCTCACGTCTTTGGCGAGGAGGCTTCGCGGGCGGCTGGCAACCGCGCCGATGTGAATGCCGACGTGGATGGCTCTTCGTCCGCGGTGCTGCGCAACTGGGAAGAGATCAAGGCAGCGGAAAAGGCATCACATGCAGCAAACGCGCCTTCGGCGGCATTGCATGCAGCAGACGCGCCTTCGGCGCAGAAGCGCCCAGAGTCGCGGCTGGATTCCGTGCAGCGGGCGATGCCGGCCTTGGCTGAGGCTGCCAAATTGGGAGCGAAGGCACGGAAGTCCGGCTTTGACTGGCCCAACTGGCGCGATCTGCTGCCCAAACTGGCCGAGGAGACGGCTGAATTGGAGGCCGAGGCTGTGTCAGACGATCCGGCGCGCAAGCCCGCGGTTGAGGCGGAGCTGGGCGACCTGCTGTTTACAGTGGTCAACCTTGGAAGGCATTTGGACGTGGATGCGGAGATGGCGCTGCGCGGCTGCAACCAGCGTTTCCGCGAGCGGTTTCGCGCCATGGAACTTGCCTCGGAGCGGCCGCTTGAAGAGCTTTCCCTGGATGAATTGGAAGCGTTGTGGGTGGAGGCAAAGCGCAAGCTGGCGGGAGCGAAACCATAATTGCGATTCATGACGGTAAGCGCTGAGCTAGCCGGATTTTGCGATTACGACGAAGATCTGTCGAAACACAACCCAGAATACAAAGCCTATACGACAAAACAGAAAGTTCTACTGACGAGCCGCCTTCACCGCCTCGGTGAGCGCCGGGACGACTTCCATGAGATCGCCGACAATGCCGTAGTCGGCGGCTTCGAAGATGGGCGCGCCGGGGTCCTTGTTGACGGCCACCACGCACTGCGAGCCTTTGATGCCGACCAGGTGCTGAATAGCTCCGGAGATGCCCAGTGCTAGATAGAGCTTGGGTGCGATGGTCTGGCCGGAGCTGCCGATCTGGCGCTCCATGGCGAGCCAGCCGTTGTCGCAGATGGGGCGGGATGCACCCAGCTCCGCGCCGAGGGCCGTGGCCAGTTCCTGAGCCAGCGGGATGTTGGCGGCGTCCTTGATGCCGCGACCCACGCCCACGATCAATTGCGCTGAGCCCAGGTCCACGGTCTGCGCCGCTCCGCGGAAACGCTCGCTGGGGCGCGTGCGAATCTGGGCCGGCTCGATGGTGGGCGAGAAGACGGAGACTGCGGCCGTGCCGGGTTGAGCCTCGTCGGCGCGAAAAGCTCCGGCTTGCACCGAGACGAAGCAGGGGCCGTTGCCAGAGTGGCGATAAGAGCCGTTGAAGCGGCCTTGCATGAGTTGGCGGGTGAAGAGCGGGCCGTCACTAATGGCGGTCACGTCGCCGATGAGCGCCTGGCCGAGACGCGTGGCGAGCTTGGGAGCGTAATCGCGCACCTGGTAGGTGTGCGGGAAGAGCACGTAGTCTGATTTTTCTGCCGCGAAAAACTGTTGCAGGGCGAGAGTGAATCCGTCTGCCGTGTAGGCAGCCAGCAGCGGGTGCTCTATGCGGACGACTTTGCCGAGCGCCTTGGCGGCAACTTCGGCGGCCAACGATTCTGTCTGTGCGCCGAGGACGACGGCGTTCACGGCAAGGCCCGAGAGCGTGGCCAGCTTCTGCCCGGCGGCTACTGCTTCCCAACTGGCGCGGCTTACATGGCCGTCCCGTTCTTCGATCACAACCCAAATGCCGCTCATAGCACCCTCGCTTCGAACTTCAGTTTTTCTACCAGCGCCGCCGCGGCTTCCTTGGGATTGCCGGGGATCATCTGGGTGGATTTTTGTTTTTGCGGCAGTGCGACGCGCTCCAGAACCGCAACCGGCGTGGCGTCGGAGGCCAACTCGGCGGCGGAAACGGTTCGCACTTCCTTGGTCTTGGCGCG
>Ga0302275_10006399_pt1 | contig 11153 bp, 13 predicted proteins | sample III_Bog_N2_2_FD_200229 | JGI IMG/M metagenome (GOLD analysis project Ga0302275, IMG submission 200229) | Peat permafrost microbial communities from Stordalen Mire near Abisko, Sweden - III_Bog_N2_2 | ecosystem: Environmental > Terrestrial > Soil > Wetlands > Peat | place: Sweden: Abisko... | reverse complement strand
CTGCCTTCGGGAACGGAGGCGCTGGCGTTGGCCGCCTGCAATGATCCCGGTTGAACCATGGTGATGGTGATCTGGCCCGCTCCCTGCACGGGCAGCGGCGGCAGCGGGTTGCGGCTCTTGTCGCCCACGCTGGCCGCGTAGATGGTTCCGCTGGCGGAGACGGCGACCGAGGTGATCTCGCGGCGCGGCGCCTCAAAGACGACGTAGCCTTTGCCTTCGGGGCTGATGCGATAAACCAGGCCAGAGCCATCCGTTCCGGCGATCAGGTTGCCCTTCGCGTCCCAGGCCAGGCAGCGGATGTGCTGCTCGTCGCTCTTAAAAAAAAGTTCCGGTTGGGCTCCGGGCTTGGCTGGATCGATGCGATAGACGGCTCCCGGTCCGCCGGTGGCGATGTAGAGCCGCCCGGCCGCGTCGAAGGTCATATCCCAGATGTAGTGCGGCCTTGTCTCCGGCTTTGCGTCGCCGGTCTTCGCCGCCTCCTGACCCGCCGTGGCTGCGTCGAGCTTGGCGGCGTCAAAGACGACCGTGGCGCTCGTCTCGTCCTGTTTGGCTGTGGCGTCGGCCTTGATCCGGTAGACCTTGCCGCCAGAAATTGTGGCTGCATAGAGCGCGCCATCCGGGCCCAGGCGCACCACCTGCACGCTGAGGTCCTTGGTCTCAAAAAGCGTAAACGGCTTGCCGTCCGGGCCGATGCGCAGCACCGTGGCCGGCGAAGCCGTTGCCAGGTAAGCCGTGCCGTCCTTGCCCACGGCGACCGACCAAACAAAGGTCGAGGGCGTGGTGAGCTTTTCAGTCAAGGCCGGGCCAGCGCGCAGATGGCCGTCACTGGTGAGCGCGACCCCTTGCGCCGTGCCTTTCTGGAAATCCTCCAGGCGCGACTGGGTCCAGAGATGGGTGCCCTGGGCGAGAGCGGGTAGAGAGGCGAGGGCCATCAGGGCCACGACCGGCGCGGCAAGGCAGAGCGCAGAACAGGAGCGGGGAATGGTGACAGAAGAAAAAAACATTCTGCCGTTGAGTCTACTAAAAATGGGTGGGCCGGGGCATATTACCGGCGGGGGTAACGAGCGGGTTGCGCCAATCAGGCCGACCCTCCCCTGCTCGCGTTATCATGGCCGGTATGAACTTTGACGCGAAACTCGAACCAATGCAGGCGGCAATCCGCGAGGCCGGCTTTGACGGCTGGCTCTTCTACGACCATCATCACCGCGACCCGATTGCCGGGCGCATTCTGGGCCTCGACGAGAAGGCACACGTCACGCGGCGCTGGTACTACTTTGTGCCGGCCGAGGGCGAGCCGCGCAAGCTGGCGCACCGCATCGAGCAGGGGCGCCTGGACACACTGCCCGGCGAAAAGGGGCTGTATTCAAGCTGGCAGGAGCTCGCCCGCGGGCTGGAGGCGATGCTGGCCGGAGCACGCAGGCTGGCCATGCAGTACTCGCCGAACAACGCCATCATGCTGGTCTCGATGGTGGATGCGGGGACGGTGGAGTTTCTGCGCGGGCTGGGCAAGCAGATTGTCAGCTCGGCCGATCTGGTCAGTCAGTTCGAGGCAGTGCTGAGCGAGGAGCAGGTCTTGAGCCACGGCGTCGCGCAGCGGGCCATCGACGCGATTCTGGCCGAGGGCTGGCTGGAGATTGGGCGGCGATTGCGGCCCGGCTCCGGCGAGGCGGGGAGCTACACCGAGTTCGACCACATGCAGTGGCTGAGCGAGGCGATGCGCCGCGAGGGGCTGGTGTGGGACGACGGCCCCAATGTCAGCGTCAACGCGAACTGCTCGGACTCGCATTATGAGCCTACCGCCGAGCTCTCCTCGCCGATCAAGGAAGGCGACTTCCTGCTTGTCGATATCTGGGCACGAGTGAATCAACCCGCCAGTGTCTACTACGACATCACATGGACGGGGGTGGTGGGGCGCGAACCGACGGAGCGCGAGCAACTGGTCTTCGAGACGGTGTTGAGGGCGCGCGACGCGGCTATCAGCGCCGTGGAGCAGGCCTTCGCGCGGGGGCGGACGATTTGCGGCTACGAGGCAGACGACGCTGCGCGGGAGGTGATTCGCGCGGCCGGATTCGGAGAGTTCTTTACCCATCGCACCGGCCACAATATCGGCGTGGAGATTCACGGCGCCGGCGCGAACCTTGACAATCTGGAGACCCACGACGTGCGGCGGCTACTCGCGAATACCTGCTTCTCGGTCGAGCCGGGGATCTATCTGCCGGAGTTTGGCGTGCGCAGCGAGATCGATATGCTGACCGCGCCGGGCAAGGCGTGGGTGACGGGGCGGATTCAGCGCGAGCTGGTGAGAATTTAGGGACTAGGGACTGAGGGACTAGGGACTAAGGGACTAGGGACTGAGGGACTAGGGACTAAGGGACTAGGGACTGAGGGACTAAGGGACTAGGGACTAGGGACTGAGGGACTAAGGGACTAGGGACCAGGCGCTAACCCCTGGCCTTGTGCGTTATAGTCAAAAGTGCATGGCAACTGAAGAAAAGAAAGACGTGGCGACAGAGCAGGGGTTTGTCTATCTTCCTCTGATCGCCGGCTGGCTGGTGCCTGGCGCGGGGCATTTTCTGCTGCGCAAATGGGGCCGTGGGGCGCTGCTGGCGGCGTCGATCCTGGGCATGTTCGTGACGGGCCTGGCGATGCAGGGCAAGCTCCACTCCAACCCGCACGACATCCTCGACATTCTGAGCCTCGTCGGCGACCTGGGCAACGGGCTGCTTTACTTCATTGGGCGGTTGCTCGGCCTGGGCGCGGACCAGGTGCAGACGACCGTCGGCGACTACGGCACGCGCTTCATCGTGGTGGCCGGCCTGCTCAACGTGATTGCCGCCGTGGACGCGCACAATCTTCGCACCGGGAGGAAGTCGTGACTCACTTTGCGGCGGTTTTGCTCTTCGCTCTCTTCGCCTCTACGGTCTTCGGCATCACCATGCGCGAGACTCCGCGGCGGATGGTGCGCTACGGGATCTATTGCTTTGTGCTCTTCGTGGGCGCGGCCATCGTGCTCAGTTGGGTGATGTATTTTATTGCGCGGTGACTTTCGGTGGATGGAGTAGCACCATGAACAAGGCTTGGCACACAGAGAACCCAATGCCGGCAAAGGCGACGCTGGAGCAGAGAATCCAGTGGCACCGGGAACACCAGTTGCAATGCGCCTGCCGGGAGGTTCCAAAGAGTTTGGCGCCTTATATCAAGCCCAAGAAATGAAGCGATGACCTGAAACGCGGGGGCGGGCTTCCCATAGCCGAGCCTTGACAGGGTAAGGCATTTGCCCTACTATAGGTGGTGTCAGCGTCGGAATGGGACGGCTAAGGCCGTGCACTGACCCCGCCGGAATATCGGTCCCCACCCGAGTGTAGGGATTCAAAGAGGCTCCCAATTAGATGTTCTCAAAGGAGACCCACACGGGTCTCCTTTGAGTTTTAGCCTCTGATCGGCAGCTTGTTCAGCGTGTTGTGCAAGATGACCAGGAACCCGACAGGCTTGTTTGAAGCACCGACCCTTCTATCTGGGACATAAGCGCTTTTGGATGTATATATTCACGCGTGCCTTCCGATCCGACTTTGAGGCCGTGAAGAAGACGTGGTAATTGACGGGGACCCGGTCCTCTGTGATCACTTCTACCGTGACAAAGTTACCGCGGCCGGTGTGGAAGCACTTCCTATGCGCCATCGTCTCGATGATCCCCGGGAGCCGCTTCGACAGCTCGTACCTCTCGAAATCAAACAGACGCGTCTCGCGAGCGTCCGAATAGGTCAGATTTCTGGCGTACGCGCCGGGTGGCAATTCACGGGAAAAGCAGTGGAGACTGAAGATCACGTCCACTGTGAATATTACGGCCGGCTTGTCTCCCTGGGAAGGACGCTCGAACTGGAGAGTGCGGGGGTAAAGGTGCTTCAAGTCGTATTTGAAGCCCTCGAGCTCGAAGTCCTTCCACTGCACAGGTTCGAACCTTTCTATTGTCGAGGCCGCAGATGTTCTTTGTCGGCTTCCCGACTCCCCTTCAACCCATGTTCCCGCGCTGCCAGACGGTGGCGTCGAAGCTGTGGGTACACTCGTAGCCTTCGGCGCGGTAGAGTTCGATGGCCTCGGAGTTGGCCTCGGTGACGGTGAGGGAGACCTCGGCGACGCCCTGGCGCAGGAAGCAGGAGGAGGCCAAAGTGAGCAGCATGCGGGCCAGTCCGCGGCGGCGGTACTCGGGAAGGACGCAGAGCTGGGTGATATGGCCGCTCTCCGGGCTGACCCTGGAGCCGAGGATCAGGGCCACCATCTCCCGGCTTCCGCGGTCCACGACTACGTGCGAGACCTGCGCGGCAAAGACGCCGCAGCCGGAGTAGCGGACAATGTTGCTGAGAAAGCGCAGCGAACCGTGGACCGAACGGTATTGGTCGTTGACGACGCTGTCAGGATGGCCGCGGTAAGCCGCTGCGATGAGCCGTGCGGCCGGGTCCAGATCCCCCTCGCGCCAGGGGCGCAGATCCAGCTTTCCCGGCAGATGCACGCGGGGCGCTTCAAAGAAGCCTCTCAGCGACCGCACCATGAAGAGCCGGCGGTACATCTTGAATCCCGCGCCGAGAAAGGTTTCGGCGTAAGAGCCCGTGGGGTGCAGCAGCAGTTGCGATTCGATGCGGTCAACCTGCGGTGAGTTCAACAGCAGCTCCAGCAGATAACGGAGCAATGTTTCCTCAATCTCATGAGCTGGAGCCGGGTGCGCCGGGATTGCATTGCCTGATGCAATGCCGTCGCCGGCATCGGCGCGGGGGCCGGGCAGCGCGAAGAGGTCGCCGATGATGGCCTTGGCTTCCTCATAGACGCAAAAGGCATAGCCGGTGACCTGGCCGGCTCTGAGGGCCGCGTAGCCGGGCAGCATGTGGCCGTCGAGGTACTGCATCAGCAGCTTTGAAGAGACGCGATAGTCCCAGTGCAGGCGCTGCTTCCACAGTTCACCCTCCGCCTCCAGCACCGGGCGCAACACCGGCGCGGCGAAGTGCCGCAGGTCAAGAATCTCGATGGAAGCGCCGGACGCCATACTTCTCCCGTAACGGCAGTGGTCAGTGGTCAGCGGTCAGTGGTCAGCGGTCAGTGGTCAGTGGTCAGTGGTCAGTGGTCAGCGTTTCTTGGTCTTGAGCGATTCCAACATACCATAGAGCATTTTCCCGACTTCGTGCGATAGAGATTCCGCATCTTCCAGTGATTTTGGATCGCCCATTTTGAGCGCACGAGCGATTTCCAGTTAGGTTTGCAATTCAAAGTTTGAGCCGCGTGTGATTCCAATGAAACTCCTGAACTCGCCGGTGGTTTGCCTTCCTTGTCCCTCAGAAATATTGCTCGGAATGGAGACTGCCGCGCGCCGAATCTGGCTGGTAAGACCGTACAACCCTTCGCGTGGAAAGTTCTTGGTTAGACTGTAAATCGCCACAGCCAGTTGCATCGCGCGTTGCCAGACAAGCAAGTCCCGAAACGATTGCGCCATAAGGCTCCTTCCAACAGCTCATGCCAGGTTCCCGCTCACTCAATACGCCTATATCTTTGCACGAGAAGAACAAATTTCAAAGCGTTGAAGAATAGCCTTTGCGAATCCATATGCGTAATTCTCAGTCCAAAGATTCTCCTTTAATCCAGCTTCCAACAATACAGGCTGAATGCTGCGTTGAATAGATTTTGGGTCAATTCTTGCAAAGCCGTTCAGTACTACATCGATGTATGAATATTCAATTTTCTTCCGATCACAACTATTAATTGACTTATAACGAACGAAATTCTCCTCGATGGCCATAATCTCCAGCCTTGCCGCATTCACGCGCTCTGGCGGGCCGCCGGAATCAATGATTTCTCCTACCTTGAAAAGAGAACTGAATAGCTCCCGATCCATAATGTGCTTCCTTTCTTTTCTGTACAAACATTGGCTTTGCCGTTTTGTTCTGAATACACTTTGTTGTCATCTGCCTGGGTCACAACTCACTTCTATCGCGTCAACAATAGAACAAGGACAATGAACCCACCGTTAGTGTGTGTCGTGAAACTTGCCAAACCCCAGCCAGCCTGCACCATTTGATCTGCACAAGTAGTGGCAGAATCAAAATTGTCACCCCTGCACAGACATTTTACAAATTTGTGTGCAATCGTCATCATCATTGCCTCATTCTCTGTTCACTGTTCGCTGTTTACTGACCACTGATCACTGATCACTGACAACTGACAACTGCCAGTTTACCGGCCGCCCACCATGTAGACCACCAGGCCCCGCTCCGGCCAACTGAAAAGCTGCTCATAGTGCCGGCCTTCGAGGTACTCATCGAGCGCATCCTGGGCATGCAGATCAACGCCGCCGTGCCCGGTGACCTGCACCACCAGCAGGTGCTGTTCGTCCGGCACTCCCTCGTCCGTATAGTTGACCACTTGGCGGTTGCGGTAAAACGAGAGCCCGTTTTCGATGTCGCGGGGGAACGAGTAGCGTTTGTCGGGGATCACTCTGTCACGGAGGACGCAGCAGACCGCGACGGTTTCGCCTGCGGGAGCTTGCGTGGCCAGCTTCTCAGCCAGCGGCCGCGCGGAGTAGGTGCGGTCCAGCAGTTGAATCACGCGCTTGGTTTGGGCGATGGCCGGAATGCCGAAGAAAGGACCCACGCCGCAGACAAACAGCACCAGGACCATGAGCACGCCCGTTGTGGCCAGCCGTAGCCGGGAGACGCCGAATCCCTTGACGACGACCAGAATCAGCAGCGCCGCGCCGGAGGAGGCGAGCAAAGCCACCACGAGCGCGCGCGCAGGCGGCATCTGCCGGCCGTGAGCCACAAACCAGGGGAGCAGCAGCGTGACCATGGTCATGATGCCGCAGACCAGCGCATGACCCAACAGAACCCAGCGGTTCAGTCCGGGCTGGCGGCGGCGGAAAAGATAATCCCCGGTGAGAATGGTGATGGGCGGAATCGAAGGCAGAATATAGCCGGGCAGCTTGGACTGCGAGAAGGAAAAGAAGAGGATGGGAATCAGAGCCCACAGGACCAGAAACTCAGGAAAGGCATCGCCGGGCTGACCGGCGCAGGGCTTGCATTTGCTGGAGTGGCGGGCACGCCATTCGCAGACCGAGGTCCGGATGCCGTCGGCGAGCGCCCGCAGCGCGATCACCGTCCAGGGCATCACGGCCAGCAGAACCACCGCGAGGTAATACCAGAATGGCTGCTGGTGCTCATAGCGATTGGTGGCAAAGCGCTCCAGGTTATGTTCCAGGAAGAATACCTGGAAGAAGTCGGGATTCTGGTGCTGCACGGCAATGAACCATGGCAAAACAATGGCGAAGTAGAGCAGCGCCCCCGGCCACCAGAAGGAGCGGCGCAGGACAGACCACTCGCGGCGCAAGGCGGCAAAGGCGGAGACGATCACAAGGGCCAGAAACGGCGCCACGGGCCCTTTGGCCAGCGTAGCCACTCCGGTGAAGAAGTAGATGTCGAAGAGCCAGAATTTTGAGTCTGTTTCATACCAGGCGTACCAGCCAAGCAGTCCTATGGCCAGGGGCGCGGCCATCTGCATGTCGGTGGATGCGCCGCGGGCAAAGCCCATGATGCCGGCGCAGGCCACGGTAATCAGCGCCGCGTCCAGGTGGCCGCCGGGGCGGAATCGGCGCATATGCAGGTAAATGAGCGCCACCATGAGGAAGGCGAAGGTGGCCGAAGGCAGCCGCGCCGCCCAGTCATGCACGCCGAAGTCCTGGAAGACGAACATCGCCCGCCAGTAGTAGAGCGCCGGCTTCTCCAGCCAGGGCTTGTGATAGAGATAGGGGGTAACGCAGGCGCTCAGCCGGCCTCTCAGGGTGTGGGCCGAGTCGAAGCGGTCCAGCATCTCGTGCGCGATCTGCGCATAGCGGGGCTCATCGGCGCCCACCAGGCCCAGGCCGTCGCCGCCGGTGAGCGGGGTCTGGCCATAGAGAAGAAAAAAGAGGGTAAAGCAGAGAAAAACGGCTCCCTCGCATACAGTGCCCCAGCGGGGCAGCCGCATGCGCCAACCCTGAGGCGAGTCCGGAGCGGATGGTTCCTGAATAGTTTCCACTTCCAGCGTTTCTCCATTGGGGCCGGGCCGCAGACAGGCAACGCCGCTTTCGGCCAGGGCGATGGGGGATCTGACCGGCTTCAGCGTGGCTTCCGCGCTTTTCAAAACCCCGAGAGCGTGCTGCGATTCGACAGGGACAAGGCTATCAGATTCGAGCGGAATCTCAATAGGCTTATTGGCCCGGTTCCACGACCAATGAGGGTAAGCCGCGGCGCAGATGGCCCAGGATCTCATCGAGCGCGCGCTCGAGCGGCCCCTCCAGCGTGCATCCGGAGGCATTCTCGTGGCCTCCTCCGCCCAGTTGCGCGGCAATTGCGGCCACGTTTACGTGGCCCCTGCTGCGCAGACTCAGCCCGATGCGCCCCTCCGGCAACTCATGCAGAAAGACGGCGGCTTCAACCCCCGAGGCGCACAACGCAAAGTTCACAATGCCATCGCAGTCTTCCTCGGCAGCCGAGGCGCGCGCCATCTCCTGGCGGGTGACCCACAGCCAGGCCAGCCGGCCCTCGTGCCTGAGATTGCCGAGCGCCGCACCCAGCAGCCGCAGCTTTGAGGTTGGCGTGGAAAAGTACACCTCCTGGGCAATGCGGATGGGGTCGGCTCCGGCCAGCACCAGTTCCCGCGCCAGGCCGAATGTTGAAGCCCGCGTAGACCCGTAGCAAAAGCCCCCGGTATCAGTGAGCACGGTGGTATAAAGGCAGGCGGCCATCTGGGGCGTGACGCTGGCCCCGGCGCCCTTCACAAGGCGGTAGACCAACTCGCCGACGCTGGCCACCTCGCGGTCAATCCAGTTCAGGTTGGCGTACTCGTGGGCCGTGGCATGGTGATCGATGTTGATCAGGAAGAACGCTTCCAGGCCGCTCAATCGGGTGCGCTCCAGCCCATCGCACTCCAGCAGAATCGCGGCGTCATAAGGACCATCAACGCGCTGGGCTGTACGAATCGCGTCCGCGCCCGGCAGCCCGCGATGAACCTTCGGAATCCTGTCCGCCGAGACCATGTCGGCCCGCTTGCCCAACTGTTCGAGGAGCATTCCCATAGCCAGCATGGAACCCACCGCATCGCCATCCGGCCGGGTGTGCGAACAGACCAGAAACCTCTCTCCACGGCGCAGAACATCCAATATCTGTTCAATCTGGACGACCGCGGCCGGGCTCGCCTGCGCGTGACCCGGCGCAAGAGCCGGCGCGGAGCCGGGCATCTCGGATTTCGAACTGAAAACCAGATTGCGGCCGGAAATATCCATGCGCGGCTAATCCACCCGCGCTTTCTGCTCCGCCGGATTCTCTGCGGCGGAACTCGGCTCGGCGGAGGCCTTCTGCCGCTTGCGATGCCGGTCCATCAGCTCTTCGATGCGCGCCTGAAAGCGCCCCGAGCGGTCGGCCAGGAAGCTGAGTTCGGGAACGTGGCGCACGCCCATCCGCTCCTTGAGTTCATAGCGGATGTAGCCCTTGGCGGCTTCGAGGCCCGCCACGGTCTCTTCTTCAGCTTTGGCGATGTCTGTGACGGCGCTGTCGACGGCCACGTACACCCGCGCCGATTTGGCGCCGGGATTCAGCGCCACCTCGGTGACATAGCAGAGATTGATGCGCGGATCGACCAGCTCGCCCTCGATGAGGACGCCTATCTCATCGCGCAGCGTCTGCGCCACCCGGTCCTGATGGTGCTTGCGACCCCTGTGCTCCGGCATGACCCCCTCGTTTCAACCACTGCTGGACCATTCAGCATAGCAGAGGAGAGGGCGAATATCGCCAGCCGGGTAGTGTCCTGATTTTGCGTCGCTGCTTTGGCGGCGGCCTCGACAAGGAAGTAGGAAAACATGCAAGCTACCTTTTATCTGCGGTTTGCGTACTACAGCTTTTGTCGGATTCATCAGACGCTACGGTTCACCCCTGCGATGTAGAGTGGCGTGACAAACCACGTTTGGGGAATCAAACTAACCTTTCGCTTAACGATTTGCAGAGAATTCTTTTAGATTCTGATAGACTTTTCTTGAGTGCATGAATGATACTTGTGGCGTTAAGGACTCTGCGATCTGTGGGCTTTCGGACTGTCGGAGAGGCTCTAAATGCAACGTTTTGCGTCCAGACCCATCTAAGGTATGGGAACTTTCAGCCGACGAGCTGAGGAGACCATGAACAGGAAAGTGCAATCAGATTTTCTCTTTGCGCAGCCGTCTTTTGCTTCGGGCGCCGCACGTGTCCTTGATTTGTGGGGTGTGTTTGACGACTACAACCGGAGCGAGACCACACTTGAGGCAGATGCGAGAGCTATCGCCTCGGACTGGCTTATCGTTGGACAAGACCTGTCCGATGCCATAGAGCAGCGCGAAGATGAATCTGATCTTCAGGCGGCCTAGCACTCGTGAGCAGGCCTCGGCGCAGTGACCCACCTACACCCCTATCTCCAAACGCAGCCCCAATAGCTACCGTCACCCATCAGTCCGTTTCATTTTCTGGTCCATTGCCACACCCTGCGCTCCTGGCTCGATATAACGAAGCAATTCCGAATGGCGCAGAGCGTATTATGGCGATGGCTGAGAGGCAGAGCGCGCACCGCGAGTCTCTTGAATCTCAAGTTGTGGCTGGAAATGTGGCCAGTCAGGCAAGGGGAGCACTTTATGCCTTTATCATTTGCCTGGTCACCATCATAGGCGGGTTTGTCTTGATTGGGATGGGCAAGAGCGTCGTTGGCGTTTCAGCGATCATTGGTAGCCTTGCTACGTTAGCTGGGGTATTCATCATCTCGAAGAGGGAGCAAAGAAAAGAGCGCGTCCAAAAGCAGGATGTCCTTTCGTCGCGCGAGGCCCGCTAAAACCAGCAACCCTCTCTTAGGACACTACCCGGCCTTACCTGTCGAGGCCAATGCCAGAGCAGCAACGCTGGATTAGGACACTCTCCCCCACCAGTGGCCCTGTTATCGGCCCACAAGTCATTTCTCTACGCATGTGCCCCCAAACTGCCCCCTTCCTCCAACCAAGCGGCTGAATTGGCGATTGCCGGCTCGCGTGCCTCATGGGACTTCATCAGGAGGAGATTGCCATTGCCTCTCTTGCATCCGGGCGCTATCCTGAGCGAGTTTCCTGGCGTGTAGAGTCGCGA
>Ga0302275_10006390_pt1 | contig 11162 bp, 7 predicted proteins | sample III_Bog_N2_2_FD_200229 | JGI IMG/M metagenome (GOLD analysis project Ga0302275, IMG submission 200229) | Peat permafrost microbial communities from Stordalen Mire near Abisko, Sweden - III_Bog_N2_2 | ecosystem: Environmental > Terrestrial > Soil > Wetlands > Peat | place: Sweden: Abisko... | reverse complement strand
AAGTAAGTCAGACAAACAGGGGCTGGCAACTCTTTCTGCGACGGGCATAGTCACCCTTTCCGCTGATGAATCCCAGGTAATGAACAATCTTGGTATTTCACCCGATAAATGGGAGAAGCATAACGGCACTCGCATTACCACTCTTTCAGCTTCTGACGATGCGATCCGCCGAGCGATGGGCATTTCAGAGGAAGCATGGCTGAAGCACAATTGATGATTCTGTCCCCGCTCAAGTCTTGCGGCACGGCTGCGGAAACATCACGGGACGCTCGCGAAGGCATTTTTTGACCTCGTAATACCCCTTCCACCTTCCACCCCTGTTCCCGAAAGTCCTGTCCTGCCCTTCCACCTTTCTACAGAGTAAATTTCCAAATGAGGGATGATCGACTCATCCTCTCCCCTTCCACCTTCAGGACAGCCAACCCTTGATCAAATCAGCCTCCGTAACTCTTTGACCCAAAGCCGATAAAGGCTAATCAGGCTTAATCAAACCTATTCAAGGTTAATCAAGCTTGTCCGGACAGAACTTAATGTCTGTCACATCACACAAATAAAGGGGGTGGAGGCGAGGGGAGTCGAACCCCTGTCCCCGAACCGCATCAGACATCCGTCCACATGCTTGACCGCACTTGAGATTTAAGGGGTCGGCCACTGTGCGGCACGCTGCTTTCCCCCGATCGACCACGAAATCGATTCACCCCCCGGCGCGGTCAATCCGCCAAAGGGCCATCCTGCTGTCGTCGCCTTCACACATAGCAGGCGTCTGTGTGTCAGCGTCGCAGCGTTAGGCTGCGAGAGCTAGATCTTCGTAATCTGCGTTTATTTTGTTTGACTCGATTTTTTACGAGGCCAACGAATCATCCTCGGCATGCAGGATGCGCAATGAGCTTCGGGTCGAAACCAGTGCGCCCCCCAATAGTCTTTAATCTGGCCCAGGGGAGAGTGATTCGCAAGGACGAATCAAGAAGGGGGAATAAAGCTGAAATGAAACTCTACTCAAGTTTCAGGTCTCAAGTTTCCTCTCCGTTCCCTTCTCTAACTCAGCAAACGGATGATCCAGGGATAGCGGTAATTTTCCCCGTTGCTTGTCTTGATGGCGGCTATGATCGTGAGCACAAGCCAGGCAACACCGATTCCAATGGTCACGGGGACTCCGATGCAGACAAACCAGAGCAGCAGGGAGACAGCCAGGTAGATGCTGTAGGAAATTTGGAAATTCAGCACTTCCTTGCCCGTGGCATCAATGGAGGGGCTCTCAGAGCGCTTGAGAAGCCAGATGATCAGCGGGACGATGATATGTGCGAGCGCAAAGCCGAGAACAAGCCCCGAGAGGCCCGAGAGATGCAGGCCGATGCACCAGGATCGATCCGCTTCGGAAATGAGCCCATCCGCAGATGGGCCGGGCGCAGGGGGCTCGGGAGGAGTCGGCGGCGGCGGGGAGTCCTGATTGAAAGGCTGCGGAGTCTCCATAAAGATCAGAGGAGCCTGAAAAATGGTGCCGTGCAAGCAGAAACTATTATCGTCGGCAAACCGTTGTCAGCAGAGATTTTGGTTGCCAAGAGAGCCCCCCTCCGTCTCATTTACAGAACGCCATTTTTCGGCGCCACTTTTCTATGCACGAACGCAGAGTTGTTATCACTGGTCTTGGAGTTATCAGCCCCGTCGGGTCCGACATCCCAACATTCTGGAAAAATCTTACCGAGGGCCGCTCCGGCGTGACACGCTTCGAGGCCTTTGATACGACCGGCTTTGACTGTCTGATCGCCGGGGAGGTCAAGGGTTTTGACCCGTTGCCCTGGTTTAAGAATCCCAAGGATGCCCGCCGGGCCGACCGGTTTGCACAGATGGCGATGGCGGGAGCCAGGCTCGCCCTGAACGACTCCGGCCTTGATCCGGAGAAGACCGATCGCGAGAGGTTCGGGGTCATCATCGGGAGTGGCATTGGCGGCCTCCAGAGCATGGAGACGGAGTCGCGCAAGCTCTTTGAGAAGGGCCCGAACAAGATCTCCCCTTTCACCATCGCCATGATGATCAGCAATATGGCGAGCGGTCTGGTCTCCATGGAACATGGACTCACCGGTCCGAACATGTCGATCGTCACCGCCTGCGCAACCGCGAACAATTCGATCGGTGAAGCCTGGCGCATCATCAAGTTCGGAGATGCCGATGCCTTCATCGCCGGCGGAGCCGAGGCCACCATCACCCCGCTTGGCATCGCCGGATTCTCCTCGATGCGCGCCCTCAGCACGCGCAACGATGAGCCGGAAAAGGCCTCCCGTCCCTTTGACAAGGATCGCGACGGGTTCGTGATGGGCGAAGGTGCGGGGATCGTGGTTCTTGAGGAACTGGAGCACGCCAAGGCCCGTGGTGCCGAAATCTACTGCGAGCTTGTCGGCTACGGGGCAACCGCCGACGCCTACCACATGACCGCTCCGCGCCCCGAGGGCGAGGGTGCCAGCCGCTGCATGCAGATTGCCATGAGGCACGCGAAGCTCACCCCCGCGGATGTGGACTACATCAATGCGCACGGCACCTCCACGCCGATAGGCGACATCTGCGAAACCAAGGCGATCAAGGATGCCTTTGGCGCCGAGGCCTACAAAGTCCCCGTCAGCTCCACCAAATCCATGACCGGACACCTTCTCGGGGCTGCGGGAGGTATCGAGCTGGCAGCCTGCGCCCTGGCCATCAAGCACGGGGTCATCCCGCCTACCATCAATTTGGACGACCCCGATCCCGAATGTGATCTCGACTATGTGCCCCACACCGCCCGCGAGGCCAAGGTCAAGGTGGCGCTCAGCAACTCCTTCGGCTTCGGCGGCCACAATTCCAGTGTCGTCATCCGCGAGTTTGTCGGGTAGCTTTTCCTTCTCATGAACCCCAAAACTACCACCCATCTTGCTGCGGCATTTGCTGTGGCAGCCACCCTCCTCAACTCATCGACCACCATGGCTCAAGACGCATCCAACCTCGAAAAAGGGCAGACCTTCCTCAAGGCAAACGCCACCAAACCGGGAGTTCATACCACTCCGAGCGGTCTCCAGTATAAAATTATCAGCGAGGGAACGGGCAAGAAACCGGCGGCGACCGACACCGTGCTTGTTAACTATCGCGGCACCACGATCGATGGAACCGAATTCGACAGCTCCTACAAGCGGAACGAGCCCATTGAGTTCCCCCTCAACGGCGTCATTCCAGGCTGGACCGAAGGTGTCCAGCTCATCAAGGAAGGTGGGAAGATCCAGCTCTACATTCCCTCGAATCTGGCCTACGGATCGCAGGGCGCAGGAGGGGTTATCGCACCGGACTCGACGCTCATCTTTGATATCGAGCTCCTGAAAGTGAAGTAGGCGCGGACTTTTCGGACAGCCTCTAAGAGCCTGCAAACGATCGGGAGAGGGCCGAGGCCAGTTGCCGAATCTGGTCGCTTTGATGGGCTGCGCTGACTGTGAGACGGAGGCGTGCGGTATTGCGCGGGACAGTCGGATAGCGGATGGCCGGGACAAAGAAACCCTCCTTCTGGAGCCTCGCCGACTCGTTCAAGGCACGTTCTTCACTGCCAAGGATGAACGGCACAATCGCACTCGGAGGAATGGGAAGTTGAAGTGCCGAGGACAGCAAGCGAAGGTTTTCGTGAAGCTGCGCACGGAGGGATTCTCCTTCCGGAGATTGCACAATACGGAGCGCTGCACGACAGGCCGCCGCGATCATGGGGGATGGAGCTGTGGAGAAGATGAAGCTGCGGGCGCGGTTGATCAGGAAATCAATCAGCATCCGTGATCCGGCGATGTATCCTCCGGAGACGCCGAGTGCCTTTCCAAGCGTCCCCATCTGCACTTCAACCCGATCGCTCACCCCGAGTTCCCCCGCCAAGCCCGGTGCTCCGCCGCCCCGCACCCCGACAGCGTGTGCTTCGTCTAGAAAGAGAATGCCCCCGTAACAATCCTTGAGCTGGATGATTTCCCTGAGTGGAGCCAGATCGCCATCCATGCTGAAGACCGATTCCGTCACGATCATGACCTTTCCCTTGGAGTGGGTTCTCCTCGCCCACTTGAGATGGGATTCGAGTTTTTCCAGATCATTGTGGGGAAAAATACGGAGCGTGGCTCCGCTCATTTTCGAACCGTCAATCAGGCAGGCATGTGCGAGTTTGTCCAAAATGATCACATCCCCCTTGCCCATGAGAGCCGGAATTGTCCCGGTTGCCGCAGCCATTCCCGTCGAGAAAACGAGTGCGGCTTCGGTTCCCTTCGCTGCTGCCAGCTCCTCTTCCAGAGAGGCGTGTTCCGCTGTCGTCCCGCAGATCAGCCGTGAGGCAGTTGCTCCGACCCCCCATCGCGCGGCGGCAGCCGCCATGGCCTCGGCCAAGGCCGGATGTGCCGAGAGCCCCAGATAGTCATTGGAGGAAAAATTCAGCAATTCCCGTGCTCCGATCTTGATCCGGGCTCCATGGATCTCCTGAATCGTTCGGAGATGCCTCCGCAGGTCGTTTCTCTCCATCTCGCAGAGGACGCCTTCGAGAAAGGATGAAAACCGGGGTAACGATTCCACGTCCCGAATTATTTGGCCGAGGCTGAAGACGCAGGCGTTTGATCCGGCTTCCTCACGAGAAAGAGCGAGGAGGAGGCTTCCCGGAGCCCTGATTCCAGGGCACGAAGCGCCGGATAATCCCCGGGGCTGACAATACCGGGTGTTGTTTCCAGGGATTCATCCAGCGTGAAGTGGCCCGGCGCCTGCGTCACACTCCTCTGAACTTTCCCCACTCCAGACGGGGCCTGGAGGGTTTTTGCTTCCGGGGCGATCACGATCTCGGGATATCCGCGTGGCAGGGAAATCGAGGCATGGATGTTTTTGAACTGCTGCGATGCAATCTCCAGCGGAAGCGTGCGCGTTTCATCTCCGGGAAGTTGGAAGAGCGAGGTGCTGAAGGGGAGAGCAAAGTAGGAGTTGTTTCCATCCATGACGGCAAAGTGATCAATCTGAACCGTGAACTCCTCGATGCCGGGGTAGGTGTCAAAGTGTGTTGAAAGCTCTCCCGCAGGCCGCGCACCCTGAGCCACCTGGGAGATGAGTTCCTGATAGTGGCGCTTTCTCTCCTCGGGGCGAAGCTCGGCATAAAACCGGCTCAGCTCATTATATTCCCCGCCATAAAACCGGCGGGCGAGGTGCATCTTCAAATTGCCATTCCCATCAATCTGCACATCATAGTCGTCCTCGACCCGATCACCGTCGTGTGCGGCAGCGCGGATCACCTCGGGGCTTCCCGACGAGAGATTGATGGCAAACGAGCCATCATGAGCGGTTGTCCCGAGCTCGGCATACTGGTCGGTGTCGTTGAGATAATAAGTCACTCCGTCCAGAGGCACTTTGACAAGAAGCGTCGCGAATTCATCGGGCAGCGGGAAAGTGGTTGCCGTCGCCTTCAGTTCCTTGATCGACGGGATCTCGGAAGCGAGGACAATTTCGGGTTGGAATCCGGCAGCCGTGAGCATGGATTGAAGAAGAATCGCACGATCAGCCTGGTGCCCATACCCCTCGGCAAGCGTGACATCGGCCGGACTAAGCTGGCTTAGTGGAAGCTCTGTGAAGGAGGGGCCGGCCTCGCGGATATTCGAGGCCACGAAATCCCGGATGCCTCGCAGAGCCTCGATACGGCTCTTGCTTCCGACGCTGATCTTCCGCGCAACATCAGCAGCCTGTCTTCCCGACCGCACACGGTTCAGAATCACCTGTTGCAGTTCCTTGAGATAATCCTGAAAGTCTCCGATGAAGTATGTCACGCAGGGCAGAAAGAACCAGCTGGGCGGAAGCTGCTTTTCCATGCGGAGAGCAGGCCTTCCCTCCGCGCTCCAAATGAAGCTTTTTTGCCCCTCCTGATTGGTTGTGGTTTGGGCAGGGACCAAATCGCCGCCGGAAAGGAGCTTAGCCATGGTCAGCTTGGCGGGAAGTGTCACGGTGAATTGCTTTTTCTGCAAGGCATCGGGGAGTTGGAAGGCTTCAAATCCCGCAAGAAACGGTTTTTCTTTCATCGCGATTTCATACTCCACCTCAATGGTTGATCCGATCTCCACGGAGGGGAGGCTAGCCACAAGGATTCGACCTCCGGTGTACCGCTTGGCCGAGGCTGCGGACTCCGCATCCAGAACATTGATCTCGCCCGGGGAAATCTCGTGGTGTTCCCCGGTCTTGGAAATCACGCTGCCCCGGAGAAAGTGCACTTCCTCGCAGGAGGGATTAAAGCTGATCTTGATCTCCGACTCCTGCTTCTTTCCGACATAGGAGAGGATTTTCTTGGTATAGCTGACATGGTAGCGGGCCGTGTGGACATCAGTGACTTCGAGTTTTTTCTGAACATCCAGCACCTCGGCATTGGACTCGACGGGCTCGGTTTTTTCCGTGGTCTTGAATGCCGCGGCAATCGTCGAGACACCCTTCTTGAGATTCAGGATCGGGGCCTTGCGATCATCATTGGTGAGTTCTTTGAGCGTCTGCTTGAGCTCGAGATATTGAGCCGGCGAAAACTCGACTATTTTCAGCTTCAGCTCACGGCTGCATTCCAACCGCCCGTCTCTCCCCAGGGCAACTTGTTCATGACAGCTCAGAGTCCCGTCATTGCGGGGCTGGAAGGAAGGCAAGGACTCCACGCCCGCAAACCCCTCTCCGAGCTTGAGCGAGATCGTTTCGTCCACCCCGCAGGTCAGTTCGGTGATAAGCGGAAATTTCCGCCGGTCGAGATCCATTCCCCTCATGATGAAATTCAGGATGCCCAGACGCCCTCCGATCCAGGGGAGTGTCACAAGGGCTTTTCCGCTTCCTTGGGCGATCATCCCCCCGACGGTGAAGCTGATTTCGGCGCGCAGTTTCTGCGAGACATCCAGGATGTTTTCGGGTGTCAGCTTGAGGGAGGTCAGACGCGCTCCCGGCAGGGCATTTTGAAGTGCGGTCTGAAAAAATCGGACGCGTTCGGAGGGCTTCATCTGAGCAAAGGCACCCCGATAGGCATCGTCATTGATGCCGTCGAAGAGAAGTTCCGACGTGGCCTGAACCTCTCCGGTCACATCAAGCCGTGCCGTTGTCCTGATGTGCATCTCGTTCTGATCGGGCGGGGGGGCGGGACTCATGCGAATCGTCTCTCCTTCGGGGCGCGCCACAAGATAGCTCTGATTCCCGTCATAGGTTGGAAGCAGATCGCGGGCATGTTCGTCGGTGGGATCCATCAGGATGTATTCCCCGGGCTTCAGTTCGACGGCGGCGATGGCATGATTGAACCCGGGGTCGGGCACCTCCGCGTCCTTCTTTGTTCCGACATCCACAAGCACGGGATAAGCCTTGAACCCCGCAACGCGCAGCATGGCCACCAGCAGGGCGGCTTTGTCGCGGCAGACACCATATTTTTTATCAAAGGTCAGTCGGACATCATGCGGCTCAAAGCCAGGCCGATCCTTCTCCGGTGTCAGCCCCATGTAGCGGATGTTTTGGGAAACATAATAAAACAGCGCCTTGATCTTCCCGAGATCATCGGTTGCTGACGAAGTCAGTTCCTTCACCTTCCGAATCATCTCCGGAGAGGTTGCTTCGAGATGCGGCAGACTGAGCTGCCAATACCATTTGGAAATATCCTGCCAGCTTGGTGTCGTTGTCACGCGAACCAGTTGGGCCACATTGGAAAGCGGAGGCATGGATGGCTCCGTGAAAAGACGCGGCACACCGGTCGCTTCCCATCGGTGGATCACGGCCCCGTCGTCACCAGCCTGCTCCGAGTAACGAACCGTGCCGGGAATTTCATTCCGGAGCAGATATTTGCGAAGGGACTTTCCCGCCGGAGCATGGACTTCATAGACCTGATGGAGAATAAATCCCTCCCCCTCGAGAAGCGTTTCATCGGCGAATTCCCCCGGAATCACCGGCCTCTGAGTGATCTCGCGCGCCACGACGTGCAGCACGTCACCAACCTCCAGATTCGGAACGCTTACTTCCAGAATCTTACTGTTCGGATCATAGATGTTTGCCTTCATCTGGCTGCTGTCGATGCTCACCTTGGAATTCGCTGCCACATCGACCTTGCCGACATTGCCGTCCGGTTTGATCACCTCCAGCAGCGGGACCTCCACGGTCGAGTAGGGAAGCTGGAAGGCCAATTCCATCGTCCGGCGGGCCTGTTTCCCCTTTTCGGTCAGCACCTTCAGGTACTGCTCCTCCTGACCCGTCCCGGTGCCATCGGGTTGGAACAGGGTCACATCCTTCTCCTCCACGATCACCCAGTCACAGTCAGGATATTTTGCCAGCGATACCCCGGCGGCGGCAGCCAGCGCCTTTTTCTTGTCCAGGAACGCAAACGGATCATCGGCGCCCTTCCCGTAGCCGGGGAAAAAACAGGGCTCCAGAATCAGGAAAATCAGACTGCATGAAACGAAACAGGGGCGAAGGGACTTGAAAAAACTCATTTGTTGAAAGATGCAGTTCACCAGCCTGACACGGAACGCAACAGCTCTTTTTATCTCCTGGTGATCATTTGGGTGAGTGACGCCCCCGCTGCATCCCTAAGTGCCCTACCCTGCCCGTCTTAATCCGGTGCGCCTGTTCCGAGAACCACTTCAAGGCTTGGTCTCCACATGACCATCGGCGCGGAGAACATTGACCTTTCCAAAATGAATCAATCCCTTGTCGGTACAAACCGTCATCTTGCTGAGTTTGGAAATCGTGAAGACACCTCCCCGGACATAGATATGAATAGCTTCGGGGATCTCTCCCTGAAGCACAGGGGACCAAATATAACTGCCATAGTTGGTATCGGGCGATGGATCTGAGGGACAGGTGAGCAGGGCCTTGGTGACACCGTAATTGGAAAGGCAGTTAAGAGGGGTCAGGGACGAATTGGCCGAGATGTTGGTATTCGCTATGACATTGGTGCCCACCGTTCCGGTGTTGTAAACCGGCGGAAATTGCTGACCGTTGTCAGGGTCGGCGATATACTGCTGCACGGCCACGCCGATCTGCCGAAGATTGCTTGTGCATTTGGCGGCCTGCCCCTTCTGGATGCCTGTCTGGATCGCTGGCAAGAGAAGGGCAGCGAGCATCGCGATGATCGCGATCACCACAAGCAACTCAACGAGCGTAAATCCTTGGGGGGAGAGGCGTTTCATCAGCCGTTTAGTGCCCTCCCGCAGCCGCAGCCTTGGCCGCCGCCTTGCGGTTGAGATAATTCATAGCGCGCGTGATACGTTGATCGGGCGTCTGTTTCACATCTCTCATGAGCATCCGGTCCGCGATTTTGTCGATCATGTCGGGGTTGTTCATCGTCTGCTGCCACTTTGCACGCCGTTCTTCCGGGGTCAATCCTTTCATGGAAGCAAAAACCGCCTTGCGATCCTGAATGTCTTTTTTTGCAGCCTCTTGCTGCTCCGGAGGTAGTTTATCGACTTCTGCAAGCTGTCGCTGCTCGATCCAATCCGGATTCATGGGGATGGAGTCAGCGTCCGCAGAGAAAGGGCCTTCCCCCGCAGGATTCTCCCAATGTCGCCGCCTTTCAGACAGAAAGAAAAACTCCGCCGTCGCGCCGTGAACAGATTTCACCAGCGAAGGAATGACTTTGCGCACCTGATTGGCCTTGGGAAGATGGGTTGTCTCGGGAGACCAATCCTTAGGAACGGCCACCATGGCACCGCTTTTCTGGGCGGCCTGGTTCAGGAGCTTCTGGAGATTCTGTTCCGGGCCCTCGATTGTTAATTCGAGATACCGAGGATCAATCACGGTTGTGTCACTGACCGGAGGTCCGGGGTAGAAATAAGTGACCCAGTCGTCCACGGCACCCGATCCGCGAAGGGTGATCAGCGCCGCATTGACATCGGATTTAGTCTTCGCAGCCAGATAAACCAGCCGCCACCCCGCATCGGCCCGTATCGCCAGTGTGTCCACAGCCTCCGCAACCGGGACGCGATCCACATCCATGGAAACCAGCTTAGAGGGATCAATCGAGGACTCGACCCGAACATGTCCCTGCCGGGCAATGGAAGCGATGACCTTGCCAATCGGGGCATCCGTGACATGAATCGTCACGAGGCCCCATCCGGCAATCCAGCGGGCGATGAGAATCCCGAGAATAATCAACGCGACCCCGCTCAGGATGAAAAGTCGTTTTGATTCAGAGGAACTCATAGGCTTGTTACAAAACCATCCCCGCGGAAAAGTTGCAGTAATTTTTGTTTTCCCTGACCGGTTGGCCCCTCTCTGCGACACCCGGATTCCTCCCAACAACCGAATTGGCTTGTCTTACGCACGGTTCAGTGCGAAAGAGGGGGGGTGTCCGTCACGCAACGCCTGACTCAGGTGATGTGGTTTAGACCCCGAGAGAAAAGATTCCCCGGGAAAACTTTCAAAAGCCTTCCTGAAGGATCCTCCCTGAGGGGATCACGCTTTTAAAAGATGCTCTGACCTCATTCCCTGACCGGCTGACGCAACCATAAAGCACGCTTCCAAAACTCCCCTCTTCCTCCTCTGGAAAGGGTTGGACACAACGGGAAGCAACGGCCCACGGTCACATAACACATAACGCAACGCATACAAAGCCCTTGATCCCTGTCAGCCCCGACCCGGTGTCCCGGTGCGAAACGAAGGGATCTTTATCAAAACACATCATCATGTCCTCAAATTATTCCTCAAATGGCAACGGCCGCTCACGCAACAGCGGGGGCCGTCGTCGCCCCTCGGGTGGCTCCCACAGTTCCTCGAACCGCTCCGGTGGCGCCCCGCACAGGGACGAACGCCCCCGCCGCGAAACCATCGCTCCCCAGGAACCAAAAAAACAGGGGTTCTTCGCCAGAATTCTCTCCCTCATCGGCCTCGGTGGCTCGAAGAAGAATCCCTCCGTCAAATCCTCCCGCCCCCAGCGCGCGGACCGTCCCCAGGTTGCCTCGTCCCGTCCCTCCCGCAAGCCCGAGCATATTGAGGTGACAACGCCCCGACTCTATGTCGGAAATCTCTCTTTTGATGCCACGGAGAGCGACCTTCAGGAACTCTTCAGCGGAATCGGTTCGGTACAAAATGTGGAGATCGTCTCCAACCGTGACACTCACCGCTCCAAAGGCTTTGGGTTTGTTCAGCTCACGACCCTGGAGGAAGCCAAGCGCGCCGTCACCGAACTTCATGACAAGGAATACATGGGC
>Ga0302275_10006383_pt1 | contig 11171 bp, 8 predicted proteins | sample III_Bog_N2_2_FD_200229 | JGI IMG/M metagenome (GOLD analysis project Ga0302275, IMG submission 200229) | Peat permafrost microbial communities from Stordalen Mire near Abisko, Sweden - III_Bog_N2_2 | ecosystem: Environmental > Terrestrial > Soil > Wetlands > Peat | place: Sweden: Abisko... | reverse complement strand
TCCGTTCGCCTACAACGGCATCGCGGGTGGCGATTTTGCGTCGGCGATTGCGGCGGGAAATCCGGTCATTGCCAAGGCTCATCCATGTCACCCAAACACATCGCGGCTGCTTGCGGAAGAAGCGATTGCCGCCGTGCGCGAAATCGGTTTGCCGCCCGCAACGGTGCAGATGCTTTACAACCTCGCGCCGGATGACGGTCTGCGATTTGTAGCCGACCCGCGATTAGGTGCGGTCGGCTTCACCGGCAGCCGCGTGGCGGGAATGAAGTTGAAAACCGCCGCCGATGCCGTCGGCAAGCCGGTTTACCTTGAGATGTCGAGTTTGAATCCGGTGGTGATTCTGCCTGGCGCGCTGGCGGAGCGCGGTGTGAAAATAGTTGAGGAATTCACGGGTAGTTGCCTGATGGCGAACGGACAATTTTGCACGAGCCCGGGACTGACAATTTTATTCGCAAGCAACGAGACCGAAAAATTCATCGCGGGCGTGAAGGCAAAACTGGAAAGCTCGACGCCGGGAACTCTCTTGTCATCCGGTGTCGCGCGCAATCTCGCAGCGAGCGTGAAAACGTTGCAATCGGCAGGCGCGGAACTTGTCACCGGTGGTTTGGCGCTGGCGGGAAACAAATTCTCGAACACACTGCTGCGTGTGAGCGGCGCGCAATTTCTTGCGGCGCCGGAAAAATTGCAGACCGAAGCATTTGGCAACGCCTCGCTGGTCGTAGTCGCGCGCGACGCCGCAGAAGTGGAAAATATTCTCACGCATCTTGAAGGCAATCTCACCGGCGGCATCTACTCGGATACAAACGGCAGCGACGAAGCCCTCTACGAAAAATTCGCGCCGCTGCTGCGCTCACGCGTCGGGCGTTTGCTTAATGACAAGATGCCCACGGGCGTGGCGGTTTCTCCGGCGATGAATCATGGCGGGCCGTTTCCGGCGACGGGGCATCCGGGATTTACCGCCGTCGGCATTCCCGGGTCGCTGCGTCGTTTTGCCGCGCTGCATTGCTACGACAACGTGCGTCCGGCGCGTCTGCCTGCCGCTTTAAAAAATGCGAATCCAAATGGCCGGATGTGGCGTCTCATAGACGGCAACTGGTCGCAAGGCGACGTCAGCGCCTGAATCCAAAACCCCGTCGTTAAATCAAAGACAAATAAAATGAAAACCAAATTCGCATTGTCACTTGTCCTCGGCCTGATGAGCGTTGCGGCAAATGTCCGCGCGCAGGATACCACGAACATGCCGGAGGCCGTTACGAGAGCGGGAAGTGCGGGCGATGTCAGCGCGGAACGAGACACGAACAAGCCCGCGATTTTTGTCTGCGGCGATTCGACGGCAAAGAACAACGGCCGGGGCAAAAATGGCGAACCCATGGTCGGCTGGGGAACGCCCATTGCAGGGTATTTTGATCCCGAGAAGGTGACTGTCAAAAACGTTGGCCACGCCGGGCAGTCGAGCCGCACTTATTACACCGGGGACTGGCCGAAGGTTCTTCCGCAAATCCAGGCCGGTGATTTCATGCTGCTGGTGTTCGGCATCAACGATGGCGGGCCGCCGCGCACCGCCCGCGATCGCGGTTCCGTTCCCGGCGTTGGCGACGACACGGTTGACATCCAGCGTGCCGACGGCACGACAGATACTGCCCACACTTACGGTTGGTATATGTCCAAGATGGCCACGGACGCGGAAGCGAAGGGCGCGCATGTCATTTTACTTACCGTTACAACACGCAACATATGGACAAATCCAAAGGCGAAATTCCGCGATGCCACGCCGGTCGGTCCGCTGCCCGCCGACTATGATCCCAAGCAGGACAAGATCGAACGCGGCACAGCGAATGGCCAGTACACGCAATGGACGAAGGAGCTTGGTCAGAAGCTGAACATTCCCGTGTTCGACCTCACTGATTTCTGCGCCGACAAATACGAGGCTATGGGCCGCGAGGCAGTGAACAAACTTTACAGCGACCACAACCACACTTATGCTCCCGGCGCGGAAATTGTCGCCGAATCAATCGTCTCCGGCCTCAAGGCATTGAAGGACAGTCCGTTCATCCCACTGCTTTCGGACAAGGGCAGTGCGCTCACTAATGCCGATGCAAAATATGTGAGCGATAATCCCCCGGCAAAATAAATTCCAACTGCGGCAAGGTCAATCGTTCCAAAACCAGTTCCAATTTTACCATGAAAAAAAACATCGCCCTCGCAATGCTTGGCATCTTCTTCACGAGCCATGTCATGGCTGTAGACACAAACGCCCCCGCGCTTTATCTCGACTTGAACCAGCCCGTGGACGTGCGCGTCGCCGATTTGATTTCGCGCCTCACGCTTGAGGAAAAGGCCACACTGTTGAACCATGTCGGCCCGACGGTCGTACGGTTCAACATCCGTTCCGACCAGTGGAACCAGTGTCTCAACGGCGTGCAATGGGACAAGCCGACTACCCTGTTTCCCATTTGCCTTGCGATGTCCGCAACTTGGGACACAAATCTTGTCCACGAAACCGCGTCGGTTCTCTCAGACGAGGCTCGGGCTATTTACAACGGCTGGCATCTCGACCCGAACGCGCCCGGCCAGCACAAGGGGTTGATCTACCGCGCGCCGGTCATCAACATCGAGCGCAATCCCTACTGGGGCCGCAACCATGAATCGTGGGGCGAGGATCCGTTCCTCACCGGTCGCATGGCCGTCAGCTACGTTGAGGGGTTGCAGGGCGACGATCCGCATTACTTGAAAATCGCCGCGACGCTGAAACATTATGCCGTCAACAACGTTGAAACCGACCGGCAGAAACTGAACGCCGTCGTCTCCGAACGGATGCTGCACGAATACTGGTTCCCGCATTTCCGCGATGCCATCGTCGAAGGCCGCGCGCAATCCATCATGGCGAGCTACAACGCCATCAACGGCATGCCCAACAACATGAATCATTGGCTGCTTACGGACGTCCTCAAAAATGACTGGGGCTTTCAAGGCTTCGTCGTCTCCGACCTCGGTGGCGTGCGCACGATGGTTCAAGGCCACGAGGCGAACAAGATGACCTATGAAGATGCCGTGGCGCAATCGGTGATGGCCGGCTGCGATTTTTCGGACAAGGAATTTATGGACAACATTCCCGCTGCCGTGCGCGACGGCAAACTGGGCGAGGCGCGGTTGGACGACGCCCTCACGCGTGTGTTGCGTGTCCGGTTCCGGCTCGGCGATTTTGACCCGTTCGCCGCCGTTCCTTACAGTAGGATTTCCCCAGATGTCATCAACAGTGACGCCAACCGCGCCGTGGCGTTGAAGGTCTCCCAGGAATCCATCGTGCTGATGAAAAATGAAAACAATTTCCTGCCGCTCGACAAGACCAAACTCAAAAACATCGCCGTCATCGGGCCGCTCGCCGACCGCATCATCATGAACAATTACAACGGCAAGGCGGGCAAAACCGTGACCGCCCTGCAGGGAATCCAGGAATACGTCGGCGCAAATGTTCAGGTCACTCACACGCTCGGCGGGCTGGTTGGCGGCGACACGACCGGTCGCTGGAAGGCGGAATCGGCGGAAGCCGCAGCCGATCCGGTGGCGGAGCTTGCCAAAGCCGTTGATCTTGCGCGCAAGGCGGATGTCGCCATCGTTTTTGTCGGCTCGACGGCTGCGGTGGAGCAGGAAGCACGCGACCGCAAAACCCTTGGCTTGACCGGCACGCAGGAGGAACTGGTCGAGGCCGTTTTTGCCGCCAATCCAAAAACCATCGTCGTGGAGATGAGCGCCGGGCCGCTCACGGTCCCGTGGATTGCCACAAATGTTCCCGCGCTGCTGCAGGCGTGGTGGCCGGGTGAAGAGGGCGGTCATGCGATTGCCGGCGTGCTTTTCGGCGATGTGAATCCCGCCGGCCGTCTGCCTCATACGGTCTATGCGTCCGAGGCACAGGTGCCGCCGGTGGATGAATACGACATCACCAAGGGCTTTACATATATGTATGTGAATGGCACGCCGCTGTTCCCCTTCGGCCACGGCTTGAGCTATACAACCTTCAAATACGGCAACCTGAAATTGTCGCTGGATAAGATCACGACCGGCGACGTTGTGAATGTCAGCTTCGATGTGAAAAACACCGGCAGCCGGGCAGGGGACGATGTCCCGCAACTCTACGTCCATCAGGAAAAAAGCAGCGTGAAAGTTCCGCTGGAAATGTTGCGCGGCTTCCAGCGCATCACCCTGCAACCGGGTGAATCCAAAACGGTCACGTTCACCCTGCCCGCCGCGAAGCTGGCGATCTGGGAAGAAACCACGCACGGCTTTGTCGTCCAGCCTGGCAGGTTCGACCTTATGGTCGGTGCGTCATCGGTGGACATCCGGTTAAACGGCCAGGTTGAAGTGGTTGCGGATTAAATGATGCCATCATAACCGGCGGCATGATTGTGTTTGCAGACGCCGGCTTTATTTCTGTTCCCTGACATATCGTGCCATGGTGTCGGGGTGGACTGATGGGAAAAAGTCGCGGGCAATGAGGCGACAATAATTTTCCGCTGTTTTTATAATATACCCGCGGCCGGTCTGCCCCTACACTCGTCTCCAATACTAATCATGATGAACAGGAACCTTATTCTGGCAGGTGCCGCACTGGCATTGAGCCTCACTTGGACGGGTTGCAACAAATCCGGCAAACTTTCCCAGACCTCCTCCTTCACGCCGCCCGCCGGCCCCGTGGAGTTGAAGCTCAAATGGCCGCAGGACGAACACATCCTGCAGGACATGGACATGAAGCAGACCATGCAGTTTTCCATCCCCGGCCAGCCCGCGCCCATGAAACAGGAAATGACCATGGGACAAGGTTTCGCCCTGACCGTCCTGCAGGCAAACGCCGACGGCACACACGAAGTGGAGATGGAATTTCTCAGCGCACGCATGAACTCCACGATGGGCGGCAGAAAATTGATCGACTACGACTCCACCAAAAAAATCAATCCGGACAAGCCGAACCCCGTGGCCGGCATCCTCGGGAAAATTGTCGGCTCCAAGATCCGCTATTTCCTCGGAGTCACCAACGAAGTGCTGCGCATGGAGGGCATTGACGAAATGATGACGCGGCTGGCGTCCGGCGCATCCGCGCCCGAACTGGCGCAGCTCAAGAATTCGTTCAACGACAGTTATTTCAAGCAGTTGATGAGCGCAAACCTCTTCCTGCCCGCCAAACCCGTGCAACCGGGTGACACCTGGCCCGTGCAGGTGCAATATCCCATGAGCACCATGGGCACGCTCCTGCTGAATTATACGTTCACCTTCAAAAGCTGGGAAATGCACGGGCCGCGCAATTGCGCACGCCTTGAGTTTGCCGGCGACATCAAATCCACGCCCGACACCAATTCAAGCCCCACCGGGATGCAAATCAATGTCACCGACGGCAGTGTTTCGGGCGTGTCCTGGTTCGATCCTGACCTGGGCATCGTCATAGACACCACCATGGAACAGGACATGGACATGGTCATCAAAGTGCCCATGGCCAGGCGTGGAAACGCGGATGCCGCCGCCCAGATGCAAAGCATCACCAACCAGATGACCCAGACCATCAATTTAAAGCTGATATCCGTGAAATAGGCCGGGTCTCGAACCTGACCGACGGTTGATTTTCGGACTAAAACCTCGTTGGAAAACGATTTTCCATCAAGGTGGATTAACAACCCATGACAACCTGCATCGGGCCGGTTCACACCACAAGAGCCGCCCGTCCTCTTGTGGTATCTAAAATTGACCACCGACATCCCGATCCACCCCAAATCAAGTGGTTAAATTGCATAAACCACTGTCAATCAACAAAAGTCGCCTTTGGAAATCCCCTTTTCCAGTCGGGAAAAGAGGAAGTCACGACGGGAAAAGGGGATTTCTCGTCTGGAAAAGCGGATTTCGCGATGGGAAAAGCGGATTTCCCGTCGAGAAAAGCGGATTTCCCTCCTGGGAAAGGGGATTTAGCGGCTGGACAACCCCTTTCCGGGTGGGAAAAGGGGAAGTCGAAGAGGGAAAAGGAGATTTCCCGTCGAGAAAAAGGGAAGTCACGGCGGGAAAAGGAGATTTCCCGACTGGAAAAGGGGATTTCGCGGCGGGAAAAGGGGATTTCCAAGCCCGACTTTGGTATTTCCCGGCACGACATACCACAAGGGAAGCCCGACTTGGGGACGTCTCTTGTGTGGTTTTGGATGTCGGCAGGAGACAAATGCTGGTCCCCGTCTGACTTTGACACGAAGACACCAAGTTTTTCCTCTCCGCCTCGAACGGGGAGAGGATTCAAGGTGAGGTGTCGAAAATCATTTTGTGCCTTGGTGGTGAATGGTTTCCCCGGCAGGTGCAAACGTCGCGCAGGCGTTTGGCCATGACGCACAGGAATGGGTGAAATATCAATGCCATTCCCACGCGCGGATTTTCAAGGGGACACGGACGATTCCCATTTTCGGAAAAGCCCGGCAGGGCTGACATCTTTGTAGTTTAGCGATTCAAAAATGAAGCAAGCTCCGTAGGAGCGACATGGTGGCCGCCCGCAAGGACCGGACTATGCCGCCCCGACGGGGCTTGAATTTTGTTTGGGTGTGTTTCTACAATGATGCCGCGCCTACGGCGCTAACCGGCGCGCCGCAATGCGGACACGTCCGCGCATGGTCGCTGACTTGTCCGCTGCATTCGTGGCATTGGATGAGGGGCATATTATTTAACAGGCTGAATGGTTTCACTTTTCAAGTCAGCCCATTCGATTTTAGAATACCGATCCAACACTTCGGCGATTGGCTCGCCTTTGATTCCTAATTCTTTTAACAGACAAATCTCCAAGAGAAAAATTAAAGCATAGGCGATTCGTCTTAATTCAAGGCCATCCGCCACCTTGCCTGAATCCCACAACTCTTGATCGTAATGTGTATAATAGTTGCGTGAGTGACGAACTTTCGAGGCAAAATCAATGATGTTGAAAGTCAATTGACGAACCTCATCACGATGCAGTTCCAAAATTTCGGTTAGCCTGTCGGCAAGCGTTTTCTGGTTTGCATAATGAAGTTTTTCTTTCAGCCATTCTTTTTCGACATCTGAAACGTTTTCTAAAATGTTATCTCTGCGTTTCCGAAAACATTCTTTTGTCTGAACGGTGCCGTTAAAACCTGACCTAGCATGATAAACTTCCATCGCTTGAGCCATGTAAAGAAATCGGCTTTTGTCCGTCAAAACAAGATTGGTGATAACCGCATAATATAAATCCAACACCGGCTCAAGCCGCTCATGACATTCAAACCATTTCTTCAAAATGTCCTGAAAGTTTGACGCTATTGCTTCATAGCTGACAACCATGTGACCAGCGTGAACATCGTTTTTGGCTTCGTTAACCCCAGTATTCGTAAGTAGCAACTCATAGCTTTTTAGATGTTCTGCCGTATTGGGTATAAACGGGTCACGATCATGCAAGGTGATTTGTTCGGCAAATATGCGCTCGCCAGTCAACAGATGAAGCAGCCGAAGAAAAACCATCACAAAATCTTCAAAAAGTTTTTGGGCAGGCATCGGTTTCGTGAACAGAAAATACAAGGTATGGACTTGCTTTATAGTAAGCTCGGCAGGCGTATGTGACGGATGAGGAAAACTTTGAATTTTGATCCTCGCTTCTGGTGAAACGATAAACTCCAGTTCATCATGCAGCTGAAATTCAAACAAAAAAGATTTTCGATTGATTGCTTCTGTTACTCGCTGTTTGTCGTATATTTCGAACTTCTGATTCAGCCATCTCGTTAAGAGATTAAATTTCACCCCAGCCGCGGGATATTGAGCGCTTTCCCATGTTGCGACATGGTGGTTTAGAATCGCGGCAGAAACATGGACACGATAATTATCCATGCCAGCGCCTTTCGAAAATTCTCGGAGACTGCATCCAAAAAGTGTGACAGGGCTGGCATTTTTATTTGTGCCGTGGATAACATTTGAAATTTCATCATCATCAGCGCCCGTTAGCATGGCAATAAATGCTTCGTCGGTTGATCGTGACCGGGGAATCTGGATGCTCAATTCAAATCCCTTTTCGGGGTCGTAATTCAAAATCCCGATATTGGCCGGCTTGTCTTCGCCGTGGATATGCCAAACACCTTCAATGGTCTGAGGTTTGTTCACACCAATTTCTTCGCAATGTGCTCATCCAGGATTTCCTGCACGGTCAGGGCGACGATGACTTTGTGGCTGCGCTTGAAGAACGATTCGATCTCCTGCAAGGCGTCCGACGAATAATCGAATGACACGAAGAAGCCTTTCTCGCAATCCTCGCGCATCATCATGGCTTCAAAGGCGTCAATGTCGGGACGACCGGCCTTGTCCTTTTGTTTGACCTGGATGGGATACCAGCGTTCTTTCAGGCCGAGTTCGCCTTCCTGCTGCTTGCGCGGGGCGGCGCTGGACGAGACGGGGAAGATGCGGCCATCCACGCCCATGTCGCCGACTTGCACCTTGTTCGGGATGCCGCCGAGGGCGATGACGGCCCAGTTCTCAAATTCAAATGGCGGGATTTCGCGCAACTTCTCCACCGTCCACGGCAGGTCGCGGACGACGAAGCCGCGTCCGGCGCGCCAGAGCGGTTCGCTTTCCGGCAACGCGCAAACGTCGCGCAGGCGTTTGGCCATGACGCGGCAGGCCGTGGGTGAAATATCAATGCCAATCCACTGGCGTTTTAGTTTCTGTGCCGCGACGAGCGCCGTGCCGCAACCGCAGAACGCATCCAGCACGATGTCGTTCTCGTTGCTGCTGGCTGCAATAATTCTTTCCAACAAAGCCAAAGGCTTTTGTGTTGGATAACCAAGACGTTCGGCGGCTTGTGAATTGATTGGGTTAATGTCTGTCCAAACTGAACCCATCGGAATTCCGTGCATCTCATCCAAGTAACGCTTTAGCCGTGGTCTGCTTGTCTTGTCATCGGGATACCAAATGCGTTTTTCCTCATCGAGCTGCGCCATCGTATCTTTTGAGTAACGCCAGCCTTTTGGTGGACTCTCAAATCCTTTCCACTCATACATCATATTTGGACGAGGGTTCGGACTCGTCATGTTGTCGAGTTGATACAGTCGGCCATCGCCGTCGTCGTGCGTGTATTTGGTTTCAATGTAGTGAGCGCTGTATTCATCGAACTGCGGATTCCAAGCCGGTTCACCGCCGCCGGAATAAACAAGGATTGTATCGTGAAGTTGATTCCACCCTTTCGCATCAGAGCGAGCGCCAGTCCGCTTCCAAACAACTTCATTTAGAAAATTATTTTCTCCCAAAATCTGGTCGAGCATGACTTTGACGTAATGGCTCGCGTGGTCGTCGCAGTGGTAATAAAAGCTGCCGGTCTTTTTGAGGACGCGGGCGAGTTGCACGCAGCGCGGGCGCATGTAGTCAATGTAAGCCTTGGTGTTCTCGTGGCGGTCTTCAAAGGCGCGCTTCTCCTTGGACTCGCCCCAAAAGACCTCGTAGTTGCGGTTGGAGTTGAAGGGCGGGTCAATGTAAATCAAATCCACGCAGGCGTCGGGCAGCTTGGCGAGCTGTTCCAAATTGTCGCCGCAATAAACGACGCGGGTGTCGAGCAGGACGGATGACTTTAACCGTGGAGCCGCCACGGGTTCTTTAGCAACAGCCTTTTTCGCCATGCACGGAGCGTAGGAAATTTGGCCGGAGGTGTCAAAGCCGGGGCAGATAAAATTAAATCGCCGGTAAAATTTGGTTTTTCGAGCCGCGTGGCAGACACCGACATTTCACCGCCGCTTTGCTTTGTTGAAATGCCGACGACTGCCTTGCTGATGGCCGGCCTGACTCCGTCCGGTTCAGACCGCTTCACTCCACTGCTCTCCCCGTGACCAGCCGACCTGCGCCCGCCTGCCCATGCTCCGTTTCGTTCCGTTCCGCAATCTGAATCCGGCGGAGACAGGCGGGGAGGGCGCGATGCTCCGCATTATCGCCCAAGACCCGGCAATAGGCCGCGAGGCTGCGCCACGGCCAGGGCATCGGCATTAAACGTGAGCACGGCCAGCTTTCGTTCATTCCGCTAATCTTCCGCTACATTTTATTTCGCTCCAGAGCGCTGCAATCACAAAACTGTCCGTCCTCACTGATAAAACCAATTTTAGTCTGACCACCGCCGGTTTGGTTTCCGCTACGCTGCACCCAAACCAACGGGCGTCAGAGCCGGCCAGGTTGTGCCGTCGGCGACTCTGCGAGGCTAGAGTTTTTTGGTTGGTGTTTTTGACATGGCGCGTTTTGTTGAGAAACCAAGGCCGTCTCGATCTCACCGTATGCCGCTTGCTGCTCCGCCATCTTTTTCAATCTTTTAATTCCCGCTGTCTCGGGGCGCTTTTTTTTCCCGCGACGAAGGGCATGGGTCACGCCAGCGCCCCGGCTATCTGGTAACGCCGAAACTTTCGCTGTCATGCCCCATGCACGCCGGAAAAAAAGCGTGGTCAGTTCAAAAAATGGCTCCGCGAGGGGTGAAGCAAGCGGCATACGGCGAGACACGGACGGCGATCATCAAAAAAAAGCTTATGAAAAACAAAATTTTAATTGAAGCAGCGGCTCCAGCAAACGCCAGCCAGCTATCATCAAATAAGCAAGCCGGTTTTGTCAGGCATTGCGCCAATCGCCGGTTGCCCACGGAAAAGGTCTTGAATTGCTTGCGGACGCAGTTGCCGAGCCAATACGAATTGGCCGAGGTCGTCGGCAAATGGGTTTGGCTCGATGTTTCGCCAGCACGGAAGCCGATGCTGGCAAAGGCGCTTTGGGCTTTGGGTTTCCATTGGAATCAGCGGCGCGGTGTCTGGCAGCATCCGTGCGGCCGGTTTGACCCGCTCGGCAGTCATCCCACCGACCCGCGGGCCAAGTATCGCTGCTATTTTCCCGCCGACATTTTGCCCGCCTGAATCCATGAATGCCGACCAATCCACACTGGCACTGTCAGTAAAACTGTCAGTCAAGGCCACCGCCAATAGCCGGAAATTCTGGCGGCTTTACCCAAATAGTCTTTAGTTTTACCAGCAATCTGCTATTTTCTCTTTGTCTAAATCAATGCAACAGACTGTGCCCATCTGTGACTAAAACATTTCCCGCCCGGCCTTAAAACTGGTCTTCCTTCTCCTTGAACAGCACGTTGAACGTCGACAGCGAGCCGTAGCTCTTGGTGATGTATTGCTGCATCTCCACCT
>Ga0302275_10006377_pt1 | contig 11182 bp, 13 predicted proteins | sample III_Bog_N2_2_FD_200229 | JGI IMG/M metagenome (GOLD analysis project Ga0302275, IMG submission 200229) | Peat permafrost microbial communities from Stordalen Mire near Abisko, Sweden - III_Bog_N2_2 | ecosystem: Environmental > Terrestrial > Soil > Wetlands > Peat | place: Sweden: Abisko... | reverse complement strand
CAACTCGCGCTATTAGTCCGAGGCAGCTCCCGACGGATCACGATTATGCGGTTTCGACCCGCGAATATCAGACTGATCAATCGTCGCAAAAGCTGCCCCGACCGCTGCGCGCCTTGCCCTCGAACAACTTCAACAACAACAGCAAAACCCACCAGTGCATCGCAGACTTGACACGGTCACTCCATATCAGTGCATGTCGGCATGTGGCAAGGCTTTTCCGACGGATCTGCGCTATTACGGTCGGATGACGGGCAAACCGGAGACTACCGGATTGGGGAAGGCTAGCGACCCATCCGCCCAGGATCACAGCCCTAGATGCCGGTTTTGCAGGACACTGGCTATGAGCGTCTGGAATAGTTCCTGCTACCGTTCATTATGGTTACACCCCTGGCATTGTGAGGCAACAAGTCGGCTGCATCAGAGTCGCTCATGGTCCGATTCTACCGCCGAGTCGAGTTCGGCCAATGCTGCGTTGGTAAGCGGTGCGCTTCCCTTCCAACTCTGACAGGCCTCGGCTTAATGCTGGCGCGAGCGGCAGGCCAGACTACCCGTTGCTCAAACTTCGAGGCGCGTGTCTGCATGCCCGGATCGTCAGAGTCTCCAGTATTGGTGTTCGGGATAAGAATGAGAAAAATGTCCGTGTTCTGTCCGTGAAGTGCATCCAAAAGCACCCAACCTGGGCCAATTTGGAAATTTGGTTTTCCTTTGTTTTGTTGGGTTTAGTTGGTTTACGTTGTATGGTCTTGGGGGCGATTTTCCCTTCATAAACCAAAGGCCACTAAATCTGTTCAAAGCCGCTCCGTAAACGAGCAACAATCATAGCTTCGTTGGTTGTGGGACTGGGGTTGATGCTCAACGCAGATCAAGTCTACACCTTCGATTCTAACGGTGGATTCTTGCTGAGTAGTCGGCAAATGGGAAGTAATAAGCAGGTATTCATCGCAACCTTTGGGGTCCAACGAGCTGTTGCGAAATGCGAGCTGTCACAGAAATCCCTCAAAAACCCAATCTCGATTTGAGGTCGCGTGCACGATCACGCGCAATCGGCAGTTGTGTGTGTTGGACGTCACGAAGTGAGACGAGGAGCTTGCCTGCAAACGACGAGTTTACTTCCTGAATCCAGTCCACGTTAAGGAGAACTGCACGGTGAATTCGAATGAATTTCGCAGGGTCGAGCCGCCGTTCAAGTTCAACGATGGATTGATCGACGCAGTGCTTATGCCCGTCCACGACTGCATAGGTCAGTTTGTCATGGGCCACAAAGTGAGTCACCGTATTGAGGTCGAGAAATGAGATCCGCTCTCCGACGCGTGAAGCGATGCGATGCGGGTAGGCACTTTGGGGGGCGCGCAGCGATGTGGCGAGTTCCTGCAGCATGCTCCGCAGTTCAGGGGTGCGCAGCCACTCTTGGCGCGGAAGCGGACGCAGGCGGCTTAGTTTTGTAAGCGCGCGCTCTAGTTGTCCGGTTTCTATAGGTTTCAGTAGGTAGTCAATGGAGTTGACTTCAAAAGCCTTCAGTGCATATTCGTCGTAGGCAGTGGTGAAGATCACAAACGGTTGTTCCGTTAGCCGGGAGAGAAGCTCGAAGCCGTTCATGCCTGGCATCTGAATATCCAGAAAGAGCACATCGGCAGATTCGCGGCTCAGAAAGTCGAGCGCCTCCATAGGATCGGTGGCACTACCGATGACGCGGATATCAGCAAAGCTCGCGAGCAGACGCCCAAGGCGCTCGATGGCCAACATCTCATCGTCAATTAAGTAGGCGCGAAGTGGGAGGCTTTCCATGGAAACTCCGGATCAAGAGCACGGGTTAGGTATATGCGGTCAAGAGTTCGAAGCTGGGAATGACAGCCGGACGGTGTTGCCTGAGCCTTTTTGGATCAACTGCATTTCTCCCGCAACGCCAAACAGAAGTTCGATACGCGCGATGAGATTTGCCAGCCCGTGTCCTTCCGGAATCGTATCCAATGAGAATCCCGGCCCGTCGTCTTTGACTTCCAGCAGAATACGCCCAGAGCTGGCCGATCCGGCGATCTGAATTTCGCCTCCCTTGGGCCGCTGCGTGATCACATGCTTCACTGAGTTTTCCACAAGAGTCTGCAGCGATAGTGGAGGCACCTTCACATCGGCCAGCGACTCTGGAACCGCAATCTCGTAACGCAGCCGCGAGCCGAAGCGCATCTGCTCGATCTCAAGATAATCTTGCACGATTTTGAGTTCCTGGCCCAGCGGCACCAGTCCACTGTGACTTGCATTGAGCGAAAAACGAAGCAGTGAGGCCAACCTCGCAACTGTATCTTCGGCGCGCTGCGGGTCTGAAGGAATCAGCGACGCTATGGAGTTCAGAGTATTGAATAGAAAATGAGGATGGATGCGCGATTCCAAGGACGATAGCCTCGCTTCCGCAAGGAGCTTATAGGCGCGTTCCTGCTCGACCTGCTTGGTCCGCAGCTCTAACACCGTTGCCTGCAATCTGTAACGCAGCGTTTCATAGAATGAAATGCCCATTCCAACAATTACCGCGATAACAACACTGAACCGATATGCACCCTTGAATTCGAGCCAATATTCGTTCCGGGGAACGAGCCCGATCATCATCAACACAACATCGCTAGCAAGGCAGCCAATGACAGCGATGCAGGCCAGCGCGAGTACCTGCACAAAAATGATCAACCGTGGGTATTGTTCCGAATAGCGATGGGAGATCCAAGTGAGCACAAACATGGAAGGCAAGGCAATCGAAGCTGAATAGACAAATGCGATCAGAAATTCACGCGCCGTTTCAGACGCGCGTATGTGCCCCAGGGAGAGGAACAGCATCACGATCAGCAACGCCACGCCCATCGTGATCCAGACTGTCTTCACGAGGTAAGGAAGGTAGCCGATGTTCGATTCCTGTTTATCGGGGAGCTTAATCATGGTTTCATCGGATTTACAAATCATAACTGGAACCGAATTCCCGCCGAGGTGGAAGCGACGTAAGGAGTGACGCCATATTCAGAAGATTTCCTTCCGGCAGGTGCCTCCACGTGAACATAGGTGGAGAACCTGTTTCCAAATCTTCGTTCCACATCAAACACTGCAGTGTAACTGCGATCATCCACATTTTCGACCAGAGATCCAGCCAGATCCCATTGTTTCCATCCAGGCAATTCGCGCAGCCGCGATTTCGCTACGCGGACAAATGCATAATGCTGTCGCCCCGCAAGCGGCGACAGCGTGCTGGAACGAAAGAATGGCGTATTCGGGGGCGTGTAGAACTCCGCAATGAAGGAAATTCCCGAGGGGGTTATGTATTTGCCGCCCAATAGAATCGCCGCGTGCTCTCTCCATGTTGCTTCGCCATGCAGCTCCCATGCCTGTCCGAATACTCGCGTGAAGGTGAGGCCGCCGAAAGCCTCTCCACCCCGGTCGTCTCCCGCGATCAGTGCCGCATCGAATCCATGCACCAGTACGTTATACCGGAACGCGAGGGTGTCTCGCAGAGCGGTGCCGTGCAAACTGGGGTCATTCAGATTCGATTCCTTGCCTTCGAGCGCCGCCGTTGACCATGCCAGCGTGATCGCGTGTGGTCCGTGAACCCAGTCGGCTTTCACCATGTCACGTCCTTCATTCAGGTTCAGACGATCGTTCGGGTCGGTGGCCACCCGTGGCGGGTCGAGTACACCCGCCGCCGTGAACGCATAGCCGGTACCCCAGCGAACGATTCTTCTGCCCACGGTGAAATCATAGTCGCCAGCCGATAGACCTGCGTACGTCTCTTTCACCTTCAATTGCGTGTGCGTGTTGCCATCCGTGTAGGCCAGTCCAATCAGACTGGAAGCAAAGCTCCAGCGCGGCTGCCAGCGATAGGTAAAAGCGGGCTCCAGCAGCAGCCGGTTCTGAATCATCGGAATCGGCACCTGCAGTCCAGATAGATTTGTAACATCGTCGATGGCCGCAAATGAGTACCGAAAATCACGCCGACTCTCTAAATCCGGAGCATCCTGTGCAATGGCCATGCAGCTCCCGAAGGCGAGCCAGCCCCCCAGTGCGACCGTCAACGGTAGCAGCGGACAGCGCTTTTTTGCGACCAGAATCATGACGGTCAGAACCTCTCTGCCCGTCCCTGGTAGAAAAGCTTGTCCGGCAATTCGCGGGAGGCGAAGCCAGAGTATTCCAGCACGCTGTGTGAATTGTGCCGGATTTCGTCATAGAGTGTCATTCGGCGCAGCAGGCTCTTTCCGTTGGTCCAAGTGTATTCGTCGAATGTAGCTGACTTGATATGCTTGCCCGATGTGAGGAAGAACTCGGCCTTCACCGGACGAGCATCTTCCACGCGCAGCCAGTATTCGATTTTCTGATACGTCGAACCCTTTCGCTTGGCTGCAAGTTCGAGGACATAACAATCTGCTTGTCCCACTTTTTCCGTGCGCAGATACACCGGGTTATAGTCCACCGCATAATTGGTCCGGGCAACGTCGCCGTTCGATGCGTCGCCCGACAGCCGTTCCAGTGGCGTGATCCGTACAGGACGGCTAGTATCGGGTAGATAGACCCACATATCGTCACCCAGCATCAGCAAGTGACGCCCCTTCTCGCGCGGACTGAGAAATTCTACATACGTCTTCTCCGTCCCCTTCTGCGAAACCCCATATAACTTTTCTTCATCCGATTTGCCCGACTCGTAGTTTGTGATCTTGACCCGGAGTACATAGGAAGGCCAGCCGTTGCGAAATGCGTCAGAACGCTTCAATAAGGATTCCGCATCGATGGAGGTGGCCGTTGCCCCCGAACAGAACATGCTGCTTGCCACAACCAGTCCCAATGCACAGAATTGAAACCGTGCTTGCCATTTGCTAAACATGAGCCAATGCCTCCGCGATTTGCAGTCGCGATGCGCGAACTGCCGGTAAGATGGAAGCGAGCGCTAGTGAAGAGATCACCAGCAGCGATGAGCCGATCATCAGGCTCGGAACGTGCAGCACACGAAAAGCCAGATCCACTGTGAGCCCTGGAGGCGGTGGCATATGAAGACCTGCATGGTTCAACATGGTTCCAATCAGATTGCCGCCAACGACGCCTGCTAAAGCCCCGAGCACTCCAATCAGCGTTGCTTCCAGCACAAACAGTCCCACAACCCACGAGCGCGGAGTGCCCATCGCCAGCATGGTTCCGATCTCCCGCGTACGTTCAAGCATGGCCATTAGCAGGGTGTTCACGCTTGACATCACCACCATGAAAAACACAATGATTCCCAGGAAGAGGAAGATGCCACTGAATAGCGTCTTAACCTGGTTGTAGTAGGTGGCCAACTCAACCCATTTCTTGAGTGTCACCTCCTGCGGCAGCCCACGCAGTGGTGGAGCAAGTTCCGCCCAAACTTGATCAGTGTTCTCGGTCGCGTCCAGTCCTACCACAAGGTTGGTGACGCGGTCGCTCTGCAGTAGCCTTTGCGCTGAGGGGAGAGTAATGCGCAGGTATCGGTCATCCACTTCCTTGTAACCGGTATTGACCAGGCCAACAATCTGCACGTCAACTCCATTCAGGGCACCATCCGAGGTCACCGCCAGCAGCGTCAGCCCGTCGCCAACTTTCACGTTCATCGACCGGGCTACACCTGTGCCTATGAGCGCTTCCATCTCGCCACTCGGCTTTCCGTCGAGATCTCTTCCCGCCGTGAGACGCGGCGTGAATCCCAGACCCTTCTCCGAATCCGGATCGACGGCACTCCCCATGAAGACCGACGATTTCACGCCGTTCGAGATGATTCCGTAGAACTCAATCCGCGGCGCGACCCCTCGCACATGGCGGCCACTGGAAACCACCCCCGCCACCTGCTGCCAATGGTCAATGCCAGTCTCAAGCGCCCGCGTCTCGTCGCGGCGAAAGTGGTTCGCAGTGTAGATCTGTAGATGGCCAAGTCCGTTGTTAATCGTGCTCTCGCGCAGGCCTCGAAACATAAACGCGAAGAAACCGCCTACCAGTAGAAGCCCCGCAACGCCGCCGCCGACCATGGTCAAAGTCATCAGTGTCCGGCGCCGGTTCCGGAAGACATTTCTAAACGCGAGCAGGAGAAACTTCCACATGATTGCCCCCTTTTGGAAAGACTGTCGGACTTCCTGTCTGAAGTGACGCGCCCGTCGCACAACTCAACGATGCGGTCGGCGTGCTCCAGCAACCGCTGATCGTGCGTGGAAAAAATGAAGGTGAGTCCCAATCGCCGGTTCAGGTCACGCATCAGGTCGATCAGTTGCGTGGCGTTGCGCGTATCAAGATTTGCAGTAGGCTCATCGGCAAGCACCAGCGCGGGACGATGCACGATAGCCCGAGCCACGGCCACTCGTTGACGTTCGCCTCCCGAGAGCAGGTCAGGGCGATGCTTAGCGCGCTCCGTCAGCCCAACGCTGTCCAGTGCCACGGACACCCGATCACGCCGCTCCTGCGCTGGCATCCCCTGTAGCAGTAGAGGAAATTCCACGTTCTCACTGGCCGTGAACACGGGAATCAGGTTGAAAGTTTGAAAAACGAACCCTATCTTGTCGCGGCGGAGCGCCGTCAAACGCGTCGTCTTCAACGTCGATGTGTCTACGCCATCCAGCAGAACCCGGCCAGTGGTCGGTTTATCGATGCAGCCAATCAGGTTCAACAGAGTGGACTTGCCACTTCCGCTTGGCCCCGCAATTGCCATGAATTCGCCGGGAACAACGCGAAAGTTTGTGTGGTCGAGTGCGTTTACATAACTGTGATCCATCGGGAATTTCCGGCTGACTTCTTCCATAGCGACGAGGTCGTGCATGGCCGTTCCCCCTTCCCGAGCGTCTATGCTCTTGTCGAAGGTTAACCGCAACATGCCAGATACAAGACTGGTCTCGGACCAAAGGTTCAGAAATCCGACGAAGGGCACTAGACCGCTGCTAAACCGGCTGGGGATTTAGCAGCTGAAAAACCTGGATCGAGGCTGCGCTTCATTTTTCACCGCGACCGCTTCCGGGTGGACGCCGCTTGACGCGGCTCGGACGGGCGTTTCGGACGCGCCGGTTTCGCGCCAAACGATGAGGCGTGTTTGGCACGAACCGCGCTTACGCTCACACCCTGCCACCCTCCCTCTGGCCTCCGTCCGCCCTTTCACCGTTCCGCCTTGTTCTTGTGCGCTGTCGCTTGTGAAGCACAAGAACAAGCCGTAAACGGCAGAAGGGGAAAAACAAATGAAAGTAGAAGGCAACAGCAAAAACAAAGGCGTCAACGAAATCATTACCGACCGTATCATTCGCAGCCTTGAGCAGGACGTCATTCCATGGCGGAAACCGTGGAGCGGTGGCGGTAGCTGGCCGCGCAACTTCGTCACTAAGAAACAGTATCGCGGAATCAATGTGCTCTTGCTGGCGTGCCAGGGTTTCGGCTCGCCGTATTGGCTGACCTACAACCAAACTGCCGCGCGAGGTGGACAGGTGAAAAAGAGCGAGAAGGCGACACCGATTGTCTTCTGGCAGGTAAAAGACCGCGACCGGAACGAAGCGGACAACCTCGAAGACAAGCGGGAAAGAATGTTTGTCTTGCGCTATTACAACGTCTTCAACGTGGAGCAGACCACCTTGGATGCGTCGAGGGAGGAGCCGGAACAGAAAATAGAACCGATTGACGCTTGCGTGGCGGTTTTGGACGACTGGCAGCAGAAGCCGCAGCTTCGGTTGGACAACCGCTTCGAGAACAAGGCTGCGTATTCGCCGACCCAGGACGTTATCCAGATGCCCGTGATTGAGCGTTTTCACTCCGCAGAGCATTATTACGCGACTCTGTTTCATGAACTGGTGCACAGCACCGGCCATCCGTCACGCTTGAACCGTCCCGGAGTCGCCAATTTCGACCGCTTCGGCTCGGAGCAGTATTCCAAAGAGGAATTGATTGCTGAGTGCGGCGCGGCCTTTCTTTGTGGGCATACCGGCATCGCGAATGAATCGGTGGAGCGGAACGCTACCGCATACTTGCAGAATTGGATTGCGGTGCTCAAAGGCGACTCGCGCCTGATTGTCTCGGCAGCGGCCCAGGCTCAGCGCGCGGTGGACATGATCCTCAACCAGAACGCCGTCGAAGAAGCACTGGTCAGTGATGGAGCAAACAATTTGCCCGAAGCGCCCTCATTGCCGATAGCTTGCTGATATTATGCGGCGCGGGTCTGCCTGCCAGCGGACCCGCTACGGTAAACTTGACCGGCCCAGAAGACCGGCTGATAGAACTTTGAGTACACAAATATTTCTGGCGGACGCTTATCAAATTTGATATGATATTAACGGCTTAGGAACGAATGGAACGCTGGCAAGTCGAGTTCTTCAAGGACGAAAAGGGCACGGAACCAGTGAAGAACTGGTTAGACGGATTGTCTAATGAAGTTCGCGGTAAAGTGCTTGCCCGGATCGATTTATTGGCGGAGCATGGACCGGCACTGGATTTTCCGTTCACGTCTCAGATTGAGGGAAGATTGCGGGAAATGCGGTTGCGGTTTGGCAAAACCCGCTATCGGATTCTGTATTTCTTCGACGACAGCCGCAGCGGCATCCTACTACATGGGTTTTCAAAGGACACCGCCGCGGTGGAAGAAGCTGACAAGAAGATTGGCCGTGCTCGAATGACGGCACACGTGGATCGAAAAGCACCAGCAAAGAAGCGAAAGAAGTGAAGGTGAAGTGAATTATGAAAAGCTCCTTTGATGTATATCTTGGACAACAACTGAAAAAGCCAAAGGTCCGGGCAGCTTTTGAGCAGGAACGCAAGTTCTTGGATATCGGGTTTGCTCTGGCGAGCCAGCGAAAAAAACAAGGCCTGACGCAAGAGGAAATTGCGAAGAAGATCGGCAGTAGCGCGCCGCAAGTGAGCCGAACTGAGCGCCGTCCTGAGCATTCGAATGTCCGAACGCTTGCGCGTTATGCTGCGGCAGTGGGCATGGAACTTGATCTGAGGCTCGTAGCCAAGCGATAAGAGCGACGTCTGCACGGTGTGCCGTAAATGTGACGTGCGCCCTCATATTCGCCCGTCTTTCGCCAACCTTTTCAACGATTTTCTGATTTCTCCATCCGTGCGGGCCGTTTCTGTAGGTTATTGTTAACAAGCTGGTTACAATTCAATCCGACAAGAACATCGGCAATCCGAAGTCAAATTCTCAATCTTAAAACCCGGGTTCGATTCCCGGTAGCGCTACCATCGATCCCGTTTCTGCTTTATTTTCAAGCGCATACCAATACATCCTCAGCCGTGTAACTATTCGCGGCACTATTTTCAGAGTTTTTTCTTTTAAAGAAACTCCTATTTGTAGTGTCCCGAACAGTATTAGACGCTGAGGGCACTGTGAACATTACCGTAAGTATCTATGAGAGGTTGAAGCGGAACGGGAGCTCGAACACGGTTTCCGTAGCACTCCCGCGCCTCAACAAAAAGACAGGGAGCCCTTCCTACAGGACGACCGCCGTGGCAAGTTCAGGCTTAGCTGGTACCTAGCTGGTAAAAAGAAGTTCCAGAATGTCACATCCCGCAGCCGGGGTGAGCTGCCGCTTCTTTCCGAAGCCATTGACCAGCGCGAGGATAAGCAGCGATATCATGGGAGCGCGTTCGAGTAGGGGATGGCGCAAGCCAACCGGAAACTCATCGAGGCCGATGAAGCGCAGGGGCAGCGCCCCGCGTCTGCTCCCAACTTGGTTGGACCCTCAGGATTGAGCTTCTGACTGATCAAATAGCAGGCCGCCGCAAACAAGCAACAACGCGGCTGCGCCGATCATTTCGTTGCCTATAAAGAATCCCATCATGCTAGCGCCAACTCCCGCCTCAAACAGCACGGCCAGCCCGCAGAGTAGAACGAGGATTTTGCGCAATCTCGTCTCTGTCACGCCAGCCAGTAGCGCGACAATCGCAGTTAAGAACCAGTGCCATCCGAGCGAGAGAAAAACGACTCGGAAGGCTGCTTGGAGACCGGGATTCAAATCCGACGCGGTGAGCGCCGAGAATACCTTACCGTAACCGGCGAAGCAATGAAGCGCAGCGCTTGCGAAGAGCACCACGCTACCCAAGAGGACGAAAATGCGTGCAGCTTTATTGCGGCTGTTCATCGAAATCTCCCAAATGCCTGTTCTACCTCGCCGATCACCTGCCGATTTAGAAGCTTTGTTGGCCTTGGCGAACACGGTTTCCCGTTGATGAAAGTTGCTCGACCGGCGAGACGAGTTTACCGCATTGTGCTCTCCAGTTGGCGCTCACCGAGGAGACGCAGACCGGGTGGCTGGCGAGGCTGGGGGCGCTGGTCATGCCGCACGTTGTCATCGGACCGCTGCCATCTCAGTTATTCTTTCCTAATTGCAGATTGATTTTCACGTGTATCTTCATCTCGACCGGCTTCATGCCGCACATCGCCGGTTGATATGACCACGTGCGCACCGTCTTTAACACGGCGGCATCAGCATCCTTTCCAGCAGAAGTGACTATTGCAGCATTCGCGACATTTCCATTGTCATCAACCGTTACGTCTAGTTTGACCATGGCACTCTGTGGCGCTCGCCAAGTGGCAGGCGGGACTGGTGGCTTGTTAGTGATGCGGTTCACCGGATATTTCGGATTCTCGCATGGCATGGATGCGATTTGCCCTTGAGCCACCGCCGATAGCAAAATCATTGCGACGGGTAAATAAAATCTGCGCATAGTCCATCTCTTTCTGAGTGTCGCTCGGCCGCGTGCAATATATGACACACTGGTCGCTTTTCCGTCACGGGAGCCGGAAGTCAAATTTGTGGCATTGCGAACAGTAGTTTTCTGATTTCTCGTGCTGATGATGGCACAAATTGCAATCCGACTTCTTGCCGTAATGGGGTGAGGTGTGCGGATTGGTCGGCTTTACGCCGGCCGTGGTTGCCGCAACCTTTTCCATGTCATGACAGCTCATGCATTTGCCCTTTGCGACTGGTTCGGGGCTATTCACATCATCGTGGCACTTTCCGCAGGTCACCCCTTGCAACTGGTGAACATGAGAGAGCGGTAGCTTGCCAGTCAGTCTGTTATCTCCGCCCTTGGCATGACAGACCAGGCAGTCAGTCATGGCGAGTCCGACGGTTGCCGGGTGATTCTTAGGAAGTGGGCTTTTCTCTGTATGGCAGGCAGCGCAATCCGACGGCTTGGCCTGTGGCAACCGCTGCGGCTCTTGTGCTGAAAACATGAACGTAGA
>Ga0302275_10006374_pt1 | contig 11185 bp, 9 predicted proteins | sample III_Bog_N2_2_FD_200229 | JGI IMG/M metagenome (GOLD analysis project Ga0302275, IMG submission 200229) | Peat permafrost microbial communities from Stordalen Mire near Abisko, Sweden - III_Bog_N2_2 | ecosystem: Environmental > Terrestrial > Soil > Wetlands > Peat | place: Sweden: Abisko... | reverse complement strand
CGGTCTGACCGATCTGCCTTACGGCGGCACAGGACTCGATCTTGAGGGCAAGGAGGAGCGGGTTGTTACGTTGCTTTCCGTAGCTCGGCAAGGATGGGCTGGTATGGAAGCCCTCCAGCCCCTTCGCGGACACGGCCTCTTGCTTGCGCAGTTCCACCATTAAGCTCCCCATCGCCTCGACCGGCAAGGCGGCGTGATGCTGGACCTTTTGCACTTTGGACCGATGGGGAAGCAGGTTGTCCAAGTGCCCCTTCCACCGGGCCGGATTCTCGCCCTTTCGGTATTCGCGGGCCGTCGCCCAATCCAGGATAGATTCGATTCTGCCCCGTACACGGGTCGCCGTCTCCGTCTTGGTTTCCCACATCGGCGTCAGCACTTTGAGCACGAGGCCAGTGTCGATAGTTTGAACCGATAACCCCCCAATAATGGGATCGGCGTAAGTCGCCAGTGTGTTTCGCCACTGGTCAGCGTGCTTCGCGTTGCGCCAACCTGGGCTGTGCGACTTGATATAGGCTTCGGCGCACTCCCTGAAAGAGACCGCTTTTGCCGCCTCCAACTTGGAAGCGAGGCGCTGTTCATCACGGGCCTCAAGCGGGTCGCGACGGTCAACCAATTGCTTGCGCAACTCCTCGGCTCTGAGACGTGCATCGGCCAGTGGGACAGCATGTTCGGGGCCAAGCCCCATATCGCGACGACGCCCGTCGAGCATGTAGCGGAAAATCCAGGACTTGGCTCCGGTTGGCCCGATGCGCAGGTACAATCCTCCGCCATCGGCATAAAGGCCGGGTTCCTTCTTCTTCGCCACCGCCACAGCGGTAAGCTGCTTCATTTTGCGCGCCATGGCTGGCCCCCAGAGCAAAAAGAACAAACTGGCAACACTATCCCATCAAATGTCCCATCAATAGAGGGCGAATTGTATCAGACACGGGTGAACACGTCCAACCAAACGACCACTACTGCATTGATGGATTTCAAGTTTTCTTGATCACGTCCGAACACTAGCGGACAGGCATGAGGCGGACACCATCTCCGCCAATTACTTGTTCAAGGACGTTCGCTCGCGTCCCTGACGCCCTAAAAAATCCTAGAATTCTGCGGTTTAATGGTTGCGGTCCTTGCGGGCCGCATCGCCATTCCAGCCGCTTTGTCATGATGGAATGCTTGTTGGGTGGTCTTTCACCGCAGGGCCTTAAAGACGGCGACCATGGCTCGTGAAAGCAAAAGGGCGGCGCCTTTGGGGCGCCGCCCTTCTCACGTCATCGTCTTACGAGTGCATCGGATGATTGCTGTCCAGCACCATGTTCAGCTTCAGCACGTTCACGCGAGCCTCGCCGATCAGGCCGAGGGTGCGGCCTTCCGTGGCCAGATCGATCATATGCAGCACGTCGCTTTCGGAAATCCCACGGGCCTTGGCGACCCGGGGAGCCTGATAGACGGCGGCCGCCGGCGAGATATGGGGATCAAGGCCGCTGGCCGAGGTGGTCACCAGATCCACCGGGATCGGCGTGCGGGCGTCGGGGTTCTCGGCCTTAAGGGCGTCGACCCGCGACTGCACGTCGTCCGACAGGCTCTTGGCCGAAGGAGCAGCGTTGCTGGCGTTCGAGCTGGCGGCGTTATAGGGCGACGGCACCGTCTTGGTGGCATCGTTGGGGTCGGTGTCGGTGGTGGCCGACGGCCGGCTGTGGAAATATTCCGGCTTGGTGAAAGCCTGACCGATCAGGGTCGAGCCGATCACCTTGCCGTCTTTCTCGATCAGGCTGCCATGGGCCTGGGAGGGAAAGAGGGTTCCCGACAGCCCGACCATCGCCAAAGGATAGGCCAGGCCGCAGATCACGGTGATCACCAGAGTGACCAGGATCGATTGTTTCAGTTGCTTCAACATTTTGGTCTCTCCGGGGTCTCAGGCCAGCCCAAGGGCGGCGACGATGAGATCAATTGCCTTGATGCCGATGAACGGGGCGATGATGCCGCCCAGGCCATAGATCAGCAGATTGCGACGCAGCAACGCCTCGGCACTGGCGGGCTTGTAGCTCACACCCTTCAGGGCCAAGGGGATCAAGGCGACGATGATCAAGGCATTGAAGATAATCGCCGAGAGGATGGCCGACTGCGGGCTGGCCAGATGCATGACGTTCAAGGCCTGCATCTGGGGATAGCTGGCGATGAACAGCGCCGGGATGATGGCGAAGTACTTCGCCACGTCGTTGGCGATGGAAAAAGTGGTCAGAGAACCACGGCTCATCAGCAACTGCTTGCCGATCATGACGATCTCGATGAGCTTGGTGGGATCGCTTTCCAGATCCACCATGTTGCCGGCTTCGCGGGCCGCCTGGGTGCCGGTATTCATCGCCACGCCGACATCGGCCTGGGCCAGAGCCGGAGCATCGTTAGAGCCGTCACCGCACATGGCGACCAAACGGCCTCCCTGCTGCTTTTCGCGGATCAGTTCCAGCTTCTTCTCAGGGGTCGCTTCGGCCAGGAAGTCGTCCACACCGGCTTCGGCGGCAATGGCGGCGGCGGTCAGGGGATTGTCGCCGGTGACCATCACGGTGCGGATGCCCATCTTGCGCAAAGTCTGGAAGCGCTCGTGGATACCCGGCTTGACGATGTCCTTCAGGTAGATGACGCCCAGCAGACGGCCGTTCTTACCGACGATCAGCGGCGTGCCGCCGGCCTTGCCGACCCGTTCCACCGCCTGGGTGACATCCTTGGCGGCGGGAGTGCCGGACCATTTAATCACCGCGTCGGGCGCACCCTTGCGGATCTCGTTCCCGGTGAAGGTAACGCCGCTCATGCGGGTCTGTGCGGTAAAGGGCGTGAAGATCATGCCTTCGCGCTCGTCGCGGAAGCCGTACTTCTGCACGGCCAGAGCGACGATGGACTTGCCTTCCGGGGTCTCGTCGGCCAGCGAGGACAGGAACGAGGCCTCGGCCAGTTCCCGCTCGGAGATGCCATAGAGCGGAATGAACTCAGACGCCTGACGATTGCCCAAGGTGATGGTGCCGGTTTTGTCCAGCAGCAGCACATCGATATCGCCGGCTGCTTCGACGGCACGGCCCGACTTGGCGATGACGTTGAACTTCACCAGACGATCCATACCGGCAATGCCGATGGCCGACAGCAGGCCGCCGATGGTGGTGGGGATCAAGGTCACCAAAAGGGCGATCAGGAACACCACCGGCAGCGCCGCGTTGGAGTAAGAAGCGAAGGCCGGCAGGCTGACGCAGACGAACAGGAAGATCAGAGTCAGACCGACCAAAAGGATGGTCAGAGCGATCTCGTTGGGAGTCTTTTGACGCTTGGCCCCTTCGACCAGAGCAATCATGCGGTCGATGAAGCTTTCGCCGGGGTTGGCGGTGATGCTGACCACGATGCGATCGGAGACCACGCGGGTGCCGCCGGTCACCGCCGAGCGGTCACCGCCCGACTCGCGGATCACCGGAGCGGATTCGCCGGTGATGGCCGATTCGTCGATGGTGGCGATGCCCGCCACCACGTCGCCGTCGCCGGGGATGATGTCCCCAGCCTCGACAACCACCAGGTCGCCCTGGCGCAGGCTTGCGGCGGCCACTTCGGTCCAGCGGGCGGCATCGACCTTTTCCACCTTTTTGGCGATGGTTTCGGTCTTGGTCTTGCGCAAAGAATTGGCCTGAGCCTTGCCACGACCTTCGGCCACCGCCTCGGCGAAGTTGGCGAAGAGCACGGTGAACCACAGCCAGGCAGCGATCTGACCGACCACGCCCACATGCTCGCCGACCCCCAGGGCCAGATCGCGGCCCCAGAAGAAAGTGGAGAGCACGGCGACGACGCCGGTGGTGAACATCACCGGGTTCTTGATCAGCTCACGCGGATCAAGCTTGCGGAACGACGAGATCACGGCCTCGGTGGCAATGGCCTTGTCGAACAGCGGGATATCATTCGGACGATGGATACTCATATCGCACCTCAGAAGGTGGTGCCGGCGGCGAGCGACAGATGCTCGACGATCGGGCCCAGGGCGAGAACGGGGAAGAAGGTCAGACCACCCACCACGACGATGACGGCGACCAACAGAGCGACGAACAACCAGCCATGGGTGGGGAAGGTGCCGGCCGACGGCGGAACGATCTTCTTGGCGGCCACCGTACCGGCAATTGCCAGGGTCGGGATGATCACGAAGAAGCGGCCGATCAGCATGGCCAGGGCCAGCATGGAGTTCTGGTACAAGGTGTTGCCCGAGAACCCACCAAAGGCCGAACCGTTGTTGGCGGTGACCGAGGTATAGGCATAGAGCACTTCCGACAAACCATGGGGGCCAGGAGCACCGATGGCGGCCAATCCAGCCGGCAGGGTGATGCTGAGAGCGCCCAGACCGAGGATGCTCAAGGGGAACACCAGGATCGACAGAACCGCCAGCTTGACCTCTTTGGCCTCGATCTTCTTGCCGAGATACTCAGGGGTACGGCCCACCATCAGCCCGGCGATGAACACCGCGATGATGACGAAGACGATCAGCCCGTGCAGACCGGCGCCGACGCCGCCGAACACCACTTCGCCCAGCATCATATTGACCATCGGGATCATTCCACCGATGGGCGTGAAGCTGTCGTGCATGGAATTGACGGCACCCGTCGAGGTGTCGGTGGTGATGGAAGCGAACAGGGCCGAATTAGGCACGCCGAAGCGCAGCTCCTTGCCTTCCATGTTGCCGCCCGGCTGGCTGTCGCTGGCCGTCTGTTCGATGCCCATGGGGGTGAACAGCGGGTTGCCCTGGGCCTCGGCCCAATAGCAGACGAAAGCACCGACCAGCATCATCACACCGGCGGCGAAGAACAGGGCGCGGCCTTGGCGGCTGTCCTTGATCATGCGACCGAATGTGAAGAGCAGACCAACCGAGATCACCAGCAGCGACCACATCTCGATGAAGTTGGTCAGAGGGGTGGGGTTCTCGAAGGGATGGGCCGAATTGACGTTGAAGAAGCCGCCGCCGTTGGTGCCCAACAGCTTGATGGCGTTCTGCGAGGCCACGGGGCCCTGGGCGATGGTCTGGGCGGTGCCCTCTAGGCCGGTGGCCGAGACGTAAGAGTCCAGATTATCGGGAATGCCCTGCCAGACCGTCACCAGCGTCACCACGATCGCCAGCGGCAGCAGGACGTAAAGGGTGGCGCGGATGGCATCCACATAGAAGTTGCCGATGGTCTTGGCGTTCTTGCGGGCGAAGCCGCGCACCAGCGCCAGCAGCACGCCGATGCCGGTGGCCGCCGAGGTGAAGTTATGCACCGTCATGCCGACCATCTGGGTCAGATAGCTCATGGTGCTTTCGCCGCCATAGTTCTGCCAGTTGGTGTTGGTGGCGAAGCTCATGGCGGTGTTGAAGGCCAGATCCGGCGGCACAGCGGCCTGACCGGCGGGATTCAGCGGCAGATAGTTCTGCAGCCGCATGACGGCGTAAATGATCAGAATGCCGATCAGATTAAAGGCCAGCACGGCGAAGGCGTAGGTCGTCCAATGTTGTTCCTGGTCTTCCTTAACGCCGCAAAGGCGATAGATGCCCCGCTCGATGGGGCCCAGAACGGGCGACAGCCAGGTACGTTCGCCCTGGAAAACACGGGCCATATAGAAGCCCAGGGGAATAGCCGTAGCGGTCAAGACGACGCAATACAGCACAATCTGCAGAATGCCTGCGGTATTCATCGGGGCCTCCTCAGAAACGCTCGGGACGGACAAGCACGAAGGCGAGGTATGCGAACAACCCCGCTGCTACGGCTGAACCGAGAATGAGTTCGAATGTCATGGAAACCTCTCTAGATGTGATCGCAGGCGCGGACGAACAGCGCCCCAAGGACGAAAAAGCCGAGTGATGCGGCAAGGAAAAGGACGTCGAGCATGTTGGCTCTCCGGGGGGTTGAGGTCATGGTGGGTGATAACGCCGATCGCCATAGCCGCTCCATGCGGAATGGCGATTTTCTCAGCTGAATTGTCGTGAAAGCGGCATGATGGATGCGTAAAAAAGTCTTTATTCGGCCATGGTTACTTGGAGCCAGACAGTCTTTGCCGGGCGCTGCGGACCATGTCACTGATCACCAACTGGGAAATGCCGTCGGTCTTCATCATCATTTGAATGATGGGGTCGGACAGGACATCGGAGAGTCTTGGCTCGTCGCTGGCATTCGACCAGGGATCAAGCCTGCGGCGGACTGACGTGGTCATCGGCTGACCACCTCGATGCGCACCTGGGCCAAGCCGTCGTCGACCATGGCCAGATCACGGGCCGCCCGTTCCGACAGATCGAGGATCCGTCCTTCGACAAAAGGACCGCGGTCATTGACCTTGACCACCGAGGCCCGGCCATTCTTCAGATTGGTGACGCGGATGATGGTCCCCAGCGGCAGATCGCGATGAGCCGCCGTGCGGGCCTGGGCCGAATGGATTTCACCGCTGGCGGTATGTCGGCCCACATGATGCCCGCCATACCAGGAGGCCGTGCCGATCAGAGCCGACAAGGGAGGCAAAGGCAGAGCCGCCACTTGGATGGTCTCGACCAGGCTGACGCCGCCTGTCTCGACAAGGGCGTCATCGCCATTGTCGGCCAAGGCTGGCGTGGCCGTTCCCAGGACCGCGACAGCGACGAGCGTCATCGAGAATTTCGTCCAGGGGTTCATCCGAGGTGATCCATGTGTGATTTCAGAGGATCAAGTTGGTAACAGCCCGACGCATAGCCGCTCCATACGATTTGCCGCAAAGTGAGTAACGTCTTAGAACTAAACGATAATTTTTATCCACGTCGATTTTAAGCTCGACTTGAAACCCCCTTAAAATCAGGGACGGATTTTTTCATTACTTATTTTTATGCAAAAAACACATCGCAATTACGCATCTTTTATGCCGCAGCCAAATAACCCGCATTGAGCCTTTATGGCCTTGACCGTTAAACCAGAGCATCGGACTCCAGTCAGAAAATGCGGACCGCTTCATGGCCGAAACCAACCGCCCTTCACCAGATGCTCTGCTCGCCGAAGCGAAACGGGAAACCCGTGGCCGCCTGAAGATTTTTCTCGGTGCCGCCCCCGGCGTCGGCAAGACCTACGCCATGCTGGAAGCCGCCCATGATCGTATGCGCGAAGGCATCGATATCGCCGTCGGCGTGGTGGAAACCCATGGTCGCCGCGAAACCGAGCGCCTTGTCGAAGGGCTGGAGATCCTGCCCCGGCACGTGGTCGATTATCGCGGCCGAGTGTTCCAGGAAATGGACCTGGAGGCCGTGCTGGCCCGCAAGCCGAAGTTCGTCCTGGTGGACGAACTGGCCCATACCAACGTCCCCGGCTCACGCCATGTGAAGCGCTACCAGGACGTGGAAGAGATCTTGGCCGCCGGGATCAACGTCTATTCGGCCATGAACATCCAGCATCTCGACAGCCTGAACGACGTCATCGAGCGCATTGCCGGCATCAAGGTGCGTGAAACCGTGCCCGACAGCGTTCTTTCTACCGCCGACGAGATCGAACTGATCGATTTGCCGCCCGAAGACCTGATCAAGCGCCTGGGCGAGGGCAAGGTCTATGTTCCCGAGCAGGCCAAGCGGGCCGTGGGCAATTTCTTCACCGTCGGCAATCTGACGGCTCTGCGCGAAATGGCCCTGCGCCATGCCGCCGAGCGGGTCGATGCCCAGATGCTGAACTACCGCCGCGCCCATGCCATCTCCGGCCCCTGGCCGACCCGCGAGCGGATATTGGTCTGCATCGGCGATGGTGTGGCCGCCAGCCATCTGGTCCGCCTGGCCAAGCGGGTAGCAGAACGGCGCGAGGCTCCCTGGGCAGCGGTCTATGTGGAAACCGCCCGCCACATGCAGCTGTCCGACCACGACAAGGACTCCATCGCCCTTGGCCTCAGTCTGGCCGAGCAGTTAGGCGGTGAAGCGATCACCCTGCAAGGCGACGATGTGGCCGGAGAGATTCTGGCCTATGCCCAGGACCGCAACTGCACCCAGATCATCGTCGGCAGACTGAAGCGCAAGGGCTGGCGGCGGTTTTTCCGCAGCCATACGGTCACCGACCGCATCGTTGAGAAGACCGAGGACTTCGACGTCCTGCTGGTCAGCGGCAAGGCTAAGGACAAAGCCCTCCAGACCATCCGCACCAAGCGGGTCGAAGGCGATTTCGACTGGCTGAGCTATCTGCTGGCCAGCCTTGGCGTCGGCATCGCCACCGGCGTCGGCTTTATCATCGATCTGTGGCTGCCGGTGCCCAATATCACGGTGAGCTTCCTGGTCGCCGTCATGCTGATCGCCATGAAGCTGGGACGTGGCCCGGCCATCTTCGCTTCGCTGGCCAGCTTCGTCTCGTTCAATTTCTTCTTCACCGAGCCCCGCTTCACCTTCCCCCTGAACGATCATCAGAACGTCCTGACCATCGTCTTCTTCCTGTTCTCGTCGATCCTGATCAGCAATCTGGCCAGCCGACTGAACGGCCAGATCGCCGTCGGCAAGGTCAATTCCCGGCGCACCGCCAATCTGTACGAATTCAGCCGCAAAATCGCCGCCGCCGCCACTCAGGACGATGTGCTCTGGGCCGTCGTCCACCATGTGGCCAACACCATTCATGGCAAATCGCTGGTGCTGCTGCCAAACAACGACGTTCTGGACGTGGTCGCCGGTTATCCGCCCGAGGACGAAATCAGCGACAAGGATTCCGCCGCCGCCAGCTGGACCTGGAGCAACGGCCGCCCGTCGGGGCGCGGCTCCACCACCCTGCCGACGGCGGAATGGCTGTTCATGCCGCTGAAGACGGCGCGGGGCATGGTGGGCGTGCTGGGCATCCAGATGGACGGCCAGGACTTCCTGGCGCCAGAGGACAGCCGCCTGCTCTCCACCCTGGCCGATCAGGCCGCCGTCGCCATCGAGCGCACCACCCTGGTCGCCGATGTCGAGCGGGGCCGGGTCTCGGCCGAGACCGACCGCCTGCGCGGAGCACTACTGTCCTCCATCTCCCACGATCTGCGCACGCCCCTGGTCTCGATCCTGGGTGCCGCCACCACTCAGCTGAATTACGACGAGGAACTGTCGGCGGATAACCGCCACGAACTTTTGGTGACCATCCAGGAAGAAGCCGAGCGGCTGAACCGCTTCGTGCAGAACCTTCTCGACATGACCCGCTTAGGCTCGGGCGCTTTAAAGCCCAATGCCGATTGGTCCGACCTGACCGACATCATCCAGGCCGCCAGTGGGCGGGCCGGCAAGCTGCTGAAGGGTCGGTCCCTGAAGCTGGATATCGAGCCGGGCTTGCCGCTGATGTTCGTCGATTCGGTGCTGATGGAGCAGGTCTTCGTCAATCTGATCGACAACGCCATCAAATATTCCCCGGCCACCAGCGTCGTCACCGTCTGGGCCCGGCGCAAGGACGGCAAGGTCTCCATCGAGATCTGCGACCAGGGCCCAGGCATCCCCGAAGCCGACCGCGAGCGGGTCTTCGACATGTTCTATCGGATCGAGGCCACCGACCAGCAAATCGCCGGCACCGGCTTGGGCCTGTCCATCTGCCGGGGCATCGTCGAGGCCCATGGCGGCACCATCACCGCCGAGCCCGGCCTGAACGGGGCCGGCACCTGCATCGTCATCCATCTTCCCGTGACGTCGCCCCCGGACTTAGAGCCGGCAGAGGAGTGAAAGCATCCGACCATGGCCTGCATCCTGATCATCGACGATGAACCCCAGATCCGCCGCTTTCTCCGCATCAGCCTGGGGGCCAACGGCCACGAGGTGCTTGAAGCCGAGAACGCCGGCAATGGCCTTGAGGTCGTCCGCACGAAATCTGTCGATCTGGTGATCCTTGACCTCGGTCTGCCCGACATGGATGGGCAAGAGGTCATCACCAGCATCCGCGAGATCAGCACGGTTCCGATCATCATCCTGTCGGTGCGCAGCCAAGAGGTGGATAAGGTTGAAGCCCTGGACCGCGGCGCCGACGATTATATCGTCAAGCCCTTCGGCATCGGCGAGCTGATGGCCCGGGTGCGGGCAACCCTGCGCCAGGACCATGAAAAGGGCATCAAGTCGGACGTGCTGAAAGTCGGCTTGCTCTGCATGGATTTCGCCCGCCGGGTCGTCACCCGCGATGGGCAAGAGGTCCGCTTATCGAAACGGGAATACGACCTTTTGCACTTCCTGGCCTCGAGCCCCGACCATGTGCTGACCCACCGGGAAATTCTGAAATCCTTGTGGGGCCCGGCCCATGAAGAGGACACCACCTATCTGCGGGCCTATGTCAATCAGCTGCGCCAGAAGCTGGAAAGCGATCCGACCGCGCCCAAGCTGATCGTGACCGAGCCGGGCGTCGGCTATCGCCTGAAGCTGGATCTGGATTGAGATAAAAAAGCCTTTACGGCTTTCTACAAATTTCCAACAGCCTTCCAGATAGAGGCTTAACGCCCCCCAGGCCGATAATGACCCTATCAAAATCCTTTTGATGGGAGCAATCAGATGAACCGGGTTTCTCGCCGCATCCTCGGTCTGGCGGATGAATATAAGGCCGTCTTGATCCTTGCCGGCATCATCACCGCCCTTGGCCTGATGATGGGCCCGGCCCCGCGCTCGCCCGATGAGGTCAATGCCGCCTTGCATCGCGTCTATAGCCTGGATGCCCAGCCGGTGGTCTGTAAGCCCGAGCGGACGCCTCCTACCCGCTAATGACCCCCACCCGCTGACGGCGGCTTATTCCGCCGCCGTTCGGATAGGCATGGCGAACCGCCGGGCCTCGTCCATTTCATGGGAAATCACCGCATCCAGGGCGTGCCTGACCGCCCCTTCGTGCTGGCCCGACAGTTGGGTCAGAGGCAGACGCAGCCCGTCGCCGCAAAGGCCCAGCCGGGCCAGGGCCCATTTCACCGGGATCGGATTGGTCTCCAGGAACATAGCTGCGGCCAAAATCTCCAACAATTCGCGCAGATAAAGAAAGCGGCTGAAATCATTTTCGGCCCAAGCCCGATGCAGGCTGGCGCAAAGCGCCGGGGTGACATTGGCGCAGACCGAGATGCAGCCATGCCCGCCCAGGGACAAAGACGCCGCCGCCTCGCCATCATTTCCCGCCAGCCGCAAAAAGCCTTCACCCAGCCGAGCGCGAAAGGTCTCGACCCGGCTTAGGTCTCCAGAGGCATCCTTCAGGCCGATAATGCCCGGCAAATCGGCCAGGCGCAGGACGGTTTCCGTCGCCAG
>Ga0302275_10006368_pt1 | contig 11187 bp, 11 predicted proteins | sample III_Bog_N2_2_FD_200229 | JGI IMG/M metagenome (GOLD analysis project Ga0302275, IMG submission 200229) | Peat permafrost microbial communities from Stordalen Mire near Abisko, Sweden - III_Bog_N2_2 | ecosystem: Environmental > Terrestrial > Soil > Wetlands > Peat | place: Sweden: Abisko... | reverse complement strand
ACTACATTCGCCAGTTTGAGCAAGTGTTTCGCGACGTGGCCCAGAAGCACCATCCGGCCTTTGTGCCCATGCTCTACAAAGACCTGATCAACCAGACCGGCGTCATTCAGCAGGACGGCATTCACCCCACGGCCAAGGGTGCGGAGATGATTGCCAACACCCTGCTGCCGGCGCTCAAGCCGCTGCTGCACAAATAACGGGAACGCTACACTCCCGTGCAACTTGCTGTCATCGTGGAGGACGATTTGCCCCTATCCAAGCCGGTAGCCCGCGTTTCCCTGGCGTTGGCCGCAATCCTGTGCATTGCGGCCTCCTATTGGCAGATGGGAGCGCCTTTTGAATTTCATTTACCACAAGCCGACTTCGAGGTTTATTACACCGCGGCAAGTCTGATCCAGGACCACCAGCGCGAGGCAATCTACGACGGCGCCGATACCGGGATCGATCCCCAGCTTCGCAACCCTGCGGAGAACAGCACCTTCGCCAGGGAGGCTCTCTGCCGCGGGCTCCTGGTGACAGGCCTGTTTGTCTACCCACCCACTCTCGCTTATCTGACTGCTCCCCTGGGCAGCCTTCCTGTCGCAAAAGCCGAGGCGCTTTGGAAGATGCTGAATTGGGCGGCAACTCTCACGATGGCGGCCCTGCTGAGCCGGCTCCTTGGTATCCGCCTTTGGAGCCTGAGCGGCCTCTCCATTGCGCTTTTTCTCTTCGCCTTCCGTCCCTCGCTTGAGTGTTTCTTTTGGGGACAGGTCACCCTCCTGCTGACGCTTCTGGAAGTGGCAGGCATGTTCCTCTACGTTCGCGGATGCAAGGGGGCAGCCGCATTTTTTTTCGCACTGGCCGCGGCGATCAAGCTGACGCCGGCGATTGTGCTTGTGCCGTTGATCGCATGGCGCGACTGGAAGACGCTGCGCGCCTTTCTGGCTTGGTCCGGGGCCATACTTGCCGCGCTTTGCCTGCCGGATAAGGGCAGGCTGGTGTTTGATTTTTTTGCGCGCGTGCTGCCGCCCATGGCGCCGGGGATTGTCAGGATCAATAACAAGGGGCTGAGCGCCTCTCTTCAGGTTTTTTGGCACGCCCTTCGCCCTGGAGCTTCGACAGAATGGCTGGCCATCTTCGCAAAGCTGGTCTCAGTGTGCCTTGTCCTTTATGCGGGCTGGCTTTGCCGCTCGAAATCGGGGGTCGAGAAAGGCTCTGATCGATTCGAGGCCCTTTCGCTCCTATGGCTGCTTTCCTGCTGCCTGGCTCCGGTATCCTGGCGCCACGCCTATGTGCCTTGCGCTCCGGCGTTGCTCATTCTCTCGAAGCGATTGCTGGAGGGCAGAGCGCGAGTGACCGAGGCGATTTTGCTTTTGTCTTTCCTTCTTTCGATCTCCAGCTTTGGCTTCGCCGTCTTGGCTCAATCCACTGGAAACCCCCTTATCACTGCCTGGGCCATCTCTGCCCCAGTGCTGGGAATAGCGCTGGTCATCGTCGAACTCCGGCGAATGCGATCGGAGAACCGCGCGACCCGCCTGCCGGCGGAGAGTAATGGAGCCAGCGAGTCAACTGTTCCCTGCTTCACCCCATGACGATCACCGGCTGAAACAGCGTGCCGGCGATGCGTTTGGCAATACCCACCAGGTCGCGCTGGCCGGCGAAGACTTTGACCAGTGCTGCGCGGGAGAACTCAGGCAGGTTGGCCTGCGCGCCATTGCGGAGACGGCCGAGGGTGTGAGCATCGCCGGTGACGGAGGGCATCTCCGGCAGCAGGTCGCGCGGGTGGATGCACAACGCTTCAAGCGCATCGGCGTTGCCGGCCAGCGCTTCGAGCTCGGCGAACGTGTGCGCATCGGCCAGCGAGAAGGCTCCGGCGCGCGTTCGCCGCAGAGCGCTCAGGTGCGCGCCGCAGCCCAGGTCCTGGCCGAGCTCGTGGGCCACCGAGCGCACGTAGCCGCCGGCGCTGACGCTGATTTCAAATGCAGCCTCGGCGTCGTCGAGGCCGGTGATGTCGAAGGTCGCAATGACCACGCGCGCGGTCTTCAGTTCCACTGGCTTACCCTCGCGGGCCAGCTTGTAGGCGGGGGTTCCCGCAATCTTTTTAGCGGAGTAAGGCGGCGGCATTTGCTGCATCTCGCCGTGGAAGCGGGCGGCGGCCGCGCGGATTTTCTCCAATGTGAGTGACTCGGAGACCGCTTCAAAGCAGTCGGGCGCGGCCGGTTGGCCTTCGGCGTCGTAGGTGTCGGTTGCAAAGCCGAAGCGGATTCGCCCGGTGTAGGTCTTTTCCGCGGACGAGAAATATTGGGCCAGGCGGGTATACTTGCCCAGCAGCAGCGGCAGGACGCCGGTGGCCATGGGATCCAGAGTGCCCAGGTGGCCAATGGATTTTTCGCCGGTGATGCGGCGCAGTTTGCCCACCACGTCATGGCTGGTCATGCCACCCGGTTTGTCGACTACGAGGAGACCGTTCACTTATCTACTTTAGGGCATTAGAAATGGCCAGTCGCTCACTGTGCAGCAGGCTGGCGGACCAACGAGAGGAACTCGCTGCGGGTTTCCTTCTGCCGGAAGCAGCCGACCATGGCGCTGGTCACAGTGGAAGAGTTCTGCTTCTGAATGCCGCGCATCATCATGCACAGGTGGCGGGCCTCGATGACCACGCCCACACCCTGCGGAGCGATGGCTTCTTCGATGGAATCGGCGATCTGGCGGGTGAGCCGTTCCTGCACCTGCAACCTGCGCGCAAACACTTCAACTAAGCGCGGTATCTTGCTGAGACCAATCACTTTGCCGTTCGGAATATAGGCCACGTGGACGCGACCGAAGAACGGCAGCATGTGGTGCTCGCAGAGCGAAAACATCTCAATGTCCTTGACGATCACCATCTCGTCGTAGTCGACATCGAAGAGCGCGCCGCGCAGAATCTTGGTCGGGTCTTCCTGGTAGCCCTTGGTCAAAAAGGCCATCGACTTCTCGACACGGGTGGGCGTCGCGAGCAGGCCGTCGCGGTTGGGGTCTTCGCCCAGGCGGCTGAGAATCTCGCGATACATCTCTGCGGTCGAGTGGCCGCTGAGCCCTTCTTCGATCTCCAAAACCCCGCGAGCGGGCTTGCTGACTGCCATTGGCTGCGCCATGTTCTTTTCCCCTGTTCTATGAGCGGCCCGAATCACTCGCCCGCGTACTCAAAGAAGTTGTTTTCCGTCTCTTCCACCCGAACCTGTTCCAACTTCGCCGGCTGAACCGTTCCATCCAGAAGCAAAAACACCGCCTTACAGAGATTCTCCGTGGTCGGCGCATGATTCACAAAGAGCGGATCGAGGTTGAGGTTGGCGTGGTCAAAGCGATCGACCACTCGTTCCAGTACCACGGAATCGAGATCGGCCAGGTTGATGACCATGCCTGTCTCCGCATCGACCGCGCCGCCGACCAGCACTTCGACCACGTAATTGTGCCCGTGGCCGTGGGGGTTGTTGCACTTGCCGTAGGCTGCGCGATTCTCCGCGGCGGTGAGCGCATCGCTGTGCAGCCGATGGCTGGCGCTCAGCGGATAGCGACGGCCGAAGTAGGCCTTGCCGGCGGTTGCGCTCACTGCCCACCTCGATATTCGGCAAAGATCTCGGGCGTCTCATAGACGCGGACGCGGCTCAGATGCGCTCCGCCGGCCCCGGAGACGACCGGCGCCAGCCGCTTCCAGGCGGCAATGGCGATGTTTTCCGTGGTGGGGACTGCCTTGCCTGCGGCGAACTCCGGCGCTTCCAGATTCAGATGGCGGTGATCCCAGGCCTCCAGAACTTCGCGCTCGATGACGTCTTTGAGCCACTTGAGGTCAACGACGAAGCCGGTGACGGGATTCGGCTCGCCGGCTACCGTAACCTCAAGCGTGTAGTTGTGCCCGTGGCCGCTGCGGCGCGCGCACTTGCCGAAGATTTGCTCGTTCTTTTCCTGGCTCCAGGCGTCGTTCCAGTAGTAGTGCGAAGCTGAAAAGGTAGCCCGCCGCGTCAAGAAAACCATTGTGACCTCAGAGAATCAGATGCTTGATAGGGCGTCAAGGCTTCAACCGGCGTACTCGCGCCCCTTCCAGCTTACGCGCTTGAAGACGCGATGCTGAAACCAGCTCTTGTAAAGCAGCGCGACGAACAACGGCAAGCCGAGCGGGGTCAGGGCGCAATCGACAAAGGGAAAGTTCGACTTGGCGGCACGGGCATAGAAGCGGACCACGGTTCGCAGCCAAAGCAGTGCCAGCACCCAGCCCGCACCCAGCCACTGGAGCGAGTGGGCTCCGAGACGGGCGCTCCACAGTTCGACGGCCAGCACGGGTAGGCCGAAGAGCAGCAGAAAGTCGAGCGCGCGCCAGGCGGCAAGCGCCAGCGCATTATTGAACAGCAGGGCAAGATTCTTGGTCCAGCCTTCGACCATGGCCGCCGTGGTGCGGTACATGCGGGTGGAGACGGCGTCCTCGGCGTAGCGGAAGCGCAGGCCCACCTTGCGCCGCTTGGCCAGAAAGGCCAGCTCCACGTCTTCCAGCACCTTGTCGGCAACCGAGCCGTGGCCGCCCAGGCGGCGGTAGGCCTCGCGCTCCACCAGCAGAAACTGCCCGTTGGCGGCGGCGATCCGCTGGTTGGGGTCTGACACCTTGGCCGGCGGATAGCTGAGCGCCAACTCGCAAAATACCAGCGGCATGAGCGCGCGCTGCGCCAGGCCGTTGACGATCTGCCGCGGCGAGTAGCTGAGCACGCCGGCCTTGTGGCGCGTGGCCTCGTGAATTGCGCGGCGCAGGTTGCCGGGCTCGTGAACAGTGTCGGCGTCGGTGAACAGCAGCCAGCGGCCGCGCGCTTTTTTGGCTGCCGTCCAAACCGCATTGTTCTTCCCCGTCCAGCCCAGCTCGAGCTTGCGGGCCGGGAGCACGGTGACGCCGGCAAAGCTGCGGGCAATCTGGGCCGTCTTGTCGCTGGAGTGGTCGTCGACCACGATCAGCTCCCAGTCGCGCCCGAGGGTGAAGATATCCTCCGACTGCGCGACGAGCGACTCCAGGCAGGCACCCAGGCTGGCCTCCTCATTGCGGGCCGGGATGATCACGGTCAGCTCGATCAGCGGGTCAGGCTCGGGCTTGTCATAGACGGCGCCCAGGCGCGCGGGCACGGCCAGGGGCTGGCCCGGCGTGTCAGAAAGGCCAAGCACCGGCGTGTAGGCGCCCGGCACGGAACCATCGTTTTCTTCCCGCACATCCTTTCCCATGACGAATCGCCCTTTCGCTCCGTATTATAGAAGTGTGCGGTACTCACGTTTAGCTCTCGCTCTGCTCTGCCTGCCGCTGATCGCGGTCTCGGCCTGCGACCGCGGCGCCCGCCCTGGGTTGACGGGCGAGGTTGCCCCGGACTTCACCGTCTCCGACGGAAGCAACACCATCCACCTGGCCGACTACCGCGGCAAGGTAGTGCTGCTCAACTTCTGGGCCACCTGGTGCGCACCCTGCATCCGCGAGATGCCCGGCCTGCAGCAGTTGCATCGCGATCAGCCCGGCCTGGCCATCCTTGCCGTCAGCATTGATGAGGATGCCGACGAGTACAAGCGATTCCTCAGCGAGCGCCACGTCGATCTGATCACCGTGCGCGACCCGACCGAGTCAGCAGCGAAGCTCTACCACACGGACGGCTGGCCGGAGACCTACATCATCGACCGCAAGGGCGTGATCCGCCGCAAATTTGTGGGCGACCCGGACTGGTCCACCCCGGAGATTCGCTCCTACCTGCAAGGGCTGTAGGCTGCGCGGCCCCTGATTTGCAAGGTTTTTGACCGATCCATCGCAGGGAGCGGCTTGGTATGATTCTCGAATGACGACTGTGGAGATTCTCTACTCGTACACGACGCCGCCCACTGAAACGGCGGTTCTGGCCTTGGCCGGCGCCAAAGACGTCTACGGCATCCGCAAGCTCACCTTCGACCACGCCGAGCGCACGCTGCGCGTTGAGTACGACGCGACCCGCCTGACCGCAGCTGCGGTGACCAAGCTGGTCCGCGAGACCGGCCTGGAGATTGCCGCCGAGCTGTCGCTGACTCCACCCCAGCCCGAGCCGGAGCCAGCACCGGCCGCCTGAAACCACGTTTTTATCGCCGGAGAAACGCCGCCGCGCCGCATGGCCTGGAGAAGAGCCACGGACCGCAATCGGCAATTGCGCGCGCCTCAGAATCCTGATAATCTGTGTATGGTTTCAGTCGGAAACCGCCTTGTGTGCGCCCGTAGCTCAGCTGGATAGAGTATTTGGCTACGAACCAAAGGGTCGGGAGTTCGAATCTCTCCGGGCGCACCATAAAATCAATAACTTAGCGGTAACTCTGCAGAAGCCGAATCCCACATGTCAGCAACGGGCCTGCCACCAAGCGGGCAGCCTCGATTTGTCAGTACGCGCCGGAGATACCCGAAGTTGGCGCTTATTCGCGCCCTGTCCTGCGACCAAGCAGAAATCCAATTGCCAGGCCAGCTGTCGCCGAAAGAAGAATCGATCTGATCGGGCTGCGCTTTACCTGCCGGGCCGTATCGTCAATGAAATCATCCACTGCGTCACGCCCTTCTTTGACTGCTTTCTTCGCCGTGCTCATGCCATCCTGAACACTGTCTGCGACACTCGATGTGAACTCCGAAGCCCTGCGGAAGGTCTCGCCCACATTGCCTGCCTGCTCCACAAGGGTTTTCGCCACTTTGTCTACCACTGATTTTTCCATCTGGTTTTCTCCTGTACAAATCCGATGCGGCGATGCGCCGAGAGGCTGCCCCGGACTCTGATGAATAACGGCATAGTTCTTATTTCGATACCCTGGCTGTCACATGTTCTTCCGGCCTGCCGGCCGCCTTTGCGCCGAAAGCGAGGACGCCTCCGGTGCTCAGAAGCGATAATCCGGCTTCAGCTCACACAGGTAAACCACAGCCTTCTGCTCCTTGCTTGTGGGTCTGGAACTGCAGTTGGCCCAGCTCAGATAGAGCTCCGGCCCGAGCGGAAAAACCATGGGTGTGCCGTCGATTTCGGCCTCGATGCTGACTCCCTCCTGCGTGAGCGGCACGGTGAAGTTGAGCGCCCGGCCAAAGATCGCGGGATACGACTCGCGCACGCTGGAACTGAGGGCGGTGCGAAAGACCTCGGCCTCGACGAGAAAGGTCGCCGTATTCGACCAGTCCAGTGCGGAGACGATGATGGTTCGCCCGCCGTCCGCGTAGCCGGTCGAGTCGAGGCGCGTGAAGGGACATGGCCCGGCGATGCAGGATGCGCGCACGTTCCGGAATTCGTCGCCGTTGCCTGCATCGAGCGACAAGGAACCGCGCGCAGCCTTCCAGGCGCCGTCGGGCGAACACGGCGTCTGACGATTGCAGGGCACGTTTCCCTGATTGACCACTTGAAATGTCCTCACCGCGCTGCCAATGTTCTCGTCCGCCTCGGAGTTCACGGTATAGCGCAAGCGAATGTTGGAGACGACCGATTGCGGCTTGTCGGAGTCCGCGCCGGATTGCTGAAGCGTGGGCTTCATGGCCGTGATGGTCAATTCCTTCCGGGCCAGGCGCAAGCCGGCGCGCATGTCCAGGCTGAGCGGCTGGTAGCCATCATGCCGAAAAGTGAGATTGACGATTCGGGCCGGCCACACGACTCCCGGTAGCCGGAGCTTGAAGTATCCCACGGCATCGGACTCGGTGCTGGCGCTGTTGACGCCGTCCGACGCGGTGACAACTGCGTCGGCGATCGGCAGCTGCTTGCGGGTATCGCTGTCGCTGCGGATCACCGTGCCCTCAATCGTCAGCGCGCCAGGGTTCCAGTGGTGGAGCCGCAGCATCGCCAGCGTGGCCCCGGCGGCCGCCATGGCGCCTGCCAGAACCCAGAGCCAGACCTTTCGCCTGTTCACGTCAGCCCCGCCCGTAAAGACACCGATCCCTGCACATACCATGGTTTGACGCGCATTCAGCCCAATATGCTGTCCGCAAGCCGTTCATCTCGATCAAGTTTCCTGCATCCAATCGATTGGCGATCAGAATCGGCAACTGGGCCGAAGGCACGCCTGGATGTGAGATTGAGGGATAAGTCAAACGAATGGTGGGGCCGCGCAATATGGGGTTCGAGTTGAAGCTGGGCACCGGGCATTCACGGCGACAGCTTTTGCGTCAATTCGCCAACCTTTCGCTGGGTCTGCCATTTTCGCAGTCGCTCGCCGTGCCTCTCATCGCGCAATCTGGCCATCAGGCCGGCAACGCGCGGCACCATGACCAGCCCGCCGAACCGCCCGCGCCAACCGCGCTCTCCGCCGACGATGACCAGCTGTTGAATGAGATTGAGCGCGGTTGCTTCCTGTTTTTCTGGGAGCAGACCAACCCGCCGACCGGGTTGACGAAAGATCGCTGCAACGTGCGCGCCAAGGACACCAGCACCGCGGCAAGCATCGCATCCACGGGCTTTGCGCTCAGTGCGGTCTGCATCGGCGAGAAGCGCGGCTTTGTCAGCCACGCGGATGCGCGCTTGCGCGTCATCCAGTGTCTGTCGTTTCTGTGGCACAAGCTCCCCACCCATCGCGGATTCTTCTACCACTTCGCCAATATCGATACCGGGGAACGCATGTGGGATTCAGAGGTCTCCTCCGTCGACACGGCGATTCTGCTTTGCGGCATCCTCACCTGCCGCGAGTACTTTCACGACCCGACCATCTCCGACCTGGCCCATGCCATCTTCGATCGCGTGGAGTGGACCTGGCTCTCGGAAGATACGACGCTCCTTTCGCATGGATGGACGCCCGAGCTCGGATTCATACCTTCGCGCTGGGACCTGTACAGCGAACTGATGATGATGTACCTGCTGGGGCTCGGATCTTCATCGCATCCGCTCAGCAGCGACGCGTGGTTTGCGTGGAAGCGAACCACGTTTGAATATGACGGGCTGCGCTATATTGGCTCATTTGCGCCGTTGTTCGTACACCAGTACTCGCAAGCCTGGTTTGACTTCCGCGGCAAGCGGGACCACTATGCGGATTACTTCCAGAATTCGGTCATCGCGACGGATGTGCATCGCCGTTTCTGCCTTGAGCTGAATGGACAATTCCTCGATTACACCAATGCACTGTGGGGAATTACGGCCTCAGACTCCGCGCGAGGGTACGTGGCCTGGGGCGGCCCGCCAGCCACGGGACCGATCGATGGAACCATTGTTCCCGCTGCGGCCGGCGGCTCCCTGCCATTTCTTCCCCAGGCCACCATGCGTGTGCTGCGCAACATTCACGATCACTTTCCGAATGCGTGGTGCCGCTATGGCTTTGTGGATGCGTTCAATCCGATGACAGGCTGGTATGACACCGACGTAATCGGCATCGACACCGGAATCACCATGCTGATGGCTGAGAATGCGCGCACCGGGTTTGTGTGGGAGACGTTCATGAAGAATCCCGAAGCCCAGCGCGGGATGGAAATGGCCGGCTTTAAACCCTACGACACCTCGACGGCATAGCAGTTCCTTCCGCGTCTGTCCGTGGAAATCTGCCGGCGGCGCAGCGCCAGACAGGCCCCCAGCCGTCGCCACGAAAGCGGGCTTATCGAAATCCGGAACCAACGCAGTCTTGCGAGCATGCATCTCAACCTCAAAGAAACAGGTCGCACACTCTGCCATGCGCCCCGTCGTCCCTCCATGGTGAACTTCCGGCTTTGAAGCCACCTGTGCGGCAGCCCCTGTTGAACCAGCCCCATTGCGAACGGAGCCTCCTCAACCATGACCGACGGGAAACAGGCCGGAGCGTCCAGCCAAACCCAACCCGGCCTGCACGATGGACCCGGCAACGCCTGGAGCGATCGGTTGCGCGCGCTCAAGAACATTCCTCCAGTGCTCTATTTCGTCTGGGAGTCCGGGCCCACGGTCGTCTTCTGGAACATCACCATCCGCGTCATCGTTGCATTCCTGCCTGTCGGTATCGGGATCGTCGGACGCTTCATCATTGACGGAGTCAATCGCCTTCGCGTGCACCAAGCCTTGCCGCAGCACTTCTGGTGGCTGGTGGGCGCGGAGATGGCGCTGGCTGTCGTGACCGGTGTTCTTTCGCGCGCCGTCGATTACTTTGACAACCTGCTCGCCGATCGCTACACCCATCACGTCAGCGTTGAAGTGATGCGCAAGGCGGCGTCACTCGACGTGACTGTCTACGAAGATCCGGTCTTCTACGACCGCCTGGAGCGCGCCCGCGTGCAGGCAACCGACCGCCTGGCAATGATTCAGCAGATGGGCCGGCTGATTCAGCAGACAGTGACGGCGATGGCCTTTTCCGCCGTGCTGATCCGCTACTCGCCTTTCCTGCTGCTGTTGCTGGTGGCCGGAATTTTGCCCGCATTTCTCGGCGAGAGCCACTTTGCTTTTTTGACCTACGCCAAGAACTTCAGACAGACTCCGGCGCGCCGGCAAATGGATTACCTGCGCCAGGTGGGCGGCAGCAAAGAAGCCGCAAAGGAACTGAAGCTCTTCAACCTGAGCGAGTACCTGACCAACCGCTTCACCGCGTATTCCAAGCAGATCTACGAGGAGAACGTCGCGCTGAATAGACGGCGACTGTTCTGGGGCGGGCTGCTCGCCCTTGTCGGACAACTCGGCTACTACGGCGCCTATGCGTTGAGCATTTACCGCACCATTCAGGGCCGGTACACCATTGGCGATCTCACCCTGATCACGACCGCGATCATGCAGGCCATGTCCAATATCCAGCAGGCGTTCTCGACTGCATCGGGAGTCGCCGATCAGGCGCTGTTCCTCACCGACCTGCTGGCGTTCTTTGAGATGAAGCCGAGCGTTGCGTCCAAAGAGAACGGCCTGCCTGCGCCCAGTCCCATGACTCGCGGCTTTGAGTTCCGCAACGTCTCCTTCGTTTATCCGGGCACCGATCGCCGCGTGCTCAGCAACTTCAGCTTCACACTTCAGCCTGGAGAACGCGTCGCGCTGATTGGGGAAAACGGGCAGGGAAAAACAACCGTCGTCAAACTGATCACGCGCCTCTACGATCCGAGCGAAGGGCAGATACTGCTCGATGGCGTTGACCTGCGTGAATACGACCTGGCCGATTTGCATGCCGAGATCGGAGTCATCTTTCAGGACTTCATGCGCTATGAAATGACAGCGCGGGAGAACATTGCAGTTGGCCGCGTTGAGGTCTCGCACACCGCGAACGAAATTGAGCACGCGGCAGAAAAGAGCCTGGCCGCAG
>Ga0302275_10006364_pt1 | contig 11192 bp, 5 predicted proteins | sample III_Bog_N2_2_FD_200229 | JGI IMG/M metagenome (GOLD analysis project Ga0302275, IMG submission 200229) | Peat permafrost microbial communities from Stordalen Mire near Abisko, Sweden - III_Bog_N2_2 | ecosystem: Environmental > Terrestrial > Soil > Wetlands > Peat | place: Sweden: Abisko... | reverse complement strand
CTCCCTGGTCTTGATTCCGTCCAGGCCAATCCCCATCGCCGGCGTCATCTGGCTGCGGAAGACATACGGGTCCGCCGAGTTGACGGCCGTTCCAAAGTAGGGAACCCACGGCGCAAGCCCGTAGCTCTGCATCTGCATGGCGTCGGGCTCGTAAGCAAAATCGCTGCGCCACAGCGGCACAGCCCGGCGCAGCGTTTCCAGATCGTCGCGCCGTCCCCCGCTGGCACAAGTGTCGATCAGCAGATGCGGAAACCGCTTGTGCAGTTCGTCGAAGTACGCCAGGTAGCCTTCCACGTGTTCGATCTCGGTAATCCCCACGCGATCCGGCGTGTCGTTCGATTGCCACAGCTTCAGTGGCTCAAAGTTGAAGTCCTGCCGGTAGGTGTCGATTCCCTCGCTCTCAATCAGTTGGCTTACGTGGGCCACCAGCCAGTGCCACGCCTCCGGATTGCCCAGAAACAGAAGTTGATCTTTTCCCTTGGGGCCGATCAGCCATTCCGGATGATTCTTTTCAAGCCAGGAGCCCTGCGTCACGCGTTCCGGCTCAAACCACACAATCACCTTGCGGCCGTGCGCGTGCACCACGTCGGAAATCGCGCGCAGCCCCAGCGGAAACCGCGTCGTATCCGGCTCCCACGTCCCGGTCTTCCACCAGCCTTCGGTCAGCGGATACCATCCTGCATCCATCCACCAGTAGTCGATGGGGAGTCCCTCGTCCAGAATGTGCAAAAATGCTTCCTTCTGGTTGGCTTCGTTGGCCCATTGCATCTCCACCGTTGCTCGGCTGCTTCCGCTGGCCAACTGCGGCGGTGGCAGCTTGCCGCCGTTCCGCGGCAGGTTGTGCTCCACCATCCAGCGCCGCCACGTGATCTGGCCGTCCAGCCAGTCGCCCGTCCAGAATTGCAGCACCGCCAGCGGCGTCCGCACCTCTTCTCCCGGCGCCAGCCAGAAATGTGTCTGCTGCTGGCCTCCCGCGATGCGCACTCCGTTGGCCGCGTCGCCTGCCATCTGCAGCGCCCACTGCCCCGGCCAGCCCAGCACGGCAATCAGACCGCGGTCCCGCCAAGCCACGTTAAAGTACGGCATATCGCCATCGGTCGGCCGGCCGCCGCGCGAGGCGAACTGTTGCACCGCTGCGGGCGGCAATGCCGTTTCAAACGGACGAAAATCCGTGGGCTGCGCGTTGCTCCCTTCGGAGTGATGCACCACCGGAACCGCGTCCTCCTCGCCCGCAAAGTGCGCGTCCAACGCCTGAATCTTCTCCAGGATTGGAGTCCGCGCCACCCCGCCATTCTTGAAATAAACGGTCCACTCCACCGTGGGGAAATCGTTGTAAGCCACGCCCACGCAGCGCACCACAAGCTGCGTCGATGGATCTGTGTACGTCACCGTATAGCGGGTGCGCTGCGCGTCCAGCCGGCGCGTGCTGCGCTTCACTTCCCACGTCTTCAGCAGCTCCGCCGAGCTCTCTCCGCCGTACACAAACGAGAATGGAACCTCGCTGGTGTACGTCGCCGCCGGCATGCCCATGCGTAGCTTGTCCAGCCACACAACCGAGCCGTCCTCCATCGTGACCCTGGCGTCGCCCCAGTCCGCCTGGTCCCAGTCCTTCTGATACACCGGGGTGCGCTCGCCCCCGACCGGGGTCAGCCGCAGGGTAAACTCGCGCGCCCCGCGCAGCAGCGCCCTCACTTCCACTCCCTGCATCCCCTCGTGCATCACCGGCGAACGGAACACTTCGCTTCCCGCTGCCGTCACGGAAGCAACAACGCTGCCGCGCCCGGTATTCGAGTAATAGCCGACATCGTTGCTGTCCTCGCCCACAACCGCCTCGAACGAGCGCGCCGCCGCGGGCAGCACCACGCGAATCTCGCCGGTGTACCGCATCGCCAAACCGCGGTCGAAGCTGCGGCTGGCAATCAGCAGCGCATGACCCTGGATGGAGTTGCGCAGCACCGTCCTGCCCTTGCGGTCCAGATGCGGCAGCATGTAAGGCTCCGCGGCCGCTGCCACGGGCACGCCCAGAAACTTTGCCGAGACCCACTTCTGCATCTCAGCCTGTGATTTAGCGTCCTGCGCCTCGGCACGCGGGCAAAGCGCTGCGCTCACCGCCAAACTCAGCAGCAGAAAAGCAAAAATCGGTGAGGAGAGAATGAAAGAACCGTCATGCCGTAGAAATTGAAATTTGCCGGACAGAAAACGCCGTTGGGCCACAGGAGTGCCCTCCTTGCAGAAGACTTTTTGAGTCGTGATGACGCTATCGGGGGAGGCTCAGGTTGTCAAGAAAAATGGACTTGCGCCGCGCGCGCTCAGCCGTTCAGCGCCGCCTGCCCGTCCAGTTGCATCATCAGATCTTCCCACTCGGCGGTGAGCGCGGCCAGTTGTTCGCGCAGCTCCTCGGCCAGCGTGCTAAGCCGCTGTGTCTCCGGGGCACTGACGTACACACCCAACTGCTCCTCGGTGTGCGCAATGGCAGCCTCAATGCGCGGCGTTTCTTCTTCAAGAAACGCGCAGCGCTCCTCCATCTGTTTCTGCTTGATGGGATTCAGCCGCCGTGTACGGTCTTTGGGGCCTGCGTCGCCGTTCGCCTCATCCGTGCTCTCGTTCGCGGCCGTCGCGGCAGTTTCCGGCTGCCTGTCCTTTGCCGCAGCCTCCGGCGCAGCCGCGCCCGCTGCCAGCGCCTCCTTGCGGCGCAGATAGTCTTCGTAGTTGCCCTCGTGGCTGGTCACCATTCCGCCTTCCACTTCAAGCACGCGCGTAGCCAGCCGGTCAATGAAGTCGCGGTCGTGCGAGACAAAGACCACCGTTCCTGAAAAAGCCGCCAATGCGCCCAGCAGCACGTCTTTCGCGCGCATGTCCAGGTGGTTGGTCGGCTCGTCCAGCAGCAGAAAATTCGACGGCGACACCAGAATCCTGGCCAGCGCGTAGCGGTTGCGCTCGCCGCCGCTCAGCACGCCCAGCGTTTTGAACACGTCGTCTCCGCTGAACAGGAAACACCCCAGCAGAGAGCGCAGCGCCTGTTCGGGAACCTTCAGCGCGGCGCCGCTGATGTCGTCCAGCATCCGCGCGTCACCGTCCAGCACCTTGTACTGGTCCTGCGCAAAATACTCGCTCACCACGTTGTGGCCCATCCGCACCGTGCCCGCCGTGGGCGCTTCGGCGCCGGTCAGCAGCTTGATCAGCGTCGACTTGCCCGCGCCGTTCACGCCCACCAGCGCCACGCGGTCGCCGCGCTCAATGGTGAAGTTGGCGCCGCTGAAAACCTGCTTGGGGCCATAACTCTTCGCCAGCCCCTCGGCCTCCACCACCGTCCGTCCCGAGGGCGGCGGCTGGGGAAACTTGAAGTGAATCACCGCCTCTTCTTCGGGAATCTCGATGCGCTCGATCTTTTCCAGTTCCTTGATGCGCGACTGCACCTGCTTGGCCTTGGTGGCCTGGGCGCGGAAGCGGTTGATGAACGCCTCCAGATGTTCAATCTGTAGCCGCTGGTTGCGGTATGCCGACTGCAATTGCGTCCGCCGCTCGTCCTTTTGACTTAGATACTTGGTGTAATTGCCCTGGTAGATATTCAGCCGCTTGTTCCATATCTCCACCGTTCGGTCGATCGTCACATCCAGAAAATAGCGGTCGTGGGAGATAAGTATGTAACCGAAGGGATAGGTGCGCAGGTAGTCTTCCAGCCAGTTGCGCGTTTCCAGGTCCAGATGATTGGTCGGCTCGTCCAGCAGCAGCAGGTTAGGCTTGGCCAGCAGCAGCTTGGCCAGCGCAATGCGCATCTGCCAGCCGCCGCTGAACTCGTCGGTCAGCCGTCCCCAATCCTCCTTGCCGAAACCCAGCCCGGTCAGCACGCCGCCCACCTGCGCGTCCAGCGCGTAGCCGTCCAGAGCGTGAAAGCGCTCCTGCAGCGTCGAGTAGCGCTCCGCCGTGGCCTCGTACTCCGGCCCGGCATGTTCCAGCACGGCCAGTTGCCCGCCCAGCCGCTCAATCTCCCGCTCCATATCGCGCAGTTCGTCAAAGACCGTCAGGCACTCCTCAAAAACCGTGCGCCCGGTCAGCCGCAATCCCTCCTGCGGCAGGTAGCCGATGCTCATCCCGCGGGTCTGCTGCACCTGGCCGTAGTCCAGTTGCTCCAGCCCCGCCAGCACCTTCATGATGGTGGACTTGCCGGTGCCGTTGGCGCCCACCAGCGCAGTTTTTTCCCGCGCCCGGATCAGCCAGTTGGCCTCCATGAACAGCACCCGCGGTCCAAACCGCTTGCCGGCATTTTGCAGTGAGAGCATCTCTTCCCATTTTCGCAGAGAGCCCCGGAACTTCCTCTTTCCCGCACCGCCCAGCCGCTGTCTTCCCGCCCTCTCGCCGGCGTGACGGCTGCCCAGCGCCTGTGTCACACTGAAAAAGCACCCGTCCTCCGCCGTCAAACCATGTTTCACGGCGCAACGGAGTTCGCTTGGCGTGCGCAGGATTGCTCCTCCATGATTCCTGCGCCAGCGAACGCACCACCAGCGGGCCTGTAGCTCAACGGTTAGAGCAGGGGACTCATAATCCCTTGGTTCGGGGTTCGAATCCCTGCAGGCCCACCAGATTCAAATACATATTCTGAATTATTGATGCGGCCGTATTGCCTCGCTTCATTCGGATGTTTTCACCGTTTTGCGTTGCCCTGCAGAACCCGCTGCAATTCCCGCAGGCCGTGCGCCCCACTGCGCATCGCAGTCCGTCAACCGAAAGGCGGCGCGTAGTAAAATTGACTTATAGCAGTTTCAGAAATGGTATAGAGCGAAGCCAGGAAGTTCAGTCGGCGCGACTATCAGGGAGCGACGACCCTCTAACACCTTTGGCGATTCTACTTTATTCCTGAAACTGCTCTAGGTTCCCACTCTCAACTTTCTACAGACTGCGGAATTCCTTCCTATCGCCGCCGGCTTCAAAGGAGTCTGAATGCTCTTCCTTCTGGATACTGCCAATGTCAAAGAGATTGCAAGGTGCTTCGACCTTTTTCCGGTTGCCGGCGTCACCACCAATCCAACGCTGATTGCCCAGGAGAAGCGCCCGTTCTACAACATTCTTACGGACATTCGCGCAGTGATCGGTGAAGCATCCATGCTCCACGTCCAGGTTGTGGGCAGCGACGCCGAGACCATGGTGGCAGAAGCGCATCAGTTGCGCGACCGCTTTGGCGCCGACATTTTTCCCAAAATTCCGGTCACGCCGCAAGGACTGAAGGCCATCCGCATTCTGGCCGCTTCTGGTTTCCATGTCACCGCGACGGCGATTGGCGCGCCCCTGCAGGCTCTGCTAGCGGCCAGGGCGGGAGCCAGTTTTACCGCGCCCTATGTCAATCGGCTGGACAACATTGGCGGCGATGGCGTGGGCGTGGTGGCCAACATTGTTAGGTTGTTCTCGGCATACGGGCTTTCAACCAAACTCCTGACCGCCTCGTTCAAGAACGTGCAACAGGTGCTGGACGTGGCACTCGCCGGTGCGCACTCGGCAACCATGGCGCCCGAGCTGCTGGATCTGATCATCCAGCATCCACTCACCGATTCAGGAATTGCCGGTTTCAATGCGGATTGGGCTGAAGCGTATGGAGCCGGCGTGACGACTCTCGACCTCGCCTCGCGCTAGGGATGTCCGCCACACAGATCGTTGTTTATGCTTTGAAAGGGCACGACTTCAGTCGTGCCGTAAACGGTATAAGATGAGCTGGGCTTTAGCCCCTGAGGGAAGTCTCTTCTACGAGTTCATCCCATTTGTGGACATCGGTAAATGATCCAATTTGACCTGGCCTCGCGCTGCTTCTCTGACCGCGCGATTTTGTGCGCTGCGATCAGCGTTGCGTTACACATATTCCGTTCTGCGGATAATCTCATCCTGCAGATCGCGGTCTAACTCCACAAAATATGCGCTGTAACCCGCCACCCGCACCACCAGGCTGCGATACTCGGCCGGATTCAACTGCGCTTCCCGCAGCGTCTGCGCTGAGACCACGTTGAACTGCACATGCGGAACGTGCAGGCTGCTGAACCCGCGCAGCAGCGATACGAAATTCGCCAGGGCGCGCTCACCTTCAAAAAACGACGGCAGAAACTTCATGTTGAGCAGCGTCCCATTGGATGCGAGCTCGAGGTTCGCCTTGCTCACCGAATTGAGCACGGACGTGGGCCCTTTCAGGTCCTGGCCGGCGCTTGGCGAAAGGCCGCCATCGGCAAGTGGTTCGCCCACGCGCCGCCCATCCGGCATAGCGCCTACATTGGCTCCCATGGGCACATGTGCAGACACGGTGTAAAACCCCGGCAGGTACGTTCCTCCGCGAATCGTAGGATTGGCGCCCACCAGTTCGCTGTAACGGTTGGCCCACTGGCGCGCAAAGCCGTCTACACGTTCGTCGTCGTTCCCGTACTTCGGAACGCCGTTGATCAGCCGCTGGCGCAAAATCTCATGGCCCGCAAAATTTCCGCGCAGCGCGTCAAGCAATTCCTGTCCGTTCAACCAGTGCGCGTTGAAGACAGCCTGCTCGACGGCGGCCAGGCTATCGGCCACGTTTGCCACCTGCACGCCCTGCACTCCGGAGAAGTTGTAATGCGCTCCGCCAGCCGTCACGTCCACGCCGCGGGCAACGCAATCCTCAATCACCAGCGACAAAAAGGGCGAGGGCAGCACCTCCGCGTGAATGCCGTCCACAATATTGCAGCCTGCCACCATGAGCCGGATGAAGTGCTCCGTCTGCTGTCCGTAGTAGGACTGCAGCTGCTCGAACGATGTCATTTCATTCAGCGGCGGCGTGCGCAAGCCAAGCTGCACGCCGGTTTGCGGGTGCGCCCCTCCGAACAAAGTCAGTTCCAATACCCTGACCATGTTGAACATGGCGGCGTCGCTCCAGCCCAAAGCCTTGCCCGGCGTCGACAACTCCACGCAGCCCACCACGGCGTAGTTCATCGCGTCTTCCGGCGCAATGCCCCGCTGCATCTGGCCGGGGATAATGACTTCGTCGTTGAAAACCTGCGGCATGCCGCTGCCCCGGCTGATGACGAATGCCGCCGTCTCCAGAAAATCCTGCGGGCTGTTCTTGTGGATGCGTATGGAAAGATTCGGCTGCGTCATGCACAGGTCCGCCTGCGCACGCAGGCACATGAAGCTCAACACGTTTGTCGCGTCGCGTCCATCGGCGGTTTGTCCACCGGTGGTGATGTTGAAGCCGATAGGAAATCCCGCAAAGTAGCGTGCGCTCGTACTGCTCCGCAGCAGCACAATCTCATTGCACTTCAGCCACAGGGATTCAAGCAGTTCCTGCGCCTCCTCCAGAGTCAGCGCGCCGGATTCCAAATCACCTTCGAGATAGGGAAGCAGGTACTGGTCCAGCCGTCCCAGCGAAAAGCTGCTGGCATTCGATTCAATCTGCAACAGCACCAGGAGAAACCAGATGGCTTGCAGGGCTTCGCGGAAATCGCGTGCGGGATTTTCCGCAAGCCAATGGCAGGCGCTCGCAATTCCGGCAAGCTCGTTTTGCCAGTCGCGGTTCGGCTCCGCTTTCAGTTGCTCATCGGCCATGCGTGCATAACGCGCAATGAACTCACTGGCCGCGTCGAGCGCCATCCTGGCTGAATCGTAGAAGACCGCGTCGGCGTGCGGATTGGCTTGTTGCGCCGCGCGCACCTTGGCGCGCAGCCCGCAGATTCCCAGCCGCAGCCAGCCGGGCACGTCCGGCAAAATGTGGCCCTGCGCGTGGTCGGTCTGGTTCAGATTGAAAGCCTTGCCGCGAACGGCGGCCTTGATCTCATCGCTCAGCCGCGCCGCAACGGTGTCCTCCAAAGTGTGGCCGCGCCAGTATGGAAAAATCTCTTCGCGCAGTTCCTTGATCTGCCCGGCGGAGATGTTGAAGGGATCCTGCGGCCGCGTGGGCAGAACGTCCAACTCCCCGTCAATCCAGTTCACCGCGCCCTCCGGTGCAATGACTCCCATGCGCGGCAGCAGCGACCGGTTGCCCACAATCACCTCGTCCGGATGAATATCGATCGGCATGTTTCTCACCAGGTGCAGCAGCATCGCGGCTCGCCTCAAAGGCATGGGCTGGCCTTCAGTTTGGCGGTACGCCTCGGTCGCCAGCCGGGCACGGACCACGTCGATCTCACGCGCGTTTTCTACCAGGCGTGTGCGGATGCGGTTGTGGCGTTCGCTCGCCGCGGCCGGCTTCCATTCTTCCGGTGGAAAAGCCTGGGCAGGATGCGATTTGAGATCGATCAGAGTGGTGTTCATCAGCTTCCTATCGAAACTTCCAGTTCTTCTGCTTCCAGAATCTGCGTTAATTCCCTCACCCGTTCCTGGCTGAGAGTGTCTTCGCTGTCCATGGTGTAAGGCCGTCCGAGAGATGCATACTTAGCCTTGCCAAGCGAGTGATAAGGCAACAGGCTTATGCGTTTTTCCAGGCCCGGCAGCCCGGCCACAAAGCGCGCAATGGCCTGCAAACTTTCGCTGTCGGCATTGAAGCCCGGAATCAACGGAACACGCACGGTGACCGGGACGTTGATCTGCGCCATGTGCCTCAGGTTGGAGAGAATCACTTCGTTGTCAATGCCGGTCCATTGACGATGAACCTCCGGATCCATATGCTTCAGGTCGAACAGAACCACGTCCAGGTGCGGCAGCAGCCGTTCAAAGACTTTCCAGCGAGTGTGGCCGCAGGTCTCCATGGCTGTCGAGAGACCTTCTCTCCTGGCCAAACGCAACAGCGCCTCGGCAAACATGGGTTGAGCCGTCGGCTCGCCGCCCGTCAGCGTCATGCCGCCGCCACCGGTATAGAAGGGCTGATCGCGCAGTACCTCGCTCACAACGTCGCCCGCTGTGCGCCGCGTGCCGAGCCAGCGAAGAGCGCCGCCGGGACAAACCTCCGTCCGCGGACCAAATTTATCTTTCTCCGATTGCGTCACGGCGCCATGCGCCCAGCCATCCGCGCAAACATCCCCAAACTGGCCGCAGCGGATGCATTGCTGCGTAGACAATGCCAGCTCGGGCTGAAAGCGATGCGACTCCGGATTGCAACACCAGGCGCAGCGCAGCGGGCACCCCTTGAAGAAAACATTCGTTCGAATGCCGGGACCATCATGAACTGAAAAATGCTGCACGTTGAAGACAACGCCCTCAACGTCTTCCAGGCGTCCCTCCTCGGACCGTTCTTCCTTTGGAGAATCTGCTTGGGATTCCACGCTCACAACTCCACTCTTGCGATTGGCCTCTGCCAGCGCGTGGCGCGCCATCCAGCCGCAGCCCAGCAGGTGGCCGTCCTCTCCGATTTCGGTAGCCACAATCCGCACGCCGCAGCCCACGGAGCGATAGCAATGTCTCGGCACCGCGCGGCGGGCCGGCTCAAGCAGCAGGTCGCCGGCCTTCACCACGCTGCCCCCCACCACAAACAAATCCACATCCAGCACCATCGCCAGCGTAGCCACGGCCGCGCCCAGCGCGCTGCCGGCCTCTTCCATCACCTGCCTCGCAAGCTCATCGCCTGCCAGGGCAAGATCGACAACATCCACCGCGGATATCTCTGCCGCATTGGCGGCAGTGCCGGAGTGCGCAGCCTGGATTTTCTTCTGATAGCGGCGCGCCAGCCACGGACCGGCAATAAAAGTCTCCACACATCCGCGCGAGCCGCAGGAGCAGAGTTCGCCATTGCGGTCCAGCGGCACATGCCCAATCTCGCCGGCCGTGTTGTTCTGTCCACGCAGCATCTTCCCGTTCAGAATCGTGGCGGAGCCCACGCCCGTTCCGGTGATGACATACGTCATGCTCCGCTCGCCACGCCCCGCGCCGTAGTAGAACTCGCCCAGGCAGGCGGCCTTGGCATCGTGGTCGATCTCGACCGGAATGCCGAGCCGCGTTGAAAGCATCTGCTGGAACGGCGCATAATGTAGCCCGCCCAGGTTTGGCGGATCCAGCAAGGTGCCAGCGGCGTTATCCACGGGCCCCGGACTGCACAGCCCCAAAGCCGCGATGCGCGCGCCCTCCGGCCGGTTGGCAGACAACGCTTCGACCTCTTTGGCAATGCGCTCCACTACGCTTTCCGGCCCCAGCGCGGGATTGGTAGGAATGCGCACTCGCGCGGTCACGCGGTTCTCCGGGCTTATCAATCCAACTTCAATCTTGGTCCCGCCCAGATCGACGCCAATCACCCAATCGTCATTCATCGCTCTCCCCAAAGGCCTTTCCGGCAAGTACCACGTTGCATGCGGAAGGGGAAATTTCCGCATGGCCCAGCCGCACCAGTTCCGCGGCGGTCTGCTGGTCAGTGCACAAAACATTCAGCACGCCCGAACGCAACGCTCCCAGAATGGCCCTGACCTTGGCCGGTCCCGCGGCAACGGCAATGGTATTGGGAATGCGCCGCAGCTCATCCAGCGTTAGGCTGATCACGCATTGGTTCAGCGTGCAAGGATGCAATGCGCCGGACGCCTCAATAAACTGCCCGCCAATATCCCCAACTGCGCCCTCGGCCTCAAGCTGCCGCAACTGATCGGCGGTGATGAGTTCAGCCTCAATGTAGTGAGTGGTCTCAGGGCTGATGCCGCCAATTCCTACCAGCGCGATATTTGCAGTCCGAGCCACGCGCAGGGTCCGCTCAATGGCCGGCTGCCCGCGCAGCAGCGCCGCCGCCGCCGGACTGTTGACGATCAGCGGCGAGGAGAGCAGCAGAATCTGCCCGCCCAGCTTGTGGGCCAGTTGGCGCGCCAGCGCGGCGCTGTCCAATTCGGGAATGGCGAAGGGAATGCTGCCCATGGCCTGGGCCACGTTGACGCGTACGCTCTTGCCCGCATGGAAAGCGTTGATCACCTCGTAAGACGATCGCCCCAGGCACACGGCCAGGGTCATCCCATCCTGCAGAATCGTCGCCAGGTAACGCGCCGCCATCTGACCCAGCCGCCGCAGTCCGAGCCCATTGCCGCTGCGGGCAAAATCCTGCGGCGCGGATTTCAACACCAGCGCTCTGTCCAGCCGGAACGTCCGGCACAGCGCTTCTTCCAGACCCCCATCTCGATCCATGGGCCAGTTGATCGTGATCTGCACCACCTGCTCTTCCTTTGCCTTCTTCAGCAGCCGGTACACCTTCACGCGCGACAAGCCCATCCGCTCGCCAATTTCAGTTTGGCTCAGCTCCTGCTCGTAATAGAGCGAGGCAATTTCTGCCATCAGGTCGTGTTGGA
>Ga0302275_10006362_pt1 | contig 11195 bp, 8 predicted proteins | sample III_Bog_N2_2_FD_200229 | JGI IMG/M metagenome (GOLD analysis project Ga0302275, IMG submission 200229) | Peat permafrost microbial communities from Stordalen Mire near Abisko, Sweden - III_Bog_N2_2 | ecosystem: Environmental > Terrestrial > Soil > Wetlands > Peat | place: Sweden: Abisko... | reverse complement strand
GGGCGATTTAGGGTCATGGCGGAAGGGGTGGGATTCGAACCCACGGTAGGTTTAACCCTACGCTCGATTTCGAGTCGAGTGCCTTCAACCGGACTCAGCCACCCTTCCTTAAAACTAGCCTCTCATTCTAATTAAGATCGAGGGCAGGTCAAGATCACCTGCTTTGCAGATGATTGGTATTTACGATACTCTTGTGACGAAAGACAGTCCCTCAATTTCCGCGTCATGAAATGCCCTTTAATTTTCACTTTGTGTGCGCGTAAATTTTTGCGCGCCGCTCTTTTCACTTCCCTCTTTCTACTGCATCCACCGGCCTGGGCACAGAACGACCAGGGCAGTGACGTGGTCGGCAAAGTGACGGTCGGTTACCAGGGCTGGTTCTCCTGCGCTGGCGACGGATCCCCGGTGAATCAATGGGGGCACCAGAATCTCGAGATGTGGCCCGACATGCGGGAATATGCGAAAAGCTATCAGACCGACCAACCCAAGTTGGGCAATGGCCAGCCAGCCAGGATGTTTTCTTCCTATGACGACCAGGTGGTTAGGACCCATTTCAAATGGATGGCGCAAAGTGGCATCGATTGCGCCGCCCTGCAGCGGTTCGCCAACGAGATTGCACCCGGCAGCACGATCAAGGCCGAGCGCGATGGCATGGCGCTTAAGGTGATGAGAGCGGCAGAGATGACGGGCCGTAAATTCTACATCATGTATGATGTTTCGGGCTGGGGCGTCCGTGGACTTAAAGAGGATTGGACCGACACGATTGTGAACAGGCTCCACGTGACATCTTCATCGGCCTACGCCCATCAAAATGGCAAACCGGTCGTCTGCATCTACGGCATAGGCTACACGGGCTGGCCGGCGACCCCCCAGGAAGCTCTCGATCTGATCAATTGGTTCAAGGCACAGGGCTGCTATGTCGCAGGATCTGTACCGGGCCAGTGGCGATCAGGCACAGGTGATTCGCGGGCAGATTTTGGAGATGTCTATAAGTCGTTCAACATGCTCTCCGCTTGGGCGGTCGGTCGAGTGTTCGATCCGGGTTACATCGACTGGATCAGGGGCGATTTCAAGTTCTGCAAGGACAACGGTATCGATTACCAACCCTGCATTTATCCTGGCACCTCCTTCCATAACACCAACCAGGGCAAGGAAAATCTGATTCCGCGACAGCATGGCGATTTCCTCTGGTCACAATTTGTGACCTTAAGGGAAGCGGGGGTGTCCACCGCCTACATTGCAATGTTTGACGAACTGAATGAGGCCACCTCCATCTTCAAGTGTGCGGAGGATGCCTCAACGATGCCATCGGGACACTGGTACCTGCCGCTAGACGCCGATGGGGTACATGTTTCTTCTGATTTCTACCTGCGCCTTGTCAAGGACGGGAGTCAGATGCTGAAGGAGCAGGAGCCGTTGCAGGAAAAGTGCCCGACCCCCTACGTGCTACAGACGCTCTAACGCGACCAGTCCAACGCACCTTTCTTGATGGCATAGACGTAGCCCACAAGAATAATCAGCGTGAAAGTCAAGAGAACCCAAAGGATCTGGATACCGAACTGCTGGAGGTAGTCCCGATAAACAACAGCCCACGGGTAAAGGAAAACAATTTCAATATCGAAGAGGATGAAGAGCATCGCCACGAGGTAAAACTTGACGCTGAAGCGTGGCTGGGCTCCTTTTTCAGGAAGCATTCCGCACTCGTAAGCCACATCCTTGACCCCCGTGCGGCGTCCGATCCGGCCGAGCAGCAGACTTGCCACCCATGTCGTCAGAGCGAAACCGACACACACCACAATATGAATCAGGAGTGCCCCGTATTCGCCGGAGGGATGTGGTGCCATGGAGAAAATTAGTTACTCTGTACCACTTAAGCAGCCTTGCTGGGCACGGGTTCAGCAGGGGCCAGGGCATTTGCAAGCGAAACAAGCCCCTTATATTTTTTCCCGGTTTTTTTCACCATGTTACGGGACACAAGATGCTGGAGTTTCTCATAAGCACGCAAGCGGAGCATTTCCTCTCCCCCACTGGCCGCATTCCTCTTTTTGAGACGCTCATGAATGATATCAAAAAGTTGTTTGAACTCGAAGGAAGCACCCTTTTTAGAGAGAACTGCCACCAGTTCCTCGGTAACAAGATCAGGAAGTCGACGGGAGAAGGCACTTTTACGTTGCATATCAGTTAATCCTAAAGAGTATCACAAAAGCCTTTGCATGTCATTAGAAAAATTTATTTCATAAAGGGGGGCTTAGAGCCTGTCTAAAAATTCCGCGCCTGGCGGGCAGAGAGGAGTTGAAGGGGGGGAGCGAAGAGGAATTCCAGACAGACTCTTTCCCGGCGTCCCGAATCTCCCGCTGCATTGACTTCACCATGTGAAATCCTATGTTGACTGAAATGCACATCATGGATTCCAGAAACATCGCGAAGCGTCGGACATGAAGAAGATTCTTTTTGTCTGTACGGGCAATACCTGCCGGAGTCCGATGGCCGAAGCGTTGATGCGTAAATTTCTTGCCGGAAGAGATGATATCACCGTTCACTCCGCCGGAATCCATGCCAGGAATGAAACCCAGGCTAGTGAGTCTGCGGTGGCGGCCCTAGCCGAAGAGGGGATCAGCCTGGTTTCTTTCCGCAGCCAGCCGGTCACCGGGGAACTCCTCGATCAATCCACCCATGTCTTCACCATGACACGAGATCACAAGAGGCTTTTGGTGCTTTATTATCCGGAGCACGAGTCAAAAATCCGCCGCCTCGGAGAATTCACCCGCACCGGTGGGGATGTGCCCGACCCGATTGGCCAGGGAATCCCGGCCTACAAACGATGTCGCGATGTGATAAAAAGCGCGCTGGAACAACTCATCGCTTTTGTGGATCAATCTACCCCTGCCAAACATCTTCCATCCATGCACTCCCTATCCACGACCAAAAACAACGCCACTACCGACACAATCCGTCAGCTAGAAGAAACCGATCCTGAAATAGCACGGGCCATCGCCTCGGAGCACCAGAGGCAACTCGAGCATATCGAATTGATTGCCTCGGAAAATTTCACCAGCCGCGCGGTGATGGAAGCCCAGGGCTCCTGCCTCACCAACAAGTATGCCGAGGGATATCCGGGCCGTCGCTGGTACGGAGGATGCGAGCATGTCGATGTCGTCGAATCCCTCGCCATAGAACGGGCAAAAAAACTTTTCGGTGCCGAACACGCCAATGTGCAGCCTCATAGCGGCAGTCAGGCCAACATGGCAGTCTATTTCAGCGTGCTCAAGCCGGGAGACCGCATCCTGACCATGGATCTCGCCCATGGCGGTCACCTCACCCACGGACACAAGGCGAATTTCTCGGGCAAACTCTACGAAGTCACTCACTACGGTGTCTCACCATCCGATGGACGGATTGACTATGATGGTCTTGCCGCACAGGCCGAGGCTGTGAGGCCGCAGATGATCACCGCGGGAGCCTCCGCCTATCCCAGGACGATTGATTTTTCACGGCTGCGTACGATTGCAGATTCCGTGGGTGCCTATCTCTTCATCGACATGGCCCATATCGCGGGTCTCGTCGCCGGTGGGGCGCATCCTAGTCCCGTCCCTTATGCCGACTTTGTCACCACAACGACGCATAAGAGCCTGCGAGGTCCCCGCTCCGGGCTGATCCTCTGCAGGGAACAGTACGCGAAGAAGATTGACGGACAGGTTTTCCCGGGCGTCCAGGGTGGTCCGCTGATGCACGTGATCGCAGCCAAGGCTGTCTGCCTGCACGAGGCATTGCAGCCGGAGTTCAAGGCTTATGCCCGGCAGATCGTTCTCAATGCCAAGGCACTTGCTGCCCGTCTCGCGATGCTTGGTTACACGATCAGCTCGGGCGGCACGGACAACCATGTCCTCCTTGTCGATCTTCGCCCTCAAGGGATCACCGGTCTGGAAGCCCAGGAGGCTCTCGACAAGGCGGCGATCACCGTAAACAAGAACGCCATTCCTTTCGATACCGAACCGATCACCAAAACAGGAGGCATCCGCCTCGGCACACCCGCGATGACGACACGGGGCCTGAAAGAAGAGGAGATGATGCAGGTCGCCGACTTCATCCATACCGGCCTCCAGATCCGTCAGGATGAGGCAGCCCTTGCGACCCTGCGGAGGGAAGTCACAGCGTTCACGGCACAGTTCCCTCTTCCGTGAAAAGTTTGAAGTTGAAGAGTTAAAAAAATCATCTTCACGTTTCATCTTTTTTCGTTTTCTTCATCCTTCCATTCCCATGTCTTCCCCGACCGTCAATCCCCTCCGCGAGGGAATCGTCAACCGCCTCGCTCCCGAGCCGTGCACCCTGGTGATCTTCGGGGCAACCGGGGACCTGACCCATCGCAAACTGATTCCAGCACTCTACAATCTCGCGGCTGAAGGCGCCCTTCCCCCATCCATCACGATCATCGGATTTGCCCGAAGGGAAAAAACCACCGGGGAATTCCGTGCAGAGATGGAAGCATCCGTCCGGAAATTTTCCCGCACCCCCGTCGATGAAGCGCTCTGGAAAAATTTTGCCTCAGCGCTCATCTATCACCGGAGCCCCTTCGATGATCTTAGCGGGTATGAAAGTCTTGCCAGGGCAATGGAGGCTGCCGACCAGACCCGGGGGACCGGGGGAAATCGCCTTTATTACCTCGCCGTGGCTCCCGATCAGTTCCCGGTGATCCTGAGCCGCCTCCGTGAAAGCGGGTTGAGTCAGGCCCCCAAGGGAAGCTGGGCACGAGTCATCGTCGAGAAGCCCTTCGGTACCGACCTCAGGACGGCACAGGAACTGAACCGCCTTGTCGGCGAGGTCTTTGCCGAAAAGGACACCTTTCGGATCGACCACTTTCTTGGCAAGGAAACGGCCCAGAACATCATGGTCCTGCGTTTTGCCAATTCCATTTTTGAATCACTCTGGAATTCAAAACACATCAGCAATGTCCAGATCACGGCTGCCGAACCACTTGGAATCGAGGGCCGTGCCGGTTACTACGACAACTCCGGGGCGATGCGGGACATGGTGCAGAACCATCTCCTCCAGCTTCTGACGCTTACCGCCATGGAGCCGCCAACCAGCCTGAGCGCCGATGCCATCCGTGACGAAAAGGTCAAGGTGCTGCGTTCACTCCGCCCGCTGCGGGGTGACGATGTCTTCCGTCATGTCGTGCGTGCCCAATACACGGCGGGCCTGATCGCGGGAGAGCCCGTCACCGGGTATCGCGATGCCGAAGGGGTCGCAAGAAACTCCCACACGGAAAGCTATGTGGCCCTCCAGGTCAACATCGACAACTGGCGCTGGGCCGGCGTTCCGTTTTTCATCCGGACTGCCAAACGGATGCCCAAAGGGGGAACCGAAATCGCCATCACCTTCAAGAGTGTTCCACGCGTCCTCTTCAACAAGAGCGGCCAGGGACTGGACGAGAATGTTCTCGTCATCCGCATTCAGCCGGATGAGGGGGTCTCCCTGCGCATGAGTTCCAAAATGCCTGGTTCCAGACTCCGCATCGAACCGGTCAAGATGGATTTTCATTACGGCACTTCCTTCGGAAAGGCGACTCCGGAGGCTTATGAACGTCTTCTTCTGGATGCGATGTCGGGTGACGCGACACTCTTTGCCCGTTGCGACGAGGTCGAGGAAGCCTGGACTTTTGTCGATGGGATTGAAGATGCCTGGAAAACCCGATCCGATGATCTTGCATTCTACACGGCGGGCTCCTGGGGACCTGTTGAAGCGGACGAACTGGCCGCGCGGCATGGAGTCACCTGGAGAAGGATGTAACCATGGCCCTCGGCATCCCCGTACCCATCGGCAGCATCGAACGCGAGCTTGGCCGCCTCTGGAAGGAGAGTGGCGAAAGTAAATCGCGCGCCTCACTCATCAATCTCGCCATCTACAGTGAAAAACCGGATGCGCTCGAGACAAACTCGCTGATCATCCAGAGCATCGCGGGGGAACATGCCATGCGGGCACTCCTCATCCAGGCCGATCCGACCGCCGTGGGGAACAGTGCCGAGGCGTGGATCAACATGCATTGCTATCTTCGCGGACCTCACGGTGGCGAAGTCTGCAGCGAGCAAATCTCATTTCTGCTTGCCGGCCAGTCCGCCCGCACCCTCCAAAGCGTCGTCTTCTCCCACCTCGATTCCGACCTCCCCCTGATCCTCTGGTGGCAGGCCGATTTTTACCCTCCGCTCGATGAAAAAATCTGGCGCGGCGTGGATCGCCTTCTCTTTGACAGCAGTCACTGGTCGCATCCCAGGGAACAGTTTCAAGTGATCAGCGGGATTGCAGAAAGCCGTACCATCCTCTGCGATCTCAACTGGGCGCGCTCCCTCCCCATACGCCAGGCTCTTGCCGGCATCTTTGACATACCCGGCACCCTCCCGGAACTTCAATCCATCACAACCCTCCAACTGGATCACGCGCACGGACACCGCACCACGGCACTGCTTCTGCTCGGCTGGCTGGCTGACCGGCTTGGATGGCGTCTTATCATGGCTTCGGAGCAGCCACAATTTCAGGATGCGGGGGGCTCCCTGATCACAGTCACTCTTCAGGAGGCCGGCGAGACCTGTATCAACCGCATCCTGCTCATCTCCAGGAATGCCAGCTTTGAGCTTCGAAGGGAATCGGGATCCGATCTCTATGTCACCACGGTCCGGGGAAAGGAAATTCCGACCGCCAGCAGGATGGTGCGGGCACCTCGTGAAGCCACGCGGGAAGTCCTGCTTACCGAACTTGCGCGCGGCGGACGCCATCCCCTGTTTCTGCCGTCCGTCAGAGCGGTCGAGGCACTTTGGGAATAAGCTGTCTAAAACTGCGCGGGCTGCGGAGGCGGGATCGTCATGACCGGGGCCCCATCGGGCTGATCCATGGGACGAACCGGCTCTGCACGACGCACCTGCTTTTCCGAGGTTACCGGAATGGCTGTCGCAACTGGCACGTTCGTTGAGGCCCCGTCGCCGAGTTGACCGGGATCTTTTCCATCAGGAGTCGTTGCCCGGGCCACTTTCACATTGGCATCATCCCCGACGGTGACTCTCAGGATCGGATTGACCGAACGGTAGAGATCATTCTGGGCTAGCAGACTCGGGGCATTGACGGGAATGGGGCGTATCCTCGTCACGTCGACTGCCGAGGCTGCACGGGGCCATTCAGCTTGATCGACTTCCTTCGTGTAACTTCTCACCCCTCCCCCATGGACATCACAGAGCGTCGTCGGAATCTCATCCTCGGTGGCATATTCGGTGACCAGATCTCCCGGAATCTTGCGGCACTGTTCGGCAGGGAGAAGCCCTGAACTACGGCAGATCTCGACCTGCTTGAGACCCTCGGGAACAGCAAGAGGTTTTGCCGGAAAGGAACCGAGAGAGGCATTCATCACCTGAGCCCAGATTGGCAGCGCGAGATCCTTGCCAAAAGCACCACGGTAAATTTTAGTCGGCTTGTCAAAACCAACCCAGACACCGCAGGTGATCGCGCTGGAATAACCGACAAACCAAGTGTCGGTGAAATCATAGGCCGTCCCGGACTTTCCGGCCAGAGGTGCGTTCGTCGCGATTCCCGCGCCCACAGACTCGGGAGCGCAGGCTTTGTGCAGGGCATCCTCAAGCACCGTATGAACCTGATAGGCAACTTCCGGTGTCGTCACCGGCACCCGAGCGGCGGGATTCTCATAGAGCAGATTTCCATCCGGATCGGTGATGCGCGTGATCGTGAAGAGTTTTTCGGGCCGTGATCCTCCGCCCGGAAACGCCGTGTAGGCCAGCGTCAGTTCGTCCAGAGTCATCTCGCTCGACCCGAGATAAGCGTTGGCCACATTGCGAAGAGGAGAGCGAATTCCGTCGGCCTTGCAGAATTTTCCGAGGGCATCCAGCCCCGTCATGAATCCCAGCCGTACCACGGCACCGTTCTTGCCCCGGGCCACCGCCTCACTTGAGGGCATCGGCCCCTCATACTCGTTGTCAGACCTCTCGACGCCCCACTCGCCAAGAATGCCGCTGTCGCCACCGATCATGACAAAGCGATTGTCAATGCAGGCATCATCCACCGTATCCCCGGGGAAAATCCCGTTGGCATACGCTGCCGCCGCCACCAACGGGGTGAAGAGTGTTCCGGGAGGACGGCGGCCCTGAAGGGCACGGTTGTATTCGCTATGGAGAAAATCGCGCCCCCCCGCAAGGGCGAGAATGCCTCCCGTGGAGTTATCCACGGCAAGGACGGCCCCCTGAAGATAGGAAGTCTGAGGCAAGGTCACGGCTTCCCCCCGTTGGGCCGCCGTCTCCAGATTTTCATTGATCTGCCGGTAGCGGTCATAGGTGAGATGCCGGTAACCGGGCTGATGCTCGATCTCCTCCAGATGCGTTTTCAGCGACCGCTCCGCCGTCATCTGAAGACGGGCGTCAAAGGTTGTCTGAATCCTCACCCCGTCATTCATCGCCCGGTCGTAGCCCAGTGCTGCGATGGCCTGCTGACGCACCAGATCAATGGCATAGGACACCCTGTTCGGATTGGTGCGCTTTCGGACAAGCAGCGGAAGTTGCAGGGCGCTTTCCAAGTCATCGCTGCTGATAAATCTCATCTCCCTCATTCTTGTGAGAACAAAATCACGCACCTTCCTGGCTCCGTCGGGATTATTCCACGGGGAAAGACTGTTCGGGCTTTTGAGCAGGCCCGCCAGCATCGCACACTCCGCGGCAGTGAGATCCTTGGCAGGTTTTCCAAAATATCCCCGGGCCGCTGATTCCACACCATAGAGCCCGCTCCCGAAGTAGACCCGGTTCAGATAGAGTTCCATGATCTTGTCCTTGGAATAGTGATCCTCAATCCGGCGGGCCACGAACATCTCCAGGATTTTCCTGCGAAAACTTCGCTCCTTCAGGTCAAAGGAATTGCGTGCCAGTTGCTGCGTCACCGTGCTGGCGCCCTGCTTCACCCTCCCCTGCCTGTAGTTGCTGATCGCGGCCCGGAGCACACCGTAAAAGTCCACCCCATGGTGTTCAAAAAACCGATTGTCCTCTTCGGCCACCACCGCATTGACCATATCCTTGGGGATCTGGTCATAGGGAACGCGCAATCTGTTATGGATGAAAATTTTCCCGATCTGCTGCCCGTTGCGGTCAAAGATCACACTGGCTGATTCCATCTTGTTAATCTTCTCGAGATCGAAGGAATCCGCCTTCGTGCCGAACTCAGAGACCAGCCATCCATAGGCCAGGAGGGCCGCTACACAGCACGCGGCAAGAAAGATTGCGGGCAGAAGAAACCAGAGCCGCAAAAACCAGGGGGTCGTGCGGACTTTCTTATTCTTTTCCCAATTGTATTGATGGCGTGCGATCAGGAAACTTTTCCACGAACAGCGGCTTCGGGCAAGCTCTCACGAGTTTCAAAGACATTTCGTGGTGGCAATACTTTCGAACCAATCCAAGCCCCTTCTCAGTACACAAATGGTTCGCTGGGGGCGGGGCATTGTTCGACCTTGCTGGCGACCAGGATGGCCGTGCGGTGGCCACCCTCCAGAGGGAAGGTCGGTGTCCCGGTGATCTTGACCCAGCTCATTTCGGAAGCTTTCAGCGGCTTGTCATACTGGACGGTCACTCCCACCGGCTTTGCATCGGCGGCACAGCAGGTAATGAAAAGGCGTATCGCCTGGAAGCGGTCTCCCTTGGGATTCCCTGTCGTGAGCGGCACGAACTGACCGATCAGTTCGACCTGCTTCCCATCAAATTCCTCGCGATAGCTCGGCATTTGAACGGCATAGAGAAGGTCAATAACCTGAATCGGCATCGAACCGGAGGCATCCACCGGAAGCGTTTCGGAGGAGTTTTCAGCATTGGAGGAGGATGCGTTGACAGCAGGCGTCTGTACCAAAGGGGCACTCTTTTTGGCACCGGGCAGATTCTTGATATCCTGCACGACACCGCGATTCTGAATCGTGCTCAGGGTATAGTGGTTGGCGTGGCCCAACACGATGATATAGAGAGGGAGAAGAAGAAGGATGGTCTTGAAGATCAGTGACGGGTTGACTCCCCTGTTGCCATGATCGCCATGGTGATGCTCATGGGAGACCTCGGATTCATGAACTTCATGGTGATGTTCCGTGGGAGACTCTCCATCAGCAACGTGGGAGGGACCGTGATCAGCGTGGTGATCCTGATCATGGTTTTCTTCATGTTCATGGTGGTCGTGGTCGCACCCATGAACGGGTGAATGACTGTGCCCGTGATCTTCGTCGTGATGATGATCGTGATCGTGGCAGCAGGAATGAAGGCTCTTTTTACGCAGGAATGCCCGGAGCGCAAAGACAGCAAGAATCAGGAGGAGGGCTCCTGAAGCCGTGGAGTAGGGCTTGAGATCGCGGTTGATGTAGTTCGCGAGCTGACCGGTCGCGGAAAGCCAGATCACGGCACTCCCCCAGAGGAGAAGAATGGTCAAATCACGGATCTGTCGGATGGAATCACTCATGGGCGTCATAATCCGAGGTTCAGCGTCGAGAGACGCCAGCAGAGAAGCCCGATGACCACAAAAAGGCCGAGAGCCAGAAGGAGGATAAAGCGTTTCGAGAAAGCGGCGCTATAGAGAAAGATCAGCTTAAAATCCATCATCGGTCCGAAGACCAGAAACGCGAGTTTAGCCGCCATGGGAAACGCTGTGAACGTGGCGGCTATGAAGGCATCCGTCGTGCTGCAAACGGAAAGAACCGAGGCCAGACCCATCAGCGAGGCAATGGACAGCAAGGAGTTGGAGGCAAGGGGTAACAGGATCTCCTGCTTGACCGCCGTGTTGAAAAAAGCGGCGGCTCCCGCACCGATGACGAAAAAAACCGCCACATCAAGAAAATCCCGGGTCGCCACGCCGGCTGCATTCTGGAGGCGGTCTAATAATGAGGAGGAAGCATCACCATGATTGTGATCATGATCCCCGTGAGAAGAGAGAACCTCGGGTCTTAAAATCGACGAGGGTGAGACAAAACTGACGACCCAGCCGACCAGAACCGCCACGCTGAAACCAAGCCCTCCGCGCAGGATCGTCATCTCGACGGCACCCTGGCCACGGAATGCCGCCAGCGTGCTGAGAAGCACGAGGGGATTCACGATGGGAGAGGAGAGCATGTAGGTCACCCCGCAGGAGACGGGAAGACCCTTGCTCATCAACCGGCGCACGACAGGAACGATGCCGCACTCGCA
>Ga0302275_10006358_pt1 | contig 11202 bp, 9 predicted proteins | sample III_Bog_N2_2_FD_200229 | JGI IMG/M metagenome (GOLD analysis project Ga0302275, IMG submission 200229) | Peat permafrost microbial communities from Stordalen Mire near Abisko, Sweden - III_Bog_N2_2 | ecosystem: Environmental > Terrestrial > Soil > Wetlands > Peat | place: Sweden: Abisko... | reverse complement strand
ACCTGAAGGCGGTTTACGACGACGGCGGCAGCATCGGCAAACGCTACGCGCGCCAGGACGAGGCCGGCACGCCGTTTTGCGTGACGATTGATTTCGACACGCTCGGCGAAAAACCGGAGCTGCTCGACACGGTGACGATCCGCTACCGGGACGACGGCAAACAGGAACGGTTAAAAATTTCTGAACTTTTGGATTTTTTGCTGTCTAAAATCCGTGGATGAGCGAAGAGCAAGAAAATCTGGCACTGTTGGTTCCTGAAACCAAACCGAAGCCCGCGCCGACGCTGTATTTCATCATCGGCGTGAAGTTCTTCAAGGGCCTGGCCGCGCTGCTGCTGGCGCTCGGTGCCTACAGCCTCACGGACAACGACCTGCCGGCGGATTTTCAGAACCTGCTAGTTTCGCTGCACCTCGACCCGGAAAAAAAATTCTTCGTGGACCTCGCCGCCCGCGTGGCGGAAATCACCCCGGCGAATTTGAAATGGGTGACGGTCGGGGCCGTTTTTTACAGCCTGTTCATGCTGCTACAGGCGGGCGGTTTGATTTTTCGCGTGAGCTGGATCGTCTGGCTGGTCATCGGCGAATCGGGTTTTTTTGTGCCCATCGAGCTGTTTGAGCTGGTGCATCGCCCGTCGTGGGTGAAGCTGGTCATCCTTGCCGTGAACGTGCTGATCGTGTGGTATTTGTTTGCCAATCGCGCGCGGCTCATCAAGCATCATCACCATTGAACTTATGAAAACCGCGCTCCCGCATGAAGTGTCCGAATTTGAAAACCTGTTGCGCAAACCGAACAGCGACCCGACGGGCTTCGCCGGTTTTTTCAACAGCGGCGAAGTCTGGGTGGCGCGCGTGCCGGCGCGGCTCGACGTGATGGGCGGCATCGCCGACTACTCCGGCGCGAACGTCTGCGAAGCCGTGCTCGGCCACGGCATGTTGATGGCCATCCAGGCGCGCACCGACCGCACGCTGCGCATCCGCTCCGCGCAAATCGGCCCGCGCAGCCTGCCGGTGGAAACGCGCATGCCGCTGGATTATTTTGAGTCCGGCGACGCCGTCGGCAACTACGCGCAAGTCCGCGAACTCTGCCACGCCAATCCCATCGCCGCCTGGGCCGCTTACATCGGCGGCAGCATTTTCACTTTGCTGAAAGAGGAATCGGTCAAGCTGCCCTTCGGTTTCAGCTTTCTGCTGTTGAGCGCGGTGCCGATGAACGTCGGCATCGGCAGTTCTGCCGCCGTCGAAATCGGCACGTTGTCCTGCCTCAATGCCTATTTGAATTTGCGGCTCGACGGCGCGCGCATCGCGCGGCTCGGCCAGATGGCGGAGAACCACGTCGTTGGCGCGCCCTGCGGCATCATGGACCAGATCGCGGTCGCCAGCGGCCGCGAAAGCAAGCTCACGCACATTCTCTGCCGGCCCGGCTCGATTGTCGGCGAGGTGGAAATTCCGCCCGGCACCGGCTTCGTCGGCATCAACTCGATGGTGCGCCATTCCGTCGCCGGCAACGCCTACGGCAACGTGCGCATCGGCGCGTTCATGGGCAAAAAAATCATCAATGAAATCCGCGCCAAAACCGGCCGCGCCGCGCTGAATTATCTGACGGAAATTTCCAGCGAGGAATTCATCGCCGAGTATCAGGCGCAGATTCCTGAAACCATTCTCGGCTCTGATTTTCTCTCGAAATACAAAACGCACGACGACCCGGTGACAACGGTGCAACCGGACGCGACCTACCGCGTGGTCGGCCCGGCGCGGCATCCGATTGCCGAAAACGAGCGGGTGCTGAAATTCATCGCCGCGCTTGAAGCCGCCAAAACCGGCGACGAAAAGGCGCTCGTGACCGCCGGCGAACTGATGTATGCCGCACATGAAAGCTACCGCGACAACTGCCGCTTGTCCGTGCCGGAAGTGAATTTTCTCGTTGAAGCCGTCCGCAAGCGCGGGCCGGAAAATGGATTATTCGGCGCGAAAATCACCGGCGGCGGCACCGGCGGCACTGTGGCCGTGTTCGGCAAAATCGCCGCGCTCAAGGAACACATTCCGCAGATCGCCATCGAGTATTCCCGCCGCGTCGGCGAAATGCCGGACATTTTTGAAGGCACTTCGCCCGGCGCGATCGAATTCGGAGCCAAGCGTTACGCCTTCGGCGCGAGCGGGTGGAGACGGTTTGATGTTTAACAATCCTCCTCATCGTCATCCTTCATCCTCATTCTCAAATTGAGGAAGCATAGCGAGGATGAGGATGAGGATGACGATGAGTATGAGTAAAAACCTAGTTCGCAAAGCCGTCATTCCCATCGCCGGCCTCGGCACGCGGCATTTTCCCGCGTCGCACGCGGTGAAAAAAGAGCTGTTCCCTGTCGTCGGCGCGGACGGCATCGCCCGCGCGCTGTTTCATTATCACCTGCTTGAACTCGAAGCTGCCGGCATCGAGGAAATCTGCATCATTGTCCAGCCCGGCGAGGACGAAATGGTGCGCGATTACCTGCGCGGCCCGGACGACAGCTATTTGAAGCGGCTCGAAAAATATCCCGCGCTGCTGCGCGAGGCGGAACAGATGCGCGGTTTTGCGAAGCGCGTTTCCTTCGCCGTGCAGCAGCAACAGGAAGGCTACGGTCATGCGATTTTCCAGACGAAACATTTTGCGGCCGGTGAAATGGTTTTGCTCGGCCTCGGCGACCATTTATTTCGCGGCAAAACGGTTTCACCCTATCGCGAACTCGCGGATCTGGCAAACGCTGCCGGCGGCAAAAGCGTTTCCGCCGTCAACCGCATTTCCGCCGCAGAACTGAAAGGCTACGGCACCATCGCCGGCACGCGCCGCGCGGAAAATCCGCGCCTGATTGACGTTTCGCTCATCATCGAAAAACCCGCCGTAGCTGTCGCGCAGGAAAAATTGCACGTCAACGATTTGCCCGACGGAACCTGGCTCGGCTGGTTCGGGATGCACCTGCTTGCGCCGAGCATCTACGAAATCCTCGGCGAAATGATCCGCGACAACGTGCGCGACCATGGCGAATTCCAGCTCACGCGCGCCCAGGAAATCCAGCGGCAGCGGCACGGTTATCTCGCGCTGGAGATGGCCGGCGCGGAGCGTTTTGACTTCGGCGTGCCGGATGATTTTGTCCGCAGCGTGGCGGCCTTCCGCCATTCGCCGTGATTTTATTATGATTATTTGCTTGCGGCAGTCCCGTGCATGGCTTAAAAAAACGGCATAATAAGAATTAGCCAGACGACAGTTTTGATGCACATCACCAATCAGCTTCAACCAGCGAGGGTCGCTTGAGTCGCCCTTTTGCTCCGCGTAATTCCTCACCTGCCTCGCAAATGCGCGTCAACGGCAAGATCCGCGCCCGCGAAGTGCGCGTCATCGGCCCGGACGGCAAGCAGCTCGGCGTGTTCCTGCTGAACGACGCGCTGAATCTCGCGCGCCAGCACGGCGTGGACTTGGTCGAGATTTCCCCGAACGCCGTGCCGCCGGTCTGCCGCATCATCGAGATTGGCAAGTTCCGCTACGAGCTGGCCAAAAAGGAAAAGGAATCGCGCAAGCATCAGCACGCCTCGACCGTGAAGGAAGTGCAGCTCAGCCCGCGCATTGATCCGCATGATCTCGGCATCAAGGTGCAGCACGCGGTGAATTTCCTCTGCGAAGACATGAAGGTCAAAGTCGCACTGAAATTTCGCGGTCGCGAAATGGCGCACACGGAAATCGGCTTTGAAGTCATCAACAAGTTCATCGCCGAAATCACGCCGTTCGGCCATCCTGATTTTACGCCCAAGCTCGTGGGCCGCGCCATCAACCTGATGATCAGCCCGCTCCCGCGCAACAAGCGCGCCAAGAATCCGCGGCATGAATTGGCGGAATTGCACGAACCTGACGAAGCCGACGACGAAGCCGAAACCGAATCGGAAAAATCCAAACCCGAAAAACCGCACGCGCCCCACGCGCCGGAAAAGGTGAAAGTCCCCGTTGCCGAAACGCCGTCGTCCGGCGGCCTGCAGAATCCGTTCGCCAATCTGGAAATCAAGTAGGGAAGTAAGGTTGCAAGTTGCTGGTTGAAAGTTACAGGTTTCCGGCACGGGCTAACCTGCAACCTGCAATTTGAAACTTTCAACCAATTCAGGAAACCGGCAGTCCGCACAAACAGCGTTCGAGTGTTCGCAAAAATCGCGGATGATTTGGATCAAACCCTGCTGGTGCGCCGCACTTTTCAAAACCCGTGGACGGGAAGTTCCCAGCAAACGCTGCCGCGCCAGTTTCAAAACGGAATTATCCTCCGCCGCCGGCCACGCGAAAAACCGGCGCTCGATTTCGCGCTGAAATTTTTCATTGCCGCCTTCCTTGGATCGAATCCATAACCACGGCAAAACGACGTTCACCGCCAGATCAGTGACGCGCGCCGCGCCAAGCAGCGGCTGCGGTTTCAGCATGCGCCCCGATTTGAACGTCCAGTGCCAGGACCAGAATTCATCGCGCTCAACTTGAAAAATTTCCAGGAGCGATTCGACCAGCCTGGTAGGGCTGACCTGCGGGTCAGCCCGGCGGCGCAGCAGCGCCGCCCTACCAACTGACATTTCTGCCGCGCCCCAATTTTCAATTTTTGAAACCAGATTCTCCGCCGCCAGCCAGTGCGCCGCCAGCGCGAGGCGGCGCTGCGGATGATTCGCCGGGCGCAGGCCGTGAAACTTCCAGATTTCGCGCGGCAAAATGCAGCTTTCAAATTCATCCCGGTCGCGCCACCAGCAATCCCAAGCGCGGCGCAGAAACGTGTCCGAACTTTTTTGGGCGCGCGTCAAATCGCCCGGCAGCAGGCCGCCGACACCGAGCAAACGCGACTGAATGGCAAACGCGGAATGCGCACCGCGGGACCAACTTGGTTTCGACTCCGCCAGATTCAGCATCGGCCAGACGTTGTGCTTGTAGCCGAGCGCGCGAAACAGATTTTCCCAGAGCGCCTGCTCCCAGCCGGAATTTTTCGCGCGGGCCAGCATCGCGCTGGCTTTGTTTTGAAAACGCACTTTGGCGGCGGCGTGCAGCAGTTGCGTGAGCTGCGGTTCGGAAAATTCGCGCAGCGGCGCGGAACATTTGCCGCGCAAATTTTCCGGCAGGCCGGATTCGTTTTCCAGCGCCAGCGCCAGTTCCGTCACCGGCGCATCGAGAAAAGTTTTCAACGTCATTTGCGCCGGGCGACTTTGGATTTTGGACCTTGGGCTTTGGACTTCGTCCCAGACAACATGCAGAATGACGTTTTTGAAGTTAGGATTTTGGTCGTGGTCGTGCGCGTGCCAGCCGTTGGCTTGCAAATCAATTTCCACGTCGCCGGCCACCGGCGGTTCATCGCCGAACTGCAAAACCGCGCCGCGAAAATCCGGTCCGCCCTCGGCGCTGGCAAAACCGGGATGCAGCACGCGCAAGGTTTTGCCGTCGGCGGTTTTTAATTCACCGCGCCGGAGACGCTGGTGCTGCCAGATGATTTGCAACAGCTTTTCCGGCGGCGCAGCAACGCCGTCGCGAAAGACGTTGACGGCGCGGCAACGCTCACGCCAGACGGCGTAGAAGTTTTCCGCGCGGAAGTTCACACCGGAGTTTTTTGCGCGATTACGGCGCAAAGTCAAGCCGACAAAAATCATCCTCAGCCTCATGCTCATCGTCATCCTCAAATTTAAAATCGCGAGGACGAGGATGAGCATGAGGATGAGAAGGATTTAATTTTGAACGCAACCAAACGGTTTCTTGCCTGTTTAATGTCGGGAGATCCGAAGTTTTTGTTCGCCGCAGCGGGCATTTTCCGGCTACACTGGCAAAGATTTTTTACGGTTTGCGAAGTTGATGATTGAAGTTACCAATTTGACGAAGCGCTACGCGGGACGCACGGCGGTGGACGACATTTCGTTCACGGTCGCGCGCGGCGAAATCGTCGGCCTGCTCGGCCCGAACGGCGCGGGCAAGAGCACGACCATGCGCGTGCTCTCCGGCTTCATGCCGGCGACCAGCGGCACGGTGCGCGTGGCGGGCTTCGATGTGTTTCACGATTCCGACGAGGTGCGCCGCCGCATCGGCTACATGCCGGAAAACAATCCGCTTTATCCCGAAATGCGCGTCCGCGAATATCTGAAATTCCGCGCGCGGCTGAAAGGTCTCGGCTGGAAAAAATCGCGCGAACGCGTGACCACGGTGATGGCGCAATGCGGTTTGACCGACGTGGGCCGCCGCGTCATCGGACAACTTTCCAAGGGTTACAAGCAGCGCGTCGGCCTGGCGGACGCGCTGGTGCATGAACCGGAGCTGATCATTTTGGACGAGCCGACGATTGGGCTTGATCCGCATCAAATTCGCTCGGTGCGCGCCTTGATCAAAAGCCTGGCCGGCAAGCACACGGTCTTGATTTCAACGCACATTTTGCCGGAAGTGGAAATGATGTGCGGCCGCGTGCTGATCATGTTTGACGGCCGCGTGCTGGCGTCGGACACGCCGGAAAATTTGCAGCAGCGGATGGCCGGCGGCAGCCAGGTGATTGCGGAAATCGCCGCGTCGGCGGAAACGTTGCGCGCGGCGTGGGACAATTTGCCGGAGGTGGAGCACTTTGACATTTCGGCGATTGACGGGGAATTTTTCCGCTGCGCCTTGACGCCGCGCGACGGCTGTGATTTGCGCCCGGTCATTTTTGCGCTGGCGCAGAAGAACGGCTGGACACTCCGCGAGCTGACGCGCAGCCGGCATTCGCTGGAGGATATTTACGTGCAGGTGACCAAACCGAAATCGGAGGAACCGGAATGAGAATTTTCTGGGTTCTGCTGCGGCGCGAACTGGCGGCGTTTTTCTTTTCGCTGACGGGCTACGTCATCATCGCGGCGATCACGTTTTTGACCGGCGAAAGCTTTGTGCAATTGATTGACGCGCTCGGCGGCGATCCGTGGCCGATGCCGGTGACACAGATGTTTTTCGGCTCGTTTTATTTCTGGATGATCGTGCTGCTGACGGCGCCGGTGATCACGATGCGCCTGTTCGCGCTGGAAAAGGCCAGCGGCACGTTTGAAACGCTGATGACCACGCAGGTCGGCGATTTGCAGGTGGTGGCGGCGAAGTTCACGGCGGCATTTTTGTTCTACGCGGTGATGTGGCTGCCGCTGCTGGTCTGCCTGCTGATCGTCGGCCGTTTCACCAACCAGGCCAGCGCGCTGGATTACGGCACGATCGGCGGCATGTATCTGGGCATTTTCATGGCCGGCGGATTTTTCCTGTCATTCGGCTGCCTGGCGTCGTCGCTGACGCGCAGCCAGATGGTGGCGGCGATGATCTCGCTCGCGTTCGGCGTCAGCCAGTTCGCGCTGGCGTGGTGGGCGAAAAACAATCCCGTTTCCGAGCAATGGCAGTCGCAGCTTTTGTCCTGCCTCAACCTGTTCGACCAGATGAACGACCTGGCGCGCGGCGCGGTGGACACGCGGGCGGTGATTTTTTACGTGAGCGCGACGTTCCTGTTTTTGTTCCTGACGTTGCGCGTGGTGGAAAGCCGCCGCTGGAAATAACATGAGCGCCGAACCCAAATCCCGCCCCAGCTTCTCGCGCGCCAGCCGCTGGCAGATCGGCTTTGACGTGGCGCTGCGCACGGCGCTGGTGCTGGCGGTGGTGGTGATGGCGAATTATCTCGGCGCGAAATTTTTCCACCGGTTTTATTTGAGTTCGCAGACCGACGTGAACCTGTCGTCGCGCACGCTCACGGTGCTGCATTCGCTGACGAACCGCGTGGACGTGACGCTTTACTACGACCGCAAGGCGGATTTTTACCCGACTATCGTGGCGCTGCTGGAGGAATACCGCGCGGCGAACAAAAACATTTCCGTGCGCACGGTGGATTATGTCCGCGACGCCGGCGCGGCGGAACAGGTGAAGGAGCAATACAAACAATTTTTCAGCGCGCAGTCGGACAAGGACCTGGTGATCTTCGACTGCGGCGGTCGCGTGAAAGTTTTTCCCGGTGCCGCGCTCACGCAATACAAAACCGTGCAGGCGGCGGCGAAAGACCCGTCGGAGAAGGAGCTTCAGTTTGAACGCCGGCCGGTCGCCTTCAACGGCGAGCTGGCGTTTACCTCGATGCTGCTGGGGCTGGCCAATCCGCAGCCGCTCAAGGCCTATTTTTTGCAGGGCCATGGCGAGCCGTCGCTGACGGATTCCGGCAACGTCGGCTACCAGAAATTTGCGTCCGTGCTCCAGCAAAATTATATCAGCGTCACCAATCTGAACTGGCTCGGCAACGCCGGCGTGCCGCTGGATTGCAACCTCCTCGTGATCGCCGCGCCCAGCCATGCGCTGAACGACACCGAGCTGCAGCAGGTTGACCAGTATTTGCACGAAGGCGGGCGGCTGCTGATTCTGTTCAACTACGCCACGCAGGCGCATCCGAACGGGCTGGAAGCAATGCTGCTGCCGTGGGGCATTAATGTGCTCGACGACATCGCGCAGGATGCGGATCACACCATTTCCACGCGCGACATCGTGGTGGATCAGTTCGGCAAACATCCGGTGGTTAATTCCCTGTCTGCGCAACTGCAGCTTTATCTGCCGCGACCGATCATCAAAATCAATCGCGCGAACCTGCCCGCCAACGCGCCCGATGTGGACGAACTGTTTGCCACCAGCGCCGGCGCCACGCTGCTGGGCAACCGCGCCGAACCGCCGCACAATTATCCGCTCGCGTGCGCCGTCGAGCAGAAACCGGTTGCCGGCACCACCAATCCGCGCGGCAACACGCGCATCGTCGCGGTTGGCGACTCGGTGTTTCTCGGTAACTATTACATTGATTCCGGCGGCAACCGGGATTTTCTCACCGCGGCCGTGAATTGGCTGTGTGACCGGCCGCAGTTGCTGGAAGGCATCGGGCCGCAGCCCGTCAAAGATTTTCGCCTGCAAATCACCCGGCACCAACGGCAGCAGCTCCGCTGGCTGCTGCTCGGCGCGCTGCCCGGCGGCGTCCTGTTTCTCGGCTGGCTGGTCTGGCTCGTGCGTCGCAAATGAAATCCAACACCACCGCCATCTGGTTTGTGCTCGCCGCCGCGCTCGCGGCGGCCATCTGGTTTCTGGAAAAACATTTTTCCCCGGCCGCACCGACGGCCAACGTCTTGTTCGCCGGCCTGCGCGCCGATCAAGTCACCAGCATTCAGGTCATTCCCGCCGGCGCGCGCGAAATCAGCGTCAGTCGCACCAACCACACCTGGCAGTTGGAAAAGCCGTTTCCGTATCCCGCGCAGGCCGCCGCGATTGACGGCTTGCTGGGCGCGCTGGAAAAGCTCACGCCCACCCTGGCCATTTCCGCCGCGGACCTCGGCGGGCGCAATGACGCCGATGCCGAGTTTGGTTTTGAGAATCCCCAGTTCACGCTGGATGTCACCGCCGGCGAACAGAGCTGGCACGTGCGCGTGGGCCACAAGACCGCGCCCGGCGACGGCGTTTACGTCCGTGTGGTCGGGGCCGCCGGCGCGCTGGTGACTGATCCCGCCTGGCTGCAATTTCTGCCGCACGAGGCCAACGACTGGCGCGACACGACGCTGGTGGACGCCGCCAATGCGGTGGACGGGATCATCATCACCAACGGCGCGCGAGCCATCGAACTGCGCCGCGACATCACCAACCGGCTCTGGCGCATGGTCCGGCCGTTGCAGGCCCGCGCCGACAGCCTGCGCATCATCACCGCGCTACAGCAGTTGCGCGCGGCCAGTGTTTCGCAGTTCGTCAGCGATGATCCGAAAGCCGAACTTGCGACCTACGGCCTGGAGCCGGCCGCGCTCGATGTCTGGCTTGGCCAGGGCACCAATTTCCCGACCGCCATTCACGCCGGCAAAGAAGTTCCCGGCAATCTCGGCCAGGTGTTCGCCCGGCGCGAAGGCTGGAACAACGTCGTGACCACCGCCAAGGAACCGCTGTCCCCGTGGCGCGGCACCGTCAATGAATTCCGCGATCCGCATCTGGTGGACCTGACCGCCCCGGTGGCAGAGATCGAAGTGCGTGGGGAAAACAATTTCGACCTGCAGCAGCGCAGCTCGAACGTCTGGGTGGTGGCCGGCGAGAAGTTTCCGACTGACGCCGACAACATTCAGGCGCTCATCCGGCAAATTGCCAATCTCCGCGTGGCGGATTTTGTGCAGGACGTCGTCACCGGGCCGGGCTTGCAGAGCTTCGGCCTCACCACCCCGTTGCGCCAGATCACGCTGCGCGCGGTTGCGGGCGATACGAACAGTGTCATTGCGCAACTGCTGTTCGGCGGGGTCAGCACCAACCAAATTTATGTGAAGCGCGCCGACGAGGATTTTGTCTATGCGCTGTCTCTCGACGATTTGAACCGGCTGCCGATCTCCAGCGAGGAATTCCGCGACCGCCACGTCTGGAATTTTTCCGAGACCAACGTCGCGTCGGTCACGCTCCGGCAATACGGCAAGACCCGGCAACTCGTCCGCACCGGCGTGAACCAATGGTCGCTCGCCGCCGGCCAGGGCATCATCAATCCTCCGGCCATCGAGGAGACCGTCCACCGGCTCGGCGAGCTGACCACCTACGGGCATTGGATCGGACGCAAGTTCGCCCCGGCGGAAATGGGCTTGAACACGAACAATCTGGCCATCGCCGTCGAACTGAAGTCCGGCGAGAAATACGCCCTGGATTTTGGCGCGCAAATTGACGCCCGCGGATTGTCCCCGACGGCGCTGGCGGTGGCGACGCTGGACGGCGAGCGCTGGGCGTTTGTGTTTCCGCCGGTGCTTTACCCCTTGGTCGCGGAACATCTGACCATTCCGCCGGACGCCCCGTGATATGCCCGGCTTCTGGCACCAATGCCGCATCGCTTTCCGCTGCGCCCGCTTTGCCGTCTGGGCGGCCGTGCTGCTCGCGCTGGCCGCGTTCGCGTGGTTCAATCTCGTCGGCCTGCCCGGCTTCCTGAAAACCCGCCTTGTCACCGCGCTGCATCAGCGCGGCGTGGAACTGGAGTTCAGCCGCATGCGCCTGCGCATCATCCACGGGCTGATCTGCGACAATGTCCGCATTGGTGGTGCCAATGACGCGGCCGGCCCCGTGCTCACCGCCCGCGAGATGCAGTTGCGCGTGAATTTTCCTGCGCTCCTGCGCCTGCGCTGGCAGGTGGACGGTCTGGTGCTGCGCAACGGCAATTTCTCGCTGCCGCTCTCGCCGACCAACGCCCTCGCCCTCACCAATCTG
>Ga0302275_10006356_pt1 | contig 11207 bp, 11 predicted proteins | sample III_Bog_N2_2_FD_200229 | JGI IMG/M metagenome (GOLD analysis project Ga0302275, IMG submission 200229) | Peat permafrost microbial communities from Stordalen Mire near Abisko, Sweden - III_Bog_N2_2 | ecosystem: Environmental > Terrestrial > Soil > Wetlands > Peat | place: Sweden: Abisko... | reverse complement strand
CCTACACCGGCCCGGCTACCCAGTTCGCCCGGTGCCGAAGTCGCAGCCAGCCAAATCAACGCTATACCACCCAGCGTCGGCATCAGTAGCAAAATTCCGAGGAATATCTTTGCCCCTCGCGTCAATCCCGGCAAATAACTCTCGATTCTACTCATCGCGCTCTCCCTAACTGAGATTTTTACTGAACCGTTCCCGAATTTTTCACCGGCCAGTATACGTAAGCCGCTTTGCCATAAATCAGCTTCTCGCTCACCGGGCCAAAATCGCGGCTGTCGCTGGAAACCGTCCGGTGGTCACCCATCACGAAGACTTCGCCTGCAGGCACCAGCACATCGGGCACGGAACGGTCATCCTGGTAGCGCGCTTCCACGTACGGTTCCACCAGTTCCATGCCATTCACGATCACGCGCCCATGGTCCACGCGGACCTCATCACCCGGCAGGCCGATCACGCGCTTAATGTAGCTCTTCGTGTGGTCCGCGGGATAAAGAAATACCACCACATCACCGCGCTTCACCTCGCCAATGCGGTAGGCAAATTTGTTGATGAAGAGCCGGTCCTGGTCCGCCAGCCGCGGCAACATGCTGGTTCCCTGTACCCGCACCGGCTGGTAGAGAAAAATGATAATGAACGTCGCCACCGCAATCGCAATCACGATGTCGCGTACCCATTGCTTCATGATCTTCATCTGGTGCGGTGTGGACACACCGGGCGGCGTCGGCATAGGCCGGTTTTCCGTCTGCGGCGCAGCGGCGGGCATGATCTCTGGGCTTTCATTCATACCCGTATTCTCTCATTTGACGGGGCTGATTGCCTCTCAGTACCAGCCCAGCGTCTTGCCGTCGATGCCCGCGGGCGACCACGTCTCCACAATCGCCTTCGCCAGCTTTGCAATCGTGACCTCACCCTCGTTATCCGCCGTCCAGCTCTGGTCTGCATTCTCGTAGGTGAAGATGGAGAGCACCATCGGCCCGCCCTTGCCCGCCACAATCGCCACGTCGGCCCGCACCGCATTGAGTGACCCGGTTTTGCTGGCGATGGCGCTTCCGGTCTCGCTGGAATCCATCTTCTCCAGGTAGCGCGGAATGGTGTCGCGGTAGAACTGCTTCTGCAGCATCTTCATACCCACGGCGCAGATCGCTTTGTCGCGGGCGGCATCGGCATCCGTCACCCTCTCGGCAGGCAACGCCAGGTCGCACTGCTGAATATGCTGCATCAGCAGCGCCATTTCGCGCGGCGTGGTCTTCCCCAGCCCAAACTTCGGCTGGTCCGGCGGCATGGGTCCGGTCGCAGGCTTGCTGATGCGCTTGTACAGATGCGTGTGCTCCAGTCCCATCCACGCAATCCGCCCATTGATGTTGTCAATGCCCAGCCGGTCAATGGCCAGGTCAGTCGCCGTGTTGTCGCTCATCACGATCATCATGGTCAACACGTCCTTCAGCGTGAGCATAAGCGGCGCATCCAGGAACGTAAGCACTCCCGACCCACCCACGGCATAGCCCGCCGGCAGCGTAATTTTCTCGTCCCAGTGTGCCTTGCCCGCGCGCACCTGCTCCATGGCTTCAAACAAAATGGCCAGCTTGATGACCGATGCGGTCTGCACCTCTTCATCCGCATGCAGCCCTACGGTCTTGTGCGTCTCAAGGTTCACCGCGTAGAGCGCGACCTTACCGTGGTGGGCCGCTGCAATCTCTGCCAGCTTCGCCTGCAACGCCGTGTCTTCCCGATTGATTGTTTGGGACGGCGCCACACCGCACAAACACGCCGCCATCGCCACACCGGTAAACCATCGCATCCCTCGCATCACAGAACCCCTCAGCGTAACTTTATTGGCTCGGTCCCGGCAGGCAATTCGCCTCGCGCGCGGCCCTGAGTCTAGGATAGGAATTGATGCAGTTTGAGCCCAACATCGCTGCTGCCCGCCGCATCCTTGATTCCGCTATCAAGGAAAGAATATTCCCCGGTGCAGCCTTTGGCATCTACTTTGCCGGGCAGGAATTTCTCGGTGCTGCCGGCCATCTGACCTACTCGCCCAGTTCACCCGCGGTCACGCCCGCCACCGTCTATGATCTGGCCAGCGTCAGCAAGGTGGTGGCCACCACCGCCATGGCGATGATTCTCTATGACCGCGGGAGGCTCGCGCTGGACTCCCCACTGGACGCCATTCTGCCCACGTTCAATCCCCATTTTGATGCGGATCGCTCCCGCGTAACACCACGTAATCTGCTCACTCACTCCAGTGGTTTGCCCGCTCATGAGTACCTCTACCGACGCTGCCGCAACCGTCAACAGGCGCTCGACGCCTGCCTGACCATGCCGCTGGATGCCGCGCCAGACGCTGCCTATGCTTATTCTGACATTGGTTTTATCCTGCTCGGGCTGGCCCTGGAAACCCTGGCCGGCGAGCCACTGAACACATTCTGCGAACGAGAGATATTCGCCCCGCTCGCCATGTCCAGCACCACCTTTACCCCCCCTGTAAACCAGCGCCCACTCATCCCTCCCACGGAAAACGACACCGTCTTTCGCAACCGCATCATCCAGGGTGAGGTTCATGACGAGAACGCCGCGCTGCTCGGCGGCGCGCCGGGACATGCCGGCCTTTTCTCCAATGCGCCAGACTTACTGCGCTTCGCCCGCTGTCTGCTGCAAGGTGGTAATTCCCTGTTTATGCCAGAAACCGTTGCACGCTTCACCGCTCGCGCCAACCAGCCACCCACGTCCTCACGGGCGCTGGGCTGGGATACCCCCTCGCCCCCATCCTCCAGCGGGCACTACTTTAGCCCCCACTCTGCTGGGCACCTGGGCTTTACCGGAACCTCTCTATGGCTGGATATTGACCGCGGAATGGCGGTGACTTTGCTTACAAACCGCACCTGGCAGGAGCCCGGAGCATCCAGCGCCCACCATACCCAGGACGCCATCCGGCGACTGCGTCCACGCTTCCACGACGCATTGTTTGAGCCGGTAACCCGGTAGGCATAGGCCTTTGAATTTGCAGCTAGCTATCCCCTGCAAACGGGGCTAAACTAGTGGTACACAGTTTTGTCAAAATTCTTATGCAAGTGCTCACCCTGAATGACGCTCCTATGACCTCGCGAACAAATCTTGAAACCCTGACGACCGAGAGTGCGAATAACGCCTCCGAAGGGTTTGATACCAAATCCGCATTAGAAATCGCACGCATCATCAATCACGAAGACGGCAAGATCAACGCTGCCGTCAAAAAAGCGCTGCCTGAGATTGCGATCGTAATTGATACGGTTGCCCGCTCGCTGCGCGATGGTGGCCGCCTCATTTACGTAGGCGCCGGATCCAGCGGGCGCATTGCATCGCTGGACGCATCTGAGTGTCCGGCCGCATACTCGACCCTGCCCTCGCAAGTGCAGTACATCATGGCGGGCGGGCCCAAGGCCCTCGCTTCCGCAGTCGATGTGAACGAAGATTCTCCTGAAATTGGCCAGCGTGATATTGCCCGCAGGCGCCCTACCCGCAAGGACATTGTGATTGGTGTTTCCGCCAGCGGACGTACGCCCTACGTAGTTGCCGCAGTGGAATATGCACGGGCACGCGGCGCGAAAACAGCGGCGGTTACATGCAATCCAAACAGCGCGCTGCAGACTGTGTCTGACACAACTATCGTGGCGGAGGTTGGGCCGGAAGTGGTGTCTGGCAGCACGCGCATGAAGGCGGCTACAGCGCAGAAACAGATTCTGGGCATGATCACCACGGGCGCGATGACGCGCCTGGGTTACGTCTATGACAACCTGATGGTGAACGTGCACATGAAGAATGAAAAGCTGGTAGAGCGCGGGATTCGCGTGCTGATGAAAGCATGCGCCATTACACGCGATGACGCGGTGCGCACCATCAAGTCTTCCGGCAAGAGCATTCCGATTGCGCTGGTGATGCTGAAGGCCAATGTGGACAAGATGGAAGCTGTGCGGCGGTTGAAGAATTCGGACGGGAACGTACGGCTCGCCATCGAGGACTCAAGGCTGGAACTTTAGCTGAAAACCCGCGATTTTCACGGGTTTTTGCGCGGTACACGCGCGGTAGATGCGCGGTAATTCACGGATAATTTGCGGTTTCGGTTTTTCCGCGACTAATTTAGGCATGACGTGGGTTTTTATCCGCGTTATGCCTTTTTTGTCACGGGGATGTTCGCGTTCGTTTCGGTTTTTGGCTGCGGGCAAGACAAGAACAGGTCCACGCGGCTTCGGTCGGCGCAACTGTCAGATGGCAGGGGGTTATGTATGCTGTCCCCCGGATGAGGGATGAGGAAGAACATGCCATCCATGAGTTTAGACTTAGCCCTTGGGCTAAGTCAGGAGTGGGCACGTGCCATTGCAGGTGAAAGACGATTGGAATGAGTCTCTGGGCTATGTGTGTGCGGTAGCACTACCGTGCGTGGCAGCGATGGTGAGCGTGCATGTGACGGCGCTGCATGAGACGCCGGTGGCGCTGAACATGGTAATCGTTTCAGGACTGGCGCTGCTGTTTGGGCTGGGGCCGGGGATGGTGGCAGTGCTGACGACTGCCGGAATGTTCAGCTACTACATGCTGGAGCCGGATTGGAATGTAACGCCGGCGGCGGCGGCGCGGGTAACGGCGATCATGGTGCTGGGCGGACTGATTGCGTGGCTCTTCAGCCGGCAGCGCGAGTCAAAACTGAGGCTGGGGGCGGCGCTGCACGCTGTGCGGGAACAGCAGGATGCGCTGCTACGGAGCGAGAAGCTGGCAGCGGTGGGACGGCTGAGCGCGACGGTGGCGCACGAGATTAATAATCCGCTGGAGTCGCTGACGAATTTACTGTACCTGGCGCAGCAGGATGAGACGCTGCGCGCGACCACGAAGAGCTACCTGGATGAGGCGGAGCAAGAGCTGAAGCGGCTGGCGAATATTGCGCGGCATACGCTGACGTTTGTGCGGGTGACGGCAGACGCCGGACCGACAGATGTGGCGGAGGTGGCGCGGAGCATAGCGGCGATGTTTGAGACGCGCATTCACACGCGGGGCGGGCGAGTGCGGGTGCTGGCCGAGGGCAAGCACTGGGCGAAGATTCCGGCGGACGATCTGCGGCAGATGCTGACGAACCTGGTGGGGAATGCATGTGACGCGCTGCCGGCGATGCATGGGGTGGTGGAGATACAGGTGACGACAGGCGCAAGCGTGGTGCGGACAGTGGTGCGGGACAACGGCGCGGGTATTCGAGAGGAAAATGTGGGGCGGATCTTTGAGCCGTTCTTCACGACGAAGGCGGATGTGGGGACCGGCATTGGGCTGTGGGTGACGAAGGAGCTGGCGGAGAAGCATCGCGGGCGCATCGGGGTGCATATCGAGCCGGGATATGAGTGGAGTACGGAGTTCTGGGTGGTGATTCCGATGGCGACGGTGGATGCGGTTTAGCGGGCTGAGACGGCTTTGCGCGGGGTGGCGGTGCTGCGGCGGGCGGGAATTTTGGTGGAACGGTGCGCGATGGTCTTGAGCGTGCGCAGAGCGTTGTTGACGGATTCGGCGTCTGGGAATGAGTCAAGCAGGTCGGGCTCAATGAGTACGAGGTTGGTTCCCTGCTGGACGCGGTCGTAGTATTTTCCGCGGACGGCCTTGGTGAAGTCGAGACGCTTCGCGGGTTCTTTACTCTTCTTCATATTGTTTCTTCTCGGTCGCAGTTGCTCTGCGGGCGCTGATGAGACGGATGCCTGCGGGCCTCTCCGCATGTACTACAAATAATACCCGACGCTGGGCGGATTGGCCGATGGTTATGAACCGGTGCTCGTCGGCGGAGTGGGATTCGTCCGGAAGAGTGGCCGCCAGCGGGTCGTAGAAGACGGTGATGGCTTCGTCGAAGGAGATGCCGTGCTTCCGGAGGTTGCGTTTGGCTTTGCGCGGGTCGTACTCGAAGTTGAAACGCACGTTTGTCATGCACCAGGAATAGTACGCGAAGAGGAAAACGTGGTGCCGCGCGGAAAGAGTCTTCCGCCCGGAAAGGTTTGGGGCTGAGAAGAGGCTCGCTGCGCCTGCGGCTACGCTCGGGCCTTCGGCAGAGCGGAATGCGCCTGACGGCGCGGCTTTTTCAGTGGGGTTGAAACCCCACTTCCCCCGGCTGAAGCCGGGGGCTTAAGCAAGGCATGTTCGCGCGGAGCGCGAATGGACGCTATTTGACGGGGGTTATGTATGCTGTCCCCGGATTACTGATTGGATTAGCCATCCCTGGATTTTCTGCCAATTATCTCTTTGCTCTCCTCTGCTTGGGGTGTAGGATGCCATTTGTTCCCCCACAATAGGCAACTGGAGATCTAATGCCCGACGAGTCTACTCCTGTAGAGAGCAAACGCTCAAACTCCGATGTCTTGCGGAGCTTGATTCAAACATTTTCAAACGACGCCCAAGCGGTTGCCAAGAAGAAGGTAGGCGAGCAACGGCCTTACGAGGGCTGGCGGTCGTGCAACGATAAAAGCGGCTGCGGGGGTCCTTCTCTGCGCTCAGGATGACGACGTAAAACAAAGACAACAGCAACAGCAACGGCAACGGCAGGAGCAACAGCAACAGCAACGGCAGGAGCAACAGCAACGGCAACGGCAGGAGCAACAGCAACGGCAACGGCAGGAGCAACAGCAACGGCAGAAGCAACAGCAACGGCAAAAAACAAAAGCAGATGCAGATTCTTCGCTGCGCTCAGAATGACAAGCAAAAGGGGGCAACAGCAGATCCCTCCGCTGCGCTGCGGGATGACAAAAAATATGGGAGTTATTCCACAGTGACGCTCTTCGCGAGGTTGCGGGGCTGGTCTACGTCGCAGCCGCGACGGACGGCGATGTGGTAGGCGAGGAGTTGGAGGGGGATGATCTCCAATAAGGGGAGCAAAAGCTCTGGGGCGGCGGGGATGTGGATGACGTGGTCTACCAGTTGAGCGATCTCCGTGTCGCCTTCGGTGGCAATGGCGATGACCTTGCCGCTGCGGGCGGTAACTTCCTGGATGTTGCTTAGGGTCTTCTCGTACTTGAGGACGCTGCCGGCGTCAGCGGGGTCTTTGGTGGCGATGACGACGTTGGGGAGGGTCTCGTCAATGAGGGCGTTGGGGCCGTGCTTCATCTCGCCGGCAGGGTAGCCTTCAGCATGAATGTAGCTAATCTCCTTGAGCTTGAGGGCGCCTTCGAGGGCGATGGGGTAATGGATGCCGCGGCCAAGGAAGAGGAAGTCGCTGGCGTGCTGGAAGATTTTGGCGAGCTCGCAGCACTGGTCGTCTACCGTGCGGAGAACCTCTTCAAGCTTGGCGGGGAGACGGGAGAGTTCGGTGACGTAGTGGAGGGACTCGGCGTCGGTAATGGTGCCGCGGACCTGGGCGAGGTAGAGGGCGAAGACGAAGAGCGCGGTGAGCTGGGCGGTGAAGGCTTTGGTGCTGGCGACACCGATCTCAGGGCCGGCGTTGGTGGTGATGGTTCCCTGGGCGGGAGATAGCGGCGCCGACGACGTTGCAGATGGCGAGGGTCTTGCTGCCCTTGTGGATGAGTTCGCGTTGGGCGGCGAGGGTGTCAGCCGTTTCACCGGACTGGGTGATGAGCAGGCCGATGGCGCGGGGGTCGGCGATGGGGTCGCGGTAACGGAATTCGCTGGCGTAATCGACATCGACGGGGAGGCGGGCGAGGCGCTCAATCATGAATTTGCCGGCGAGGCCAGCGTGCCACGAGGTGCCGCAGGCGGCGATGGTGATCTGCGAGGCGTTGCGGAATTCGGCTTCGGAGATATCGAGTTCGCCGAGGAAGATGCGGCCAGTATCGAGCGAGACGCGGCCGAGGGTGGTATCGCGGACGGCGCGGGGCTGCTCGTTGATTTCCTTGAGCATGAAGTGCTTGTAGCCGCCCTTTTCAGCCTGGATGGGATCCCACAAGATGCGCTGGATCTGGCGGGTGAGGGGCTTGCCGTCAAAGTCAGTCCAGGCGACGCCGGCGGGGGTGAGGATGGCGACGTCACCATCTTGCAGGAAGATGATGTCGCGAGTGTGGTGGAGGATGCCGGGAACGTCTGATGCCATGAAGTATTCGCCGTCGCCGATGCCGATGACGGCGGGCGGGCCCATGCGGGCGGCGACGATCTTGTTGGGCTCGTCGGCAGAGAGGACGCCGATGGCGAAGGCGCCGGTGAGACGCTTGACGGCGCGGCGGACGGCCTCTTCGAGAGGAAGTGCTGAAGGCGTGGCGGTGACGATGGCTTCGGCGCTGTCAGATTCGAGGGTGCGGTCGGCAGATGAAGCAGATCCCTCCGCTGCGCTGCGGGATGACAAATTATTTTGTGCCGCGAGCTCGAGCTCGTCCTGGATGACGTGGGCGATGATCTCAGTGTCAGTCTCAGACTGGAATTTGTGGCCCTTGGCGATGAGGGCGGCTTTGAGCTGGAGATAATTTTCAACGATGCCGTTGTGCACGACGACGAGGCGGCCCGTGCCGTCGCGGTGAGGGTGGGCGTTCTCTTCCGTGGGGCGGCCGTGGGTGGCCCAGCGGGTGTGGCCGATGCCGTAGGTACCGTGGATGGGGTGGAGCGCGATGGCATGCTCGAGGTTGACGAGCTTGCCGGGGGCGCGGCGGAGTTCGAGGCCGGCGGGAGACCCGGCGACGGCGATGCCGGCAGAATCATAGCCACGATATTCGAGGCGGCGAAGACCTTCAATGATGACGGGGACGACAGGCTTAGTACCGATGTAACCAACGATTCCGCACATGGAGATATTGTAAGGCAGCGGTACTGCGCGTACGGCGAATGGCTTCGCGTGGTTAGCCGGAAGAAGCGAAGTTGGGACGGGCGTCGAACCCAGGTCTCAAGAGCGAGACCTGGGACACCCGGATTGTGGCGGTGCGCAGAGCTAGCGGGAGACGACGATGACGGCGCTGGCTTTGCCGATGCGGATGGGAGCGTTGTGGCTGTGGTAGATGACAGCAGATTCGGGGAGGGGCTTCCATTCGCCGCGGGCGTTCACATCAGAGTGAGCGAAGGTGACGTCGCGCGCTTCAGGAGATGAGGCGGTGAGACGAAGGACGCTGCTCTGCGGGATGCCGTCAAGGCGGATGATGACATCGTTGACTACATCCTTATTGATGATGGCGACGATGGTTTTTCCGTCAGGACGGACAGCGGCGTAGGCGGTGATGTTGGCGGTGACAGGCGTGGTGGAACCGGCGGGGGTGTAGACGGGGTTGAAGTCAACATCGAGCAGGGTGGCGCCGGCGAATTGACCGGCGAAGAGCATGCCGTAGAAGACGGGCTCGGCTACGTAGTCATTGCCGATGTGCGCGATGGGCGTGTAGAAGGGCTTGGGGTGGGGCTCATTAGGATTCTTCATAAGCAGTTCGCCGGGCAAGGTGCCGCCGAGCGAGTTGGCAACGGCTTTGGCGTCGCCGCCGTGGAGGTTGACGCCAGCATAGCCATTGGCTGCGAGATGGAGGAGATAATCAGCTGCCCAGAGTGAGGCGGCGAAGACATCAGAGACGCCGGGTTTGCCGCCCTGGTAGCAGGTGTTCCCTTCCGTCATGCGGATAGCAGTGTGAAGCTGGGCGGCGGCGGCGCGGGCAGCGGCAGCAGCCTGGTCTACGGCGGGGTCCTGCTTTGCTCCGCCAAGAAGGTAGGGGATGGTCATCTTCTCAGAGCTGGGTGGGCCCCCGGCGTAGTGATGGTGGGTGATGGCGGCGATCTTCGGCGGATTGGGAGTTGCTGCAAGGTCGGCGGCGAAGGCGGTAAGCCATTCGGGATACTTGGTAATGTCTGGCGCGCCAAAGCGGGCGCCGGGGACGCGAACCATGACGGCACGGGCGAGGGTGAGCCACTCCGCAAAGAAGGTGGTGGGGTTCCAGCTATCAGCGTCACGCAGATGCTTGCCAAAGAGGTCAGCTTCATTGCCGATCTGGAAGTATTCGAGACGCGGGCCGAGGGCGGCAGAGACGCAGGCTGCTTCATCCGCCACGAGCGCAGGCACATGGATGCCGTAGCCGAGGTTGAGGCCGTAGATGCAGGTCCATCCGGTGGCGTTGAGGAACTTGCGGAGATTATCAATCGCAGCAGGGGTGATGGAGTACGAAAGATCAGTCTGCGGCTCGCCCGAAATATTCACGCGCGAGGCGCGGGGCGGCTGGGTAGCAGAGGGAGTGGGCTGCCACCAGGAGAATTCACTGGTGTTGCCGCCGAGGCGAAGGGCGCCGGAGGGCGAGAGCGCCTTGAATTGCGCGATGAGTTTTTTGTTCGCAGGAGTGAAGAAATCAGGATCGGCGAGCTGCTGCGATTCGTAGCTGAGACCGATGAAGTTTGCCGGGACGGTGTGGCTGCGCTTCGCGGTGACCGTAAGGGTGGTGCGGAAGGTGGGTGCACCGGGGGCGGTGGGCTTATTGAACTCCGTCAGGTGGCTGGTGGCGTGAAGGCGGGTTGAGAGCGTGAGAGCAGCGGCAGCGGCGATAAATTCGCGGCGATTCTTCATGGAAGAAGGATACCGCGATATGCATGAGTTGGGGAATCAGATAGAACTAAATCGTTTGAATTGAAAAATCTTTGGCGGATGGGATGCAGGCAAAAGAAGGGCGCGGAGAGGATACTCTCCGCGCCCGGTATGACGGTTAAGGCACTATTGAACGGTAATGCTGATGCTGGCGGTCTGATTCAGGTTGGAGGAGCCAGACGCCGTGGCAGTAGCCGAGACGTTGACCACAACCGTGGCCGAACCGGTGGGGGTGTAGTAGTTGTTGCCACCGCAACCACTGATGCCGAGTGCAGCGCAGGCCAGCAGAGCGAGCATGAGCAGACCGCGGGTTCCGGTGGCGAGCTTGCGACGGCGGATAAACAACAAGGCGGCGAGCATGGTGCCCGGAATCCAGAGGATCCGCGAGGCAGTGACGCCAGCCTTAGCGTGGGGAGCGATGGTGTAGAGTTGCAGGGCGACGGTCTGCACTGTGTTGTTGCCGGTGAAGGTGATGCTGGTGGGCGTGAAAATACAGCTGGAGTAGGCGGGAAGGCCGCTGCAGCTGTAGTTGGCTATGCCAGCGTATCCGCCGACCGGGGTGAAGGTGAGCGTGGCGGTGCCGACCGTGCCACGGGTGATGGTGAGCGTAGAGGGTGCGGCAACGACACTGTAGCTGGGCGTGATGACGACCACCGACAGTACCGGCGAGGTGGATGCTGTGTTGGCTGCGTCACCAGAGTAGACGGCGGTGATGGTAGCCGTCTGC
>Ga0302275_10006355_pt1 | contig 11207 bp, 8 predicted proteins | sample III_Bog_N2_2_FD_200229 | JGI IMG/M metagenome (GOLD analysis project Ga0302275, IMG submission 200229) | Peat permafrost microbial communities from Stordalen Mire near Abisko, Sweden - III_Bog_N2_2 | ecosystem: Environmental > Terrestrial > Soil > Wetlands > Peat | place: Sweden: Abisko... | reverse complement strand
GCCTGCCTGTTGAGTTTTGCCTTCTATGGAACAAATACCGTAAAGCCAACGGCTATCTCTTGGTCCTTTGCCGTGGCACTTACTCTTACGCCTGAAGCAATTCTGCCGGGGTCCCTGAGTGGACAGGCCAAGCCGGCTGAGTTCTTCAAGTGCCCTTCGTAACAACCTCTGGAAAAACGCTCAAACCGCCTCGAACGCACCGCTTCCTTGCAGGCTCTACCTTACTTCCAGAAGGGACTCGTAGCAGTTGGCACTTTTTCTCAGATCATGTGTTGGCCCAAGCGAACATCACCGGTCGGCACTCTGCCTGTCAACTTGCCGTCTGGCGTTCTCCGCTGCTCTGCGGCGAGCTGACCAAATCCCAAAAGGAATGGCAAGCATCAGCCGCTTGATAGGCAACTCCGATAGTACAGGGAACAGGCTGGGCTTGCAAGAGGGTGTGGATGCATGTTGGCCCGCCGGCAGCCGCGGCAGAATCAGTTCAAGGGGCAGAATAGAGCCCAAACGCAGGAAGAGCCACTCCCTAAGGAATGGCTCTTCGTATCCTGCACAGGCCACTGGCCTCCCGAATGTGTGGGCGGTGGTTGTTTCCACCGCACCTTACAGGTTTTTTCCAGCCGGACTGCCCTTGGCGGGCCGCTCTATGGCGAATGCTCTTGCTGGAACCCTGCTGTTATCGTGGTTGGCTTTTTTTACCCCAACCGTTTATCACTGGCACCCTTCTACTAGCAATCCTTGTGCCATTCTCTGGTTTGATTAGATTCAGCAAGTTATATCGCTTCCCAAGGCGGGCATTTCTGCTTTCCGGGAGGAATTGAGGGGAAATTCTCCCAAAAACCATAGAGAACACTTCAAGCCTGGCATTTTGGACAGTAATGCGTACCCCTGCCAGCCAGCAAAATCCGCCGGATCGGCGTCTTGCAGCGCCGGCATGGCTGGCCATCCCGCTGGTAGACGCAGTGCTCCAACTGAAAGAAGCCTTTCACTCCTGCGGCGTCCACATAATCGGAGACCGACGACCCACCAAGCTGGATGGCCTTTTTCAGAACTGTCCGCAGAGACTTTCTGAGCCGTTCCAGCTCCACCGCGCTCAGCCGTCCTGCGGCGCGTCCTGGACGAATTCCAGCATGAAACAGACTCTCGTCGGCGTAGATGTTGCCCACCCCGGTCAACAGGGTCTGATTGAGCAGCGCGGCCTTGATGGCCAGCTTGCGTCCGCGAAATAGGGCGACGAAGGGCTTGGCAGCAATGGTGAGCGGTTCAGCCCCGGCAGCGGCAAAGGGGGCTGTGAGGCCCAGATCGCGCCACTCCAGCCGCCCGAATCTGCGCGGGTCCACAAAGCGAATCTCTCGCCCGCTGGCCAGTTGGAGCCGGGCATGGGTATGTGCGGCCAGGGGTGCGTCCGGGGTGGTCACCAGCAGACGACCGGTCATACCCAGGTGCACAATCCACTGCGCCTCCGGCAGCGCAGGACCATCAGAGGCCCGGCCACCCAGTTCGCACACAATGTGTTTCCCGGTTCGATGAACGGCCAGTAGCTTGCGGTCAGTCAGTCCCTGTTCCTGGCTGGCGGGTGAGCTCTTGAATGGCTGTGGATGGTGGCCAAACCAGACTTCGACAATTCTATCGCCGCGCACGCGTTCATCTACACCGCGGGAGATGGTCTCAACTTCAGGTAACTCTGGCATGGTTCCAATCCAGGATGAAGACGCTGAACATCAGGTTTGAGTGGCGAGCGCATTGGAGGGGCAGTTACCGAAGCAGCTTGAAACTAGCGATAACTCCCCGCCAGATCGGAACCGTCATCTTCTTCGCTTGCCCGGGCAGTACTCCATTTTTCCAGATAGACAACGCCGAGAACCAGACCCACCACAAAGAAACCTACTGAACCATACTCAATCAACGAAAGCCGCTGATCTTCCTCTTCGGTTTGATAAATCGTGATGCCATGAATGCCACGAGCAACCACACGGTCTTCCTCGAGGTCTGGCTGCCGAGGCATGGAACTCAGGTAGTAGGTCGATATTGCAGCAGAGACAATCATCCCGGCAAGACCGGGAAGCAGAAACAACAATGAGAGAATGCGGAGCGCAGACAGTCGTGCAGATCTCATAGGGCCCATATTTCGAGAAGATTGAGGATCAATCTGTCCAAGGACGCAGCATGACAGGTAGAAAACCCGCCATAACCGATTCGGCTCTGTGCGTACATAGAACTCGAATCAAAGAGGAACAGCAGCAGCGGTAAACACAAACAGTGATTGAAAAAGGGAATGGAATGTGGCAGAAGCCAACAAAAACAACGCCAAAAGATGAACGTCTCTTGATTCTTAAAACAATCATACGGGCAAACGATAGGAATACTCTGGAGTAAATCAGTCTAATTGTAAATAAAAATCGAGACAATTGTAACTCGATGAATGAGTACCAAAGGAACTTCTCAGCGGTGATGATCTCGCAAACTAATCCTGCTGGCCTCGAAACTCACAATCTTCCACTCCCCCTGTGAGTTCTTGGCATAGACCCGGGTGTAACGAAATTCTCCATTCAGTTCGACCTCAGGATTAACTCCTTCCACATGGGCCAGTGAGGTAACGACAGCAGTTTTTCCATAAAAGCGGACTTTTTGATCTGAAAAGGCAAACGCATTGACGTGTATCCGGCCTGAACGCATGGCAGCCAGAGCTTGATCTTTGGTCTGCAAGGTTCCATTGGCCAGAATCGCCATGTAATCGTCAGCCAGGAGATTACTCATGGAATTGGCGTCGGAGGCCAGAACAGCTGTTCGCCAGGCCTCTTCGAGCTGATCGATCTGGTGGCGTCCGTCGAGCTTCTTTGGTTTGGGCTGGCCGGCATAGCTGCAGGGGACGCTGGCCAGCAACAAGATGGCGGCGAGACCGCTGCTCAGCCAGCGCAGAACATTAGAGCGCAAGTGCGAATTTGAACGGGAACGGAGCATAAACGTAACGGATACTAGCCCTGATTTGCCGTGCCGGTCAATACCATTTGGCACATCTGAACTAACTTTGTTCACAACTGTGCAGGAACTGCAACTCCCAAACCTGGATCTGGTTCCTGAATGGAACCCACGGCCAAACCAGGCATTGAGCCTGGGCTGACGCGCATTTCACTCAGTCAGGCTCTTAAGCCAGGGCGATCAGGTTCTCTACGGAGCGGTCTTTCATCTTCTGGAAGAGCCCGCCCACGCACCACTTCTTGAAGTGCGCAGACTCGCGGTGTGTAGCCAGCGCCTTCTCGTCTGCGTACTGCTCGTAGATCACCAGGGTGTCAAGATCGTCCTCAAGGTGATGGGGAACGTAGGATATGCAGCCAGGCTCCTTGCGGGATTCGGCAGCCAGTAGCCGAACGGCCTCGGCCATCTCGGCGCGGTCCTCCGGTGAAAACCTGAACCGGATCGTAAAGCTAACCATGATCGATATTTCCTTCTAGTCTTTGCTGAATTTCGCAGACTGGGCCCAATTACGAGTGAATTTCGTTGAGCGCAGCCGCAAACTCGGGCAGCACTATAGTCTGGGCGCGATCGGGTCCAGTGGAGACCATGCCGACCTTTGCCCCGCTCTCGCGCTCCTGGAAGCGGAGATACTCCTTTGCTGCGACGGGCAACTCGTCGAACTCGGTAATGCCCTCGGTCGACTGGCGCCAGCCCTTCATCGTGGTGTAGATCGGCTTGATGGCCTCCATGCCGTACACATCGGCAGGAATCTCATCGGTAACCTTGCCATCGATCTCGTAGCCAACGCAGATGGGAATCTCATCGAGCTCGTCCAGCACGTCCAGCTTGGTGATGACTAGCCATTCGGTACCGTTGACACGGTTGGAGTAGCGCAGCAGGGGCATATCGAGCCATCCGCAGCGGCGGCGACGGCCGGTTACTGCGCCGAACTCGTTGCCGCGCGCCTGCAGGTGATTGCCGAGCGCACCGTGCTCTTCGGTGGGGAAAGGACCTTCGCCCACGCGGGTCACGTACGCCTTGCTGACGGCGATGACGGTGCCGATGGCCGTGGGGCCAAGGCCGGAGCCGGTGGAGGCGCCGCCAGCTGAAGCTGAAGACGAGGTGACGAACGGGTAGGTGCCGTGGTCGATGTCGAGCATGGTGCCCTGGGCGCCTTCAAACATCACGCTGCCGCCGTCGGTCAGGATGCCGGCCAGCAGACGACCGGTGTCGGCCACATAGGGGCGCAGCGCGTCGGCGGCGGCGGCGTACTGGTCGTAGATTTTGGGTGCGTCCAGCGGGTCGGTGCCGAACAGCGCGTGCGCAATGGCGTTCTTCTCCGCGCAGGCTGTCTCAATGTGGGTTTTGAGCAGCTCGGGACGCATCAGGTCTACCACGCGCAGGCCGCCACGGCTCATCTTGTCTTCATACGCAGGGCCGATGCCCTTGCTGGTGGTGCCAATCTTCTGGCGGCCGGGGGCGTTTTCCGCCGCCAGCTCGATCATGCGGTGGTAAGGCAGGATGACCTGGGCGCGGTTGGAAAGAAAGACGCGGCCCTCGATGTCGATGCCAAACTCGCGCACCTTGTTCAGCTCGCCGAGCAGAAAAATGGGATCGACGACGACGCCGTTGCCGATCACATTCAGGCAGCCAGGGCGAAGCGTGCCGCAGGGCAAAAGCTGCAAAACATACTTGTGCCCGCCAATGATGACCGTGTGGCCGGCGTTATGACCGCCCGCATACCGCGCGACCGCGCTGAACCGCTCGCTCAGCACGTCCACAATCTTGCCCTTGCCTTCGTCGCCCCATTGGGCGCCGAGCACAACCGCTGTCTTTGCTCGCATGAATGCTCGAACCTCGAAAATCGTGCAGTACCGCCTTGGAGCGCTCGAAAAACCGTCGCCCGCGGGTCAAAGGGGAACCGCGAAGACACGAACGGGCGCAAGACGAAGGCGCAGTCCCGGCAAGGCTGCGCCACTTCTGATGATAAACCCACCACAAGCAGAACCGGTGCAGAGGGAGAGACAGACGAGCCAATCGGGGCAGGGAAGCGCCACCGGCAGCAGCGATCTGCAAAATCCGCCTGCTGAAAGAGCCGGTCTTGCGGCAGGCCGTGGATTGAGCCCGATTGATCCGGCAATTGAATATTTTCCATCCTGTTACTGTCAGGGTGCCCCATCCTTTTCCGCGTCTTTTGCGGAAAAGGGTGGGAAGACGATGCCATTGTTTTCTTGCCGGATCAAGAGCGCAAAGTTTCCGCAATTTCCACATCTATGCATCCTCGCTGAGGAAATCTGGACTTCCGCGATCGGGTAGGAGGCGGGGTTGCCCCCGCCGTCCTCCCACACCACCGGACGGACCGTTCGGTATCCGGCGGTTCCTGTCTACTGGGCAGAACTCAATCTGCTGCAGCGAGTAACGTTTCGTGTATTGTGTCGTCTGGTGGTCATAGGACACCGCAATCGCCCTTGGAGCTTCCGGCCCCTCCGGCATTTGATCGCAGGCTCCCGTACTGGGACATCTGTCCAGCCACTCAGAGATCACAACTGACTATCCACTCATGACAGGTTCAGACCTTCACCGCTCCGGGTCCGAGCGGCTACTACGTCGTCTGCTGCCATCTGCCAACCCATCCCGACGCCTTGCGACGTCAGTAGCCTAAGGCAGGCGGGCAGACTTCCCAGGGTAATTCGCGTGACCTTCACTGCATATATCCGCCGGATCTACGTCCTCATCTTCCGAATGGTATCGGGCTTTGAGTCTTTTGGCCCTCTCGCCCAGATGAGACCGCCTCCTATCCGTTTCCTGTTCGTCGGACCGCAGTTTTGCTTACAGCTTCCTTCAGATTCCGCCTCGCGACGGACACCCTTGCTGTTCGGCTAGCAGTTCCCACCATCAGGGCCTGCAAGGGACTTTCACCCTCAAGTCCACGACACGACCACCACAGTCAAGTCGCTTGCGCTTACGCGCTACGCGCCATGCCTGGCGTACCAAATGAAAAACGGAGGCCGGTGCCTCCGTTTTTTTGTTGCTGAAGACGTGCCCGGTTCTACAAAGAAACAAGATCGTAAGTTGTTGAAAAATATGTAGGGGCAGCAGAGTTCATACCAACCCTCCCTAGGCGCAAAAACAAAGACGCGCCGAGGGTTGGACACCCGAAGTTTCATACTCCGTGGGTCGGCAACGCCGGTGGCGAACTAGGAAGTTCTTGTCTGTGAGCTCGGTGCTAAAAGAGCGCAATTGCCGCTGGCATACTTGTGCCTACTGCCCGGCGTTGCCTGCTGTGGTTGGCAGCGTCGCCGATGAGGTCGGCTTGCTTTTGCGCAGTTCCTGGTGACGTGCGCTATCAGCCTTCTGAATCCCAATCGCCGTAGAAAGCGGAACGAATCTGCGCCTGTTGCAAATGCGGCAGCGAACCGGAAACCTGAACGTGATCAGTTTCATGAAATCCGAAGGCTTCATGCGCGAAATTCTGAATTTGACGGAACCGCACTTGGTGCAATGCATAGAGCCAGACTCCTGACCGGGGTCATTGATGTGAGGCCGCGTATAGACACTCGGAACGCAGGACGGGGTGATCCTCCCAAGGGGGAAAATTTCGGGAGGAATTGATTCAAGTTAGCACAGAAGAAGCGGGAAGGGTGTGAAATCAGACAGGAAACAGCAGGGAAATGAGCACCTAAGCCACGGTAGGGCCACTCAAGAGGGAAACAGCGATCCAGAGACCGGCAGGGTGGTAACGCGGGCGCGGCGGCGGGGCGTACGTGCGGCAGGAGCAGACAGCAGCGTGGCCAGTTCGCGCAACTCAGCGCGGGCGTGGCCGATGGCTGCGGCAACAGCATCCGGCGTTTGGCTCACAGAAAGGCTTTCAATGGCTTTGACGGGCGCGGCCAGAACCGGCTCAGGGTCCCGGCGACGGCCTCCCTGCTCGAGGGTCTGGCGGGCGCCAGCCAACGTAAAGCCTTCCTGGTGTACGAGACGCTTGATTTCCAGCGCCAGTTCCACATCGCGGCGGCGATAAAGCCGCTGCCCGGTTCCGCTCTTGTTGGGCTTCAACTGCGGGAACTGTGTCTCCCAGAAGCGCAGCACATAGGTCTCAACCGCGCAGATCTTCGCCACGTCACCGATCTTGAAGTAAAGACGGTCGGGGATCGCGGGGGATTCGAGGACGTGCTTGCGGGAAAGCTGGGTCGCCATACGATTGAGGAAGGCGCTTCAAAGGGTTCTGGGTCTTCCTCATGGAAGTATAGGCTACATATTGCACAATTTGTGAAGCAAAATCTTCATCTTCACGGCAGAAACCCATGGGAGCTGACCCTTCAACGGAGTATTTCTTGGGGTGGTTTCTCTCTCATGTCCCCAAATGCGAGGGTGTCCTGGGGCACCCGCATTCGACGTATGGCCGGATCAATGGGAGCCGCAGGTTTAGCTACTGTTTCTTAAGGACCACGGTGCCGCTTTCGTCTGACAAAATGGCCTCTTGCATGTGGCGGAATTCGGCGGCTTTCGTGGGTGGAATTTCAACGTTCTTGACGACGAATTCGCGTTCGTAGTGGAGCGTGTTGCCGCTGGCCGTGATCGAGGATTTGTAACTGGCAAAGTCGAGGTCGAGCGAGACCGGGTCAGGGGTTTCGTCCACTTTGTAGCCGGCAGGCAGGGCAAAGCTGTAGCTGTCGCGCCAGCGCCCTGGGTTGCCGAGTTCGATAGCGTACTTGCGCGGCTTGCCTTCCATCACGTCGGGCACGGTGTGCACGTGAGAGCCCAGCAGTCGTGGCCGCATCAGCAGGAGCGGACCGGCCGGGCGGGCGTAGGTGGGCACGCTGAGGTGAAGGTCGAGAGTCAAGGGCTTGTCTAGATCGGCTGTCTGGTGGAATTCATAACCTTTGAAGACCATGCCGGGAAGGCCGGAGCCAATGCCGGCCTCAAGCAGGCGATGAACCTCTTTTTCGTCGTTGTCTTTGACGAATTGGCGCTCGGTTCTGGCGTCGTCGCCGGTAAAGGTCTCGGTAATGTCGCCGGCAAGGGTTCCATCCGCCGAAAGCGTAAAACTCCCTTGGCGATTGAGGCCCGCCGTCTCCGGCGCCAGCACCGGCATCTGCAATGCGCGGCTCTGGTCGCCGTCAAAGATGTTGCCCCAGGCGCTTTGCAGCGCTGAACGGATGAGACCGACCGGAGTTTCCTCGTCGGTGGGGTCGAAGATGAGCAGGTCTTTGCCGCCGGTGGTCTTGATGCGAGCGGCAAAGCGGGGATCGTTTTCGCCGGCGGGCAGCTCAATGGCGGCGATCATGTGGTTGCCGGAGAGCGATGGCGCATCGGGATCGATGATGCCGCGGCGACTGTCCACATGGAAGTAGTACGCGCGTACGCCGATGACCTGGAGCATGGAGATGAGCAGCGTGGCTTTGTCTTTGCAATCGCCAGAGTGGTTGCGATAGATGTCGGCTGCAGAGTGCGCCTGCCAGCCGCCGATGCCGCGTATCACGATGAAGTAGCGGACGTTCTTCTGGATATAGGTGGTGATGCGGTTGAGTTTGGTGTAGAGGTCGGGAGCGCCGGCTACCAGTTCCTGCACCTTGGCGGTAATCTCCGGCGAGGGATCGGTGCGGTGCTCTTGCAGCTTCTGTCCCCATTGGCCGATCATGCGCCACTGGGCTTCCGTTCCGTTTACCGCAGAATCGCCCCAGAAGACGCTCATCCGCGCCGCCAGCGATCCCCAGGCGGGAACGGAGTGGAGGTTTTCGAGATCGAGCCGGGGCATGTTTTCAATGGACCAGCGCAGATGGTCGGCCTCAACCACAACCGGCTTCACCGGTGGGTACTTGCGCCAGGACTCAGCGTAATGGCCGCCCGCAGGCAGAGCCAGATCGAGCGCTTCATGCACGATAGGAATAGAGCCCTGAATGTCCCAGCTCTCGAAGCTCATGTAGGGGCGCATCTGCTGCTCGGTTTCGCAGACGACCACCGCGCCGGGATCGCTGGCAGGCGGCTTCAGGCTCCGGGTGTGCTCAGTAAACTGCATCACCGCGTCGCCGTAGTCGCCCTGGTCGGTAAAGTCATCGTCCATGGCCTGAAACTGGCGTCCGTCGGCGGCGATGGTCCAGGCGTGGAAGTAGTTCAGCTTCTCGTCCACGTCGTAGGAGATGGCGCAGTGAGAGTACTCGCGGCCCTGCGGCTTGAGGATGCGCACGGCCACGCGCTCCCGTTCCACGGCGTGGTTCTGCGCGTCCACGGTAATGAGGTACTCATCGAAGAGCACCACGGCCGGCGCCTCGCCCACATCGTTGGGTGTAGGCGTCTTGGCAGCTTCCACGGCCCAGTCGGGCGCGGGCATCTTCTTCTCTTTGGCCCGCGCGAATGGCGAGCTAAATAGAAGTGCGATGAGAGCAAATTCGGCAATGACAGGAAGGCGAGGCTGCATCAGTTTCCACCCTGCGCGGGCGCTGCAAGCACCAGTTGCTGCTGATCCGAAGCGGCCACCTTCTGGTAGAAGGTGCGCAGATCCTGGTACTCCTCAGGCTTAGCCTGGCTGAAGCCGCGAGCCAGGCGGCGCGCCACCACAAAGGCGTCCGGCTTGGCCTGGGTTTTGACGATGTAGGCCGCGTGTCCGGTCCAGGGTATGTTTGCGTCCTGCGGAGCGCCTTCCACAGTGTAGCCCGCCGGAAGATGGAGGGTCACCTGGTCGGCCACCTGCTCGGCGTACTGCATATCGACGGGCTGCTGGCGCACTGCCTGATCGATGAAGGGCCGATGGCCGCCCGTCTCAAAGAACAAGCCGGGCAACAACATGCGCTTGGCCGTGGCCGTACCGATCTTGCCCTGCACTTTGACGAACGCCAGCAGGTTGACGTCGGGGTTGTCGAGACCGAGGAAGTGGTCGATGTGTGCCTCGACTCCCTGCGGCATCTGCGATTCAAGGCTGCGATCGAAACTCTTGTTGACCTCGTCCAGGTCGTTGCGAATGGCATACTGACGCCAGCGCAGAGCTGCCTGTCCGTTCATGATGAACTGCACCGTACCGGTCACGGCTCCGTGCGCGTCCAGGGTGAGGTCTGCCATGCGGCTGGTGAGGTTGTCCTTGTAAGATAGCTGGGGCGTGGTGAGGACGGAAGGGCCGGTCTCACTCTCCGCCAGCCCGCGCGCGCCGGAGTGGGTCCAGTTGAGCGTCTGGAAAGGGCACATCTTTTCGCCCGGATCGAGCATTATCCTCTGGTCGCCGATGTGCAGATCGACGAGCGTATCGTCGAGCTGGCCCATGAACATGAAGCTGGGATCGAAGACGCCGCGATTGCGATTGACCACCTTGGCCGCGTAAGCCTTGAGGCCGGAGGTGCGCAACATGGCCAGGTAGAGCAGCGCAATCTCGTCGCTGCTGCCGCTCTTCTGCTTCCACACGTCGTCGGCGCGCTTGGCCTCCTTGATCTTAAGGTCCTTCATCTCGGTCTCCGACTTCCGGCGAGAGTAGTCAGTGTTGTCGAGAGCCTGCACTGCTTTGTAGAGCTTTTTGGCCTTGTCGAGGTCGGTGTCTGTGGGTGCAACGAGGCCGGCCACAGCAGCCTTCAGGTCGTCATTGCTCTCGGCAAAGTGGTCGTTGTCCTTGACCCAGTCTTTGGCCGAGCGCATCCAGAACTCCTGCGCGGTCCAAGCATTCTTGTAATAGAAGAAGACCTTGTAGAGCACACTCCGGATGGGCGGCATCCACTCCTCATTGGGGATGGGAGGAATGTCTTCGACATCGACGGTGTAGTGGCCGCCCACATCGGTCTTGATGGTGTCGCCCTTGGGCAGATTCATCCACCAGATAAGGCTGTTGATGGGCTCGCCGTGCTCGTCGATCAAGTAGCGATTGCTGGACATCTGACCCTTGGGACCGGGCTGGTAGGCATCAAAGGGAATGAACGAATAGTGCGCCTTGTGGACGAAGTACTGGCGCTGAATCTCCCACTCGGGCGAGGAGTAATGGTGGTCGTCGTAGCGCAGTTGGTAGCGGTACTCGATGATGCTGCCCACCTCGACCTTGGGCAAATTGAAGACCTTGCGCGAGATCTGCCGGTCGCTGCTCTTTGAGGTCATCAGGTCTTCAGGCTTGCCGTCGAGCGGGATGATGGTGCCATCGGAGTGGATGGTGCGGGCCTTGATGTCGGTAATCTTCCAGTCGCCGCGCACGTAGGGCAGATCGACAACGCTCAGCTCCTTGCCCTTTTCACCGAGGATCTTGATGCGGGCGTAGAAGCTCTGGAAGTGAAGAGGGTCGTTGT
>Ga0302275_10006352_pt1 | contig 11208 bp, 9 predicted proteins | sample III_Bog_N2_2_FD_200229 | JGI IMG/M metagenome (GOLD analysis project Ga0302275, IMG submission 200229) | Peat permafrost microbial communities from Stordalen Mire near Abisko, Sweden - III_Bog_N2_2 | ecosystem: Environmental > Terrestrial > Soil > Wetlands > Peat | place: Sweden: Abisko... | reverse complement strand
CAAAATCGGCCACACGGTGCATCTGATCGCGCCTGATTATCCCGGTTCCAGTTCCGATGAGAGCGACATCATGCGGGTGCCTTCCCGTCAACTGCCATTCGATCCGGAAGATCGACTGATGAAGTTCAACTGGGTGATGGCGCACCTCGAAAAATTGCGCAGCGAGCATTACGACATCATCCACATCCAGACGCCATTTGTAGCGCACTATCTCGGTATCAAGTTATCGCGTTTGCTGAGTATTCCCTGCATAGAAACTTATCACACATTCTTTGAGGAATACCTCCATCACTACATTCCATTTGTACCCAAGGCATTGATGGGGACGGTGGCCAGGCGATTTTCTCGCCATCAAGGCAATAGTCTGGATGGAATGGTGGTTCCATCGCGCCCAATGATGGAGGTGTTGCGCAACTATGGTGTGACGACGCATGCGGAAGTCATCCCGACCGGACTCGAACCGGAAAGCTTCGAGCCGGGTAACGGGGATGACTTTCGCATGAAGTACGGCATTGCATTGAATCGCCTAATGTTACTTTTCGTCGGTCGTGTGGCACACGAGAAAAATATCGGATTTTTGCTGCATGTGGTTGACCGTGTCAGGAAGAGCATTCCCGAAGTACTGTTACTGATCGCCGGTGCGGGACCGGCGCGTGAGGGACTGGAGCATGAAGTCAACAAATCGGGTTTGTCTCAAAATGTCATGTTTATCGGTTACCTTGATCGCCATACCGAGCTGAATAGCTGCTATCACTCGGCGGATATTTTTGTATTCTCTTCGCGGACAGAAACTCAAGGGCTGGTACTGTTGGAAGCAATGGCGCAAGGCGTGCCTGTAGTGTCTACCGCCGAAATGGGTACTCGTGACGTACTTCGTGAAGGCGCAGGTGTCTGGATTGCCAAAGAGGAGCTGCAAGACTTTTCCGGCAAGGTCATCATGATGCTGGGGGACGCCGGTGTCAGAGCCCGCCTTGGCGAAGCCGGGCGCGAGTATGCGCATGGGTGGTCTGCCAGCAAACAGGCAGAGCGCATGCTGGATTTTTACCAGTCCGTAATTGAATCTGGAAACGGCGATTAATCTAGGACAATGATCCGCCCGTTGGGAGAAGAAAAACCGAGATGACTTCAGTTAAGCGACTTTTCCTTCTCGGTATCTAGGAACAAATTTTCAGTTCATCTGGACGAAAGCGGAGTCCTTCGCCGTTGATGTTTACCATCACAAACCAATCCTGAACAAAGCCAGTAATGCGCCCGACCCGACCGTTGTGTTTTGCTGCTATTGAATTTTCAGGCACCGCAATTAGAACACGGTCATTTACTTTGAATTTAGAAATGGGTGTAGTAGTCATTTTGGAAGACCCGTACTTATTGCAAGGTTAGTTATCAAGCAGTGACATTGATGTCCTGCGTCCAGTTAGATACCTTCAATATTTTGGGTACGTAGCGAATGATATTATTTATCACAAACTGGCTCCGAGAATATTGAAAGAACTTAAAGCTATGGTTTTGAGTTACACACTATGCAGCTTCAGCATGGCCGCTTCCAGCTTGCCTTCCACGATGAGCGGTGCCACTCCCTGTGCGCGTTGCATGGCCTGCTCGATCAATTCCATTTCTTCGCGGCGCGGCGCATTCAGTACATAATCTGATACGTCGGCACGTTCGCCTGGATGACCGATGCCGATACGCAACCGCCAGAAATCGCGCGTGCCAAGATGCGCAATAATGTCTTTCAAGCCATTATGCCCCCCGTGCCCACCGCCCAACTTCAATTTTGCGCTGCCGGGCGGCAAATCAAGCTCGTCATGCACCACCAGAATGTGTTGCGGGGCGACCTTGTAGAATTGCGCCAGAGCGCCTACTGCGCGACCGCTGACGTTCATGAAAGTTTGGGGCTTGAGCAGAAACAGCTCTAGTCCATGCACAGAACCACGAGCTGCCAGACCATGAAATTTGCCTTCCGCCTTGAAGTTGCATTGGTGAGCAAGTGCAAATTCGTCAACCCACCAGAATCCGGCGTTGTGGCGCGTAGCTTCATACTCACGACCGGGATTGCCCAGCCCGACGATTAATTTGATTTCGCTCATAAAGGCGTCTCTAAAAATTCAATTTTCCAAGCTAGGCAAGGCGCGAGCAAAAAATTGCGCCGCAGCATATGCAGATATGTAAGAAGTAATTTTTTGTGGGCAACGCAGCATAGCGACGAAAATTGGATTTTTAGAGATGCCTGTAATGAAAAAGCCCGCCATGCAATCCAGGAAAGCATGGCGGGTATTTAGTCGTGACGCTTAAGCGGCTTATTTTGCCGCAGGTTTTGCTGCTGGTTTTGCATCTGCGGCTGGGGCAGCTGCCTGGGCAGTGGCAGCGGCGGCTTCAGCGGCGGCTGTTGCTTCAGCTTCTATTGCACCGCGCGGTATCTGGACGGTCGCAACCACAGCCTTGTCAACGTGGCCGTGGCCAGCAACTTCCACACCCTTGGGCAGCTTGAGGTCGGCCACATGGATGGAATGGCCGATCGCGAGGCTGGACAGATCCACCTCGATAAACTCGGGCAGGTCAGCTGGCAAGCAAGCGATATTCAGGTCATTCATCACGTGACTGACTACGCCACCGTTCTGCTTCACGCCGGGAGAAATCTCGGCATTGATGAAGTGCAAAGGCACTTTCATGTGGATTTTCTTGTTCTTGGACACGCGCTGAAAGTCAATGTGCTGTACTTGCTGGCGGAACGGATGCATGACGAAATCGCGCAGCAACACTTGTTCTTTTTTACCGTCCAGATCGAGCGTGAGCACGGAGGCGTGGAAGGTTTCCTTGCGCAGGCTGTGGTACAGGCTGTTCTGGTCGAGATCAATCAGAACGGGGTCATTTTTGCCTTCGCCTGCGCCATAAACAATGCCGGGTACACGGCCTGCTTTGCGCAGACGGCGGCTCGCACCCGTTCCTTGCGCCTTGCGGGATATTGCAGTTATTTCAGTTGTCATTTTACTTCTCCACTTCAATTTGGAACCACCCGCGACCAAGTGGTTCCGGTTGCGCAGCAGCCAACGTGGCTGCCACAAAAACTAATCTACAAACAGCGAGCTGACTGATTCTTCCGCATTGATGCGGCGCATGGTTTCTGCCATCAGCTCGGCCACGCTCAACTGGCGAATTTTTTTGCACGCACGCGCTTCTTCGCGCAACGGAATGGTATCGGTCACTACCAGCTCGTCCAGCGCAGAGTTCTCGATGCGTCCAATCGCGGGGCCGGACAATACCGGGTGCGTACAGTATGCAATTACCCGCTCCGCCCCTTTTTCTTTCAACGCCGCCGCCGCTTCGCACAAGGTATTAGCGGTATCCACCATATCATCCATGATAAGGCAGGTGCGCCCGGTCACTTCACCGATGATGTTCATCACCTTGGCTACATTCGGTTTGGGACGGCGCTTGTCGATGATCGCCAAATCCGCATCCATTTGTTTCGCCAGCGCACGGGCGCGCACCACGCCGCCCACATCCGGCGACACCACCACCAGATTGCTGTAATTACATTTCCATACGTCGGACAGCAAAATCGGGCTGGCATAAATGTTGTCCACCGGGATGTCGAAAAATCCCTGGATCTGATCCGCGTGCAAATCCATAGTCAACACACGATCCACACCCACACCGGTCAGCATATTCGCCACCACTTTGGCGGTAATCGCCACGCGTGCGGAACGCGGGCGGCGATCCTGCCTCGCGTAGCCCATGTAAGGCAGCGCGGCAGTGATACGCCCGGCAGAGGCGCGCTTCAGCGCATCCACCATCACCAACACTTCCATCAAGCTATCATTGGTTGGGGCGCAGGTGGATTGCAGTACGAACACATCCTTGCCGCGCACATGTTCGAGAATTTCGACCATGATCTCGCCATCGGAAAAACGACCGACGGTGGCTCGCCCGAGATGGGTGCCAAGATGCCGCGCCACCTCTTCTGCGAGCTTAGGGTTGGCATTGCCGGTGAATACCATCAAGCTTTCGTGGGACACGTTAACCCCTAAGGTCTAGAATGAGCCAAAACTAAAAATGGGCGCAAGCGCCCCGGTTGTAACTAACCAACTGGCTGGGGAGGTAGGGATCGAACCTACGAATGCCGGAATCAAAATCCGGTGCCTTACCACTTGGCGACTCCCCAATAAACTTTACATAGCGGCATAAATCTACTGCGCGGACTGGCATCGGGGTCGTGCGGTGCTCGGCATCCTCATGTACAAATGTACATTCCGGTGCCTGTGCTCCTGGCTTCCCCAATGTCAGCCCGCTCGCTACGATTTCTGCCGCTATGTACAAAAATTTCGTAGCGGGTGCTGCGTCAAACCGCGCGCCGCGATGCCGCGCATGTCCGCTGGCAGTTGGCTTAATACCGCCTGCGCTTGCTCCTCGTTGGCAAATTCGGCAAACACGCACGCCCCCGAACCCGTCATCCGTGCCTGCGCAAACTGGCCCAGCCAGACAAGGTGCCGCGCCACTTCCGGGTACAAATTGCATACCACTGGCTGCAAGTCATTGTGCAATTGCCCAATCGGAAGGGCGCGAATTGTGAGGGAAATCGTATTGCGTGTCAATTCCGGACGTGCAAAAACCTGTGCTGTGGCGACATGTGCCGGGGGAAACAGCACTAGGTACCACGCGTCCGGCAGGGGATAGGCCTGCAATTGCTCGCCCACGCCTTCGGCAAAGGCGTTCTCGCCGAACACGAACACCGGCACATCCGCCCCCAGCGACAGGCCGATCTGCATCAACCGTTCGCGTGACAAACCCAGATTCCACAGGTGGTTCAGCGCTAGCAGTGTTGTAGCCGCATCGGAACTGCCGCCGCCCAAGCCACCACCCATCGGGATGCGTTTCTCCACTGCGATATCCACTCCCAAAGAGCAGCCGCATTCTTGTTGCAACAGGCGCGCGGCGCGTACGCACAAGTCCTGTTCCTGCGGCACTCCCCTCAGTTCACTGATACGGCGTACCATGCCGTCTGCGCGCACGGTGAAATGCAGCGTGTCGCTGAAATCAATGAAGCGAAACAGGGTTTGCAGCAAGTGGTAACCGTCATCCCGGCGCCCCACCACGTGCAGGAACAGGTTAAGTTTGGCCGGTGCAGGGCAGCTCAGGGTATTTAACGTATTTCCCATTCGTCGATCAGCAATTGGAGTTCCATTCCCTCACGTTGCAGGCTCATGCGCAGAGGTAAGCTATCTTGTGCTTGCGCCGTATAACGGGTGTAACTTATTTTCCAGCCATCTTGCTGCATCATGCTTACTTGGCCATTCACAGCATGCTCGATGTCGGCCTTGCTCTCTGGTGCAGGCAACGCCAACACCCAATAGCGCAGCCCCGTCAGCGGTAAATGCCAACCCAATACCTGTTGCGTCAGTTCCTCAGTGTCTTGTGCGGTGAAATGTCTATCCGCCGTATCCAGCACCACACCCTGCCCATTGCTGTGGATGTGCGCCACGGTCTGTCCGAACGGGGCCAGTAGCAATATATCGTCGTCTTCGGCGTGATGTGTCCAGCGTATATTGGCTGAAGAACGGTCGTCGTCATGCTTGATGGATATTCGTCCGTTCAGCACAAAAGGCCTCTGCTCAGCTCCTGCCGGACGCGCTACAGGTTGGGGTGCGGGTGGTGCGCTCGCGCAGCCGACCAGCAGCAAGGTGAATAACAGGAATAACCGGCACATCATGCTGTAATTATCCCAAATATCCATTAGACCGTTCGTGGTGAGCTTGTCGAACCACCAGCTACGCAACCAGAGTCCTTCGACAAGCTCAGGACGAACGGATACAGGTAAATCATATCGTATCGCGCCTAATGGATTATTTGGAATCACGGAATAAATTTCTTCATCGCATCCTGCAATGCCGTGTTATCAGGATGCGACTTCAGTGCGTCACCCCACACTTTTTTCGCCTGCTCTTTCGCGCCTTGCACCCACAGTACCTCGCCCAGATGCGCGGCTATTTCAGGATCTTGATTAACGTTATAGGCGCGGCGCAGGAATTCAACGCTTTTCTCCAGATTGCCCATGCGGTAATGTCCCCAGCCTATGCTGTCGATAATAGCGGCATCGTCCGGAGCCAGCTGGTTGGCTTTCTCTACCAGCTGCATTCCCTCCTGCAAACGCTCGTTGCGATCCAGCAGGCTGTAACCCAGCGCATTGTAAGCTTGCGCATAGTCGGGCTTGATCTCGATCACTTTGCGTATCATCTGCTCAAAAATATCATGCTTGCCGAGCTGTTCTGCCAACATGGCGGTTTCGTAGAGTAAGTCAGGATGGTTGGGCAGCTTTTCCAAGCCTTGCGTCAACACCTGATAGGCGGTTTCGACCTGCTTTGCATCGCGCAGCATCTCTGCTTCGACTGACAAAAGCTGAACGCGCTCCTGATTGTTTTGCGCATTGGTCTGGTGCAAATACTCACGCGCCTCTTCCAGCTTGCCCGTCTTGTCGAGCAGGTAAGCCACGCGCAGGCGTGCGGCAAAGGAATATTCGCCATCCTGCACCTGGCGATAATTTTGCAGCGCCTCTTCGTCAAGCTTCTTCGCTTCGCTCAACTGGCCGAGGTAGTAATAAACCGTGCTCGCGTCTTTTTTGCCCTTGGCGAGCGCAAGCCGCAACTCACTTTCCGCGCGATCCAGTTCCCCCATTTCCATGGATAGCATGGCCACTGCGAATGCCAGGTCGGCGTTCTCCGGATGCAAACCGAGCAGGCGCTGGAATTCCGTACGCGCTTCCGCATATTGTTTTTGCTCCATTAACATGCGCGCGTAAAATAAACCTGCCTCGCCAGCATCGGGATAAGCCGCAACATATTCTTTTAACAGTGCCAGCGCCTGTTGCGGCGATTCCTGTTGCAATAATTGCGCCTCAAGCAGTGCAGTCAGCTCCCATTCGGGACGTAAGGCGCGTGCTTGACGCACTTCTTCCAGTGCGCTCTCACGCTTGCCCGCAGAGGCGGCAGCCTGCGCTTGTACGAGATGTCCCTCTGCCACACGCGGGTAAGGCTGTGCCAGGTCATGCAATAGATTAAAGACAGCATCCCTGTCTGGATGACGTGCCAACAAAGAGTAAATCTGCGTGAAGGTCTGCCCCGCCTGATCCGGGTGGGCTGCCAGCATTTTCACCAGGTAGGGGCGCGCCTCATCCAGCCTGCCCCCGCTTAGCAGCACCGTGGTCAGCAACTGCTCTGCCTGATGCGATGAGGGCTCCAGCTTCAACCAGAGATTGAGCGCGTCCACCGATTTGTCCATTTCGTGCGCATCGAAAGCTAGCTGCGCTGCGCGGCGTGCTACACGCGGGTCTTTTGTGTCATTGGCCAAGTCCATATAAACCTGCGCGGCCAATTCGGGATTGCCGCGCTGGCTGGCCACTTCGCCCAACATGAATTCATACAGCATTTCCCCGGTCAATTCCAGATTGGGCAAATTCAGCGGCGGCTCTGCCACCGGCTGCGGCGACGTCTCCTCATGCTCGGCAGGCGCAATGGCAACCTGCTGAGGCGCATGCGCACAGGCAATCAACAACAAGGGAAGAAAAATAGCGCTACGTTTGAAGGTCATCATGTTTGGCATGTTTGTCTGGTATGTTGTATATAAAGCGGCAATTCGACCCGTGCGCAGGTAAAAAATTCAATTTTGAGTTTTTAGAGGCGCCCATATTAGGTTATATTGGGCCTCCATCACAACCCACTATCGAATGCATGACCGCCATTGCCCCGCTAACCCTGTCCGCACGCAACCTGTGCCGCCGTTCCGGTCAGCGCGAGATCGTCCGTGACGTGTCGCTGGAACTCAGGCACGGCGAGGTTCTGGGCCTGCTCGGCCACAATGGCGCGGGCAAGAGCACTACACTGCAAATGCTCACCGGCGCGCTATTACCGCAATCGGGACATATTGAAATATGCGGATACGATCTTGCGCGCCAACCCGCACAGGCCAAGGCGCATATTGGCTTTTTGCCGGAAATCCCGCCGCTGTATCGCGAAATGCGCGTGGACGATTACCTGCTGTTCGCCGCCAAACTGCATCGCGTGCCGCGTGCAAAAATCGCCAATGACCTGGCTGAAACCAAGCGCCGTTGCGGCTTGCAAGGAGATGGCAATAAAATTATCGGCACCCTTTCAAAAGGCTACCAGCAGCGCGTTGGCATTGCGCAGGCGATCATTCACCAGCCGGAAGTCATCATCCTTGATGAACCCACCGTTGGCCTCGATCCGTCGCAGATTCGCGACATCCGCGCACTCATCCGCGAGCTGGGCGATGCGCACAGCGTCATTCTTTCCACCCATCTGTTGAGCGAAGTCGCCAGCATTTGTGACCGCGTCGAGATCATCCACCACGGACGCCTGATTTACGGCGACAGCAGCGAGCGGATGCAACAGTACGGCCATCAGCCCGGCTTTATCGTCACCCTGCTATCGCCGCCCACACTTGCCGAGTTACAAGGCATCGCCGGGGTGCAACAAGTAGAGCAGCTTTCCGCCACGCAATTCCGCATCCTGTATGAGGCTGAAGTTAATCTGAGCTCAACACTCCTCGCACTCGCCGCGCAGCACGGCTGGCAGGCAGAACAACTGGTGCCGCTGCAAGCACGGCTGGAAGATGTATTCATGCAGATTACACAAAGCGACGCAGAGAAAATATGATCCTTACTATCGCCCACAAAGAATTCCGCAGCCTGTTCGCCATCCCTTCGACGTGGCTGATTCTGGGAGTGCTGCAATTCATTTTTGCATGGTTCTTCCTGGCGCGGCTGGATGCTTTCCTGCAAGTGCAGGCACAACTGGCGCAGATCGCCAATGCGCCGGGAGCCACACTAGCGGTCGCCGCGCCGCTGTTCGGCACCCTTGCTCTGATCCTGATGATGCTGATTCCGGTGTTTACCATGCGGCTATTCGCGGAGGAGCGGCGCAATCAGACCTTGGCATTGCTGATGACCGCGCCAGTCTCAGGTCTCCACATCGTGCTGGGAAAGTTTTTCGGCCTGATGTTGTTTTTGCTGCTGATCGTTGCAAGCTGCACCTTGATGGTGCTGTCGCTGGCCGCAGGTACGCAATTGGATATCGGTCTGCTACTCAGCAACGCGCTGGGTTTGCTACTACTTGTCGCCAGCTACGCCGCACTTGGGCTGTATATTTCCTCCCTCACCGCGCAACCGGTGGTCGCCGCCATTGTCGCGCTGGCCGCGTTGTTCGGGCTGTGGCTAGTGGAAGTCAGCGCGGTGGATAGCGACATCGCATGGAACATGGTTGCCCCGACCAGTCATTTTCAAAGCTTCAACATCGGCCTGCCGAATAGCGTCGACATCGTTTATTTCGTGGTATTCAGCGCCGTTTTCCTGCTGCTGACTATACGCCGCATCCACAACAACCGGATTTACGGCTGAAATGAGATGTCCATGAAATTCTTCCAGCCCAAGCTGTTGCTCAAGAACATCGCCTTCGCCATAGTGCTGCTCGCGGTGGCTGTCGCGCTGTACCAATTCGCCGCGCGCCACCCCATGCAATGGGATATGACGCAAAGTGCCAGCAACACCCTGGAAAGCAGCAGCGTAGACGTACTGAAGCAACTTCCTGGTGAAATCAAGCTCACTGTGTATGCCACCGGACAGGACGCTACTTTGGGGGACATACACAAGCTGGTTCGCGATTTTGTCGCCCTGTATCAGCGCTACAAGCCGGACATCAAGCTCACCTTTATTGATCCGCTAAAACAGCCGGACGAAGCGCGCAAGGTCAATATTCAGGTTAACGGCGAAATGCTGGTGCAATACGGCGGGCGCGTCGAGCACCTCACCGTAATTAACGAGCAGGCGCTCACTAGCGCGCTGCTGCGGCTCGCGCATAGCCAAGACAAACTGCTGATGTATCTGGATGGACATGGCGAACGCAAGCTGGACGGGATTGCTAATTACGACCTCGGCGAATTCGGAAAACGCCTGCAACAGAACGGCTACCGCCTCAGCAGCCTGAACTTGACCATCGCGCAGGATGTGCCAAGCAACGCCAGCATGTTGGTCATTACCCAGCCGCAGATCGACCTGTTGCCGGGCGAAGTGGATAAACTGCTGCGCTACGTTGCGCAGGGTGGAAACATTCTGTGGCTGGTAGATGCTGAACCGATGCATGGTCTGGAACCGCTCGCCGAAAAATTTGGCCTGCTGCTCACTCCCGGCATCGTGATCGACCCCGCCGCCGAAGAAATGCGCGCCCCGGCAAACTGGGCGCTGGCCGCTGGCTATCCGCCGCATCCTGTCACCCACAACTTCAACCTGATTACTGTATTTCCGTTCGCACGCGCCATCGGCTCGGAAGAAAATGAAGCATGGCAACGCACCACGCTGGTGGAAGCCGCACCGCGCGGCTGGGTGAGCAGCCGCGCGTCGCAAGGCAAGCTGAGCTTCGATAAAGATCACGATGTGCCCGGCCCGGCAACTATTGCACTCGCCCTGCAACGCGACGTGAATGACCGCGACCAGCGCATCGTTGTCGTCGGTAGCGGCTCATTTCTCGCCAACGCCTATTCCGGCAACGGAGGTAATATTGATCTCGGCATCAACATGGTCAACTGGCTTGCCAACGAAGAAAAGCTCATCGCTACCCAGCCGCGCGCGGTGAAAGACAGCGCTATCACCCTGAGCAAAACCAGGCTGGCCATCATCAGTGGCAGTTTCCTGCTCGCCTTGCCCGCGCTGCTGATGCTGGTGGGCGGTGTGCTTTGGTGGCGCAGGAGGCAGTAAACTAGCCACGGATTAACACGGATGTCCACAGATAACCCCATGGTTTTATTCCGTGTGTATCCGTGTTAATCCGTGTTAATCCGTGGCTAAATTTTTCTTGTCTGCACATAAACACCATGCCTGAACTACCAGAAGTCGAAACTACGCTGCGCGGACTTGCTCCACACCTGCTCGGGCAATGCATCGCTGATGTCGTTATCCGGCACCCGCACCTGCGCTGGCCGATTCCCAAAAACCTGCCAAAAATACTGGGCGGCCTAACCATCCGCGCCATCTCACGCCGCGCCAAATATCTGCTTCTTGAATGCGACAGCGGCACGCTTATTCTCCACCTCGGTATGAGCGGCAGCCTGCGCATCCTGCCTGCCGATACGGCGATAGAAAAACACGACCACTTCGATCTGCTGCTCGCAAACGGCTTCTTGATGCGGCTGCGCGACCCGCGCCGT
>Ga0302275_10006343_pt1 | contig 11218 bp, 11 predicted proteins | sample III_Bog_N2_2_FD_200229 | JGI IMG/M metagenome (GOLD analysis project Ga0302275, IMG submission 200229) | Peat permafrost microbial communities from Stordalen Mire near Abisko, Sweden - III_Bog_N2_2 | ecosystem: Environmental > Terrestrial > Soil > Wetlands > Peat | place: Sweden: Abisko... | reverse complement strand
GATCGTATGCACGGCGAACGCCATTCGTGCCGTCGACCGGGCGCGCACTGGGAGTTATTCTTCCGGCGCAGGCTCCACGGTGCCGCCCGAAAGCAGCGACATCGAACCGCCGCTGCCCGGCCCCAGCAACCCCGTCTTCATGTACAGCAGCAGTTTGTCGCGCGTATCGGTAATGTCGAGATGGCGCATTGTGAGCTGGCCGATGCGGTCCTGCGGCGAAAACGTCGATTCGCCCTTTTCCATCGTGAGCCGCTCCGGCTTGTAAGTGAGGTTCGGGCTGGTGGTGTCGAGAATTGAATAATCGTTGCCGCGCCGCAACTCCACGGTCACCTCACCCGTAACAGCCTTCGCGATCCAGCGCTGCGCCGTTTCGCGAAGCATCATCGACTGCGAGTCGAACCAGCGCCCCTGATAAAGCAGCCTGCCGAGCCGCAATCCATTAATGCGGTACTGCTCGATCGTGTCCTCGTTGTGGATGCCGGTAACCAGCCGCTCATATCCGATGAACAGCAGCGCCAGCCCCGGCGCTTCGTAAATGCCGCGGCTTTTGGCCTCGATGATGCGGTTCTCAATCTGATCCGACATACCCAGACCATGCCGCCCGCCGATGGCATTCGCCTCAAGCACCAGGGCGACGGGGTCGTCATAGCTCACGCCGTTAAGCGCCACCGGCTGGCCTTCTTCGAAGCGGATCGTAATGGTCTCAGGCTTGATCGCGACTTCCTCGCGCCAGAAGGGCACGCCCATGATCGGCTGAACAATCTTCACACCCTTGTTCAGATACTCCAGATCTTTTGCTTCGTGCGTCGCGCCCCAGATGTTGGAGTCCGTCGAGTAGGCCTTCTCCACACTCATTTTGTAAGTGAGCCCGTGGCTGAGCATGTACTCGGACATTTCCTTGCGGCCGCCCAGTTCGTCGATAAACGTCTGGTCGAGCCACGGCTTGTAGATGCGCAACGCGGGATTGGCCAGCAGCCCGTAGCGATAGAAGCGCTCGATATCGTTGCCCTTAAACGTGCTGCCATCACCCCAGATGTGGACGTCGTCCTCTTTCATCGCGATCACGAGCATGGTGCCGGTGACGGCGCGCCCGATCGGCGTGGTGTTGAAGTAATGCACGCCGGCGGTTGAGATGTGGAACGCGCCCGACTGCAGGGCGGCGATGCCCTCGGCTACCAGTTGTTTCCGGCAATCGATCAGGCGCGCTTTTTCGGCGCCGTACTGCAGGGCACGGCGCGGGATCTCGTCGTAATCCGGCTCATCGGGCTGGCCCAGATTCGCCGTATAGGAATAGGGGATTGCACCCTTCGCGCGCATCCAGTGGATGGCGGCGCTGGTGTCGAGTCCGCCGGAGAAGGCGAGGCCGACTTTTTCGCCGGCGGGCAGGTTTTGAAGTATGTTACCCATTTGAAATATTCGGAGTGTGGAGCGGGGCACGCGCACTGCGGGCCAACGCTCAGAATAGCGCGTTGGCGTGAGGGATCTGAATCCTGGTCTCTTAAATCCAGGGATCTAAATCCAGGGATCGATCAGCGCCACGCCGCAATCCTCAAAGTCGCGGATGTTTCGTGTGGCAACCGAAGCGCCGCGTGAACGCGCTATTGCGGCGATCTGCGCATCGATTTCCAGAATTGGCCTTCCCATCGTCCGGCGACGCGCCGAGATTTCCGCAAACGCGCGGGCGGCGGGGATGTCGAAGGTCAGAATGCGCCCGGCAAATTTCCCCTGGAACATTATCTCTAGCCTCTGCTGCATGTCGTTCCTTCGCTTTCCCGCCGGGAGGATTTCGATACCATAGAGAACTTCCGCCATCGTGATTGTCGTGGTGTAGAGCTGCGACACCGGCCACGCGTTCATCCAGCCGACAACCTCGCTGGCAGGCAGCGGCTTCATCAACTCGGAAAGCACATTCGTATCGACAACGACCATCAATCGAAGGACGGCGGTTCGCGCCTGACTCCTTCATGCCGCGGGTATTCCGGAAGATCGATCCCCCCTAACGGCTGAAAAAGCGCAACGATCGAGTCGCCAAGCCTCTTTTCGGGCTCACTCTGGGAAACCGCCCCCGTCAGAATGTCCCGCGCTTCCTGTTCCATCGAAAGGCCATGACGCGCCGCGCGCACCCGCAGTCTTTCCTTCACGCCGTCGTCAAGCCCACGAATTGTAATACTTGCCATGACATCAATGCTATCACTGATAGCATTCCCCGGATTCATTGCGCCGCTTTGTTATCCTTGTCGGTCATGCCCCCCCATCCTGATTCACCGCGGAAACCACTGCGCGTACTCACAAATTTCGCGCGGTTTCCGGAGCAGTGGGCTCTGTCAAACGGCTGGAGCGGCACGTCGAAGATCGTTCACGCGTTTCAGGATTTCGTGGACTCTCTCGCCGAATGCGACGTTGTGCTGGTGAATTGCGAACTGTCGCTCACCTACCGATTGTGCCTGTATTTCGCGATTCTTCCCTGGAAGCGCAAGCCGCTGTTAGTGGCCGACCTGGTCTTAAGTTATCCCGAATCGCGCAGCGCCCGGTTCAAGACCGCATTCAAGAAAGCGATTCTGCGCCGCGTCGATCATTTCATAAATTACTTCAAATATTCAGAAGGATATGGCAAATTTTACGGCATCACCGCCGATAAAAGCTCGTTTGTACACTTCAAATCCAATCTGCGGTACCGACAGGAAACGGTTGCCAATCCCGATGGCGAGTACGTGCTCTGTCTGGGGCGTTCGCGCAGAGACTACGACACGTTCTTCCATGCGGTGGAAAAGCTGCCGTATCCCGCCGCGATACCCCGCCCCAATTTCGCGCAATTGCGGGAACACGGCTCTCGCTTCACGCGCCAGATGACCGAATTGCCGCCGGGCCTGCAACTTCTCGACGACGACGGTACGCAGCAGGCGATGATGCGCATGATTGCGGGCGCGAAAGTGGTCGCGCTGCCCATCATTCCGAACACGTTCCAACTCGCCGGAGTCAGCGTCTGCCTTGATGCCATGCTGCTGGGCAAATGCGTAATTCTTACCGAAGGCGCCGGGGTCATTGACGCCCTCACGGACGAAGCGCTCTTCGCCCACGTGAGCGACGCCGACGCGCTGGCCGCGCAAATCCGCGCCGCCTGGGAAGATGACAACCTTCGGCTAAGCACCGCACGCAAAGGCTATGAGCACGCCGTGAGCGTCGGCGGTGAACCGGAGTTGTTTGAGCGAATTCTGGGCGCTGTTACGAACTGGATGGGTTCCACCGCGCGCCGCTGAACGTCCCATGAACACCTTCATTGGCGTCGATCTCGGCTGGTATGGCAAACCCACCGGTCTCGCATCGGTTCGGCTGGATGAGAACAGGCTGCGGCTTCTCAAGACCGCGCGTCTGGAACCCGTCGGTGAGATCGTCGATTGGATTCTCGCGGAGTGCGGAACGCGAAGCGCGGTGCTGGGTATCGACGCCCCCACCGTGATTGCGAACGCAACCGGGATCCGGACTGCGGAGCGCGAACTGAACCAGGATTTCCGGCGGTTCCACGCGGGCTGCCATCCGGCGAATCTTGGGCGTCCTTTCGCGGCCCACGTTCTGGCATTCAGCCGCCAACTGGAAGAGTCCGGGTTCCGGCATGGCGCTTCCATGGCCGCCCGAGCTCGCGGCCGGTTTCAGATCGAAGTGCATCCTCATTCGGCTACCGTGAGTCTGTTCGGGCTGGACCGGATCGTGAAGTATAAGCGCGGGGTGCGCGCGGCCCGCGCGAAGGAACTGGGCCGGTTGAGACGGCTGATGCTGACGCATTTGCCGGCGAGTGAACCTCCGCTCGAACTGCGCTTGCCAATGTTGCCGAAGACCGGCCCGCTGAAACCGGTGGAAGACCGGATCGACGCCGTTTTATGCGCTTACATCGCGGCGCACTGGTGGTGGTGGGGCGCGGCCCGGAACCGGCTGTATGGAAGTGAGGCCGGCGGGTTCATCGTGGTCCCGTCACCGCGTCTTCCACTTGTTGACTAAGTCCGCGATCTGCGGTTTCGCCTGCGGCTTGGGTTGGTGCCGCGGCGCGGGGGCCTGCAGAGCCTTGATGGAGAGGGCGATTCGCTTCGTCTTAGCATCCGCGCTAAGTACCTGCACCTTGACAATCTGCCCAACCTTAACGGCCTCGCCGGGGTCCTTAATATAGCGGTTCGATAGCTCGCTGATATGCACCAGGCCATCCTGATGCACGCCTACATCTACGAACGCCCCGAACTTAGTCACGTTGGTAACGATGCCTTCGAGGGTCATGCCAGGCTTAATGTCCGCCAATTCCTTGACCTGATCGTCGAACTTCGGCGCGACGAATTGATCGCGCGGATCGCGGCCCGGCTTCTTCAGTTCTTCGAGAATATCGTTGACAGTGTAAACGCCCGCGCTCAGCGACTCGCGCTTCACGCCGATCAAAAGTTCGGGCTTGTGGATCAGGTCCGTAATCGAGACACCCAGCGACCGGGCGATCTGCTCCACTACCGTGTAGGACTCCGGGTGCACAGCGGTCAGATCCAGAGGATTTTCCCCGCCCCGTATCCGCAGGAAACCCGCCGCCTGTTCGAACGTCTTGGGGCCAATGCCGGAAACCGCAGTGAGCTGCACCCGCGACCGGAACTTACCGTTCTCATTGCGGAATTCCACGATTTTCTGCGCCGTCCGCTCGCTGATGCCCGCCACGTAGCGCAGCAGCGCCCATGAGGCGGTGTTGAGGTCCACGCCTACGCGGTTCACGCAGCTTTCAATCACCGTTTCGAGCGATTTCTGCAGCTGGTTCTGATCGACGTCATGCTGGTACTGGCCCACGCCGATGGACTTCGGGTCGATCTTGACCAGTTCGGCCAGCGGGTCCTGCAGGCGGCGCGCGATGGAGATTGCGCCGCGCACCGTGAGATCGAGATCCGGAAACTCCTGGCGCGCAATGTCCGACGCCGAGTAGATCGACGCGCCGGATTCGTTAACCATGACGCTGAAGATGCCGTCCAGATGTTCCTGCCTGAAGAAGTCGCGCACGAAGGCGTCGGTCTCGCGCGATGCCGTGCCGTTGCCGATGGCGATCGCGCGGACATTGTGCTTCGCGATGAGTGCCTTGAGAACGCGCGACGAGCCTGCGAAATCGTTCTTTGGCTGGTGGGGATAGATGACGTCGTGCCCCAGAAACTTGCCGGTTTCATCGACCACGGCGACCTTGCAGCCGGTGCGGATGCCAGGGTCGAGCGCCAGCACGGAAACCTGCCCGGCGGGTGGCGCAAGCAGCAGGTTTTCGAGGTTCTCGCGGAAGACTCTGATGGCTTCAAGGTCGGCCTGCTGTTTGAGTTCCAGGCGGACTTCGGACTGAATGGACAGGTTTAGCAGCCGCTTGTAGCAGTCCTGCGTGGCAAGTTCCAGTTGCGGTGTCCAGTCGCCGGGGGCTTTGAGAACGCGGCTCCTGAGCCATGCGAGTGGGCGCTCCGGATCGAGTTCGATATTGAAGTACAGTACGTTTTCGGTTTCGCCACGCCGGATGGCCAGCATACGGTGCGAGGGGATCTTGTTGACCGGCTCGCGGTAATCGTAATACATCCTGAACTTTTCCTGCTCGTCAACCGCTTTGTCGGTTTTGGAACTGACCACAACGCCCTCTTCGAACATCATGCGGCGCAGGCCCTTGCGAAAGTCGGCGTTCTCGGCAATAGTCTCGGCCACGATATGGCGCGCGCCTTCCAGCGCCTCTTCGGGCGTCGCCACGCCTTTTTCGGCGCTGACGAACGTAGCCGCAAGTTGGGCCAGCGGCAGCGGGCCGGGCTGCTGCTCCCAAAGATATGTTGCGAGTGGTTCCAGGCCCTTTTCGCGCGCGATAGTCGCTTTGGTGCGTCGCTTCGGCTTGTAGGGAAGGTAGAGGTCTTCGAGTTCGCTCTTATCGAGAGTGGCCTCAATGCGGGTGCGAAGCTCGTCGGTCAGTTTGCCCTGCTCTTCGATCGTGCGCAGGATAGTTTCGCGGCGCTCGGCAAGCTCGCGGAAATAGGCGAGCTTTTCCTCAATGGCGCGGATCTGAACCTCGTCGAGATTACCCGTTGCCTCCTTGCGGTAGCGTGCGATGAACGGGACCGTGCCGCCCTCATCGAGCAGTTCGATGGTGGCGACAAGTCCCTTCAGCGGAACGTTCAGAAGTCTGGCGATGTGGACGAGAATATCCGGCGATAAAGGAGTAATAGCGGGCATGGCTAAATTCGAGGATAGCCAGGCCCCGGGGACGACCGTTCAGACCGTGGTCACGTAGCTTGGATGCGTGTGGCTCCAGCCGCGTGGCTGCCACGTGCCGGAGCGGATATCGCGCGCGCCGTGGCTTTCGAGGGTGTGGATCACCAGTTCTTCCGCGGGATCGACAACTTCGATAGCGGCGATGACCGACTGCTTGTCGCGGGCCTCCTCGTAGAGCAGCGCCTCGTCGTGCGAGACGCCCATGTTCCAGAATGCGAGGACGGCGGCCCACAGCGCGGCGGATATCGCGATTCCGCTCAGATACAGCGCCATATAGCGCAATTCGAAAAGATTCACGCCAGCGATCCAGAGCAGGAGCCCGAACACGGCGACGCCGAAGATTACACCTACGACGGCACCCCGGAGGGCGGCCGCGCGGGTGGGTCTGTGTTCGCGTTCAAACCCTTTGTTGTCATTGGGTTGAATAAGGTTCATCCTGACGGGTGCGATACCGTGTTTTTCGAGATCGCTGAGGGCGCTGCGGGCTTCCTGCTGCGTTGTGAAGTTGGCTGCGATGATTGGCATTGTCGGGCCTCCGGAAGGGTGACCAAAGGCACGGCGACCGCCAAAGGATGTCGTGGAACAGGCGCTTTCGCCCCGGCGGTCGATCAGCGTTTCGGCCAGGTCTGTTCGCCCACCGCCAGACCTGTCACCACGTGATGCATCACGCTACGCGCTGACCGGAGACGAAGACGGAACGTTCGCCAAAGCGAAGCAGGTGCTCGCGCTCCCCGGCGCGCTCTGTGCACTCCCCGCGCCACGCTGCCCGACGAACCCTCCGCCAGCCTCGGCCTCCTCGGCCAGCACGAACTCCCCGAGACAGTTCGGAAGCTCGAGTGCGTGGCTGTCGGCATCCTGCTTGTGACCCATCATCTCTCCGACATCATCCCCGAAATCAACTGCGTCATCTTCATTCGCCAGGGCCGCGTCGTGGCTGATGGGCCGAAGCGCGAAATCCTTAACGCCGCCGCACTGCGGGAGCCGTTCGGAGTCGAAGTGCAACTGGCCGAGCGGGGTGGTTATTATCACCTCTGGTAAGTCCGCCACGACCTGCGCACCCCTCTGAATCACCTCGTCGGATTCGGCGAGTTGATCACCGAAGACATGGAAGAACGGGCAGGAGGTGACGAATCGTCCGGTACCTCCGATCTAAAGGCCCTCATCGTGCGTGCGAGGGATCTGGTGAAAGTCTTGGCCAATCTACCCGAGGAAAATCTGGCTGAACGCACTCGGGACGCCATCAGACGCGCCGAACTTCCCGAAATGGTGGAGCGCCTCGCCCCGAAACTCGAGGCCAGTTATCCGGAGGATTTCGGGAAAATGCGCCAGGCTGCCGCACGCCTCGAAGTCCTCGCGGAAGGCATCCCGCCCGAAACGCCCCCCAGCCTGCTCGTTGTTGATGACAATGAGGACAACCGTGAGTTGCTGCGTCGCATGCTGGAACGCCAAGGTTATACCGTAGCCCTCGCCGCCGGGGGGGAGGAATGCCTGGATCGGCTGGAACGGGAGCAGTTCGATATTGTGCTCCTCGACGTCATGATGCCGGGACTCAGCGGCTTCGAAGTCCTTAGCCGGATCAAGGAAAATCCCGCGACCAAATCCGTCCCCGTGATTGTGGTCTCCGCGCTTGGTGAGAGTTCCGCCGCCATCCGCTGCCTCAAGATGGGCGCGGAAGATTACCTGCCGAAGCCTTTCGATGCGGTCTTATTGAGAGCACGCATCGGCGCATCGCTCGAAAAGAAACGCCTGCGCGATCAGGAAGTCCGCTACGCCCGCGATCTCGAAAGCGCGCTGGTCGAACTGCACGGCACGAAGGACAAGCTGGTCGTTCAGGAAAAACTCGCGTCGCTCGGAGCTCTCACCGCCGGCATCGCCCACGAACTTAAGAACCCGCTCAACTTCATCACCAATTTCTCGTCGCTCTCGCGCGAAATCGCCGAAGACATCGAACGCGAGTTCGCCAAACCTCAGCCCGACCGCGCCGAGCTTCACGCGCTCCTGCAAACCCTCCGCGAGAATCTGGACCGGGTCGAGACCCACGGTAAGCGCGCCGATCACATCGTGCGCGGCATGCTCCAGCATTCTCACGGTCAGCCCGGCAAGCGCGAGCTAACCGACATCAATGCGCTCGTCGAAGAAGCGCTGAACCTCGCCTATCACGGCATGCGCGCCCAGAATTCGTCGTTCCACGTTTCCATCGGGAAGAGTCTTGCGCCGAATCTCCCGCAGATTCCGGTAGTCGCGCAGGACATCAGCCGCGTCCTCGTGAACATCCTCAACAACGCGTTCTACGCCGTCGGGGAGGAGCGAAAATCCGCCACCGCCGGATATACACCCGCCATTCGCGCAGCCACGCTCGACCGCGGCGATTCCATCGAGATCCTCCTCGAAGACAACGGCCCCGGCATTCCGCCCGCCATTGCGCAGAAGATCTTCGACCCGTTCTTCACCACCAAACCAGCGGGCGAGGGAACGGGCCTGGGGCTCTCCATCAGTTACGACATCGTGGTGCGCACGCACGGCGGCGCTCTGACCAGCGAAACCGAAGAGGGGAGACTCACCCGCTTCCGCGTCGTTCTCCCCAAACGGTGAAGCCATGAGCGCGACGATTCTCGTAGTCGACGACGAACCGGATCTCGAACCGCTCATCCTGCAGCGTTTTCGCCGTCAGATCCGCGCCGGTGAAATGGCCTTCGCTTTCGCGCACGATGGTCAGGAAGCCATCTCAAAACTGGAATGCGACCCCTCAATCGAAGTCGTTCTGAGCGACATCAACATGCCAGTGATGGACGGCCTCACGCTGCTCACGAAGATCAACGAAATGCCGCGGCTGCTGAAAACCGTCATGGTTTCGGCGTACACGGACATGCTGAACCTGCGCATCGCGATGAACCGGGGCGCATACGATTTCGTCACAAAGCCGATCGATTTCGAAGATCTCGAAGCCACCATTCTGAAAGCCACGCGCGAACTCGATATGCTGCACGATGCCCGCCGCACGCGCCAGCAACTTACTGAAATCCAGGCCGAACTCGGGGTGGCCGCGAAAATTCAGCAATCGCTGCTGCCGCAACCAACCGTGACGCATGCGCGCGCAGACATCGCCGCCGTCATGCTGCCCGCCCGTCAGGTGAGCGGCGATTTTTACGACTTCTTCGGGATCGGCAAAAACCGCTTCGGCTTCGTCGTCGGCGATGTTTCCGGAAAGGGAATTCCCGCAGCGTTATTCATGGCGGTTGCCCGCACGGTACTGCGATCCACCGCGCTGCATGGCGCATCGCCCGGCGATTGTCTCACGGCCGTAAACCGAATCCTGGTACCGCAAAGCGCCGCAGAAATGTACGTGACGCTTTTCTACGGAATTCTCGACACCGAATCCGGCAAACTTACGTGGAGCATCGGCGGCCACGCTCCGCCGTGGCTGCTGCCCGCCGAGGGCAATCCGCGTCAGATCGAGGGCCCGCGAGGCTACATGGTTGGCATGTTCGACGACGCCGTCTTCGACACTACCGAAACCCTGCTGAATCGCGGCGACACGATCCTGGTGCATACTGATGGGATCACCGACGCGGAGAATGCACATCACGAGATGTTCGGGAAATCCAGGCTTTCGAAACTGATCCGGTCCCTTGTGCCCACCGACGGCGCGGGTGTCGCGGGCGTGGCCCACAAAGTTGTCGAGGCGGTTCGCGAATTCACATTGGGCGCGCCGCAGGCCGACGATATTACGCTCCTCGCGGTCAAGTTCGGCAACTGCGAATGAGCATGCCGGAGTCGCGTGCGCCGGAGCCCCGCTGGCCCGCAACAATGGCGGCGATAGCCGTTGGCATTCTGTATTACGTGGTTCCCGAACAACTGACGTTCGGTCCGGGCTGGCTGCTGCTGTCGATCACCGCGGTACTGATTCTGCCCACCACCATCTTTCATCGCGTCGGGATGGCGCGCCTGAATGAGGTGTTTGCGTACGTCTGCCTTTCGGTAATCACGATGGCGCTCGTCGGTTCTTTGACATTGCTCGTGATGCGTTTGCCCACGCACAAGGACCAGCCCGTCGAACTGCTGCGCGCGGCGGGAGCGCTCTGGGTCGGCAATATTCTGGTTTTCGCATCGTGGTACTGGCGTCTCGACGGAGGTGGACCGAATGAGCGCGACCGCCAGGGAGTCCACACCGACGGAGCGTTTCTGTTTCCGCAGATGATGATGGACCAGAGCCAGAAACGTCAGATGGGCGAAGAGTGCTGGAGCCCCGGCTTTGTCGATTACCTGTTTCTCGCGTTTAATACCAGCACGGCGTTTTCGCCAACCGACGTGCCCGTGCTGTCGCGTTGGGCGAAAGTGCTGATGATTGTGCAGTCGATGATTTCGCTCGCAACCGTCGCGCTCCTGGCCGCGCGCGCGGTGAACATTCTGTGACGGATGTCCGCGAGACGACACTGCGTCGCCTGCACGGCGATCCGGAGCGTTACCTTACCGAATATACGGCGCGGTTCGGGAATGTTCTGAACGCGGACGATGCCGCGACGCTCTTCGACGAGTACAACGCGGACCGCGCGCGGTACCGCGTTGCCGTGCATCCCGCGGCCACGTGGATTCGCGACGAACTCTTCCGCCGGGCGCTGGGGGTAAGGGCCCCTCAGGGCCGAAACCGCGTTGTGTTTACTGCCGGCAGCAATGCAGCGGGCAAGAGTACGGCCATCGAGTTCAGCGCGGCCCGAACGCTGGCACAGTGTGTCTTCGATTCGACCTTGAGCAACCCTGAGCACGCTGAGACTCTGATCAGGCAAGCGCTTACCGCAGACAAGCGAATCAGTATCGTGCACGTGAACCGTCCGCTCGACGACGCGCTGCTCGGCATGCTGGAGCGTGGCCGGCATGAGGGCCGCGTAGTGACGATCGAACAGATGATCCGCTCGCACCGGGGAGCGGCTGAGACCGTGCAATCCCTCTGGGGCAACTTTCGGAACGATTTCCGGTT
>Ga0302275_10006326_pt1 | contig 11236 bp, 12 predicted proteins | sample III_Bog_N2_2_FD_200229 | JGI IMG/M metagenome (GOLD analysis project Ga0302275, IMG submission 200229) | Peat permafrost microbial communities from Stordalen Mire near Abisko, Sweden - III_Bog_N2_2 | ecosystem: Environmental > Terrestrial > Soil > Wetlands > Peat | place: Sweden: Abisko... | reverse complement strand
AGCAGATTGCAGAGCGGATGGAGGTTGCGCCTCGGATGGTGGCTTTGTGGCGCGACCGTTTCCTGAGGTTGGGTGTCGATGGGCTTTTGCGGGACGCCAGCCGACCGGGGCGGACCCCTTCCATTTCGGCACAGACGGTAACTCAGATCATCGAGAAGACGACACAGAGCAAGCCTGCCAACGCTACTCACTGGTCGCGCAGCACCATGGCGCGGGAAGCGGGTGTTTCCGAATCCAGCGTCGGGCGCATCTGGCGCTCACACGGCTTGAAGCCACATCGTGTGACGAGCTTCAAAGTCAGTAACGATCCGCTGTTCGCAGACAAACTGGAGGCCATCGTTGGGCTTTATCTCAACCCGCCGGAGCATGCGCTGGTGTTAAGCGTGGATGAAAAGAGCCAGATTCAGGCGTTGGATCGCACGCAGCCAGGTCTGCCGATGAAGAAGGGTCGAGGCGCAACCATGACGCACGATTACAAGCGCAACGGCACAACCACCTTGTTTGCTGCGTTGAATGTCGCCAGTGGCGAGGTCTACGGCTTGTGCCAGCAGAAGCATCGCCATCAGGAGTGGTTGAGATTTCTGCGCATGATCGATCAGGCAGTACCGGCTGGCAAAGAAATCTATCTGATCTGTGATAACTACTCGACGCACAAACATGAACGAGTCCAACGCTGGCTGGAAAAGCACAAGCGATTTCACGTTCGCTTCACGCCCACCTCGGCCTCATGGCTCAACATGGTTGAACGCTTCTTCCGCGACATTACCCAGAACCGCATCCGGCGTGGTGCCTTCCAGGACCTCGAACAGTTAATCATGGCCATCGGAGAATACATCGACGGCCACAATCAGAATCCCAAGCCCTTCATCTGGACCGCCAAAACCACAGACATCTTAGAAAAGGTCACACGCGCCCGGGTAGTCCTGAATAAATGACCATCTGAGTGGCGGACTACATTAGTACTACAGTTGTAATTGGCTTAATTGCAGGAGGGCCGGCAAATGCCCGGGCCTAAAGGCCGCGTTAGTCTGCTCTCTTTCATGGGGTTAAAACCTCCTGCTTCCTCCGGAATCTCCGAAGTACAACTGTAGTACTAGATCCATTTCATCCTCAGCAGCCAAAGCTTGACGCCTTGTGTAAGGCCTGTGTAGGCAAGGAGCGTCAGCAGGAGGATCGGCCAATACATTGCGGGCAGGTGAGTGAGGCCCAGCGAAGAACCAAACGGAGAATACGGCAGCCACGCTCCGAAGGCCATGATGGTGAATGTAGTGATCAGCAACGGCCAACTTGCACGGCTCTGGAAGAATGGAATCTTATTCGTGCGAATGATATGAATGATGAGAGTCTGGGTCATGATGGATTCAACGAACCAGCCCGTCTGAAAGAGCGGGGCGCGGGATGGATCCCAGCACTTGAATAGATAGAGCATGACAAAGAAAGTCGTGTAGTCGAAGATCGAGCTGATGGGGCCGATGCAGAGGATAAACCGCCTGATCTCTCCGATATTCCAGGGCCGCGGACGCGCGACCTGTTCGTCGTCCACAGCATCGTTGGGGATCGGGACCTGAGAGAAGTCGTAGAGCATGTTGTTGGTCAAGATTTGGATAGGGGCCATGGGAAGGAACGGCAGAAAGGCACTGGCCCCCAACACGCTGAACATGTTTCCAAAGTTGGAGCTGGCTCCCATGCGGATGTACTTGATGATGTTAGCGAAGACCTTTCGTCCCTCGATGACGCCGCCTTCGAGCACCATCAGATCCTTCTGCAGCAGAATCAGATCGGCCGATTCTTTTGCGATGTCGGCCGCAGTATCCACCGAAATGCCAATGTCCGCGGCACGCAATGCGGGAGCATCGTTGATGCCATCGCCCAGGAATCCCACAACGTGACCTTTGCCGCGCAGGACACGAACGATTCGTTGCTTGTGCGCGGGAGAGAGGCGGGCGAAGAGTGTTGTCTTCTCTGCCGCCTCGGCCAATTCGGAGTCGGACATTTTCTCGACTTCATCGCCTAACAGCATCGGGTCGGCGAGAAGTCCGACGTCACGGCACACTTTGCGGCTAATCAGGTCGTTGTCGCCGGTAAGTATCTTTACGGCTACACCATGTTTGTGCAGCGCTTCAATTGCGGTTGCAGCGGTGGGCTTGGGCGGATCGAGGAATGCGACATATCCCTTCAGCACAAGATCGTGTTCATCTTCTTTCGCACAGGACGTCTTTCCGGGCAACTCCTTTACCGCAACAGCCAAAACCCGGAATCCATCGTTGCTCAGATTTGCGTACTCGTCCTTCAATCCTTTCATCAGTGTGGGGTCCATGGGTGACAACTTCCCATCAAGCTCAAATCGAGAGCATTGATGGAAGATCTCTTCCGGAGCGCCCTTGGTCAGGAGGATGGCGTTGCCCTCAGGATTCTGGACAAGTACGGACATCATGCGCCGCGTAAAGTCGAACGGGATCTCGTCGAGTTTCCTGTACTTCTGAATCAGGGCTTGCTCGTGGAAATCGGAGCTATTCAGGATCGCTGTATCGAGCAGGTTCTTCAGACCGGTCTGAAAATGGCTGATGAGGTACCCATCCCGGAGCACTTCATCCGTTTCCTGGCCGGCGACATTGCAATGCCGTTGCAGGACAACCCGATCTTCGGTGAGCGTGCCGGTCTTATCGGTGCAGAGCACGTCCATTCCGCCGAAGTTCTGAATAGCGTTGAGACGCTTTACGATCACTTTCTTGCGGCTCATGGCGAGCGCGCCCTTGGCGAGGCAGACGGAGACAATCATGGGCAGCATCTCCGGGGTCAGGCCAACAGCGACGGCCATCGCGAAGAAGAATGCTCCCCTCCAATCGTGCTTGGTAAATCCATTGATGAAGAAGACCAGGGGCACCATGACCGCCATGAGCTGAATCATGAGCCATGTGAAACGGCTCAGGCCCTGGTCAAAGCTTGTTGGCGATCCTTCCTGCGTGATGGAACTCGCCATGGTGCCGAGATAGGTATTAACTCCCGTAACGACGACGACCGCGGTCGCTGTGCCGCTTTGAACGCTGGTACCCATGAAGCATATGTTCTTGAGTTCGACAGGAGAACTTGCGGCGTGTGGGTCGGCATCGTGAAACTTCTCGACCGGGAGCGACTCTCCGGTCAGCGTACCCTGGCTCACGAACAGATCCTTCGCGGACAGAATCCGCACATCGCCTGGGATCATGTCTCCAGCCGATAAATTGATGATGTCTCCGGGAACGAGACCGCGAAGGGGAATCTCCTGGGGCTTGCCATCGCGGACCACGGTGGCGGTTACGTGGATCATCGCCTTGAGCTTCGCCGCGGCGGCGCCGGCACGAGCTTCCTGCAGGAATCGGAGCGAGACGCTCAGCACGATCATGCCCGCCATGACGCTTCCGGCGCGCGGATCGCCCGTAGCAAAGGAGATCGACGATAGAACCGCCAGCAAAATGACAAGAGGGTTTCGAAGGATGACCAGGAGACTGATAAACCAGCCGCGCTGCCGCTCTTGCGCAACCTCATTCGGCCCCACCGTGCGCGCTCTGGAGTCGGTCTCGCTTTGTGTGAGGCCTGTGGAAGTCGTGTGCAAGGATCGAAGCAGGTCATCCCCGTCTTTCCCCGCCGCATCGAGGACAGCAGGGGAGACGCGAATGTTATGTTGCTTTGCCTTAGGGGGGATTTGAGAGTTATCCGGGGCGGGAGGAGTTGCCGTAGCGCTGAGAGCGCCGGAGGTCACCTTTGCTTCAGCATTCTCGACGGCGTGATTCGAATCGAGTGTCCCCATCCTCTTAGATCCCTTCCCGGATCAGGCTCTGAACTCCGAGCTGAGATACAAGATGGCGCCGACGAAACCTGCCGGGATCGCAGTCGACAGGATGACCGCATAGTCCAACCCAGGTTATTCGCTCCGTTGTTGCAAGTTTTCCCGTTTCATCATCCAGACGATCGCCGCTCCAGCAGCGATGCCAGCCGCAAATGTCAATGCGGTAGTTTCGAGCGGGTGCCGCTGCAAGCGCCTCTTTGTGTTGTAAAGAAGTTCCGTAGCGGCGTCGGCGCCATCTCTGGCCGCGCGGCGAGCTGCGATGACACTGTCTTCAAGCGCGCCGGCAACAGCGGATGCCGCACGGGTAGCCTTGTGCGTTGTATCGTCAATCTGTTGGCCTATGTGTTCGAATACCGATTGCTCCATTGGATGTTAACCTCTCTCTTCCTTGAGTTCGATCATGATTTGTCTATTCTTCGAGGGCTGTTTCAATCTTACCGGCCGACTCTTGAATCTTTTCAGCAGTCTTCTGAGTTCCGTCATTTTCTGAACTGAGAGACGGCAGTATTTGCGTTGAGCTCCTCACTTGCATGCGCGATCCATTCCCCAAATTCATCGAGCATTGCAGGGATCTGGATCGGTCTCTGCGATGTCTGTGACACAAGTCTTCCGTAGGCATCATCCTAGAATCGCGGCCTCCGTGTATGGTCACAATGGACCGCCGTTTCCACTGCGCGCAATGGAGCAAGCAATTGAAAACAACCCAAGATAGTAGATCCTCCGCGAGTTTCATCTTTCTTGTTTTGGGTGAGGCCGATGGCCAGAGGTTCATTGAGCGTGGCTCGAGTTTTCATTCAGGAAGTTGAATTCCGGAGGCGATTGTGAGCATTACTGCACAGTATCAGGAGCGGGCACTCCGGTACCGTTGGACCAAAGAGGCATCCTCAAACAACTCCGCGCTGTAAAGAGTTTCCAGCATCCCTCCTAAACTCCTGATATCACACCCCCGCACTCTTGCCCTTCTTTAATGCCTCTGGAGCGGGTTCGCCTGAAGGCGGACCCATTTCTCTTGGTGGCCGTGGCTTTGGTGTTGTTGTCGCGGGAAGGGCGAGAGTGCTTATGCCTCGCGAATCTTCGACCCAAATTCAACTGGATGGGACCGTACGGTTAAAATGGCTGCGCCTATGGGAGGCCTGACTCAGTCAAGCCTTCCATACTTCATCGCCCTTCGCCGGGTGCCGCAACAGGTGTGGATGCGCCGCTCTTTCATTGGGAACTGTTCAAGGACGGAATTGCACCAAGACAAGCAGGAGTCTCAATCACCACTTCAATGAAAGGCCCTTGCAGCGCGGGTCTTCCATCTCGATTGCAACGCTGCTGCACCTGCTATCCTCTACCTCGACATCCACTCCGCGGTGCAGGCTTTTATACCTGGGGTCCCGCGTCACAATCAGTGCGCTGTCGAGGAGACTCTTGCAACGAAAGTCTTCGACCTCCATTGCCACCATTCTGCATCGATGCTCTTCCATACTCTTGTCCTGGCCTTTCCGCCGGTGGTTGCGCCCGGTAACCTCAAACACGAGCTGAAATGCAGTTAACACGGTCTGTGGGATTCGATCTGCTCAATAGTGGACACTTCGCGGGTCTCGGGTTCAATCCGACATTGATCTACCTCACCGATGGGCACTGCCGATTTCCGATTCGTTTTCAGTCGGGAGATGAGGTTTCGCGCCGCTTCGCGCGCATACGTCATTGAGATGAGGGCCCACTTCCAACCGCGGTCTTGCGGTCATCGGCCTTTTCCGCGAGCAAGAATGTACATCCATCCCAACTGAGCTGGAGTAAGGTGAGGCGATGAGAATTTCATTTTTCAGCCGCATTCGTAAATACGGAGCAATCGTGTGGGATCTGTTTCTTTCAACTGTCGGGTGTTTTGTATTGAGGCGTTGCTTCCGCCTAGTCGCAGAGGGAAGAGACGGCCCAGAGACGGGGGCGACCGGTGTCGCCATTGGCCAGGCTCGCGATCCACTTGCGTATGCGGGCGCCGCACTCATTCTCCTGGCCCTTGCTGCGAACGAACAGCCGGGACTGATTCGTGCGGCTTCTGAAACTCATTCCTGAAACGGCGCAGAAGCCATCCGGGACCCATAGGTCCTTCATCATGGGCCGGCTTTCACTGCAAAGGAGCGGGTACCCAGGCAGGCGTCTGGACACGTCCTCAGGCACAAAGCGTCGGCATGGAGCGGTCAGAAGAGACTGCCGATTTGTTGGCAACGCGAGGTGCGTGAGAGACGTGCTCAGGAAGGTGATCGAGGAGGACTGTTTTGAGGAGCGATTTGTGAACCTGGATGCGGCCGTTGTAGTCAATGAACCCGAGTTTGCGAAAGCGGTTCATGAAGAAGCTGACGCGTGAGCGGGTGGTGCCGACCATCTCTGCCAGGGCCTCCTGAGTTATGGGAGGAATGAACTTCGCCGGATCTCCAAGCTCACCGTATTCGGCCATCGAAAGGAGGAGCCTTGCCAGGCGCTTTTCGCTGGAGTTGAAGAGCTGATCGACAAGATCCGCCTGGGTCCGAATGCTGCGAGCCAAGAGGCGCGACAAGAACAGATCGGAGAGTGCGTGCTCATCATGCATCACCCGGATCATCTCACTTCGAGCGATCTTCATCGCATACGACGGCGTGATTGCAGTGACTGTGGCCGATCGGTGTCTGGCCGTTCCGGCAAGCGAATCCTCCCCAATAAAGTCGCCGGCGAAGAGGAGTGCAATCGCGGCTTCCTTACCGGTGGCCGAAACAACAGTGACTTTCAATCGGCCGCTCTGGAGATAGAAGACAGAATCGGCCGAGTCCCCCTGGGAGAACAAGGCGCCTTTTGGATCGCAGTGGACAATTCTTCTGCCTGCCCCGGCGCATGAAAGAAAGTGAGCAAGGTCGAATCTCGGTTTTCCGTCGATCGAGAAAATCTCGGTGTGAGTCATCGTGATCGCCTCTTTCTGGACTGCACCTGCCCTTGATTAGACCAAGGGGAATCCGCCGCTGTGTGAAGGTGGCATGAAAACGTGAACGCCAAGCATGGATTCAGCGCTCGGCACCGCAATCTCAGCGATGTGCGGCCACATCAGCCATATCGCCGTACAGGATTTCCCGCACTGCCCGCGCTCCCGGCGTCTTCGCCAAGATCTCTTCAATGCCCGTCAGGAGCGCGCTTGCGTCGTCCTGGAGGGTCCCATCCCCGAACGAATTGCTGCCACCGGAGGAGTTCGGAATGCAAACCACGGGCGTGTGTGAGCCGGCAGTTCGAATGAGGCTGGTGAGTCTCTCCTTATGTTCGGTAGAAATGGAGCGGCCCAGCAGCACCAGATCGAAATCGCCTACCTTGAACTGCTCGATCGCGTCTCGGATCGAACCTGCCGATATAACGACATATCCAGCGGATCTCAAATCCGAACCTTGCGAGGTCAGTCGCCATGAATCGAGGCCAACTGCGAGGACGACGGTGATATGCATAGCCACCTCCAAACCTGGCTCAAGTAGAGTTCTCCCCCACGGGCGTGATTAGCCGCGATTGCCTTTACCTTGAGTGATTTCTGGCCGTCTTGCTCGCGGACATTGACCGTCCCCAGGACTCTTGCGGACGCACCGCGATCGACGCAAGTCTGGGAGGGTAAGAGCGTGTCTTTCACTGAGAGCCCCAGCACTCGCAAACGAGGACTCGAGCGACTTGAATGCTCTTTGCCGGAGCGTCCCGCAACGCTAACAGCACCATATTCCAAGACTCGCCGGGGGCGTGTCTGTTCAGAATTGCTCACAATTTGAGGATTGCGAAAGAATTTACGTCCTGGAGTCGCTCAGGCGTTAACAACACGCTGATCGGCATCTCCCGCACTAGCCTGGATGGCAAACCTCATGTGAACCTGTTTCGCGCGATCGACACGAGCCCGCAGGAAAGCGGCCATATAGGACTGCGCTACCCGGCTCCAGATCATAGGCCGAGCATAGAGGTAGGCACGTTCGCGCATTGCCTGGCGCGCCTCATCGTTGGCCAGGAGTGCGATTGTTGCTGTTGCGATAGCGGCTGGGTTTTCAAAAGGCACAAGCACTCCGCGTCCCTGGTCCAGCAACTCCGCAGCGTGCCAGTATGGAGTGGAGATAATGGCCTTCCCAACGCCCATGGCATACGCCAGGGTTCCCGATACAGCTTGCGCTTCATGACAGTAGGGCGTGATGTAAATGTCGGCCAAGCCGACCAGCGCAGCCATCTCTTCAGGACTGACAAACCGGTTGATGAACAGGACCTGCCGCTCCACTCCAAGCTTCTTTGCCAAGGCCTGTAACTCGAGCCTGTAGCGATCCCCTTCACGGGCCCGGACGTGCGGGTGAGTGGCGCCTGCAATCATGTAGACCGCATTGCTGTGACTGGCCAGGATGCGCGGCATGGCCTGGATTACGCTTTCGAACCCTTTGTTTTGAGAAAGCAGCCCAAACGTGAGAAGGACACTCTTTCCCTGGCAAGAGAAGCGATTCTTATACAGGTCCGGCTTCTCAAAAGGCAGGTCGGGAATGCCATGAGGAATCAGGTCTATTTTCTCGGCCGGAACGCTGAACACCTCCTGCAAAACGTGCGAGGAATATTGGCTCATCACGATAAGGCGTTCGGAGCGTACGGCAATCCTGTGCATCACAGCGCGTTGATCCAGATTCGGCTCACGAAGCACCGTATGCAGAGTTGAGATTACCGGCATCTGAAGATTCTTCAGCAACTCCATGATGTGATTTCCGGATTTGCCCCCGAAGATTCCATATTCATGCTGCAAGCACACCAGATCGACGTTGCTCGCATTCAAAAAGCCGGCGGCCGCTCTGTAGGACGCGAGATCGCCTTCGCCGATCTCAAATCGCACCCGCTCGGGGTATAGGTAGGATGATTGCCCGTCGTTGACCGCAACGACCGTTAGTTGGGCGGCTCCGTATTCGGCAGCGATCGCGTTACATAAATCTGTCGTGAAAGTCGCAATTCCACACTGCCTCGGAAGGTGGTTCCCAACCACCGCTATCCTGATCGGGCGTTGTGCGCGAGGCGCCAACTGAAGAGAGGAAGCTGAATCGACCCCGAATATCCTGTGCCGGCTGTCGGGGTAGATGAGACGGTTTGATTGCGGATTGAAAGTGCTACTCGGAGCGGCCATTTCGCGGGTCTCCCATGATCGTCGGGCGGTGATTGAAAGCAATCTAAGCCCTTATAGGGGCGTGGATTTGCTTCGCGATCTCAAGGGATTTCTCAGAAGCTGCCATTGAATAGTCCTGAGCCCTTGAACTCAGCTCTTCCGCGGCTTCGTGATCGCCTCGGTGGTGCGCGGCCGCAGCGGCAGTGTGAGCGTGGGCTGCGTAGATATGCAGGTCCGCCGCGGTGTCATATTCGCTCTGGGGCATTGTGTTCACCATCTTCAGGAAGCGTTGTGTCTCTTACATCTGCAGTTTTCCACTTTGCATTTGAAGACGCTGAGCAATCGTATACATCCCTGCCGAGCTGACCTTGCGTCCAAAACGACAATGCGGATGGAGGATAAGAAGAGGGCCCAGAGGGGAATCGCAGAGCCCCAATGCGTTTTAGAATTCGCCGCACTGTACTCGCGAAACATGTTCAATTCTGTACAGCCAAATCATGGCTGCCAGCCGTAGAGTCGCCTCACTCGGTGTCGCGTTGCCGCGAACCTATCAGCAGCCGGTCGGTTGGAAGGCAACTCGTGATTGGAGGTGTTGGCAGCAGGCTCGCGCTATCCGGTGAAGACATTTCGTAACTCACTGGCACCAGGCGAGAAACGATGAACCGCACACTATGGGAGTTAGGCTATGTACTACTATTTTGGGGGAATGCATTGGATTTGGTGGGTCTTCTGGATACTCCTTTGGATGGTGTTCTTTTCGTTCATGACGCCCGTGCGCCGAACTACATACAGGGAAATGCAATCGCCTCTGCAGCTCCTGAAAAGGAGATATGCCACCGGAGAGATCACCAGCGAGGAGTACGAGGAACGGCGGGCCAAGCTGCTGCGGGATGCAAATGTGAAGTAGGGGTGTCTCCCTGGATTCAGCCAGCCACAGCCAAAAGAGACTTAGGAATCGTTGCGTTTATCGGGCAAGGTTCCGTGGGCCGTGGATCCGCGCAGCATTGTGGCAGATCACGCCGCCAGCAACCGCAGCACATGGTTAACAATCATCAGATCCTCGGCGGGAGGAATGAGGCGTACGATCACTGCGAAGTGTTCCGCCGAAAGCGCCGCCGGGCCATGAACGTTGTTGCGCGCCGCGTCGAGCGTGATGCCCAGCTTGCCAATTCCCGTACAGATCTCCTCACGGGATGCGATGTCATTTTCGCCGATGGCGCCGGTGAAGGCCAGCATGTCCGGGCCGCCTAACTCGGCCACGTAACCGCCGATCCACTTGGCGATGGTCCAGGTAAACTTCTCTACGGCAAGCCGCGCCTTCGCGGGGCCGTGCTCGATGGCGTCGCGCACGGCCGCTGGAGAGTTTGCTCACATGGTTGGCACTGCTTCAGTTTCCGATCTGAACCGAACATTCCGATTCAGATCGGCATGGGATCGCCGGCACGACTCCGTAAGAATGCACATCGATGCCGCTTGTTCTAGGTGTTGTACTCGCGCAGTTCGTGAATCAGGCGCCTGGCAGAATCCGGAACCGGGACATTGCCGTCCAATATGTCGTGCCTGTTCACATTGTCTCCGTACGCTGCTTTATCGCCACTCTTGTCAGCCTGAACGACGGCGCCGTCAAGGCTTACTCCGGCAAAAATGCCCTTGCTGCGCGAATACGACAAGATCTCCGCGTTCAGCTTCAGGTCCGTTGAGGCCGCAGCCTTCCGCCCGACAGGCCCTGCAGCCACTGAGGCGTCAGCTCCCAATTTGAACTTGTCGCTGAGAAGGCTATGCAATGCGTGCTCGTTCATAAAGAGCATGACGAGGTCCGTTGAAGAGCCCCCGATCTGGTATCCCACGCTCCCACCGTCGATGGCGATGAACATCGGAGCGCTCCAACCGTTCGAGGTACGGCAGGTTGCCACTCCGCGACCGTAGTTACCCCCAAAAATGAAGGCAAACTTCACATCCCCTGGGATGATGGCAATACACTTTGCCGATTGCAGCAGGTCATGTGGAATGCCCTGATCCGGCGTATCCATAATCTCCTTGAAGACCTGGGCAGCCTTGCGGGTTCGGGTGGTATCGTCCTCGCGGTCGGACGCGATCGCGACTTGAGCCGCAAACAGAACAAGTGTTGAGAAGATCAGAACGCGTTTCAGCATAGAATCCTCCTCTTTCGATGTAGAGATTGAGTTTGAGCTGGTCCGATTCGCAACATGCCTGCAAGAACTCCTCGGCGCGATTGCCGAATGGGTTGCAGCGCATATGTACCGTGCGCCGACGTCCAGGCGAAGCTCACCTGGAGACTAAAA
>Ga0302275_10006322_pt1 | contig 11241 bp, 10 predicted proteins | sample III_Bog_N2_2_FD_200229 | JGI IMG/M metagenome (GOLD analysis project Ga0302275, IMG submission 200229) | Peat permafrost microbial communities from Stordalen Mire near Abisko, Sweden - III_Bog_N2_2 | ecosystem: Environmental > Terrestrial > Soil > Wetlands > Peat | place: Sweden: Abisko... | reverse complement strand
TCCGGAGATTCAGATGGCGACGAAGTCTTCCGCCGCGCCGACGACATTGGCTTGGTCACGAGGGGACTTTCAGCAGAACTCGGGCGCGGTGGCGAATGGTATCTGCGGGTGGGTGAACGTAGCTGCCGGCACGCCGGGAACCTGGACGGCGATTCCATGCGCCAACAGCAGCGGCCAGATCACCGCCGCTCAGATTGCGCCAGCATCGCTTCAAGGAACAGATGCAAAGTTGCTCACAGCGGGAACAGTGTCGGGCACAGGGGTTGCACTTTGCACGGACTCGAACGGCGGCGCGACAACTTCCGGCTGTCCTGCCAGTAGCGGGACTCCGGCAAATACACCGGCATGGCTGCAATATCTCGGCACAGGCGCAGATGGAGCGTACGAAGCTACTGCCGCAAGCTGCACAGCGAGTGCGCCCTGCTACTTGACCGGAGATAGGTATTACACGAGTTTCAAGGTAGATTCGGGAGCTTACGTCTATGGGAATACGGCGGCCACAGGGTCAGGCCTGACTATTCACTCACAGGGCGCTTGCACGATCTGGGGGACCGTCCTGATGAACTGGGTTAACAACGGAGCGCCATCCACGCAAAATGGGTTTCTTGGGGGTTCATCCGGCGGCTCAGGAGGTGGGACTGCTGCGGGCGCCGCTGGAAAGTACACCACGGCTTCTCTTGGGGGCTCTCAGGTGGCCGCATACCCCGCAGGCACGGCGGGTGCAGCAAGCGGAGGCAACGGAACGAACGGGACGGGTCTGGAGTGGTCACCCTATCTGCAACGCGCAGCGGTTAATACATCGGCGAGCAGCCTGGATGGTTTGGAGCTTGTCGGCGGCGTGGGGCAGCAAGGCGGTAGCTCAGGAGGGATGGGCGGCCAAGCAGGCGGCGGTTTTGTAGCTATGTGCGCGTCGTTGGATGGAACAGGCGGAGTGATCGACGCCAGCGGCGGACCAGGCAAACCTCCAGCGGCTAATTCGACCGGGGCAGGAAGCGGGGGTGGCGGCGGTGTAGTGATTCTTTCATCGCAGGCTACAGTCACGACTTGGCCTGCAGTTTACGTCGCAGGCGGTCCTGGCGGACTGGTCACGGTGCCTGAAGCTGTGGCGACCAGCGGCACCTGCACTACGCAGCCGAAAGCCACGCTGGGAGTAACGAGCGGAGCGTTCAGCGGAACCTGCACGGTGGTCCAAGCCGGTGCGGGGTGCGGAACGGGGACGGGCGTGGTCTGGAACATTCTCGGCGTCGGGGGGACGGCTGGAACCGCAGTGGTCAATCCGACGTGGAGCAGCGGCACGCTGGCGAGCTGCACGGTTACGCCGGGAACAAGCTCAGGTTACACGGCTGCGACTTACACGACGGCGGGCACGGGCGGCGACGGCGGAAACGGTTGGTATGCGGAGTTTGCAGGGTGGTAAGCCACGGCGACCTTGATGCTGTCCAATAACTCGGATTTGGGAGAAGAGTACGGGATTTAGCCCCTGAGGTATGCTTTTGCGGCAGTTTGCATTCCCTCAGCGGCTAAAGCCGGAAATCAAGAATGGGCTCTCAACGTACGGGCTGAAGCCCGTACCCTTCAAGACATGTTTTTTGGACAGATTCTTAGAGCGGTTCTCCAATTCACGTGTTCTTGCTAGTTCCGTGCGAGGTGGCTTTTTCTTAAGGAAAAAGCCACGCAGCGGATGTGCTTTCGGGGCATAGCAATAGGAGAACCTCTGTAGCGGCGAGAAACGAGGATAGCTTACTCTCTCACGAGCCGAGAGAGTGAAGGCTTTGAGGGGCACGAACGCTGGAATTGGTGAAAGGTCGTGCCTCGTTGGAGCATCAATTGATGACAAAAGTGGCAAGTTGGCTCCGCTTTGCGGAGGTGGCAGGTTAGCGAGTTGGCGGGCTTTTGCGGCAGGGTTGGTCTGTTCATCCCGCGGGTTGCTTGCGGTGACTCCCCGCGCGAGGCGCCCTGTTCAGGATTCAGTGGACGCGTACTAGTTCTCTGACCGTGTGAATTCGCTCTTTTTGGCATTTGCGGTATTCCACCCTTTCGCCAGGAAAAAGGCAAAAGGATGGGGCACGGAGTTGGTACAAAAGCAATTGGTCAGAGACCTGGATGGACTGAATCAGTCGATTTACTTACCCGGTTGAGATGGGGGTTCCGTGGCGGAAACGGAAGAGGGGCAGGCGGTAGTTGTTGAGAAGTTACGCTTTTGTCCGGAGAAGCTGAGCAAAGGAGAACTAGAACTGTTCGGAGGGATTCTGGATTATCATCCGGTGAGCCTGCGGGGACGGACAGTGTTGATGGAATTGACCGAGAAGCTTTTGCAGGTGAGGACGCGGGAGGGAAGGACGGCGCCGCTGAAGCCAAACAAGGCGCAAATGATGTTTGAGCGGCGGCGGGGCGAGCGGAATATCGTGCTGAAGGCGCGGCAGATGGGGTTGACGACGTGGGCGGCGGCGCGGTTCTTCCTGAAGACGATTACGCGGCCGGGGACGCTGACGCTGGAGGTCGCACATTCGCAGGAGGCGGCGGAGGAGATATTCCGGATTGTGCATCGGTTTGTGGATATGTTGCCGGAGGGACTGCGCGAGGGGCCGTTGCGGACTTCGCGGGCCAATGTGCGGCAGATTGTGTTTCCGGAGATGGATGCGCAGTACAGGGTGGTGTCGGCGGGGGACAGGAATGCGGGGCGCGGATTGACGGTGCAGAATCTGCATTGCTCGGAGCTGGCGCGCTGGCCGGGCGATCCGGCGGAGACGCTGGCGGGGCTGCGGGCGGCGATGGCGCCTGGCGCGGAGTTGATTCTGGAGTCGACGCCGGACGGAGTGGGCGGTTTCTTTCACCAGGAGTGGCAAAAGGCTTTGGAGACGGGGATGGTGCGTCACTTCATCCCGTGGTGGATGGAGCGGGCTTACCGGACGCGGGCGGTGGATGAGGCGAGCTTGACGTTCGAAGAACGGGATCTGATGGCACACCGCGGACTTTGCCTGGAACAGATTGGCTATCGGCGGCAGATACGGGCGGATTTCCGCGGGCTGGCGCGGCAGGAGTACGCGGAAGACTGCGACGCCTGCTTTTTGGCCAGCGGAGATTCAGTCTTCGAGCTGGAAGCGATTGAGAAGCGCCTGGCGACGATGGCAGAGCCGGTGGAGCAGCGGTGGAATGGAGAGCTGGAGGTGTGGCTGCCGCCCATCAAAGGAAAGACATACCTGGTGGCGGTAGATCCGGCGGGTGGCGGAAGCGAGGGCGACTACTCGGCGGCCGAAGTGTTGGAGTTGGAGACGGGGTTGCAGTGCGCGGAGTTTGCCGGGCATATGGGCGGGTTGGAGCTGGCACGCCGGGTGACGGAGCTGGCCGCCGAGTACAACAACGCGTGGCTAGTGGTGGAGAGGAACAACCACGGCAGCGGGGTGTTGGCGCTGATTGAGGCGGTGTGCGGCTACGGGCGAATCTACCGGCAGGGAGGGCAAGCTGGTTGGCTGACTACTTCGATGAGCCGGCCTGCGGCGTTGGGGCGGCTGGATGCGGCGTTGGTGGAGCGGCCGGAATGCTTTCAGAGCCGGAAGCTGCTGGCCGAGTGCCGGAGTTTCGTGCGCTTGCCGAACGGCGGGTCGGGCGCGAGGCCGGGGACGCATGACGACCGGGTGATGGCGATGGCGATCGGGTTGGGAGCGCGGGCGGAGCTTTTGGGGAGAAGCTAGTGGTCAGTGGTCAGTGGTCAGTGGTCAGTGGTCAGTGGTCAGTGGTCAGTGGTCAGTGGTCAGTGGTCAGTGGTCAGTGGTCAGATGAATTGTGTAAGCCATTTTCTGGATGTCAAGCATTTCTTCAGAAGAGCAACTGGCCCGCGCCATCGACGCGGAACTAACCACTAACAACTGACCTCTGTTCACTGATCACTATCAACGCTTAGAATTCGAATGAGGATTCAGACGAGGCGGGGGAACGGGTTTGGCGGTTCTGGCGGTGCAGCATATCCGGCGGATGCGGGGCGGCGCGCAAGGCCAGTTGATGCTGGGCGCGGACGGCCATGTATACGTGGTGAAGTTCCAGAACAACCCGCAACACATGCGGGTGCTGGCCAATGAGTTTCTGGCTTCGCGACTGGCGACAGCGGCGGGGTTGACGGCGCCGGAAGCGGTGTTGGTGGAGGTTTCGAGCTGGCTGGTGGAGAATACGCCGGAGCTGGAGATTGACCTGGGGAGAACACGGGTGCGCTGCAAAGAGGGGTTGCAGTTCGGGTCAAGATTTGTGGGCGGGCTGATGCCGGGGCAGGTGGTCGATTACCTGCCCGAGGAACAGATGGCCGAGGTGAGAAACCTGAGCGAGTTTGCCGGCATCCTGGCGTTGGACAAGTGGACGGGAAACGCGAATGGGCGGCAGGCGGTCTTTGCGCGCAAGCAGCGGGAACGACGCTACCGGGCGGTTTTCATCGACTACGGATATTGCTTTCACGCGGGGGAGTGGAAGTTTGAAGATCTTCCTCTGCGCGGGGTGTACTACCGCAACGATGTGTACCGGGAGATCACGGGGTGGGAATCCTTTGAGCCGTGGCTGACGCGGCTGGAGACGATGGCGGCGGAGACGGTATGGGCGGCGGCCAGCGAGATACCGCCGGAATGGTATGGCGGAGACCTGAGCGATATGGAAGCGCTGGTGGAGAAACTGCTGGCGCGAAGAAGCCGGATTCGGGAAGCGATTGAAAGATTCGGGAGGTCGGATAGAGGGCCATTTCCAAAATGGGTGGGGATGGGAAAAAATGTGGGGGAAGAGGATTGGAAAGAGGGTCGGTGGGGGACTAGTATGGCGGGAAGAGTGATGTAACGATGGGCGAGAGTTAGAAATGAGTAGCGGAAACGAGAGGCGGGCGTGCGAGTTTCGACTGCTCCGGTATGTGCCGGACGCGGTTAGGAACGAGTACGTGCATATCGGGGTGATTCTGCGCGAGCAAGGCAGCGATGCGCCGGCTCAGGTGCGGTTCACTCACGATTGGCGCCGCGTGCGCTGCATGGACCCAGAGGCCGATACCGGATTGCTGGAAGGGATGGAGAGCGAACTGCGCAAGCGCTTTGAGGCTGAGCCGGATGGGAATCTGATGCGGCTTCTCTCTGAAGCGCTTTCGCTGAGCGTGCAGATGACCGAGCCGAAGGCTTATCTGGCGGAGAGCCTGCCGGCGGGGATGGAAGAGTTGATGCGGCTTTATGTGGAGCCGCTGGCCAGGGAGCGCGTGCAGCGGTTGAGCGGGCGCGCAGCGATTCAGGCGAAGATGCGGACAGAGTTCGAGCGGGCCGGGGTGTGGGAGCTGATGAGGAAACGGATTGCGGCCTCGGAGTATACGCGGCCGGGAGATCCGCTGCGGATTGATGTGGGATACAGGCCGAATGGGGTGAACCACCCCACGGACAAAGACCCGTCCGCGGGGACCCCGCTCATCCGCATGTTCCATGCAGTGAGTCTGGAGCCGGGCGTGGAGATGGCAAAGGTGCTGGCTTTTTCGTCGGCGGGATTGAGGGCCGGGGTGGAGCGAGTGGAGAAGGCTAGCCTGGAACTGACTGCGATGATTGAGCCCGCGGCAAAGCTGGGAGCGACCGACGAAGAGCCGGAACGGCTGGAGATGTACCGGTTTGGCGTGGAGACGATGGAGGAGCATCAGATAAGGGTGCTGACGACGTCGGACCTGGGTCGGGTGGCGGAGACGGCGCGGCGGGAACTTCGAGTGTGAAAAAGCAGTGATTAGCGGACAGTGAATAGTGGTTAGTGAAAAGCGGTTAATGAACAACTACGGACTGTCAGTTTGCGGTTACGAATGAGTTAGTGGCGATTTGCAGATAATTATCTGTGGTTGTTGTAGGATCGATTTTGTTGAGTTGCAAGGGCGGTTGGAAGTTACAGGGTGTTCGCGGTGAGTTATCAACAGTTGGTTGAAAACTAACCACTAACCACTAGCCACTAACTACTGTTTCCTGACAACTGACGAAGACGAGGCACAAGTCCTTTCGGGGGCTGTGCCTTTTTTGTTTTTGGGCGGCCAAGAAAAGGAAGGTGCGCGTGAAGGTAGGAGAGCAGTTACAAGCGATCTGGCGGCAGGCGACCGGCGGCAGCCGGAGGGCGGAGATAGCGGCGGGCGCGGCGGATGCGGAGGCGGAGCGAAAGACGCTGGCGCTTCCCGCGATCCTGAGCCCGGTCCAGTTTCCGGGACAACTCCTGCCCAAGCCGACGCCGATGAATCTGCGGCGGTTTGCGGAGACGCCGGTGGTGCGGCGGGCGATCAACGTAATCAAGGACCGGATTGCGGCGATGGATTGGCAGGTTCGGGTGCGGCGCGGAGTGAAGCCGGGAGATCTGGCATTCACAGAGAGAAAGTTGCGGGCGCTGCGCAGGACGCTGGAGGAACCGAATGCCACGGACAGTTTCCGGACGCTGATTGAGCAGGTGATTGAGGATGCGCTGACGGGCGGTTACGGCGCCATCGAGATGGAGCCGACCGGCGATGGAGAGCGGCCGGCGATGTTGTGGGCCGTGGACGGCGCGTCGATTCGCATCAACCCGCGGTGGGATGGGCAGCCGGAGTCGGCCAGGTACGCGCAGGCGATGCCGGGGCAACTGGAGTCGAGCGCTATTGAGTTGCGCGACGATCAACTGATGTATGTGCGCATGAACCCGCGCAGCTTCACGCCATTTGGGCTGGGGCCGCTGGAAGTAGCGTTTGAGACGGTGAATCAATTCCTGAGCGCGCACCGCTTTGCCGGTAAGCTGGCGGCCAATACCGTGGCGCAATATGCGCTGTGGTTGAACGAGGCGACGCCGACACAGCATGACCGGCTGATTCGCTGGTGGCAGGACGAGATTGAGGGAACGGGGCGGGTGCCGCTGATTTCGACCGAGCAGAAGCCGGAGGTGCTGCGGTTTGCGCAGGGGACGGATGCGGATATGCGGCTGGCCTGGCAAGAGTTTCTGATCCGCATGGTGGCCAATGCATTTGGATTGCCGCCGCTGATGTTGGGGTTGGAGGCGGATGTAAATCAGTCGACCGCATCGGAGATGACCGATGAGGCTTTCCGCGGGGCGATCTCGCCGCTGGCGATGCTGCTGGCCGGGCACATTACGCGTGACTTATTCGGTAAGTGCATCGGCTGGCGGGAGTTTGAGTTTGTCTTCAACGATCTGAACGCGAGGGACGAGGAGACAGAACTGGCGGTGCAGGTGCAACTGCTGCGAGCCGGTGTGTTGACGGTGAACGAGGTGAGGGCGATGCGAGGGTTGGGGCCGCTGGTGCGGGATGGGGCGGTGCAGTTGGCGGGCGCAGGGGATAGTACAGGGAATAGGGAACAGGGAATAGGGAACAGGGAATAGGGAACGGTGAATATGGGCGAGAGATCCTGCATCGAACTTGGAGTGGGATTTGTGTTTATGGGGATGTGCGGATTGGTGTCAATTCGGTTCTTTGTTCCCTATTCCCTGTTCCCTATTCCCTGTCTTCACTGAGCGGAGAGCGCATGAGACTGGAAGCGATGGCGGTAAAGATTCCCCATGTAGAAGGGCATCCTAACCGGGTGCCGTTTGAAGGGGTGTTGACGATGGTGAATGCAGCCAGCGACAAGGCGCCGGCGGGAGCGCGCGGACACCGGGTGATGCTGACCCGTGAAGCGGCAGAAAAAGCGCTGCCTTCGCTGCTAGGCATGGCGGTGGATTATCGGCCGGGTTGGGACGGCCATGATGCACGGCGCAAGATCGGGCTGCTGACTGAGGCCGACCTGGTGGGGCAGCGGTTGGTGGTGCGCGGGTACCTTTACGCGCGAGACTTTCCCGAAGTGGCGAAGGCCATCGAAGCGCAGTCGCCCGAGTCGATGGGCATGAGCTACGAACTGGCTGACGCACGGGTGGAAGATATGCGGGCCGAGGTGTGGAAGCTGACCAAGGTGACCTTTACCGGAGCGGCAATTCTGCTCAGGGACAAGGCGGCTTATCGAGCTACCAGCTTTCGGATGGCGAGTTAGCTGGAGAACAAGCCAGCGAGTTAGCACAGCTGTATAAGATTCGTGGACTCCCACCCTAGGCGCAAAAACAAAGACGCGCCGAGGGTGGGGCACCCAGTAGTCAGAAAGTTAGCAAAGAGGCTCCGTAAATCGGAGCCTCTTTTGTTAGCGAGTTAGAAAGCTTGTAAGTTTGCGAAGTTAGTGCGCGATGTTCATATCACAAAGAAAGGAACGGCATGGAAAAGGAAGAGAACGGAATTGCGGATCGACTGGAAGCCGCAACGACCCTGCTGGAGCGGACGCTGGGCTGGCTTGAAGAGCGGCAAGGCGCCTTGACCGGCGAGGTGGAGAGGATTTCAGCGACCGTCGAGCAGAGCCGGCGCGAAGAGGAGCTGGCGGAGAAACTGGCTGCGGCAGAACTGGAGTTGGCGGAGTTGAAGGCTGGGGCCGCACAGAATGTGCTGAACCCGCTGCGCAGGACGCTGCCCTCAACAACCAGCGAGATGCTGGCCAAGCACGGCATTGGCGAAGGCCCGGTGGACGTACGGGCGCTGGATGCGGCTTTGTCCGGACTGAGTCTGGAACAGCGCATCGCAGTGAAGACGCAACTGCTGCGGGCAGGCGCGATCGCGTAGATGCAGGGATCAGGCTATTATGCCGCTTCCCGCAACCAACCGCTGAACCCTGAACTCTGAAACCTCAGGAAGTTCTGATTAAGTTCATTCTGTCAGACAAACATTCCCTCGGGGGCTAAAGCCCGCGATTGTTTTGTTGCATTTACGGCACGACTAAAGTCGTGCCCTTTCAAAGCAATGGGTTTTTCCGCAGCCTGTAAAGCCCGCGCTGATTTTACAACCGTTGTGGCACGGATAAATCCGTGCCCTTTCAAAACATGGACTTAACCAGAGATTCACTCTAATGAACAGCCCCATGGAGGGGGCGGAAAGAGCCTATGAACGCAAACTTTGCAGACATTCACGCGGCAGCAGATTACATCGGGCCGGGCGCTATTGAAGTACCGTTGTACCAGACCGAGATTTTCGACATCTGCCGGCGTTCGAGCCCCTTCGGGCAGCGCATCAAGCAAGTTCCGGCGACAGGGCATCCGTCGCGGTTCTTTGAAGAGACGGCGATTCCTACTCCGGGATCAGCCGGCTTTGTGAATCCACGCAGCATCGCGCCGACGGTGGTAAGCCCGACACGCGTGGAGCGCAGCGTGCCGCTTAAGGCGATCGTCTCGCAGATCAACTACAACCTGTTCGACATCGAATTGGGCGACCAGCAAAAGCAGTTTGCCTATCTGCAGGCCAAAGACCTGGTAGATACCGTGAGCGGCGTGATGGTGGCGCACGATGTGGCTTTGTGGAACGGCAACGACACCAGCTTGAGCACGCCCACGACCACGCAGTACATGGGCGTGATTCCGCAGATCGTGGCGGGCGGTCTCACGACAACCATCGGAACGACCGCTTCGATCGTGGACGGACTCAAGTCGGCTGTGGCGCAGATGGTGGCCAACAACGGCTACTATGTGCGTCCGACGGCGATCTACGCCAACCCTGTTCTGTTGGATTTGATTGACCGGGAGATGAAGACCGAGTTCAACGTGGTGCTGAATACCGACAACATCACGGGCGGAGTTCGGGTGAAGATGCTTTCGACGCAGGCGGGCGATCTGCCGCTGATTCCGGACTGGAGCCTGAGTTACACGGGTACTCCTGGTTCAGGCACAGCGGTATTGCCGGCCTACATCGTAACGGAGGATCTGATCGAGTATCACTGGCTCGGTGATCCTACACCGCGCATCTTCCAACTGGGACTGCCGAACTCGCTGACCTATCAGTACGTAGCGGTGAAGTTTGGCGCTCCGGTGGTGAAGGGCGCTAACTACGCACATTACCAGGTGCTGGTGGACCGGTAGACAACGGCAGCGATCAGTGAACAGTGGTCAGTGAACAGTAACTACTGACCGCTGTTCACTGCGTGCCGGCATTTTCTTCTGACCACTAACCACTGACCACTAAAGGAAGGATCTTATGGCATATCTGCAGCCAGCGGATTACCAGAATTATGGATTGCCGGCAGGCACGACAGCGGATTGGATTACGGCAGCCACGGCATTGATCAACAGCTACTGCAGGCGGCCTGACCTGAATGTAATTCAGTACACGGAACGGCTGCGGATAACCAACGGATCGCAGACGGTATTACTGAGTTATCTGCCGTTGGCGCCGTTGGGAACAGCAACAACGCCCATCGTGAGCATTGAAGGCCGTTACACGAGACCGCGGCGGGGAGAACTACCAAACGATCCGCTTCTGGAGATTGCGCTGGCGTTTTCGCTGCCGGGGCAGTGGACGGCGATCGATCCCAACTCGGTGGACTTTGACCCGAACACCGGGGAGTTGACGCTGTCGTGGAATGTGCTGGGGCTGCCTTACAACGAGGTAGCAGTAACTTATACGGCGGGCCTGGCGACGATTGCCGACGACGTGAAGATGGCGTGCGCGCAGATCGTGCGGAATGCGCAGTCAACGCCGGCATTGAACGCAAGCAAGACCAAGATCGACACGATGCAGATGGAATATTTTTCGAGTTCGCTGGTGGATGAAACAGTGCAGGCCTGGCTGCGTACCTACGTGGCGGAGAGGCTGGGGTGAGCGATGAGCGATACGGCAGCGCGCAACCCTGTGGGAGCGCCGCGGATGCTGGCCGATGCCCTGCTGCGAAGCGTGACAGGAACGTCGGCCCTTCTGCGGGTGACGGGCGCGAATACGGATAGCAGTCAGTCCGAGGTGGGGCTGGTGGCAACGACTTTTGCCGAAGTAGTGATTAGCCCTGTAGTGATGCGCAAGCTGCGACCTACATGGCAGGAAAATGGCGAGTCAAAGTGGGAGCTGCTGGTTTCTGCGACTGGAATAGAACAGCAGGTAAATGCGCTGGACCTCGCATCAGCACAATCTCTTTTTGCGGTGACTCTGGCGGTTACGGTGGCGGGACAGGATTACCTGATTGAGTCGATTGCCGCAAACGAAGCTTTCGGCCAAGTGTATCTCTACCGGTTGCTGTTGCGGGAAGCAAGGAAGCAGGCGGTGTAAAGACAGTGGTCAGTGAATAGTGATAAGTGCAAGGCAGGCGACCGTCATAGGCGCAAAGCTGTAAGCGCGAGGCAAGAGGAGTAGTACTCCATGCAAAATGCGAAAGATTCGTTTTATATGGCACTGCACACGCGGCTGGCGGCGATTAATCCAGAGCGGACGATCCTGCTGCGCGGGGC